>JADMIO011478775.1_pt1 | contig 10797 bp, 4 predicted proteins | sample 8958161 | NCBI WGS metagenome assembly JADMIO01 (sample SAMN16585339, study PRJNA669376) | soil metagenome | isolation source: Crop rotation soil | place: USA: Cullars Rotation, Alabama | collected 2011 | reverse complement strand
CGGCGGTGCAAGCACCCCGGCATTGCGGAAGGCCTCCAAGCGGCTGCCACTGAGCGACCGGGAGCGCGAGATCGCGATGCTGATCGGCCTTGGCCTGTCCAACGGTGCGATTGCACAGCGGCTGACGCTGTCGGTTCGCACTGTGGAGGGGCACATCTATCGTGCGATGACCAAGACCGGTGCGGCCGACCGCGACGAATTGGCCGCGATGCTGCCGGGAACAAACCGTTGAGTGGGGCCGGCTCCGTGGGTCGACAAAATCGAGTATGCCGCTACTCACCTGGTCATCCACCTTTGGGAGCACGCTGATGAGGTGGCCGAAGAACTCACCCCTCACGAAAACGCACTTCGCAAGCTTCCGTTGCCGTATTCGCTTGCGCTGCGGCTACGAGAGGCCGGTGTCGCCCCCGAGGTGGTCAGCGAATACGTCGGCGTCGACGAAGCCGCGCTGGACGGGGTCTACCGGATCGCCGAGGCCAAGCTCGTTGCCGCTGAACGACTCCGGATGCCCTGCGAAGAGCCGAGCCTTTGACAGTTGAAGCAGCGGCGACCGCGTCTCCGCAGTTCGTCGACGCTTTCCAGGCAATTTAGCTAGTCAAATGAAGTCGAGTATGCGTCTACGTAGCTCGGTCAGGCGTCGGCGGCGGACGCTTATCTCGGCAACTTCGCGTGGAAGCTGTTCGTCGCCGAACCGAGTAGGCCTGGGGAGATGGTTCACATGGGGTACGCAACTTACATCGGGCGTGTCGGGGGACTGGCAATCGCGTTAGGCGTTGGAGTGGCGATTGCCACGATGCCCGGGGTGGCGTCGGCCGACGGCACTGACTCGAGTTCCTCGGCTTCGTCATCGAGTTCTTCATCGGCCGGCTCGTCGGGCTCGACCGGTTCGTCAGACAGTTCGTCTGGTTCAAACACGGAGTCGTCGGGATCGACCGGATCCTCGGAGACTTCGAGCGGAGAGGTTGCCAAGTCGAATAGTGGCGCGACCCAAGAAGCGTCGAGCGATGACGCTCCCAAGGTGGGTAACGACGGTGCGACGAACAAGAAGTCGACACCCGTGGTGAAGAACAAGAAGTCCGGCTCGGATACCTCCGACGCCGCGGCCGCACCGAAGAAGCCGAAGCGGTCCATGATCAGCACCCCGTCGGGCAGCGATACCACTGGCGAACCGGGGGTCACCACCCAAAGCGCTACCACCGACACACAGCCGAAGGTTGAGTCAGTGAAGGCGCCAGCGGTCGAGCAGCTGACAGTTGTTGACGTAGCGCCGAAGTCACCCGTGACCATATCCAGCGTGCAGGACGTTGCGCCGGCCGAGCCGCAGCCGACACCGGAGGTGACGCCGTTGACGTCGACGTTGTTGTCGGCGGCAGGGCAATCGCCATCGGCCGACGGGGATAGTCCTGACCTGCCGGGAGATTCGCCGTTGACCTTGTTAGGTCTCGCCGCTTTCAAGCGCCAGACGCAAGACGCGCTAACGGAAGATGCGCCAGCAGAGCCGAAGCTAATGGTGGCCGCGCTGACCACCAACTCGGCGCCAACCGTTGGTGCTCAGCCAACTGGCATCCCGAATGCGAGCACTGGCGTTGTGTCGAGTCAAGTGATTGCCAGTGATGTTGACGGAAACACGTTGACCTACAGTGTTTCTGGCACGTCGGCCAATGGCGGAACGGTGACCATCAACTCGACGACGGGTGCTTACACCTACACGCCGTCGGCGTCGCAGCGTCTCGCCGCCGGTACCACGACGGGGGCCGACGTCGACACCTTCACGGTGAGCGTCTCTGACGGACTGGCCGTTACGACGGGCACGGTGCCGGTGTATGTGTCGCCGACCCAAATCACCACGGGGACACCGATCACGGTGGGCAACCAACCGGACGGTATCGCAGTTGACCCGACGAAGAACCGCATCTATGTGATCAATCAGTACGACAAGACGGTTTCAGTGATCGACGGCAATCCCAACAGCGCCACCTACAACAAGGTGATTGCTCCTCCGTTGAAACTGGCCTCTACGCCCAGTGACATCGTCGTCAACTCGGACGGCACGCGTGCATATGTGGCGCTGAAGGGCAACGCCACTGTCGCCGTTATTGATACCGCGACCATGAAACTGGTCGATGTCAACCCATCCACGTCCACAGTCGACGGAATCAAGGTCGGATCCACTCCGGTCGGGATGGCCATCTATGGAAACCGGCTGTATGTCACCAACGCTGGCAGTGGGACGGTGTCGGTAATCGACGCGACGACAAACAAATTGGTCGACATGAATCCGTCCACGACCACTGTGGATGCGATCAAGGTTGGCAGCCAACCCGATGGCATCGCAGTCAGCCCGACGGGCGACAAGCTCTACGTGACCTTGCGCTACACCGACAAGTTGGCGGTGGTCGACTTGGCGGCTCCGACGGCGGCCCCGGCGCTGATAGCCGTAGGGGATTCACCACGAGAGGTGGTGTTGAACAAGCTCGGGACCCGCGCGTACGTGACGAACTATGACGGCACGGTGACGGTGGTTGACACAACCGCGAAGCAACGGCTTGCCACGATCGTCACGGGAGGGCCCAAGTATCAGCCCGCTGGGGTAGCAATCGACGGAGACCGAGGTCTGGTCTATGTGGCCAACGGCAAGGACACGGTGTCAGTGATCGACGCCAACACGAACAAGCTCATACGGAACATCGCCATCGATTCCGCGCCAGAAAGCGGGGCGCATTACATCGCCTTGAGCGCCGACGGTACCCGCATCTACGTCACCGACCTCAACGACGACAACGTGCGCACGCTGTCGTTGACGCGCGGAAACACCGCACCGGTCGCCATCGCCAATCCGACTGTGGGAACGCCGAGTTCGTCGACGGGCGCTGTCACCGGCTTGGTGAACCTCAAGGATCCCGACGGCGACGCGGTGACATTGTCGACCGTCGCCGGGCCAAGCAACGGATCGGTGAGTTACAACGCATCCACGGGTACGTACACTTACACACCGACGTTCGCTGCCCGCCAACAGGTTGGACTAGGTGGACCTACAACAGATTCCTTCACCGTGCGAGCAAGCGATCCGTCAGGCGCCTTCAAAGACGCCAGTGTCACCGTGCCGATCACCGGAGTGCAGGCGATTCCCGTGAGTACCACCGCCACGGGCGTCGGGCTCAATCCGTCGGATGTGGTGGTTAGCGGCAACTATGCCTATACAGCAAACGCAGGCTCATGGGACATATCTGTAGTTGACACAAGAACGAACTCAGTGGTTGGAACCATCGGTCTCGACAGTTACCCGTACAGCATGGCCGTCAGCAAGGATGGTAAACGACTGTATGTAACCGACTACAACAACATCGCGGTCATAGACACTGTCTCGCAACAGAATATCGGCACGATAGAGGTTCCGTATGTCGATGATTATCCCTACCGTCCGACGGCGGTCACCGACATCGAGGTCTCTCCCACAGACAGCAATGTGATATATGCCCTGCGTTCCTACTACAACGAGTTCGGAGATGCTGGTATCAGCAGCTCAGTGTCCAGGATCGACACCGCCACAGGCGCGGTGACCACCACCTGGACTACCTACCTGCAGGACATCGAAGTTTCACCGACGCAGGTATACGGTGCTGACGGCGGAGGCTATGGGGTATATGTCCCCGCGGTCAGGGTGTATGACGCGACAACCCTGGCTGAGTCGAGCCCGATCCGGACGCCAGCCGGCGACATGGGATCTCAGCCCGGCACATCCAAACTTGCTTTGAGTTCCGACGGCAAGCGCCTTTACGCCTTGGTGGGACCTTGGGAATCACCGGGCAAGGTGGTTTCAGTGATCGACACGAGTACAAAGACTCAGATCGCGGCGGTTAGCGTTCCGTCACCAAGCGGAGCCCGGGACATAGTGGTCGGCCCCGACGGTACGGTCTATCTCGCGCAGAGCGATGGTCAGACTGTCGCCCTCATCGACCCCGAAAGCCTTCAACCAGAAGGCAGCTTTGTAGTGGACCAGTCGAATCAGGGCTGGAAGGCGATAGCGGTCGGTCCCGACGGGACGATCTATGTCGTGGATTACTACTCGAACACCCTGTATGCGATCAAACTCGGCAGTCAGTCGCAAGCCAGCAACCCGGCGCTCACTTAGTGATGCGGATCGAGAGAGCGCGTCGCCGGACACGGTTACGGAAACCATTTGAGGGGTGACAGTCGATTCAGAACCCCGGCGCGAGTATTTGTAGGTCGCTCGTCATCTCTCAGGGACACGTCGATGTCTTAGGTGACAATCACGTGTAGTCCGGCAGGTCGATGGCGTCGGCGGTGGTGAACCACTTCTTCTCGGCGAACGAATGAAACGGCCAGCGCTGCATCCACTTCATCACCTGCGCGGTGATCGCGATGTCACTGTTGGTCTTCGGTAGGTAGCCGTCGATGCCGTTCGGCAGGTCCTGACACCGGTCGATGTATGGCCGCATCACGGCCTCGTACCGCTGCAATGCGGCGTGGATACGTTGGGCGTCAAGAGCTTCCACCGACCCGAGTTCACCTGCGAGCACGTACGCGCCGACCAGGGCCAGGCTGGTGCCCATGCCGCTCAGCGGTGACGCGCAGTATCCGGCGTCACCCGCGAGCGTCACCCGGCCCTGCGAAATCGTCGGCATATGCACTTGGACGAACGCGTCGAAGTAGAAATCGTCGGCCGTCTGCGCAGCAGATAACAACGCGTCGCACTGCCAGCCAGCACCAGCGAAATATGCTGTGAGGAGCGCTCGTTGCTCGTCGGCATTGCGGCGGTCATAGGCGATCGGCTCGGACCGAAAGGCCAGCCCCGCCTTGCACAGCGCCGGGTCATGCGACGGCCGCATCGACGCGTTGAGGCCCGGCGCCTGATACATCAGATACCAGCCGTCGAGACCGGCCGTGTCAGGTGCGGTGAACCACGCGTTGTATCCACCCAACGGCTTGACGAACCGTTCTTCGGGCCCGAACACCAAGCGCCGCACCGCCGAATGAGGTCCATCGCATCCGACAACCAGATCGGCAGACAACGTGGATCCGTCGCTGAACGTCGCCGTTACCGCATCGTCGGTCTGGCTGACCTCCTCGATGCGGGTGCCGAAGCGATAGTCGGTCAGCGCCTTGGTTTCCTGATACAGCACATCGACCAGATCGCCCCGCAAGATTTCGAGCTTGGAAACCAAGCCGTTGCCGTGAAACGCGGTGACCGGCATGTCGGCGCGCCGGCTGCCGTCGGCTTTGATCCACGCGATGCCACGCTGGTCGAGGGAGCACTCACGCATCTGGTCGATCAGTCCCATGCGTTCGACCACATCGCCGCCGGCTCCGCGCAAGTCGACGGTTTGTCCGCCGGGGCGGATGTCGTCGGCCACCTCGACGATCGTTACGCGATGACCATTCCTGGTCAGCCAGAAGGCCAGCGCGGGTCCGGCGATTCCGGCTCCGCTGATCAGGACTGTCGACATCTAGATTTCGAGCGCCTGGTACGTGCGCCGGACGAATTTCGGTTGTGTGGATTGAAGTTTCACAAATGCGGTGTTGCCTGCCACGGCGGCCGCCGCGTCGGCGCCGAAGTTCGGCAGGTTCTGGATCAGATAGATCAAGATGAGATTCTCGCTCGGATCTGCTTGCCACCACGTGCCGTACGCGCCGGGCCAACTGAACGTGCCGAGACCTCCGGGCCCGAACAGCTGACGGGATCGCGCCGGATCGGTCACCACCGAAAGGTTCAGACCGAAACCGCGGCCGATCCAGAACGGCATGCCGAGAAACGGATGCTGTTTCTGCTCGTCGGTCAAGCGATCGGTACGCATCAACCGCGCCGACTCCTCGGACAGCACCCGCACGCCGTCGACTTCGCCGCCCGCCAACAGCATTCGGACGAACTTCAGATAGTCGTCGGCAGTGGAGAACAGGTTCGCGCCACCCATGCAGAACGGCGGCGGCGTGATCGGCGGCGGTCCCATCGCGTCGTGGCTGAGGGTGTCGTCGTCCTCGAGCTTGTACATCGTTGCGGTGCGACCGCGGTTGCGGGCGTCCACGAAGAATCCTGTGTCCACCATGCCGAGCGGTCCGAGCACCCGCTCGACGAGAACATCCTGAAGGGACTTGCCTTCGATGCGCTCGAGCAGGATCCCCAACACATCCGTGGAGTTGCTGTAGGTCAGCCGGTCGCCGGGTTGATGCTGCAGCGGCAGCGCCGCCACCTCGGCCAGCCAGCGGTCGGGGCCCTGCCGCGGTGAGATGCGTGAGTACGCCTTCGCCAGCGGGCCGGGCACGGAGAAGAAATACGCGAGCCCGCTGCGGTGGGTCATCAGGTCATCGACGGTGATGGGTCGGCGCGCCGGCTGCGTCTTGTCTAGCGGACCGCCGGGGGAGGCGAGCACCCGCATGTCCGACAACTCCGGTAGCCACTTGGCGACGGGGTCGGTCAGAGCGAGCCTGCCCTCGTCGACCAACGTCATGGCCGCGGCGACGGTGACGGGTTTGGTCATCGACGCGATACGGAAGATCGTGTCGCGCTGCATGGGCAGGTTGGCGTGGACGTCGCGGTGGCCGAGCTCGTTGACCTGCAGTATCTCGCCAGAGCGCCAGACGAGCGTGACCGCGCCCGCCAACAGGCCGGCATCGATGGCCTCGCGGATGGACGCCTGGTTGGTGTCGAGCTTCATCGGCGTCAGCGTACCCAGCGGGATTGCGGGGTTCCCGGGCGGTGAGTAGGCCTCCATAGGCCGTCGGAAAATCGAGTACTCGTCTACCTAATCTCCCAGCTTCTGCACAGCCGACGATGTTTTTACGGCACTAGCTGCTGTCTCGCGTCCGGACTGGGGGAGGGATCGTGATGGGGTACGCAAAGTACGTCGGTCGTGTTGGTGGTCTGGCAGTGGCCTTGGGGGTCGGGGTTGCGGTTGCGACAGCGCCAGGTGTGGCTTGGGCTGAACCGACGGATACCGGATCGACCAGTTCGACGTCGGATTCGTCTGCTTCATCGACCGGCTCCTCGCCGTCGAGCTCGGATGCCCAGTCGCCCTCGTCGTCGGCCTCGACCGAGTCATCCCAGTCCTCGGCGTCCGCCGGCGACGACGCCGCTGCCGCGAGCGGTGAGAGCAGCAGTAGCTCCACTGCCAGCGATACATCCAAGGACACCGGCAGCAGCAATGGCAGCAAGAAGTCGACCACGAAGGCAGCGGTCAAGGACAAGAAGTCCGGATCGGACACAACATCGGCGGCGATCGCGCCGAAGAAGCCGAAGCGAATGGTAGCGAGCACGCCGACGGCCACCGATACGACTGGCGGGCAGTCGGTCACCACAGCCCAGACGTCAACACAACCCAATGAGCCGGCGACGGGTCCGGCACCCAAGAGCGTGTCGGTCGATGTCGCGTCTCAACCGCCATCGGCCACGACTGCGCCGGTGCAGGAGGTTCCTCAGGTGACGTCGTCACGGGAATCTGATGTGACGCCGTTGTCAGCGACGATGTTGTCTGCCGTCGGGCTGGCGCCGTCGGCGGATGGTGATGTTCCGGAAGCGCCGGGAGATTCGCCGCTGATGCTCGCGGGGCTGGCGGCGTTCCGGCGCCAGACCCAGCAGGGCTTGGCCGAGGATCAAGCGATGGCGAAGACGGCCTCGGATCCGTCGCAGTCGAGTCTGATGATGGCCTCGGCAGACTCCGGCAACGGGGCGCCGATGACGATGATGGCTGCGGCAGCAGTGAATTCGGCGCCGACAGTGGCTCCGGTTGTGGGCCCGCCTGATCCGGCTACCGGCGCGGTGAAGGTCTCGTTGAACGCGACTGACGCCGAAGGCAATCCGCTGACGTATACCGTGACAGGCCAGCCAACGGGCGGGACGCTGCGGGTCGATGGCGCCGGGCAGTACACGTACACGCCAACGGTGGCATCACGATTGGCGGCGGCGACGACGGCTTCGCCAGACTTCGATTCGTTCGCCGTGGCGATTGACGACGGTCAGGGCGGCGTGACACCGGTGACGCTGAGTGTGCCGAAGTTGCCTGGGGTGTGGCAGAACCAGGCGTCGTCGTCGAACGTCACCGGGACCAGCCCGTATGGCGTGGCGATGGTGGGGGACCTGGCGTACGTGGCGAACCAGGGCAGCAATACAGTGACCGTGGTCAACACCAAAACCGGTGCCGTGGTGGGCAATCCGATCGTGGTGGGCACCGCGCCCACGGGTGTCTTGGCCAATGCCAACGGATCCAAGGTGTACGTCACCAACCGCACCAGTGGCACAGTCTCAGTGATTGACACTTCCAACAACAATGCGGTGATCGCATCGGTGAAGGTTGGGACGAGCCCGGAGTTCATGGCTCTCAACGACACCGGAACACGGTTGTATGTCACCAACTACGGCTCGAGCACGGTGTCGGTGATCGACACCGCCACCAACAAGCTCGTCGACGCCAATCCGTCGACCACAACGGTTGACGCGATCAAGGTAGGCGCGTACCCCCGGGGTATCGCCTTCACGACGGTCAATGGCCAAGCGCGGCTGTATGTGGTCAACCGAAGCGGCAATTCGGTCTCGGTGGTCGATGCCAACACCTTCAAGGTGATCGACGCGAATCCGTCGACCGGGACCGTGGATTCGATCAAAGTGGGCTCCACCCCCGAGATGATCGCGATTCGCGATGGCTATGCATATGTGACCAACACCGGTTCCAACACTGTGTCGGTGATCAATACGGCCACCAACAAGGTTGAAGGATCCGCGATTACGGTCGGTTCAAAGCCGGCTGGTGTGACACTCAGCACCGACGGAAGTGCGTTGTATGTGGCGAACGGCAACGACACCGTCAGCGTGATCGATGCGAAGACCCGCACGGTGCTCAACACGATGCAGATCGACACCGCGCCGGAGAGCAACTATCACATCGTCGCGGTGCGTTCCGATGGTGCGCTGATCGTTACCGACATGTCCGACAGAGCCGTCCGTGTGGTCACCCTCAAACGCGGCAACACGGCACCAGTGTCGATCGGCAATCCCACAGTGGGCACGCCTGATTCGTCGACTGGAGCAGTGCCAGGTTCGGTGGCCGTCAAGGACTGGGACGGGGACACTGTCACCTACTCGGTGCCGACCCAACCGTCCACGGGAACGGTGACAGTCGGGCCGACAGGCACGTGGACCTTCACTCCGAGCCCCGCGGCACGCCAGCAGGCAGCCCAAACACCGGGAATGACAACCAGTTTCACCGTAATTGCAACCGACGGCCTCGGCGGGACCGCCAGCGTTCCGGTTTCCAACGTTCCGATCCTGTATTCAGGCAACCGGCCGCCGGCGGCCTACGCGCCAGCGTCGGTAGGCACTCCCAACGCCATCACCGGCGTCGTCGGGCTCAACGTGAACGTCAGTGATCCTGACCAGGATCCCTTGACTTATACCGTCACAACGCCGCCAACCTCTGGAACAACCGAGCAGCCGCTCCCTAGCCAGTACCCGTACTTTTTCTACTACACCCCGACCCAGGCGGCCCGCGACCTGGCCCTGCAGACGCCGGGTCCCGACACCGATACCTTCACAGTCACCGTCAGCGACGGGCAATCGAGCATCCCGTATACGGTTACCGTGCCCATCCAGCCGGCAAACCGGGCGCCAGTGGCATCTCCGACCGGACCGACGGTGGGCGCCCCGAACGTCGCCAATGGAACCGTGAGCGGAACGTTGAACGTGACAGACCCGGACGGTAATCCGTTGAACTACACGGTTATTTCGGCGCCGACGAATGGCGGCGTCGCCGTAGGATACAACGGCTCGTTCGCCTACACGCCCACACAACAGGCACGCCAAGCCGCCGCAGGAAGCGGCGCGAAGACGGACACGTTCACCATCCGGGTCACCGACACCCAGTATTCCGTCGACGTCCCGGTGACGGTGCCGATCTCTCCGAGCAGCGAGGCGGTCACCACGACGGCAGCCACGGTTGGCAGCGGTGCCAGCGGAGTGGTGCTCAGTGGTAACGGCGCAGGCGTCGTCAACCCAAACCGTGCCTACGTTGTCAACACCGCGAGCAATTCGGTGTCGGTGGTCGACACGACCACCAACGCTGTCACGGACACAATCGGTGTCGGACCCTCACCACTGAGCCTGGCGATCACCCCCGATGGCAGTCGGGTGTACGTCACCAACTCTGCAGACAACACGGTGTCGGTGATCAACACCACCAGCAAGACAGTCGTTGCGACTATCCAGGTACCGGTGCAGTCAACGTGGAATCCGGAGGCGGGCGACATTCCCAACGTGGTCGGCGACATCGTTGTCAGCCCGACGGGTGACCGTGCCTATGTGACTGCCACCGACGGCACAGTCTCGGTGATCAATACGAGTACCAACACCGTCCTTTCGACGAATTCTGTTGGCTACTACAGCGATCTGAAGATCAGCGCTGACGGCAGGCATCTCTATGGCACCCACTTCGGCTACTACGGAAGTCCGAGTGTCACCGTGCTCGATGTGAGCCCGGCCGGGACAGTTACGTACAACAGCGCCGTCACCGTCGGGCCCGTGTGGGATCTCGACGCCATGCAGAGCGAATTCACTGACAACACCTACAACGTGGTGTTGAGCCCCGACGGTCGGCGGATGTATGTCACGTACGCGGCAACCACCGTCGCACGCGGCACCGGCGGCCAGACGAGCGGTATGTTCATCAGTGACTCGCGGGGCCAGAACTGGTTGGTGACCGGCGGCTACAGCGCCGTCAGCGTGATCGACATCGACCCGGCCACCGGCCGGGGCACCGAGGTTTCGCGGATCGCGGTCCCGGCGGGTGCGCA
>JADMIO010980286.1_pt1 | contig 10798 bp, 12 predicted proteins | sample 8958161 | NCBI WGS metagenome assembly JADMIO01 (sample SAMN16585339, study PRJNA669376) | soil metagenome | isolation source: Crop rotation soil | place: USA: Cullars Rotation, Alabama | collected 2011 | reverse complement strand
ATCCGGACCGGCCCTCCGGGCGACAGCAGGCCGCGGTCGAGGAAGCCGCAGATCTCGGCCACACGGCGCACCCCCTGCGCCGGATAGCCGCGCGCCTCGGCCTCCAGCAGGACGCGGGCCGTGATCCGGCTGTCCTCCGGGCGGATGCCCCGTCGCTCCAGGGGCTCCCGGACCCGTGCTTCGAGGACTGGATAGGGGATCCGGCGCATCATCTCTGAAGGAGGCGCCGGTCGGCCATCCGCAGCAGCTCGGCGACGCTGATCATCTCCTCGTGCCCCGTCACCGAGAGCCGGTCGGCGTGGAAGCCGGCCAGCAGGCGGTCCATCGCCGCCACGGCCGACCGCAGGAGCTGATTAGCGTAGATCACCACCGCGACGCCGAGCGCTTCGAGCTCCGCCAGGCCGTCGAGCCGGTAGGAGGTGGGGAGCAGGACCACGGGGAGCCTCCCCTCCCAGGCAACGAGGAACTCGCGCACCCGCTCCATCGAGGGCGCCGGATGGCTGAGGACGAGGAGGTCGGCGCCGGCGTCCGCGTAGGCGCGGGCCCGTTCGAGGGCGGCGTCCAGGGGCTCCTCCACCGCGAGCGCCTCGGTGCGCGCAATCACGCGGCAGCCGGAGCCTTCCAGTTGCCGGCGGGCGTGCCCGATCTTGTCGCAGAAGCGCTCCACCTCCTCGAGGACGTGGTGGACCGGGGCGAACGTGTTCCGCTTGGGGAAGACCTTGTCCTCGAAGCAGACGCCGGAGGCCCCGGCCTGCCGCAGGTCGTCGGCAGCCACGGCGAGGTTCGAGGGGCTGCCGAACCCGGTGCCGCAGTCCACCCAGAGCGGCAGGTCGGTGGCGCGCCGGACCGTGCGCAGGCACGCCAGCAGATCCCCCAGGCCAGCCAGCTCGGTGTCCGGAAGCCCCTGCACGGCCGAGCAGCAAAGGCCGCTCAGCCAGAGGCCGTCCCCACCCGCCCGGTGCACGGCGGCCGCCGAGACGGCGTCGTACACCCCCCAGTAGAACCGGATCGCCGTCATTCGGCGGCCGCGGCCTCCGCGGGCTCGACGTTGCGCGCCAGCAGCAGGCTTTCCGACGGGCAGTGGTGCACCCCCTCGCGGTCGCGGTAGGTCTGCAGCACCCCGGCGCCGCGCCAGGCGCGGGCGAAGTCGAACCCCTCGGAGGTGATGTTGCCCACCACCAAGTCGTCGCTGTGGCCGTCCCCCACTCCATAGGAGCATGCATAGAGGTCGCCGGTCGCCGACAGGTAGCCGGAGGCGACGCCGCAGGTGCACCCCACCAGCCGGAAGTTGGAGTAGCCGGGGAAGTCGGCGGGGTCAACGAACGCCGGCGGCGCGATTTCGAGCGGCGTGGCGACGCGCGAGCTGAGCTCGATCAGCGACCGCTGGAGGGCGGCGATGCGTTCCTGGGCGCGGATCAGCCGGTCGCGGTTGTCGACCGCCGTCCCGGCGGCGAACATCGGCTTGACCTTGAAGCTGTGCACGGGAATGGCGGAGACGAGCTCGTAGGTCTCCAGCGTCTCGTCGTAGTTGCTCTCGTTGATGGTGAAGCGCACCTGCACCACCGCCCCCACGCGGGTCACCTCGGCCATCTGGCGGAGCGCCGAGTCGAACACTCCGCGGCGGCCGCGGAAGCGGTCCACGGATTCGGCGCGGGCGCCGTCGAGGCTGATCTGGAGCATCAGCTTGGTGGGATCGTCGAACAGCTGGACGATCTCGGGAATGGCGATCTGGCCGAGCCCCCCCGTGTTGAGCTGCACCCTCAGCCCGCGCCGGTTGGCGTGCTCCAGCACGGCCTTCGTCCGCGCCCATACCGGCTTGATGAGGGTCTCGCCCCCGGTCACCGACACCTTCTGGAGGCCGTGGTGCTCGATCAGGTGATCGATGAAGCCGCGGATCTGATCGAGCGAGAGCTCCTTGTCCCCCAGGGTCTCCCGGTACCTCATCCGGAACTCCTCGGGGACGTAGCAGTGCTCGCAATGCAGGTTGCACAGGTAGGAGACGCTGATCCGCATGTGGTTGATCTGAACGTCGTTGGTCATCGCCTTGGTCCTCGGGAAACGAGCCCACGCCCGGAGAGGGACCGGGAACCACACCCCTCGGAGAGAGCCAGGCTCTCATTGAAATATCGCGATGGATGATGGCAGCGGAGAGCGGGGGCGTCAAGCCGGAGGGGTCAGGCTTCCAGATCGCGCAGGCGGCCTGGCAGGGCGGCCAGGAACGGCCCGAGGTCGTCGGTATCGGGCAGGGTGATCTCGATCCGGCCGTTCTTCGTGCGTGCGATCTTCCCCTCACCGGACATGACGAGAGGCACCTGGATCGCCTCGCGTTCGAGCGGGATCTCGTCGGTGACCGCGAAGAGGCGATTCATGATCTGCTGATCGATTACGCGCATGAAGTTAATTTCTGTACCAGAAGAAGATAACGGAGCGGCCGGTGGATTTTTACATGGCCACTGTCACATATTAGCAGCTTCCGGCACTTCTTCTAGTATCCCATGGCTTCAACGGCCGGCTGGCAGGCGCCTGCCCGGACCGCAAAATTGAACCCCGAAAGGAGGGGACATGATGAGAAGCGCTGTCAGAGCCGTTCTCCTATTCCTCGTGGCGCTCCTCGCGGTGCCGGCCCTGTGGGCGACCACAGCGGTGGAGCGTTCGGAGGCCGACCTGATCCAGGAGTCCACGCTCATTGTCACCGGGCACTGCACGAACCTGCAGAGCCAGTGGGTGGGGCGGATCCTGGTGACGCTCGCCACCATCCAGGTCACGGAGACGCTCAAAGGGAGTCCCAGCCCTGCACTGACGGTGGTCCTGCCGGGGGGCGTCGACTCCCACCGCAAGTTCCCAGTGACAATGAGCTATCCGGCGGCGCCGGAGATCTTCCAGCAGGAGGACGTGCTGCTCTTCCTCATCCCTGAGAACCTGGTCGCCGGCGACTACTCTGTCGTCGGCTTCTCTCAGGGCAAGTTTACCCTGGCCGTGAACGCCCAGGGGCAGCAGGTGGCCACGCAGGACCTGAGCGCCCTCAACCTCCAGGACAGCGGCGGCGTGGTGCGGCGCGGCGCGGCGAAGACGATCCAGCTGGACGAGTTGCGCTCGCGACTCCAGGCAGTGGGGGGGCCGCGGTGATGTCCAACGGTTCGCGCATGAGGAGACGTGATGCCATGAGAGCAACACTTCATAGGATCTTTCCAGCCGCCCTGCTCGCGGCTGCCCTCGGCTCTGCGCCGGCCCTCGCCGGTGGTTTCCTAGAGGACATCGACATCACTGGCCGCGTGCCGTCGCCCGTCCCCGGCCAGATCAACGCCAGGCTGGTCCGAATCTTCCACGATTCCCGCTGCATTCCGGTCCTTTGGAAGGTCAACAACACCCTCGATCCGATCCCCAACCCGCTCGGCACGCCCTTCCTGTCTTTAGCGTCGGCCACGGCGGCGTTCAACCGGGCCCTCGACTCCTGGAACAAGATCCCGACCTCGTACATCGAGGAGAAGATCGTCGGCACTGTGGCCAACTCCGGCCTTCCGGGCTACGACATGATCAACGAGCTGACCTTCAACACCTCGTCCGCCTTCGGGTTGGTCGCCGCCACCTCCTCGATCAGGCTGATGATGGACACCCAGTTCGAGGACGGCGACGACATCAACGAGGATGGCATCCCTGACGTCTCCAGCGCCATCTCCACCTGCGTCGTGGGTAGCGACGGCCGGATCAAGTTCCCCGCCGGGTTCTACAAGGCGGGCACGATCCTGGACGTCGACGCGCAATTCAACGTCAAGGCGAGCAACGGCGTCCGCTTCACGGTGAACGACTCCGATGTCGACACCAACACCCGGTCGGTGGACCTCCAAGCGGTCGCCACCCACGAGTTCGGCCACTCCCTCGGCCTGTCCCATGTTCTCAACAACCAGAAGAGCGACACGGACGGCAACGGAGCGACGATGTTCCAGTTCCTCGACATAGGCGACCCAGCGGCCGAGCTCGCCCAGCGCACGCTCGACAGCGATGACATCGCGTTCGCCTCTTACGCTTATCCCGAAGGAACGGCGTCTTCCGGCCCGGCGGCGCTCCAGCCCGGAGACATCCCCTTCAGCCTCGTGTACGGCCTGATCAAAGGGTCGGTCACCCACGGCGTGCTCCATCAGCCGGTCGCGGGAGCCAGCATCTCCGCCACCAACGCGCTGACCGGCGAGCTCTTCGCGACCGCGTTCAGCGGCACGAGCCAGCTCTCGTACGATCCGGTCACCGGCAGCACCTTCTACGTCAGTCCGTCCTACAACATCCTCAACGGCGACTTCACGCTACCCGTCAAACTGGGCCTATACAACCTCGGGATCGCGCCGGTCGACGGTGCGCCGTTGACAGCAAGCGGGGTGAATAGGAATGCCGAGGTCGGCGCGTTCTTCGGCCAGCTGAACTTCAACGAGGAGTTTTGGAGCGGTCCGCTGGGGTCGGCGGTCGAGATCGATCCCGGCTTCTCCCTGCCGGTGGCGGGCGTCCCCGGCCTGACTGTGAGCCACATCGACTTCGTCACCAACAAACAGGTCAACATCAGCAACTTCGGCTCGCGGGACAACGTTGGCTTTCTCGGCGTGCCGGCGGGGACCGAGCCAGCTCACGGCGATCAATCCCGGCGGCGACCTCTTCATCCAGCAGGTGCTGTACGACACGTTCGTCTTCGACTCGTCGGTGGTGCCGGTCTTTGCCGAGGCGATTCTCACCACGGGTACGGTCAGCGGTAGCACGGCCCGCATCGATCTCGCTCATCCGCTGGCCCGGGAGACGCACTTCATCGGCCGGGAGAACGACTTTGCGCCGTTCTACCTTCCTCTCCCCAGCGTTCTCGGCCGGCAGGTACGGAGGGGGATCGACCGTGGCGACATCCAGAACCTCTTCCTCGTCCTGCGCGTGCCCACGACCACGCCGTTCCCCGGCGTCTCGGCGCGGCCACCCGTGATCTGGCTCGACATCGGGGGCCCCAGCAACGACGCGCCGATCTTCGGCTACTCCTATTTCTCCGATGATGGCATCACGTGGAGCCAGGAAACCAGCTTCAACTACCGCTTCTCGCTGGTGGTGACCAAGCCGGACTAGCTTCCGCGGGGGCGGGGAACACCTCCCCGCCCCGTTTTGCTACATTGGCGGCATGCTGGACCACGCCGCACCCGCAACCGACCTCTTTCTCTCCCTGACCCCCGAGAAGGTGCTGGCCGCCGTCGAGGCCGCGGGACTCGAATGCAACCCCGTCTGCTACCCCCTCAACTCCTTCGAGAACCGGGTCTACGAGGTGGAGCTGGCCGATCGTTCCCGCGTGGTGGCCAAGTTCTACCGCCCCGGACGGTGGAGCGAGGAGCAGATCCTGGAGGAGCACCTGTTCCTCAAGGACCTCGCCTGGCAGGAGATCCCGGTGTGCACCATGCGCCCCTTCCCGGGAGGCAGCACGTTGCGGCGGATCGACAACATCTTCTATTCCCTCTCCGACCGCAGCGGCGGGCGCGCCCCCGACGAGCTCGACGAGGCCGGGGCGCGCCGGCTCGGCATGCTGGTGGGGCGGATGCACAACGTCGGCGCCCGCCGGGAGGCCGAGCACCGGTTGCGGCTCAACGCGGACACCTATGTCCGCGAGAACGTCGACTGGCTGGAGGCGCACAACGTGGTCCCCCCTCACCTGCGGGACCGCTACTTTGACACCGCTCTGACGATCGCCGCCATCGCCGACCGGCGGCTGGCCGGGGTGCCCGTCCACCGCATCCACGGCGACCTCCACCTGGGAAACATCCTGTTCCGGGACGGCCTGCTACGGGTGCTCGACTTCGACGACATGGTGGTGGGGCCGGCGGTGCAGGACCTCTGGCTGGCCCTGCCCGGCCGCGATGCCCACACGCAAATGCTGCGCGAGCGGTTCCTCGAAGGGTACCTCCAGTTCCGCGATTTCGACCGCGCCACCCTGTCGCTGATCGAGTCGCTGCGCGCCCTGAGGATCATCCACTACGCGGCCTGGATCGCCCGCCGCTGGCACGATCCGGCCTTCCCGATGGCTTGGCCCCAGTTCGGCACTCCCGACTACTGGGAACGCGAGACCCAGGACCTGGAGGAGCAGCTCGCCGTGATTCGCGGCGAGGCCACCCCCGAGGAGGTCGAAGCCCGGCTCCTCGACGAGGAACCAGGCCGCGAGGAAGAGGCCACCCTCACCAACAAGGACTTTTTCTGGGACTGGGAGGGGGATTAGGCCGGCCCCTTACCTCTCGGCATTCAACGCGACGCGCACACCTCCGCTTCCTCCACCTCTGCGACCGCCGCGGCCGGCGCGGGCTCCCGGGCCGGCCGTTCCACGGGTTCCTTCGCCTCCGGCCGCCGGGCCGGCGCGCTGGAGATCAGGGCGACTCCGGCCAGGATCACCCCTGCGGCGATCAGGGTGCCGCGAGTAATCGGCTCGTCCGCTACGGCCCAGCCGAGGAAGACGGCGACCAGAGGGTTGACGTAGGCGTAGGTCGAGACCAGCACCGGCGGCGCCACCCGCAACAGCCAGACGTAGGCGGTGAAGGCGATGAGGGCGCCGAAGATCACCAGATAGGCGAGCGAGAGGAGCGACTTCGCCGACATTGCCGCCAGGGTGAACCGCGCCGGCTCACCGTTGAGCGCCGAGGCCAGGAGCAACAGGCCGCCGCCGCCCAGCATCTGCATCGCCGTCCCCAGCAGGGGCGACGGCGGGAGCTTCGCCCGCTGGCTGTAGAGCGATCCCCAGGCCCAGCTCACCGAGGCCACCAGCACGGCGGCGACGCCCAGCGGATCGATCCCCCCCGAGGAGCTGGGGCGGACCAGCAGGACCAGCCCGGCGAACCCCAGCAGCAGGCCGACCAGGACCCTCCCCGCCGGCCGGCCGTGATCGCGCATCCAGACGAACAGCACGATCCAGAGTGGCTCGGTGGATACCAGCAGCGCCGCCAGCCCCGAGCTCACCCGCTGTTCGGACCACACCACGCCGCCGTTGCCGAGCAGCAGCAACAGCCCGCCGAGGACCAGCGCCGGGCGCCAGTGGACCAGGCGCGGCCGGGGCGCTCCCCGCAGGCGGCTCCAGCCGTAGAGCATGGCGCCCGCCGTGAGGTAGCGGGCGGCAGCCATGAGGAACGGGGGGATCGTCTCGATCGCGAAACGGATCGCGAGGTAGGTCGACCCCCAGATCAGATAGACGGCGGCGAGCGCGATCGCCACCTGGAGGATGGGCGCGCGGAGCGTTCCCCGGGAGTCAGGCATCGAGCACCTCCTCCAGCGCTGGAGCCGGCCGAGGGGCCTCCAGGGGGAGCCGGCTCCCCTCGCGGACCGTCTCCAGCACGATCGTGGTCCGCGTCGACTGCACCGTGCCGGTCGATCCGATGCGCTCGCGCAGCAGCCGGCCGAGCGTCCTGGCGTCCGGCGCCCGCACCTTCAGCAGGAAACAGTCCTCGCCCGCGATGTGGTGGACCTCCAGCACCTCCGGGATGCCAGCCAGCAGCTCGGCCGCCCTCGCCTCGCCGTCGAAATCGGTCGAGCGGACGAAGACGAAGGCGAGCAGGTTGAGCCCCAGCGCCTCCGGGTTGATCCGCACCTCATATCCTTGAATGACCCCGCGGGCCTCCAGCCGACGGATGCGCTCCAGCACGGCCGACGGCGCCATGTCCACCTGGCGCGCGATCTCGGCGTTGGACGTCCGGGCATTCTGCTGAAGGATGTTCAGGATCCGGCGGTCGGTCTCGTCGATCATTCGGGAATTACCTCCCTGCGGAGATGATACGCCGACAGAAGGGTGATTTCAAGAACGATCGGCGGAGAAGACTGTTATCCACCGACGTTTTCTTCGCTCAGATCGGAATCCGGCTCTCCGCCTCCGCCGCGAAGGGGTCGTCCGCGATCCCCCGGCGCTGCCGGAGTAGGGCGGCATGGGCGATCATGGCGGCGTTGTCCCCGGAGTAGACGAGAGGGACGAGGCGGAGGTCGACGCCGTGGCGGTCGGCCCAGGAGGGGAGCTCGCGCCGCAGGAGGCGGTTGGCTGCGGCGCCGCCGGAGACGGCGAGCAGCGGAAAGGGGTGCCGCTCGTGGAGGCGCTCCAGGCGGTCGAGCACTTGGCCCACGGCGGACTCACGGAAGGCGGCTAGGAGGTCGAGCACGGCTTGCGGCGGTTCGCCGCCGGCGCCGAGGTCGATGGGCCCCAGCGTCCGCTCCAGGCGCTCGATCTCCAGGAGGGTCTGACTCTTCAACCCCGAATAGGAGAAATCGAGCGTCTCGCCGAAGCGGGAGACCGGGAGGCGCTGGGCTCCCGGGATGCCCCGCTCGGCGAGCTCGTCCACCTTCGGCCCCTGGGGATAGGGGAGCCCGAGGCGCTTCCCCACCTTGTCGAAGACCTCGCCGATGGCGTCGTCGCGGGTCTCGGCGAGGGTCGAGACGATGCCGTCCTCGACCGCGAAGAGGGAGCTGTGCCCGCCGGAGAGGACGAGGCCGACGAACTGCGAGGGGGGCGGCTCGGGGGGATCGGCGTCTCCCGGCGGCCGGAGGAACGGCGAGTAGAGGTGACCCTCCAGATGATGGACGGCGTGGAACGGGCGCCCGCCCGCGAAGGCGATCGCCTTGCCGATCGACAGGCCCACGAGGAGCGCGCCCACCAGCCCCGGGCCGCGCGTCGCCGCCACCACCTCCACCTCGCGCAGCGAGATCCCGGCCCGGGCGAGGGCCTCCCCGCTCACCGCCGGCCAGTTGGCCAGGTGCTCGCGCGAGGCGATCTCCGGCACCACTCCGCCGTACGGCCGGTGCGCCGCGAGCTGGCTCGACACCACCGACGACAACACCCGCCCCGCGCCGTCGAGCACGGCGCAGGCGGTGTCGTCGCAAGAGGTTTCGATGCCGAGGACGAGGGGGTGCGTCATGGGGGAGAGTGTACAGCGCCCCCGCCCGGACCCTCACTCCCCCAACCCCCTCTCTCCCGTCCCCTCCCCCCTCCCTCACCGGGAGAGAGGGGGCTTGAAGAAGGGTTTTGCTGTTCTCCCTCTTCTCCCGGTGAGGGAGGGGGGAGGGGACGGGAGAAGAGGGCCGGGGTGATGAGGGCCTACCGCCGGATCGTCATCACCGGGCAGGGCGCGTACTCCACGACCCGTTCGGCGTTGCTGCCCAGCAGGAGGTGGCGCAGGCCGGTGAGCCCGCGGGTGCCCATGGCGATGAGGTCGACGCCCCGCTTCTCCGCCTCTTCGGCGATGACGTGCGCCGGGTCCCCCTCGCGGGCGACCGTCTCGACGACCAACCCTTCTCTCTGCAGCGCCTGCGCGGCCTCGTAGAGCCGCCGCTCGGCTTCCAGGCCGGCGTCCTGGAGGAAATTGACCGAGGTCGGGATCGATCCGTAGGCCGTGTACTCGATCGGCAGGTTGAAGGCGTTGAGCAGGATCAGCCGGGCGTCCCTTTCGAGCGGCGCCAGCAGCCGGTGGGCGGTGGCGATGGCGAGCTCGGCGGCCGGCGAGAAGTCGGTGGGCACCAGGATGGTGCGGATGGCGCGGTGCTTTCCCAGGTCGCCAGGATGGACCGCCAGCACCGGGCAGCGGGCGCCGTGAACCACCCGCTGGGCTGTGCTCCCCAGCAGCAGATGGCGCAGGCCGGTGAGCCCGCGGGTGCCGAGGACGATCGCCAGCGGCGAGAGCGCCTCGGCGCGGTCGAGGATCACCTGCGACGGCGTGCCGGGAAGGAGGAAGGTGGTGATCGCGATCCCTCGGTCCACGAGCGTGGCGGCGGCAGCGGCCAGCCGGGTCCCGGCCGCCCGGATCACCTCCTCCTGGAAGTCGGTCTCGGCGGAAGGAATGTAACCCGGGATCGACGGCGGCACGGTGACGGCGTGGATCATCTCGAGGCCGGCCCCCTGCTGGCGGGCGAGCTCGACGGCCCAGTCCAGCGCCGCGGCGGCGGTCTCCGAAAAGTCGGTCGCCACCAGGATGACGGGCGCCGGGCGCTGGGTCTGTGGTTCCATGGCCGTCTCCTCTCTACGCCGGAGGCCTGGCACCCCGCCGGGCCGAGAAGATGAAGATGTGCTGGGAGGGGAGGGTCTCGATCCGGCGGACCAGCTCGAAGCCGCCGGCGGTCCACTCGGAGAGCACCTGCTCGACCGACATCCGGTGCTTGATGTTGATGTGGGAGGCGCTCTCCCCTTCGAGGCGGTACTCGACCAGGGTGACCGTCCCGCCGGGTGCCAGGCAGTCGCGCATGGCGGCGAGCATCGGCTCCGGCTTCTGGAACTCGTGGTAGACGTCGACCAGCAGGACCCGGTCGATGCCGCGGGCAGGGAGCTTGGGATCGGTCTCGGTGCCGAGCACGGGGACGACGTTGTGGACCCCCTCCTTGGCCGTGTACTCCTTGAGCAGGTCGAGCATCTGGGGCTGGATGTCCTCGGCGTAGACCTTGCCAGTGGGGCCCACCACCTTGGCGATCCGGCGGCTGAAGAAGCCGGTGCCGGCGCCGATCTCGGCGACGGACATCCCCGGCCTGAGCTCCATGGCCGCGATCACCTCCTCGGGCTTCTCCAACTCGGCCCGCCCCTCGCGCTCCAGCCAGTCCGCCTTCTCGTAGCTCATCACGCCGGCCGGCTCGCGCTTGGGGGCCGCGACGCTCTGGCTGGCGGCTGGGGTATGACTCTCTGCGGGGCTCTGGGCGCAAGTGGTCCCGGCCACCAGGAAGAGAACCCCCAGGAGGATCGAAACCCAAGCGCTCCAGCGTGGGGGTGAGAAGCGGCGGAATGGCTTTCCAGCACAGTGGGATCCGAAGCTTGGAATTCACGTGACTTGAAGTCGCGGCC
>JADMIO010828375.1_pt1 | contig 10798 bp, 8 predicted proteins | sample 8958161 | NCBI WGS metagenome assembly JADMIO01 (sample SAMN16585339, study PRJNA669376) | soil metagenome | isolation source: Crop rotation soil | place: USA: Cullars Rotation, Alabama | collected 2011 | reverse complement strand
CTTTCCCCGAGAGCACCCGCCGGGCCGCGCGGCCGAGGAAGCCGGCGGTGGCCCGCCGCACCGTTTGCAGGTCCGCCCGCAGCCGTGCGGCGCCCTGGGCGTCCCGCTGGTAGCCGGGTACCAGGGCGTGCGAGGCGGCGATGCGGTCGAGGAATTCCTCGTCGCCGGCGCGCGGGGCGTCGCGGAAGGCGGCCTCGGCGAAGGTCCACTCGCCGACCAGGAAGTCCTTGGGGAACAGCGAGGAGCAGAGATGGTAGAGGGGGAGGCCGATCTGCTCGGCGAACGCGAGGTTCGAGTAGACCACCGCCGTGGGGATGCCCGCGCGCTCCAGCACCGCCTTGAGCAACCCCAGGGCCAGTGAGGGGCGGTTCAGCGAGGCGTACGGCATGTTCACCAGGCAGACGTCCGCCCGGGAGGGGCTCGGGATGGGGCTCTGCGCTTCCGGCATGAAGTCTCCGAAGAGTAAGGTGCCGGAAAGGGGCCCGGGGGCGACCCGGGCCCCGGAATCGTCAAATCCAGCTCAGGCGCAATTGCCGCTGTTGGGCGGACAGCTGTCGATTGTTCCCGTGCAGGTGAGGCAGATCGAGACCTGCCGCGTGTCCACCGTGGGGCAGAAGTTCTTGCCGCTGTCCCCGCCGTACGGCAGGAGGAGCCCGCCGTTGGCGTTCAGGCTGGAGTCGTCGAGGGTGCGCAGGGTTTCCCGGCTCAGGATCAGCTTCTTGGCGCTCTTCTTCACGATTGAAATCTCCAGGGATCGGCCCGAGGGGCCAGGTTGTCGGATCGTGAAGAGGTCCGGCCGGTCCCTCTTCGACAGGAGACTACGTGGGTTTCAAGGGTTTGGATGAAGGGAGGATGCCAACGATCTGTAGATGGCGTCATGGTAGTCTTAGCGGGAGGAAGCGATGGCAACCAGAGCCAAACACGCGTTCGAAGCGATCTTCGAGGATGGGGTCCTCAAGCCCTTGCAGAATCCCGGTCTGGCTGAGCACCACCGATTCTCCGTCCAGGTCCAGGAGCTCGACGGTCGGGATCCGTCCTCCGAGCTCGCCTCCTGGCACGAGGTCTACCAGGGGCTTTCCGAGGATGAGGTCGCCGAGATTGAGGCGATGGCTCTCGACCGGAGCCGGTTTTCCCGCGAAGACCCTGAATGACGGCCCCCGTTGCTCTGCTCGACACAGACATCCTCTCGGAAGTCATCAAGCGGCGGGACGTCAACGTACAACGCCGCGCCCAGGATTATCTGGCGGACCACGGGCAATTCCAATTCTCCATCGTCACGCGGTACGAGATCCTTCGCGGCCTCAAGGCGAAGGATGCTTTCCAACAGGCCGTTGCGTTCGACCGGCAGTGCGCCCGAAGCATTGTCCTGCCCCTGAGCGATGAAATCGTCGTCCAGGCCGCCGAGATCTATGCCTGGCTCAAAAAGCAGGGCGGGATCATCGGCGATGCCGACATCCTGATCGCAGCCACCGCTCTCGTCCACGAGCTTGCTCTCGTCACGGACAATCTCAATCACTTCAGCCGCATCCCCGAGCTCCGGTGCGAGACCTGGCGCTCCTCCACGGTCGAGTAGGTCACAACAACCGCAACTGCTCCGGCTTCCGCGGCGCCAGGACCGGCTCGTCCCGGAGATCCAACAGAGCCGCTTCGAGATCCGCCAGAAACGGCGAAGGCCGGACTTCGATCGTCTCCCCGCGCAGGGTCCGCTGGCGGGCGTGGAAGAGGTAGAGGCGCGAGCGGGCGCGGGTGATCCCCACGAAGAAGAGCCGGCGCTCCTCGGCGGGGTCGGTCTCCAGCCCCGGCCCGGCGAGCGGCAGGAGTCCCTCCTCGCAGCCGACCAGGAAGACCACGGGGAACTCCAACCCCTTCGCGGCGTGAAGGGTGAGGAGCGACACCCCCTCGGCGCGGGGGTCCCAGGCGTCGACCTCGCCGCCCAGGGTGACCTCGGTGAGAAAGGCCTCCAGATCGGTCCCGGCACGGATGGCGAGCGGCCGCAGCAGGTCGGCCGCGGCGAGGATCGCGGGGGTGGGCGCGAGCTCCGCCACGGCGCGATCGAGAAGGGCTTCGATGCGGCCTTCCTGTCCCTGGAGCCGGGGGAGCAGCGCCCGCACCCCGGGCTGTCCCCCAAGCGGGCGGTGGGAGCGCTTCTGGAACGGGATGCCGGCGCGGCCGAGCGCCTCGATCAGCGGCGGCGTCTGGGCCTCGGTGCGGTAGAGGATCGCCACGTCGGCGAAGGAGAGCTCCGCTCCGTCCCCTGCTCCCACCCGACCGCTGTCGAAGGAGAACGAGGAGGTGCCGCCCACCAGCCGCTCCAGGGTGTGGACCACCAGCTCGGCCTCGGCCCGCTCGCTCGCCGCCCGCTGCACCACGATCCGCTCGGCCGCGCTGTTCCGCACCGCCACCAGGCGCCGCTCCGGCACCAGGCTCGACGGCCGGATCGCCTGGCAGGCGGCCTCGACCAGGGTGCGGGTCGAGCGATAGTTGCGGGTGAGGTGGACGACGCGCGCCCGCGGGTAATCCTCCCGGAAGCGGAGGAAGAACCCCACCTCCGCGCCGCGGAAACCGTAGATCGACTGATCGGGATCGCCGATGGCGCAGAGGTTCGCCCCAGGCGTGGCGAGAAGCCGGACGAGAGCGTACTGGAGGGCATCGACGTCCTGGTACTCGTCGATCGAGATCCAGCGGAAGCGTTGCCGGTAGCTCTCCGCGAGGTCCGGCCGGGCCCGCAGGAGCGCCAGGGGCTTGAGCAGGAGGTCGTCGAAGTCGAGCAGGCCCCGTTCCGCCAGGGCCACCTCGTAGGAGGCGATCCGGCCGGCAATCTCCTCATCGGGCTCCTTGCGGCCGCAGCGGACCTCGCCAATCCTCTCCAGGAGCCTCTCGGCCTTGGCGATCCCGAGTTGCTCCCGCACGATCTCCGCAAGCTCCATCGGCGTGGCCACCCGGAACCCGGAGGCGAGCCCGGCGGCCTCGGCCTGCTCCTCCAGGATCTTCAGGCCCAAGCCATGGAAGGTGGCGACGAGCGGCCGCCCCGTGCCGGGCAGGAGGGCCGCCAGCCGCTCCTCCATCTCGGCCGCGGCCCGGCGGCTGAAAGTGACCGCCAGGCACTCCTCGGGCCGGGCGCCGTGCTCCTGGATGAGCGCGGCGATCCGGTGGGTCAGCGTGCGGGTCTTCCCGGTTCCCGGCCCGGCCACGATGAGGAGCGGGCCCTCCACGATCGCCGCCGCGGCGGATTGCTCGGGGTCGAGGGGGGCGGTAACGGGGAGGGCGGTGAGAGATCCGACCGATCGGACGGATCCGACGGATCGGTCGGATCGTTTTGGCACCGGGCTGGGTGGCGGCTCCGGTGCTTGCGGGCTCTCGAACAGCGACCCCACCAACCCCCGCCCGCGGATCTCGTCCGGCTCGAAGAGGCGGATCACCCCGTACTCGCCGTCGTACCCGGCGTCCCGCCGCACCTGCCCCGCCCGCAACCGGGTGAGCGCTTCGCGCAGGAGACCGCCGCCGGCGCGCTCGACGTCCTCCAGGGGGAGGCGGTCCAGGATGTCGATCTCCGGGCCCAGCCGGCCCACGAGCTGCGATGCGGCGGCCTCCACGGAGCGGGACTTGGGGCCCACGCCGTGGATCTCGCCGAGGATCTCCGGCAGTTGCACCAGGCAACGGAAGGTCATCGGTCGCGGCGGCGCGTAGTCTTCGGGACGGTCGGCCAGCTCTTCGACGCGGTGCATCACGCCCACGGTCAGCGGCTTGCGGCAGGACGGGCAGAGCCCCTCCAGACGCCGGGTCTCCGGCGGCTCCAGACGGACGCCGCAGGCGCGGTGGCCGTCCAGGTGGTACTTCCCCTCCTCGGGGAAGAACTCGACCGTGCCGCCGTACCCCTCGCCGGTCTCCAGGGCCCGTCGGATGGCGAAGTAGTCGAGGTCCGTATCGAAAGCGCACGCCTCGCGCCCCAGCATCGGCGGCGAGTGGGCGTCCGAGTTGCTGACCAGGGTGAAGCGGTCGAGCTGGGAGACCCGCCAGTTCATCGGCGGATCCGAGGAGAGCCCCGTCTCCACCGCGAAGATGTGGGGCGCGAGATCGCCGTAGCACTCGTCGATCGAGTCGAAGCCCGACTTCGAGCCCAGGGCGGCGAACCAGGGGGTCCAGATGTGGGCGGGGATCAGATAGGCGTCCGGCCCGCTGGCGAGCGTGATCTCCAGCAGGTGGCGCGAATCGAGCCCCAGGATCGGCCGGCCGTCCGAGGCGATGTTGCCGATCGTCGCCAGCTTTTCACGACAGCGACCCGCGGTCTCCAGGTTGGCGGCATAGATCAGGTGGTGGACCTTCCGCGTGCGGTCCCCTTTCTTGTAGATGGTCGAGATCTCGACCTCCAGCAGAAACCGGACGGGCCCCTGACAGGTAGGAGGAAGACGGCGATCGATCTCGCGCTCGATCTCCGGCCGCAGGCGAAACAGCCCGGGCTCGGCGGGAATCAGCTTCTGGCGGATCTCCTCGAACCAGGCGGGATGGGTGAAGTCGCCGGTTCCGACGACGGTGATCCCCTTGCGCCGCGCCCAGAGGGCCAGATGCTCCAGATCCGCGTCCCGGCTGGTGGCCCGGGAGTAGCGGGAATGGACGTGAAGATCGGCGTAGAAGACCACGGTAGCGAAGAAAAGGACGCTGAAACACAGTACACTGTCCGCCCGGTTCTGTCCATCCGCCTCTTATCGCGCCGCGGCGCCACAAAATACGGCCGGGAACTGGCTGGGGGTAAGGACGATCCAAGGGCCCTGCTCGGAGGCACACCCCGCTTGAGGGGGAGGCGGGCCGGCGAGCGTTGTGGACTCTCTGGAGGTGATGGAGCGATGGATGTGCAGGAAGCGAAACTACGCGCCGCCGCGACCTACAACGCGGCGGCTGATCTCTTTGACGATCCCCGGCTGTCGTTCTGGGACCGCTTCGGACGGCGCACCGTCGAGCGTGTCGATCTGGTGCCGGGAAGCTCGGTGCTCGATCTCTGCTGCGGCGCGGGGGCCTCGGCCCTGCCGGCCGCGGAGCGGGTGGGCCCAGCCGGCAGGGTGCTCGGTGTCGATCTGGCGGAGACCCTGATCCGGCGGGCCCGTATCAAGGCGACGATCCGGCGGCTGTCGAACGTCGAGTTGCGGGTGGAAGATTGCGAGGGGCTCGCTCTGCCGCCGGCCTCGTTCGACGCCATCTTCTGCGTCTTCGGCCTCTTCTTCTTCGCCGACATGGCGGGCGCCTTGCGGCAGATGTGGGACTGGCTGCGACCGGGCGGGCAACTGGCGGTTACCACCTGGGGACCGCACCTGTTCCAGCCCGGCGACCGGCTGTTCTGGGAGGCGGTCCATGCCGAAAGACCGGAGCTCCACCGCCGGTACAACCCGTGGGATCGCATCGCCGACCCCGCGCCGTTGCGCCGGTTGTTCGAGGAGAGCGGCATCCCGGGAGCCTGGATCGAGGCCGAGGCGGGGTTCCACCCGACGCCGGAGCCCGAGGACTGGTGGACGGTGGTGATGGGCTCCGGCTATCGGGGCACGGTGGAGGCGCTGGACCCGGAGAGCCGGGCCCGGGTGCGCGCCCGCACCTTGCGCTCCTTCGCCGCCACGGGTGCCCGGCGGATCGAGGTCAACGTGATCTATGCGGTGGCGGTCAAGTCGAGAATAGACTCCCCTCCGTGACCGCCGACGAGCAGGCCCGCGCGAAGATCTACGCCGTGATCCGCCGCATCCCCCGCGGTCGCGTGGCAACCTATGGGCAAGTCGCGGCCCTCGCCGGCCTCCCCCGGCGGGCCCGCCTGGTCGGCCACGCCCTTCGCTCGGCCCCGGAGGGCATCGACGTGCCTTGGCAGCGGGTGATCAACGCCCAGGGCTCGGTGAGCCCCCGCGGCGGCCTCGGCTGGGAGGAGGGCTACCAGCGCCACCTGCTGGAGGAGGAGGGGGTGGTCTTCAGCAAGGGCGGCAGGGTCGATCTGGAGCGCTTCGGCTGGGACCCGGACCGGCCGGCGGCGAAGAAGAAGCGTTCCGTAAAAGCGCTACGCTTGGAGCATGCCCCGCAGAAAAGGGCTGCGAAGAAATCCTCAAGGACATAAAGGATTGCAAGGACGACAAGGACAAGAAAAAAGAGCTGAGATCGGCGCTTCTTGTCCTTGTCGTCCTTGCAGTCCTTTATGTCCTTGCTCCGGATTTCTGGCGCGCAAGCTCCTGGCTAACTAATTCCCCTCTTTGCTCCGAGGTTATTTGGCAGTGGGTCTTAAAGTAGACTTTATTTGTTGGGAACGATGAAAACTACTCCTCACAGGACACCCATGCCGTGGCGTTCCTTCCTCGGCATGGTCCTGCTGTGCGGCGGCCTGGTTTCCCGGCCTGGGGTCGCGGAGGAGATCCTGCGTTTCGTCGACGACCGGGGCCTGGCCATCCATTCCCCTCTCGAAGCCTGCTTTCAGGTCGAGACGAGAACGCAGTGCGTTGCCGTTGCCGATGGGCGACTGGCGAGCGGTCCTCCCCAGTACTGGGCGCTACGGGTCGAGGGACCGGACGCCGGCCCCGCTACGCTTCAGCGATCGGAGATCCGGGCTCAGAACGATGGGACCGTGGTGGTCCGGGTGCCGCGCAAAGCCGAGCTTCAGGTGGAGGTCCGGCCGGCCCGGCTCCTGACCGTGTCGGTCTACCCGCAGGACGATCCGACCTTCCGGACTCCCACGTTCCGCAAAGAAATCCAGCGGGGCGAGCGCCTGAAGATCCCGGCAGGTGATTCTCTCGTCTCCCTGTCGGCCCCGGGCCGTGCTCCCGACCTGCACCTGCTCGGCGCCCGTCCCGGAGAGAGTCTGCGCCTGCGATATACCGAACGCACCGGCTGGTCGCTCCTCCTGCGCTGCCGGGTGCGGAAGGACGGACGGCTGCTCAGCACCGCCGCGGTCCAGGTGGAGGCCGCGGAGGGTTTCGCCGCTCCGGGAACGCGCAGCATGAAGGGGCTCTCCTCGGCGCGCGGGCTCGTTCCGGTCTCCGGCGTGCCCTACGCGCTCGCCCGGGCCACGGTCGAGCATTCCACCTTCACCCCAGCGCGGGTGAACGGGCTCTCCGCCTCGCCAGGGACTTTCGCCTTTCGTGAGGTGGAGATAGAGGAAGGCGCGACGATACGGGCCACCATCACCCTCGATGGCCGTCCGGCCCGCGGGATCGCCTGTCAGGTGCTGGAATACGATCCCAATCCGCGAGGGCCGGCGCCGGAGCCCAGGATGCTTTTCGAGGGGGCGGCGGACGCCACTGGCGTCTGCCGCTCCGCGCGCCTTCCGGCGGGGACGTACACGCTCCGGCTGCGAGCGGTCGCGGGCAGGTCGTTCGTGGACCGGACGGTCGATCTGGTCGCCGGAGACGAGACTGTCGTGAACGTATCGCTGCAGGCCATCCATCTCGCCGGACAGGTCCTGCGAGGCACGTCGCCGGCCCCATCGTATGTGCTCACGTTCAGCGATCTCGACGAGATCAAGCCCAACGCCAGCCGGCGGGATGCCCAGGCGGAGGCCACCACGGACGAGGAGGGACGGTATTCCACCTCCCTGTGGGCACCGGGCAATTATCTGGTCCTGCTGCATTCGCCAGCCGGGACCCCGGGCGCCTCCCGGCGCCTGCGCATCGAAGAGGACGACGATCACCTCGATTTCCACCTGGAGGAGAGAGGCATCGAGGGAACGGTGGTGGATGAGAAGGGAGAGCCGGTGGAAGGAGCCAGCGTCCACCTCACCTGGAACCTGCTCTCACACCGCATAGGGACCACGAACAACCGGGGGATGTTCTCGTTCCCAGTGTCCGAGCCCGGGAAGGGGAAGGTCCAGGCTGCCAAGTCAGGCTATCTCGGACCCGACCCTGTGGAAGTTTCTGTGCAACCGGAGAGCTCAGCGTCTCCGCTGGTGATCCGGCTCAGAAAGACGTCAACGGTCACGGCACATCTCGTCGGGGCTCTGGGGCCCGCCGTGGGGGCGGCCGTGCAGAGTTATCAGGTTGCCCCCGGAGGCCGGGCGACGTTTCTGGGCACGGCGGTGACGGGGCCCGAAGGGGGCTTCGAGATCGCCGCCGCCGAGAGGGGAGCGACACGCCTGTTCGTCACAGGTGCGGGCTGTCCGCTCTCAGTGTTCGACGTCCAGCCCGCGGCCGGCGACGACCTCACGCTCCACTGCCCTGCCACTCCCTCCTCACTGGTGCTGACCCTGCAGGACGCCCAGAACAAACCGCTGGCCGGACGGACGGTGCTGGTCCGCAGGGACGGGGTTTTCATTCCGGGAAGCGCCCTGATCGATCATCTCGGCAGATTTCACCTGCCGGCGGCCACGGATGGCTCCGGACACCTTTTCCTGATCGGGCTAGCCCCCGGTCGCTATGAGATCTATCTGGCGGACGCCACGGAGCCCGACCTTGTGGCCCTCGGAGTCAAACAAGGATTCCTGACCGCCGCGGACCTCCTCCCCGCCGCGACGCTCGAGATGGCGATCACCTTGGAAGACCGGTAGCTACGGGGACGGCATCACCGGTTGATCCGCGCCAGGTCGTACTTCAACCCGCTGGAGCCCTCGCCGGCGCCGGGGGTCCTCCGGCGGGAGATCCAGAGGTGGGTCGAGCCGTCGGTCCAGCGGCTGCGGCGCACCAGGCGGTTGACGCGGGTGCCGGTGCGGGAGACCTCCTCCTCGCGGATCTGGTACTCGGCGCCGCCGAGGGCGGTGGGGTTGAGGATGCGGCCGCGGGGGAAGATCGGCTCCGGCGGCTCACCCGGAGGTGTGCGGAGCATGGCCGCGATCTGCAGGGCGACGTCGCCGTTCACCGGATCGATCAGCACCGGCAGGAAGGGGATCCAGCTCTCCGGCACCTCGGTCTGGATCTGGTACTTGAGCGGCGGGCCGGCGGGCGCGGGAGCCGCGGGCGGCGTGGTCTCCGGCCTGGCGGCCTGATCCCGCTCCAGGCCGCGCATGGGCTGGCCGATACCGCCTTCCAGGATCTCCTCGATCGCCCAGACCATGTTCGCCATCTCGTCGCGCAGGAAGCGCACCTCCTCCAGCACCGGGCCCTCCAGCACGGCGCCGGCCGCGGTGGGGGGCTGGATGAGATAGGGGGCGATGCCGTTCGGCTGGTCCGGCGCGGTGAGGCTGAACAGGGTCCAGCGCTCCGCGGCGGGCATCGGAGCGGCGTCCGCCCGCGGGACGTGGGTGACGTCGCCGAAGACGTCGTGCACCACCAGCCACTCGATCTCCAGGAGCTGCCCCACCGGCTGGTTCAGGGGGAGCAGATACCAGTCGTTGCCGTGGATCAGCATGAAGTCCATCACCAGCAGCCTGGCGAGATCGCGCTTCTCCGGCTCGATCGCCCCGAAGTCGGTGCTCCCCTCCTCGAAGTCCCACCAGCGCTGGTTGGGCATGCCGCGGAAGCGGACGTGGATCGGCAGCACGCTCTGGGTGGACGAAACCGGAACGGGAGCGCCGTCGGCCGGCCCCGCGGTCTGCTTGACGTCGAAGGAGTACCAGTCGAAGCCGCCGTCGCGGTCCGGATCGCAGCTCAGCACCGTGCTCCCCCCCTCGGGGGTGACAGCGAGCGCCTCGACGCCGTACTCCAGGCGCTCGGGGCGCCAGGCGTCCGCGTCCGCAGACCCAAGCGCACCGTAGATCTCCTCCACCCAGGCGCGGAGCTCGTCCAGGGCGGCGAGCGCGGCGGCGCCGTCGGCCAGCCCGGCCAGCTTCGGGGGCAGGCTCGGCGCGGCGGTCACCGCGGCCCGATAGAGCGCCAGACCGTCGAGCGCCCGGCCCATCACTACCCGCTCGAAGCGTGCGGCGTCACGGTCGGGATCGGCGGCGAGCTCCGCCTCCGGCCTTTCGAGGAGGAGGAAGGCATCCCGCGCCTGGGCGATCCCGGGCTCGGCCACGCCGTGGAGGCGCAGGAGCGACTCGGCGGTCTGCCCGATCTCCACCCGCAGGGCCAGGTCCTCGCCGAACGCCTCGGTCTCCACCAGATCCTCCAGCGGTACCTTGCCGGTCAGCGGCTGGGTGGGCTGCCCCTCGATCCGCCAGCCGGTGAAGGGGGCGGCGCGGGTGGCGGTGCGCATCCAGGCCGGCGAGGCGGAATCCTCGCCCTGCAGCTCGCCCATCTGCCATTGGCGGGTGAGCATCCAGAGCGGATCGCGCACGCGGGCGGCGAGGCTGGGCAGGAGGTCGTGCTCGGAGCGCGGGCGCGGCTCCAGGCGATGCCAGTAGGTGACGGAGCTCATGGCTGGTTCCTCGCGGCGACGATGACCGATTCCTGAGCCAGGGCGGCCGAGAACTTGGTGGAGATGGCGTCCCCGGCCGTGTTGGCGGTGAGGTAGATGGCGGGGAGGAGCTCGCTCAGCTTCCCCAGCAGCTCGCCGTCCACCGCCCGGATCTTGGCCAGATCGAGCGTCTCGTTCAGGATGGCGATCAGGCTGTCGAGATCCCAGCGGTCGGTCTCCACCGGCGGCACAGCCACCAGCACGGCCTGGGGGGCCTCGGCGGCGGGGCTGTCGTAGTGGAAGGCCACGGCGCCGGCCTCCTCGGCGTTGGCGATCACCTCGGTCCACTCGTCGATCAGCAGCCCGGCCCACGGCTCGGTGGCGGCGGGCTTCACCGCGCGGGCGAGGGCGAGCGAGAGGAGGCCGGAGCGGTGGCGGTGCTCCTCGTCCGGGAAGTCGAGGGCGGCCCAGCGGGCGCCGGCGGTGAAGGGGAGTTGGGCGGGCTCGAACGCCGGCACCGGGCTGCCCAGGGCGCCGGAGTAGAGGGCCAGGGTGCGCCAGCGGCCGAGCGGGAAAG
>JADMIO012736603.1_pt1 | contig 10801 bp, 9 predicted proteins | sample 8958161 | NCBI WGS metagenome assembly JADMIO01 (sample SAMN16585339, study PRJNA669376) | soil metagenome | isolation source: Crop rotation soil | place: USA: Cullars Rotation, Alabama | collected 2011 | reverse complement strand
CTTTCCCTCGACAGTGCACATTTGGCGCTGCCTGAAAGAAAGCCAGCCGTCGTCGCAAGGCTCGACAACGCGCCGCAGCCGCGGTCCGACCAGACGTCTGCGCCAGGCGGCGCGCCTGCGCGGGCCGATCGGCCTTTCAAGGGCATCGCGCTGATCCTGCTCTCCACCACGTTCCTCGGCGTCTCCGACGTGACCGCGAAATACCTCTCGTCGAGCCTGCCCTCGATCGAGATCGCGTGGGTGCGTTTTCTGGTGTTCGCGCTGATCATGGTGCCCGCGATGGTTCCGGGATCGCCGCTGTTTGCGATGCGGATCAATCGCGTTGGCCTGCCATTGATGCTGATGCGCGGCGCCGCGCTGCTGGGCTCCTCGCTCTTTTTCATCACCGGGTTGCGCTATCTGCCGATCGCGGAAGCGTCCGCCACGGCTTTCGTGTCCCCGCTGTTTGTCACCGCGTTGTCGATCGTCTTCCTCTCGGAGAAGGTCGGTGTTCGGCGCTGGATTGCGACCGCGACCGGGCTCTTCGGTGTGCTGATCATCCTGCGGCCGGGCACGGGCGCGTTTCACGCCGCGGCCTTCTTCCCGATCATCTCGGCGCTGGCCTGGGCCGCGACCCTGATCATGACCCGCATGATGAGCGGCAAAGAGCACGCCATCACCATCATGACCTATTCGTCGATCGCGGGTGTGGCGATCCTGTCGGTGCTGGTGCCCTTCGTCTGGGTGACGCCGACTTGGCAGGCTCTGATGTTCGGCATCCTGATCGGCGTTGCCTCGACCGTCGGTCAATGGATCGTGGTGCTGGCGTTCCGCTACGCCGACGCGTCGGTGCTGGCGCCGTTTTCCTACACACAGCTCGTCTGGGTCTCCGTCCTCGGCTTCCTGATCTTCGGCGAGGTGCCTGACGGCTGGACCGTGGTCGGCGCTGCCTTCGTCGTCGGCAGCGGCCTCTACACGGCGCATCGCGAGCGCGTGCGCCGCTCGCAGCTCCTGACCATCGAAGGCGAGACCTCGCCAAACGCCTGAGAAGCGTCGTATCTTCCCGTTCTCGCGCCGCTCTTGTGGCGCCATGAACAAAAGAGCGAAGAGGAAGACGCATGCGCGCGGCCATTTTCAGGAACGGCGAGATCGTCGTCGATACCATGCCGGAGCCGAAGCCCGGGGCAGGGCAGGTGCTGGTGAAGACGCTTGCCTGCGGCATCTGCGGTTCTGACCTGCATGCGCGCAAACATGCCCATCGCATGGTCGAGATGGCCAGACACGTGGGTCGCAAGCCGATGGATCTGTCGCGCGACGTGTTCGGCCACGAGTTCTGCTGCGAGGTACTGGATTACGGGCCGTCGACCGAGCGCAGGCTGAAGCCGGGCGCCCTTGTCTGCTCGCTGCCGGCCCTGGTCACACCGGCCGGACCGCAGGGCATCGGATATTCGAACGACAATATCGGCGGCTATGCCGAGCAGATGGTGCTGAGCGAGCCTTTGCTGCTTGAGGTGCCCAACGGCCTCGCGCCGGTACATGCGGCACTGACGGAGCCGCTGGCCGTCGGCGTCCATGCGGTTGCCAAGGCCAACATCAGAGGTGATGAGGTCCCGCTGGTGATCGGCTGCGGTCCGGTCGGGCTCGCGGTGATCGCGGCGCTCAGGATGAAAGGCCTGCGTCCGATTATCGCCGCGGACTATTCGCCGGCGCGGCGAATGCTCGCCGAAAAAATGGGCGCCGACATCGTGCTCGATCCCGCGGTGAGCCAACCCTATGCCAGCTGGGCCGAGCACGCCGCGATGTCGGCGGACGAGAAGGCCGCTCGCCCGCCGTTCCAGGCGCACCTGCCGGCGCTGAAGCCCGCGCTGATCTTCGAGTGCGTCGGCGTGCCCGGCCTGTTGCAGCAGGTCTTCGAGGGCGCGCCGCGCGACGCGCGGATTGTTGTGGTCGGCGTCTGCATGGAGACCGACACATCCGAGCCGATGCTCGGGATCATGAAGGAATTGAACGTTCAATACGTGCTGGGCTACACGCCCGACGAATTCGCGGCTTCGCTGCGCTGGCTGGCGGAAGGCCAGGTCGATGCCGCCTCGCTCGTCACCGGCCGCGTCGGCATCGACGGCGTCGCGAAAGCCTTTGACGATCTCGCCAATCCCGAACGGCATACCAAGATCATCGTCGAGCCGTGGCGGTAATTCGTTTGTCCGGAGGCCTTCTTAACCGACACTCCGTCATTCCGGGCTCGCGCCAAGAGGGCCGCCCCGGAATGACGGGGAGGCAGGTTATCGCTATCATCGCACCATGCCACCCGACGATTCCTCCCGCCCGCCGGTTCTCGCCCATCAGCGTTTCGTCGCGGATCGACAGTCCTTTGCAGGGCTGGACCTGCGGCAGCGCTTCCAGCGCATTCACGACACCAATCTGTGGGGCGCCGTCGAATCCGTCTCGGGCGTGGGTTCGGAACGCGATGCGACCGCCACACTGCGTGCCGAATTGCCCGGTCTCATGAAGCGGCTCGGCGCCTTTCCCCTGCTCGATGCGCCCTGCGGCGATGGCGGCTGGATTGCGACGATCGACCTCGGCGTACGCGTCAGCGGCATCGACATCGTGCCCGATCTGATCGAGGGGCTGCGCGAGCGCGCCGCGCGCGGCGAGATCAAAGGCGACTATCATCTCGGCGACATCACGGCCGATCCCCTGCCAAGTTGCGACGTCATCCTGTGCCGCGACTGTCTCGTGCATCTGTCGTTTGCGAATATCGACCGCTCGTTGCAAAACTTTCGCCGCTCCGGCGCCGGCTGGCTGATCGCCACCACCTTTCCCGAGTGGCAGACCAACAGGGATTGCGAGGATGGCGACTGGCGTGCGCTGAATTTCGAGCGCGCGCCGTTCGGGTGGGGCGCGCCGGCCGCACTCATCAACGAGAACTGCACGGAGGCCGGCGGCGGCTGGCGCGACAAGAGCCTCGGCGTCTGGCGGCTCGCATGATCCGGACCCGAAGGGCCGCGTTAGCGCAAAGTGGGCACCGGCTTTCCCTGCGACAAACGCATGGCGTTTGCGCGGAGATCATGCGCAAATCCCCGCTCATTTGCTTTTGGATTTGCTGCACCTATAGTTCGCCGATCGAGCGGCAACGAATATTGGGCGGATGCGGGTTTCCATCATCACAGGCGGCGGCTCAGGGATCGGCGCAGCGGTGGCGCGGCGCCTTGCCGGAGCGGACCAATGCCTGATGCTGCACGGGCAGGGCGCGGATGACGCGGCGCGGTCGCGGCTGAACTCGGTCGCGGCGGCATGCGAACGCGCCGGCGCTCGCGTCGCAACGATGACCGGCGATCTCGCAAGCGCCGGCACGGCGGCCGAACTCGTCCGTGCCACGCGCGCGTCCTTCGGCCCGATCGATGCGATCGTTCATGCCGCGGGTTTTGCCGACCGGCGCGGCTTTGTGAGGCTCCCGCGCGAAGGACTGGAACGCGCCTTTGCGGTGATGGCTGCCGCGTTCCACGAGCTTGCGACCGCCGCGATGCCGGACCTGATGCGAGATGCGCAAGCACGGGTGGTCGCGATCTCGAGTTTCGGCGCGCACCGCTTCGTGCCCGATGGCATCTATCCCGCATCCGCATCCGCCAAGGCCGCGCTCGAAGTGCTGGTGAAATCGCTCGCCATCGAACTCGCGCCGTCAGGGGCGACCGCCAACGTCGTGTTGCCCGGCTACACGCGAAAAGATCCGGGCCTGTTCGGCGCGCTCGACGCCAGGGCGTGGGAATCGGTCGCGAAAGCCAACCCGCAGTCGCGGCTCGCCGAGCCCGGCGAGGTTGCGGCCGTGGTCGCGTTTCTGTTGTCTCAAGACGCAGGCCATGTCACCGGCGCGCTGTTGCCGGTCGACGGCGGACTGACTTTGATGTGAAGGGTTTGATCGATGGCGCAAAATGCCAACAACAAGACGGACGTCGTCGTGCTCGGCGCCGGTATCGTCGGGGTCTCCGCGGCCTATGCCGCGCGGCAGCGGGGACTATCGGTGATCCTCGTCGATCGCCGCGAGCCTGGCTCAGAGACCTCCTACGGCAATGCCGGTATTCTCTCGAGCGGCTCGATCTTCCCTCTCAACCAGCCCTCGCTGTTCGGAAATCTGCCGAAATATCTCTCCAATCGTCATCCCGCGCTGCGCTGGGATGTCGGCTGGGCGCTGCGAAACCCCGACTGGATCGCTCGTTTTCTCGCGAGCGCACGGGCGTCGCAGACCAAACCGCGCGCGCTCGCTCTGCGTGGCCTGATCAAGGCATCGCTGAAGCTGCACCGCGAATGGATCGTCAGCGCAGGCGCGGGCAAACGCATCCGCGAAACCGGCTGGCTGAAAGCCTGGCGCAGCGACAATGTCGGCGCGGCCAAGGCCGATCAGACGGCGCTGGCCGAATACGGCATCAAGAGTGAACTGCTCGATCGCCAGGCGATCTCCGCGCTCGAGCCCGGTATCCTGCCGGTCTACAGCGTTGGGCTTCTCCACACCGAAACGGCGTCGGTGGATTCGCCGGGCAACGTCACCAAGGCCTATGCGCGGATGTTTGCCGGGGCCGGCGGCGGGATCCGAAGGTCCGATATCAAATCCATCACGGGCGATGGCGACGGCTGGCGTGTCGCGCTCGCGGACGGCGACATCCGCGCGCGCCATGTCGTGGTCGCGCTTGGGCCGTGGTCGCCGGATCTGCTGCGGCCGCTCGGCTATCGCGTGCCGCTCGCGACCGAGCGCGGCTATCACCGCGAATTTGTGCCGAACGCCTCGCGTCCTCTGCGGCGCCCGATCCATGACGCCGAAAACGCTTTCCTGATGACGCCAATGGAGAATGGCATCCGCGTCACCTCGGGCGTCGAACTCACCGCGCGCGACGCGCCGTCCTCTTATGCGCAGCTTGATGAAGTGGTGCCGCTCGCGCGCAGCGTGGTCGAGTTCGGTGAACCCGTCGGCGAGGTCTGGCGCGGTGCGCGGCCGACGTTACCGGACAGCCTGCCGATGATCGGGCCTGCGCCACGGCATCCCGGCCTGTGGCTTGCGTTTGGCAATCAGCATATCGGCTTCACCACGGGGCCTGCGACCGGCGCGGCGATTGCTGCCATGATCGCCGGCGCAGAGCCTGGCTTCGACACGTCGGCGTTTTCTCCGACGCGGTATCTCTAGCCCGCGAACAGGGTGCCATGCATTACGTCTGGGACTTCGCGATCCTCTCGAAATACAGCCACCTGTTCTGGCTCGGGCTCGGCTGGACCATCGCCTACACGATCGGGACAGTCTTCCTCGGCACCTTGATCGGTCTCGTCGTCGGCATCCTGCGGCTTGCCCGCTTGCCGGTCATCGACTGGCTCCTGATCGCCTATATAGAGCTGTTCCGCTGCACGCCGCTGCTGGTGCAGATCATCTGGTTCTATTACGCCTTTCCCGTCGTGCTCGGCGTCAACATCCCGGCCCATATCGCCGCCGTCAGCGTGCTCTCGCTCTATGGCGGCGCGTTCTATGCCGAGATCGTGCGCGGCAGCATCGAGAGCGTGCCGCGCGGGCAGTGGGATGCGGCGCGGGCGCTCGGTCTCACCTCGTGGCGCATGCTGCGGCTCGTCATCATTCCGCAGGCGCTGAAGCCGATGACGGCCCCTTACGTCAACCAGTCGGTGACGCAGCTGAAAAACACCTCGCTGGTGTCTGTCATTGCCGTGCCCGATCTCGTCTACAACGCAACCCTGATCAACGCCGACACCTATCGTCCCCTCGAGGTCTACACCGTCGTGGCGCTGATCTATTTCGCGATCCTGTTCCCGGCGACGCTGGTCGGCCGCCACCTCGAACGCGGCATGACCTACGACAAAGTGTGAGACGAAGAGGCTAATCGGTCGTCATTGATGATGCGTTCGCTTGCGACGTGCAGGGGCTTTCGCGCCTTTTCCGGCATAATAGGGATTGACCACGCAGGACGCCGCGCGGCCTGATGCCGAGGCTCGGCATTGAGCCATATTGGTGTAGGCGCACTCGAAATAGTAATCCATGAAGCCGCCCGTATAGACCTGGAGGCAAACCGGGTAGGCGGGATCGTAGGTCTGCGCCTGCGCTGATGTGGCGGCGCAGAGCGCGCCGCCCAAGAGAACGACCAGAGTCGCCAGGATCGGAACGCGCATCGGAACCCTCCCCAAACAGGCCAGGACGTCATATCGCCTCGCCACGGAGAGGTGACACCGTTCCGATCTCGGGCGCAAATCAAATGTTCAGCTCCACCGGCACGTCTTCCGCCTTCACACCGGAGAGCGAGAGTCCCTTGACGAACCATTCACGCATCTGGCCGGTGCCGCGGTTGTAGTCGCACCAGACCGAGAGGAAATCGCGCCAGCGCTTGTCCGGCTCGCGCCGCACCGCCATGCTGCTCGCGATCGTGACCGCGGGCGATTGCAGAATCTTGTAGGTGCCGAGATTCGGGTTCTTGGCGATCGCGGTCAGCCCCAGCACCAGTGCGTTGACGACGCAATCGACGCGGCCGGAGGCCATCTGCAGCATCACTTCGTCGCGCGACTTCAGCGAGGTGATCGTGGCGTTCGGCGCAAAGCGCCGCGCCACCGCCTCATTGGCGGAACCAACGTCGACCGCGATCTTCACCTCCGGCTTGTTGATGTCGGCCCAGGTCTTGGCCTCCAGTCCCTTCTTCAGCATGGCGCCGAACGGGTGAGGGAACACGAGCGTGGTGAAATCGACCACCAGCGCGCGCTGCGGCGTCGGGTTGAGCGCAAAGCCGACATCGATCTTGTTCGCCTGCAGATCCAGGATCGAATTACCGTAGGTGGATTCGATATATTCCAGCTTGACGTCCAGCAACTTGGCGATGTCGTTGGCCATCTCGATCGAGAAGCCGGACCATGTGCCGCTGGCGAGATCCTTGTTGAAATAGGGCAGTTCGCCCGGCAGCACGGCGATCCGCAGCACCTTGGCGGCGCGGACACGGTCGAGCGTGTTGTCGGCGGCCGACTGCGCCGAGGCGGGCGTGACCAGCGCTGACGTCAACGCCGCGCCGCTGCCGATCGCAAGCGCATATCGCAGCGCGTCGCGCCGATCTTCGGAAATCTTGGTCTCATCGGATTGGGTCACGCGGTCCTCCCTGCTTATTTCGCCGAACCCTAGCGCCGGCCCCGCGAGGCGACAATAGGACGAGGGAGGAACCATGCGATGTCGCGGCACTCATTTCCGGTACTGTGCGTCGCTGACCTTCTCCAGCCACTCGACCGCCTTGCCGTCGAGTGCTTCCTGGATGGCGTAGTGGGTCATGGCCGTCGTTGGTGTCGCGCCATGCCAGTGCTTCTCGCCGGGCGGAAACCAGATCACGTCGCCCGGGCGGATCTCCTCGACCGGGCCGCCTTCGCGCTGTGCCCAGCCGAGGCCGGCGGTGACGATCAGGGTCTGTCCAAGCGGATGCGTGTGCCAGGCGGTGCGCGCGCCGGGTTCAAAGGTGACGGCGGCGCCGGCGACGCGGGCGGGCGAGGGCGCCTGAAACAGCGGGTCGAGGCGCACCGTGCCGGTGAAATACTCTTCCGGCGGCTTGCGGGATGGCTGAGAACCGGCTCGCTTGATCTCCATGTCAGTGTCCTTTCTGCCGGTCGCGCCGACCGGGCGGTCGTGCGGTGTTTGTCCGGAGCATATCGCGAGCATAACCCGCCTTCCCGGAGATTGTTTCTCTTTGGCGGACTGCGTTCCAGTGATTTGCCCGGTGACCTGATTTTCCGAAATCGTGTCAAGTGCGTCAGCGAAAAATATTTCGCTTTTTCGGAAGTGCAAATCAGATGTATGGTCCACCCCGTCCCGCGCTCACCAGGAGGGCGCTTCGCGATCGTCACGAAACGTGGCGCGGGATGCGATGGACGCCTTGGCCGTGCAGACGAGCGCAGACCTGAGGCGGACGGTGAAGTCGTGTGGTCGTGGTCCCCCGACGCTGGGATCAAGCTCCTTGCGAGATGTCGCAAGCGCGACGGAGGCTATCAAGCCCGGCACTCCGGCGAGAGCACGAAGGAAACCGTAACACCATCGCGCAGGGAATGCCGGACTGTTTCGGCGTGCCTGTGGTGACTTGCTTGCGTGCTTTCTTCATGTGCACGCAAGGCTGCGGGTGCGACAAACACCCGGCATTCCCTGCGCCCTTCCGATTTCGGGCGCTGTGCAAGAGCAACAACTCGGGCAAATCCTGCCGCGGGGGCGCCGATGCTTGAGGATTCGTCATTGCGAGGAGCGAAGCGACGAAGCAATCCACCTTTTGGCTACGGCACGATGGATTGCTTCGCTCCGCTCGCAATGACGAGAAAAATCGTAGGGTGGCAAAGCCGCGTCAGCGCCATGCCCACCACCGCCAACAGATTGCGCGAAACATGGTGGGGCTTCGCTTTGCCCACCCTGTACGTATTCTCGCCGAACGCATCACACCGGCAGCGCGATGGAATACTTCACCTGGCTCAGCGCGAAGCTCGACTCGATCGAGGCGATGCCGTCGAGCCGGGTCAGCTTGTTCTTCAGGAACGCTTCATAGGAGGACAGATCGGCCGCGACCACGCGCAACAGATAATCGCGATTGCCCGTCATCAGGTAGCACTCCAGCACTTCCTCCCATTTCGAGATCGCCTTCTCGAACCGGTTGAGGTCTTCTTCCTTCTGCCGCGCGAGCTTGATGGAGATGAAGACGCTGACGTGCAGCCCCAGCGATTTCTGGTCGACGGTCGCGATGTAGCGCGAGATGACGCCGCGTTCTTCCAGAAGCTTTACGCGGCGATGGCAGGGCGAGATTGAAAGCCCGACCTTGTCGGCAAGCTCCTGCATGGTGATGCGCCCGTCCGATTGCAGCAGCGTGAGAATCTTGCGGTCGATGGGATCGAGGTCCGGCATTGGGAATAAATCCGTTCCATTGGCTCATTCGTGGGAATATATCCTAATATTGATGGGTATGGCGCTAGGATTTGAGATATTCTGGGCCTGTCTCAGGATTAGAATTTACCGGTTATCTAGCTTCCGGGAGAGCCGCCATGGCGATCGATACCGCGCGTCTTGAAATACTGTCCGCGTTGTCGAGGAAGGCGCTCTGGCTGTCGTCCTGGACCATCCATCACGCCAACCACATCCGGCCCAACTCCGACGGGCTCAAGGTCGGCGGGCATCAGGCGTCGTCCGCCTCGCTCGCGACCATCATGTCGGCGCTCTATTTCCATGTGCTGCGGCCGGAGGACCGCGTCGCGGTGAAGCCGCATGCGAGTCCGGTGTTTCACGCGATCCAGTATCTGTTCGGCCGGCAGACCCGCGACAAGCTGGAGAACTTCCGCGGCTACAAGGGTGCGCAATCCTATCCGTCGCGCACCAAGGACACCGACGACGTCGATTTCTCGACCGGCTCGGTCGGTCTCGGCGTGGCGCAGACGCTGTTCGCCTCGCTGGTGCAGGACTACGTCAAGGCGCATGGCTGGATGCAGGATCGCCGCGAAGGGCGGATGATCGCGCTGGTCGGCGACGCCGAGATGGACGAGGGCAACATCTTCGAAGCGCTGGCGGAGGGCTGGAAGCACGGCCTGCGCAACACCTGGTGGGTGGTCGATTACAACAGGCAGAGCCTCGATGCCGTGGTGCGCGAAGGGCTCTGGGAGAAATTCGAGACCATGTTCCGCAATTTCGGCTGGGACGTGGTGATCGTGAAATACGGCAAGCTGATGCGGCAGGCCTTTGCCGAGCCCGGCGGTGAGGCGCTCAAGCGCTGGATCGATAATTGTCCGAACGCGCTCTATGCCGCGCTCTGTTTCCAGGGCGGGGCTGCCTTCCGCAAGCACCTCCGGGACGAGATCGGCGACCAGGGCGAGGTCTCGGCGCTGATCGAGCGCCGCAGCGACGATGAGCTGCTCGCGCTGATGTCCAATCTCGGCGGCCACGACATGGCAAGCATGCTGGACGCCTTCGAGAAGGTCGATCACGACCGCCCGGTCTGCTTCATCGCCTACACGATCAAGGGCGTCGGCCTGCCGTTCCAGGGCCACAAGGACAACCACGCCGGCCTGATGACGGTCGCGCAGATGGAGAAGTGGCGTGCCTCGCAGAACATCCGCCCCGGCCATGAATGGGAGAAGTTCGAGGGCCTGTCGCAGGACCCGGCGGCGTTGAAGGCTTTCCTCGCCGACGTTCCCTTCAATCGCGCCGGTGTACGGCGCCTGGAGGCGCCTGTCGTCGAGGTGCCGCGCCAGCTGGAATTCAAGCCGGCCGCGCAGATGTCCACGCAACAGGGTTTTGGTCTCGTGCTGAACGAGATCGCGCGCGGCGACAGCGAATTGGCTGATCGCATCGTCACGGCCTCGCCCGACGTCACTGTCTCGACCAATCTCGGCGCCTGGGTCAATCGGCGCGGCCTGTTCGCGCGCGCGGAAAAGGCTGACCTGTTCCGCAGCGAGAAGATTCCCTCGACCTTCAACTGGGATTTTTCGCCTGATGGCCAGCATCTGGAGCTTGGCATCGCCGAGATGAACCTGTTCATCCTGTTGTCGGCGCTGGGACTATCGCATTCCATCAACGGCGCGCGGCTGCTGCCGGTCGGCACGCTCTATGATCCCTTTATCGAGCGCGGCCTCGACGCGCTGAACTATGCCTGTTACCAGGATGCCCGCTTCATGCTGGCGGCGACGCCCTCTGGGCTCACGCTCGCGCCGGAAGGCGGTGCGCACCAGTCGATCAAGACGCCTCTGATCGGCATGGGGCAGGATGGGTTGGCCTCGTTCGAGCCGGCCTTTGTCGACGAGCTCGCGGTCATCATGCGCTGGGGTTTTGAGCACGGGAAAG
>JADMIO010806610.1_pt1 | contig 10801 bp, 7 predicted proteins | sample 8958161 | NCBI WGS metagenome assembly JADMIO01 (sample SAMN16585339, study PRJNA669376) | soil metagenome | isolation source: Crop rotation soil | place: USA: Cullars Rotation, Alabama | collected 2011 | reverse complement strand
CTCGGATGGAACACTTGAGCCTTAACCACACGCAGGTCGGGGATGCGGGGCTTGCGCATTTAGCGAAGATGAACGATTTGTGGACGCTGCGTGTTGGCAGCACGAAGATTACGAAGGCGGGAGTGGAGAAGTTGCGGGCGCTTCCGAAATTGCGGTACGTTGATTTCAGCAATACGGACGCCAAAGGGATGGAGAAGGAGTTTCAGAAGGGGAAGTAACAGCCCGGCTGCCGAACTTTCCCCGTGCCAAAGCGGTAACTCTCCATATGTGGAAATCAGCGGTTCATCCGCTATAGTGCGCGCTTCATTTTGAATTGTGCGCGCGCGAGCCCAACGTTGATTAAGTTAGAGAACGCTTACGAACGGTCTGGCGTGCGGGACGCAGTATAGAAAAGAGGCGATGTTAATTATTGGTCTGATCGTGAGGGGGCGGTAAATGGTCAAGCTGGGGATTATTTTTCTTCTTTGCTCATTCATTTTTATGGTGGGCTGCCGGGCGGAAGAGGCGCGCGGGACGGTGCGGATTATTGACGGGACACTGGTGCCTGAATCGCAATTTCCGACGGTGGGGAGGATCGGGTCAAACGGCGAGGCGGACTCTTGCACGGGGACGCTGATCGCGCCGCGATTTGTGCTGCTGGCGGCGCATTGCGTGAATGCACAGGCGGCGGGAAGCCTTGCTTTCGGGCAGAAGGACGGGATTTTCGTTTTGGGCGGGAAGACGTATCGCACGGCGCACGTGTATGTTCATCCGACTTATGAGGGCGACAGTTCGCAGCAGAAAGAAGGGGCGATCGACCTGGCGATTTACGAACTGGATAAGGATGTGGCGAAAGTGATGCCGAGCCCGCTGTATCGGACGACGCCGGCGGCGGGGACGGTGCTGACGCTGGCGGGATACGGGCTGATTGGCACGGGCGGCGCGGGGGTTGGCCAGGACGTTCCGCCGAAAGGGATGATTGCGACGGGGAAGACACCGATCGATATCGTGACGAGCACGTTCATCAAATGGAATTTCGAGAACGTGGCGGCGCCGAACCAGGAGAGCAATACGGCGCCGGGGGACAGTGGCGGGCCGCAGTTCATTACTGAGAATCAGATCATGTATCTGGCGTCGGTCACGTCGGGCGGAGTCAAGAACGACGCGAGTTTCGGCGATCTTTCGTACAACACGCGGGTGGATATTGCGGTGCCATGGATCGAGTCGATTACGGGCGGAACGCCTGTCGCGAACAACCACGCGCCGGTGATCTCGACGTTCGAAGCGTCGGCGCGCGGCGTGTCGACGGGGTCTCCGGTTACGTTTACGGCGGCCGCGACGGATGCGGATGGCGATGCGCTGACGTATCATTGGATTTACGGCGATGGAAGCGAAGAGATTGGCGCCAATGCGGCTGCAACGCACTCATTTCTGGCGGACGGGATTTATCTCATCCAGCTTGTCGTGACCGACAAAAAGGGCGGGAGCACGGAGCGGGAGATCACAGTTGGGTCGCTGAGTTCGGACCCGCTTGCAACGCCGCTGACGCCGGCGACGATCGGGAAGCATTCGTTCTCGGTGGATTTCAGCAGCAAGGGGAACGGCGCGGCGATTGATGTGACGCTTGAAAGCGCTGACTTAAAATTTGCGGATGAGCAGTCATTTGAAGCGGCGTTTGGACCCCGGACGTTTACGAGCCTGTACATCGGCAACACTTACATCAGCGGCAGCATTGGAACTGGCGTCAAATTTAAGACGCTGCGCATGGCTTACGATTACAAGAAGGGCACGCTGCGGTTTCAGGTCAGCAAGAACACGTCGTCGCTGACGCCGGCGTTGAATTTTTACGGCGCTGTTAACGGGGATACGCAGGCGACGATCAGCGTGCCGATCAGCGCTCTGATCAGACGCCCAGTAGACGGCGCTTTTGTTGAAACGCGGTATGGCGCGACGGCGGACTTTATGTATTCGTCGAAGAAGAATGGGGCGGGAAAAGGGAAGTAACGGGACCGACTCATTGAGTGCGGCCGCGTTATCCGCGCGTGACACTCATTTGTGGAAATCAGCGGTTCATCCGCTATATTGCGCGCTTCATTTTTTGGAGTTTTGCACGCGCAATGCCTACGCTTGTCAAATTGGAAAATGCTTACAAACACTATGGCCTGCAGGTGCTGTTGGATGGCGCGGAGGCGGAGTTTTCGGATGACCATAAGGTCGGGCTGATTGGGCGGAATGGGGCGGGGAAATCGACGCTGATTCGGGTGCTGCTGGGCGAGGAGGAATTGGATAAGGGGTCGGTGTCGTATCATCCGAAATTGCGGCTGGGATACTTGCGGCAGCATGATCCGTTTCATGAAGGTGAAACAGTGATCGATTTTTTGATGCGCGATTCGGGGCAGCCGGATTGGAAGTGCGGGACGATGGCGGGGAAGTTTGAGATCAAGGGGGAGCGGCTGGAAGGGCCGGTGAGTGGGTTGTCGGGCGGGTGGCAGACGCGCGTGAAGCTGGCGGCACTGCTGCTGCATGAGCCGAATATGCTGCTGCTGGACGAGCCGACGAATTTTCTTGATTTGCGGACACAGCTGCTGCTCGAAGATTTCTTGAAAGACTTTCGCGGCGGGGCGATTGTGGTGTCGCATGACCGGACGTTTTTGAATGACGTGTGCGATCATACGGTCAGTTTATCGCGGGGAAAGCTGACGCTTTATCCGGGGAACGTGGATGCGTTTCTGGCGTTTCAGGAACAGCAGCGCGAGATCACTGAGCGGTCGAATGCGGTGATCAAGGCGAAGATGGAGCAGCTTGAGGTTTTTATCGCAAAGAAAAAGGCGCACGCGGGGACTGCGTCGCAGGCGCGGAACAAGCAGATGCAGTTGGACCGGCTGCAGCTGACTGAAATCGAGAAGGCGGAGCGGACGGTGCGGATGAAAGTGCCGCAGGTTGAGGCGCGGTCGGGGCCGGCGCTGCGGTGCGAGGATTTGAGCATCGGGTACCCGGAGCGCGTTGTTGCGACGAATATTGCTGTCGAGATCGAGCATGGGCAGCGGGCGGCGGTGGTGGGAGATAATGGGCAGGGGAAGACGACGTTTTTGCGGACGGTGGCGTCGTCGCTCGAGCCGCTGGCGGGGAATTTGAAGTGGAGTTTTGGCTGCGACATTGGGTGTTACGCGCAGCATGTGTACACGACGCTGCCGGCGCATTACACGGTGCGCGAATATTTGAGCTCGAAGGCGACGAGCGATGCGACGCAGCAGACGGTGCTGGACATGGCCGGGAGTTTTTTGTTTCGCGGCGACGATGTGGATAAGGAAATTTCGGTGTTGAGCGGCGGCGAGCGTGCGCGGCTGTGCATGGCGGGGCTGCTGCTGGGGAAGCATACGGTGCTAATCCTTGACGAGCCGGGGAATCATCTGGATGTCGAGACGGTCGAGTCGCTGGCGGAGGCGCTGACGCGATATCGCGGGACGGTGATTTTCACGAGCCACGACCGGACGTTCATGGAACGGATGGCGACGTCGGTGATCGAGGTGCGCGACGGAAGCGTGAAGAATTATCCGAACGATTATGCGGCGTATTTGTATCGCGTGAAGAAAGAAGTGGAGGAAGGGCATCGTTCGGAAACGCCCGGCGCGCCGCCGAAAGCTGTGGCCGAGGAAACCGAACAGAGCAAGGCGGAACGGAAGGCGCGGAACCGGCGGCTGTTTGAACTGCGCACGCAGTTGCAGTCTGTCGAGCGGCAGATGACGAAGTATTCGGGGAAGAAGAAGGAGATTGAGGAGCAGCTTCAGACGGCCAGCTGCGCGGAGGCGGACCGGTTGCGCGAGGAACATATTGCGGTGGTGGAGAAGCTGGCGGGGATTGAGGAGAAGTGGCTCGCACTTCAGCAGCAGCAGGAGAAGGAAGAAAAAATTAAAAATTGAACGGCAACAACGAATCGCGCGAATCTCACGAATGAAGGGGTCGGGGGTTAGGGGTTAGGGGTTAGGGAAAGCGCGTTGAAGAATTTAGCGACAAGGTTGCACGCGGCAGTTTGAGAGGCAACGAAATGAAGATACGTTGTGGGCATGAATTGCATTTTGAGATTCCGGCGCCCACGTCGATGTTGTTGATGCTTTACACGCATCCCTCGCGCTCGGCGGATATGGCGCGGCCGGAATGCCTGATCGTTGAGCCGTTCGTCTCGGTGCAAACTCATCTGGATACCTACGGCAACCGCTGCGCGCGGATTGTCGCGCCCGCGGGCCCGTTGCGCATTTTCAACGACTTTACAATCTCCGATGCGGGAAATCCCGATGCGGTCCACGCGGCGGCTCAACAACATAGTGTCTGCGACGTGCCACCGGAAGTGATGCATTTCCTGTTGAGCAGCCGTTATTGCGAAGTGGACAGGCTATCGGATGCGGCCACACAACTGTTTGGATCGACTGCACCGGGGTGGGGCCGCGTGCAGGCGATTTGCAACTGGGTGCATCAGAACATCCTTTTCGGCTATCAATTCGCTCGCGCGACGAAGACGTCGTTCGAGGTTTTTACTGAACGCACGGGCGTGTGCAGGGATTTCACGCACCTGGCGATTGCGTTTTGCCGCTGCATGGGAGTGCCGGCGCGCTATTGCACGGGGTATCTCGGCGACATTGGCATTCCGCCGATGCCGGCGGCGATGGATTTCAGCGCGTGGTTCGAAGTGTACCTCGATCAGCAATGGCACACGTTCGACGCGCGGTTCAACACGCCGCGAATAGGGCGCGTACTCATGGCGCGTGGGCGGGACGCAGTCGATGTGGCGCTCACGACGTCGTTTGGGCACGCGAACTTGAAGAGTTTCAGGGTGTGGGCGGATGAGGTGAAGAATTAGAACAGTGAGACAGAGGACAGCGGGCAGAGGACAGCGGGCAGAGGACAGAGGGCAGAGGGCAGAGGGCAGAGGGCAGAGGGAATGATGATAAAACAATGCGCTGATTGTACTGGGTTTCCGCGATTTTAGATTTTAGATTTACGATTTTCGATTGGGGAAGGGCGGACGATAAGGTTGCAGGCGGTGGTGGTAGGGTGATGCGCGAGTCAAAGGAGGGGCTTCTTGTTCCTTCGGAACCCACCCCGTCGGCGTGGGCCACCCGACCGCATCGAGACAGAGCATTGTCACTTAAATCTTGGAAGAACATCTCTTGCCACGAGGCTAATCGCGCGTTGCATTGCCGAGGTTAGTGACTGCGGGTCCTTCAACACATCAGTTAGAAAACCAAATTCGAGAGGAAAATGACAGTGAGGTATTGGATCGCGAGCGCAAGAAATATGTAAGTGAGGCCCTTGCTTCAGATCATCTGCATCGCTGGGATCGGTGTGAATACACAGCAATTCGGGAAGTGACCGTGTTTCAGGATCAACAAGCAATAATGTGAAGTATGCACGATAGAGTGACAGACGATCCTTGAGAGTTCCCTGCCACAATTCAAAATACCGACAGCGCAAAGTCGCATTTTTGGTGCGGAAGCCAGCATCGCCAGAGTGAAATTCGCTCGCTTTCCGATCCGTCGCCACGAGCTTGATCATTCCTCCGGGACGATCCTTTGCAAATTCAATCGCGACACGCGAGTAGCCTGCGCGAAGCGGTGTGAACAATTCGTGCAACGCATTTCGTCGAACATTTAGATCTCGCTCTGATAGGGTGATCGATGCCATGCTAATCACCTGCACCAACCAAGGACATTTGTGCCGCTGAAAGCCCATATGCCTGCCCGACGGCCTTATCAAGTTGAGCCATTGCAGCTTTGTCTTCTGGATTTTTGGTTAACACCTCTACCAATCCAACGATTTTCCGCGTCAAGACTGCCGGAAGAGCTGCTGGATCGGGCACGTGGAATTCGCGCAACGTTTTCACTTCTAGCATAAGATATCCACGGCTATACTTGTGCGACGACGAAGCAAGTTGCCAGTGCCCTATCGCCGAGTTCATCACACCGCACAGGACTTTGAGCAGTGTTAATCCACCGGCATCGGAACGAGGTACGAGATATGGCGAATGAGAAACAGCGTACTTGCCTGTTGCGTCCACGCCAAATCGCGGAAGCAAGACCAAGTGTGGCGTCACCAACTTCGGTACAAGTAGCTTTTGCGGTGAACGCGGCCATGCCGGTTCCCACCAAGGCCGATCTTTTCTGAGGACCACAGAACGTTCTGAGAGCCCCTTTTTAGATAATCTTATATGCTCCCATGTTTGTGGGTATGAACTGCGCAACGCAGCTTCCGTAAGTCGATTACCATTCTCATCGAATGGCATGAAGACCGCCATCTCGGTCTTCTCGGGAACATCAAATCTTAGCATTTCTCTGTCGGAAAGCAAAGGGCACCACACATTGCGTTCAGCCTTTGGACAGTCTCGATAGTCTCGGATGAACACATCGTCCGCGCCAGTGATGACGCCTTGTCGCACCTCCACGAACTGATTAATACACGGAAAAGTTTCAATAGTGTTTTGAAGTGCCATTTCCCTTGGATGAATAAGATGCCAGCGTTCACGCTGAAAGATTTTTTGGTCGACTTCAAAGATTTGGTACGCGTCGCTCATTCCAGTCTGACCTGCTAGCGCATCCTGTAACGCGGCTCCAATAAATTCTTGACACTTAACAATTATCGCAGGCGCGCTCCGTTCTGAAGTACGTTCTGCGACAAGCAGGACTACGTATACGCCAGTCTGTTCAAATACCTCCACTTCCGAAAGATCGGCCAAAACTCGAATGTTAAACTTCTCGCAAATCTCATGACGAAGGTGCGACGCGCTTTTCGAAAGCAAAAAACTATGCGGCAAAACAAAACACAGTATTCCACCCGGAGCGGTATGCTCAATTGCGCTTTCCAAAAAAGCAAGATAAAGATCCTGCTTTCCAAATCCTCGTTCAAGCATATACTTTGATAGTCTTTCGCGAACCGCAGAAGACAACCCATCCCATTTAACAAATGGTGGATTTGCGATTACTACATCAAAAGTCAACGAGGGACTTTCTTGCAAAAGACCTATGGCTTCTCCAGTGTGAACATTTAAGGTCTGGGGGAATTCGCCGGTTAGCACCAAATGTAGTAATGCTAACGAAAGGCGTGTCGCGTGACATGCGTTCGGATCGATATCAATCCCATAGGTTCGCGAAAATGTTTCTTTTGCGTGGTCAACAGAAAATCCATCGTCAATGGGATCACATTGCTTCTCCAGCAATGTTCTTAAAAACATTCCTGACCCGCATGCTGGATCAAGCGTACGCAACGCCCGGAATGTTCGTGGTGTACGGTTTGCCTTCAAATATCGGGCAAAAAAACGCGCAATGAATTGAGGTGTATAAATACTCCCAAGGTCCTTGTTCCGGAGTTCCTGAGGTAGGTCTCCGAACAGTGTCATGTCAGTTGAAGTGTTATCTCGCAAAACCGATACATAGTGTTCGTAAATGCGACTTAACGCATGCTTGGAAATTAAGTGAAAATCATATTTGTAAGGGGAGAACCGCCCCTGATAGAAGCTTTCGATCAATTCATGTAGATTTTCTGTTGGCCACGTATCAAAAACGTTCAATTGCTCAAAAATATCGTTCAGCCATCTCGGGGGAGGCATGCCGTTGAAATGCTCAAATGCCGCGCGGATAAGCCCTCGTGCGTTTCTCGTCGCAAGCGAATCAAGGATTGACATTAGGGCTCTGTGGGCCGGTCTACGAAGCCTATTGCTATAGTCCTCTAACGCACGCACCATTATTACGGAGTTGATTAGCGCAGAAATCTGCGGGAGACTAATAGAATCACCAAAATCAGTTCGAATCGCTCGCTTCCAAAATGATACCGTCTCAATTAACGCGTCATCGAGTGCTTTGACATTTGGATTCGGTCGTTTCCCAATCAGTCGCTCGAATGCATCGGCGCGCCAAACTTGGTTTGCCAATGTCGCCGGATAGAAAAAATCCTGCGGAGGATCCGTGCGATTAAATACTGCGCGCATCCCAGATCGTTCCGGCAGGAGGTGCCAATCCACTAAGTTATTATAGGAAAGTTCCAGCAATGCGCGCCGTTCGCGTGTTGACAAGTCAACGTATGGCGTCTCGGTGCGCAAAAACGAGATAACAGCAGTAAGGTTAAATCCGTGCTCGACAACCAAATGTCCATTGCAAAAGTGTTCGGTGCCTGCGTATCGGTCGAGTTCATCGCTTGGTCGCCACCCAAATTCACTGGAAAAGCGACGAAGGGCGTCTAATGCCGCGGCTCCTTCAATGTGCTGGTCCGTAAGATCACGAACAAGCTTCGATCCGCGATCAAACATCTGGTGCTCCAGAGATATTCATTAACTACACCCTAATGATAGTAAATCCTTTAAATTAAACTACGGCAAACGCTTGAAGATCAAGATTTAAAACTTGACCCTTTTATCGCCTTTATAACACGGCGTCACAAATGGCGCCTTACCCGTGGCCGCAACGCGGGTACGCGCTGCGACCACGGCTATTCATGGGTCGACGCTACGCGGATCAGCGAATGCGATGAAGCGCTCATGGAATGACTCGGCGAGAAGAAAAGCGGCGGTGGGAAGCCGGAGGAAAACCGGCTGTTAAAGTTTGACTTGCCCGCGCACCATCACCTGAAAGCGGTGACAAGCAGCGGCGTGGACGATAACGCCACGGTCTTTCATGTGCTCCGCGGCGATAGGGCGGCAGGAGTGCCGCCCTTCCACTTTTTCGCGTGCTCTCCGATTGCGATGAACTGCTTATTGAATGGCTCGGCGAGAGGGAAAGCGGAAGAGTGGGGGCAGAGGGCACGATCTTTATAATCTTGATTGGGATTGTTAACAATAACCTAATATTACCCGATGTTCCACGTGGAACAATTGGAAAGTACTGAGTGCGGAGTGCTGAGTGCTAAGTGCTGGGTGCTGAGCGATTCAGCTAAGCAAAAGCGGGGGGAAAGAGAGATTTGGATTTAATGATCGGGGAGAAGTGCTAAGTGGCGGAGTCGCGCGGGCGTCTTGCCGCCTGAAGGCGGTACTCCGAACGATAGACCTGCGAAAAATGCACATGTGCATGTTTGCAAGACCTGTCGGGACGGGCTGGGAAGCCCGTCTAACAACTCAGATGTCCAGCTTTTCGAATTGGTCGGCTAGCTTTTCGACTTTGTCGGCGCCGACGGGTCTGCGGCCAGCTTTGAGGAGCTCGCGGTCTCGCTCTAAAGCAGCCTGGTGGCGGCCTTTGGGTTTGCCGAAGATCTTGGAGAGGTCCAGCTTGATTTCGCCGCGCTCGCCGCCGATGGCGCCGGCTATGGCCTGGTTGGTTTGGTACTTGGGGAACATGATCGCGCCGACCGGGCAGACTCGCGAGCAGGCGGGGCAGTCGGTGCGGCACTGGTCCTGCTGGACGACTCGGAGCGTGGCTTCCGAATCGACGCCGTAGACGCCGAAGAGGCAGAAGTCCATGCAGTCCATGCAGTTGGTGCAAGTGTCGTAATCGATGACCGGATACCAGCGCGGGGAGAGCTCGGCGTTGAGCGGCGGCGGGAGTTCCTTTTCAGCGATGGCGCCGCGTTCCTTGGGCGAAAGCGTGGGCTTCGGCGGCGGGTCTTTGCGCTCGGGCGGCTCGACGACGGCGCTGGCGGTGCCTTTGAGGATGTCCAGCGTGCGGGCGGCGAGGGCGGCGGCGGGGGTGTCGCGCAGGTCTATACAATGGAGCTTGCGGGTGTTGCCATTGACTTCGAGATTCTGGCGCGCGAGGACCCACTTGGTGGCTCGGGGGTAGTGCCAAGCGAGGCAGATCAGGTCGCCGTGGATCGAGCGGAGGAAGGCGGAACCTTCGTCGTCTTCGCGCAGGTCGTAGATGGAATCGACGCAATGGTGGGCGATGTTGAGCTTGGTCAGCTCGGCGACGAGTTCGTCAAATTTGGGCTGGAGCTTGGCGGCTTCGTCGGGCGGGACGCGGGAGAGCACCACCGTGGGGGCGCGGCGGGCGGTGAAGGTGGGAAGGTCGGTGAGCATGGGCGGGTAAGTATACACCAGGAAAGGTCGTTACGGGTTATGGGTTACGAGTTAGGAGTTGGGGGCAGTCGGCGGACGTAGATCCACCAGGTTTCGTCGTCGGGGATTTGGCTTTCGATGATGCGGACAACTTCGAGGCCGGGCTTGCCGGTGACTGCGAAGGGGACTTCGAATTTGGAGCCCGGCCAGTCGCCGACGACTTCGAGGACTTCGCCGGCTGCGAGCTTCTGGGACATTTCGAGGCTCTTCAGCGCGGGCATCGGGCAGGTCAGGCCGCGGACGTCGAGGTGTGTTGAGACGGCGAAGGCGATGCCGTTGTCGTCGAGCTGGCGGAGATGGAAGGGCTCGGTGTCGGATTTTTTCAACGGAGTTGCGTCGGTCATGCGGGCATCATAAGCTCATTTCTGTCATTTTACCAGTCGGACGATTATGCGAATTGTTTCGATCCAGATCGGGCTGCCGCAGACTTACGAAGCTATCGATCCCAACGATGGGCTCGAGCGCGAGTGGACAACGGCGTTTTACAAGGAGCCGGTGGCGGGGCCTGTGTACGCGACGAAGCTCGGGTTGCGCGGCGATGGGCAAGCGGATTTGCGCAACCACGGCGGGGCGGACAAGGCGATCAATGCGTATTGTCTGCAGCATTATCCCCATTGGGCGCGATTTCTTGGGCGGGAGTCGCTGCCGTTTGGGGCATTCGGCGAGAATTTGACGCTTGAAGATGCGGTCGAATCGGACGTGTGCGTCGGGGATATCTATCAGGCGGGAAACGCGGTGCTGCAAATCTCACAGCCGCGGCAGCCATGCTGGAAGATGTCGCGGCGGTGGGAG
>JADMIO010957557.1_pt1 | contig 10803 bp, 5 predicted proteins | sample 8958161 | NCBI WGS metagenome assembly JADMIO01 (sample SAMN16585339, study PRJNA669376) | soil metagenome | isolation source: Crop rotation soil | place: USA: Cullars Rotation, Alabama | collected 2011 | reverse complement strand
CCCCCGTCGCCGAGTCGAAGGAGAGGATGCGGTCGGCGAGCCGGCTGCCGGCCACGACGTGCCCCCCCGGCGGCGGCAACGACGCGTCGCCGTAGGACCGGCCGAGGCCGCGCGTCAGCATCGCGCCCTCGGTGATGCGCTCCAGGTCCTCGGAGAGCAGCTCGTAGGCCTCGACGGACGGATAGCACCCCCACCCGTGTACCTTCGTGAGGTGCGCGCTCCCGGCCGCGGATTGCGTCGCGGGCTGCTCCAATACGGTCTGTGGCATTTTCGTCCGTGTGTCCAGCCAGCCAAGTATAAGAGGCGCGCACGGCCCGGCGCAAAGCGACCCCGCTCGGTTTCGCGCGTTTGACGGCATGGCCGGGGCATCGGTAGACTTGCGCCACCTAGCCAGAGTCATGCAACTGGAACATGAAGAGAGAGGCGCGGGAGAGCCCCGCGCCCGTCGCGGCTCTCCCGTGCTCGCACTCCTCGCCGCGCTCAGGCCCACCCAGTGGGTCAAGAACCTGTTCGTCTTCGTCCCGGCCGTCTTCGCCAAGATGTTCTTCGACGTGCCGACGATGGCACGGGTGGCGGCGGGGTTTGCTGTCTTCTCGGCTGTCTCGAGCGCGACCTACCTGATCAACGACGTCCTCGACCGCGAGAACGACCGGCTGCACCCGATCAAGCGACTCCGCCCGATCGCGTCGGGCCAGCTCCCGGTGAGCGTCGCCCTCGGCGCCGCCGGCGTACTGGCGGTGGGCGCCCTCGTCGCGGCCGTCGCGCTCGACGTCCCCTTCGCCGCCGCCGTCCTTGGCTACCTCGTCGTGACGCTCGGCTACTCGCTCTACTTCAAGCACGCGGTCATCCTCGACGTGATGCTGCTCGCGGCCGGCTTCGTGATCCGCGTCGCGGCGGGCGCGCTCGTCGCGCGCGTCGAGGCCTCGGAGTGGCTCTTCCTCTGCACGCTCCTACTGGCGCTCTTCCTGGGCTTCAGCAAGCGGCGGCACGAGCTGACCCTGCTCGAAGGCGGCGCGTCGGGCCACCGGCGGGTGCTGGTCCACTACAGCCCAGAGCTGCTCGACCAGATGCTCGTCATCGTCGCGACGAGCGCGATCATCTGCTACATCCTCTACACGATCTGGCCCGCGACGGTCGAGAAGTTCGGGACCCGGCACCTGATCTACACCGTCCCGTTCGTGATCTACGGGATGTTCCGCTACTTCTACATCATCCACCAGCGCAACTCGGGCGGCGACCCCACGGGGACGCTCCTGACGGACCGTCCGCTCCTGATCGCGGTGCTCCTCTGGGGCGCGGTCGCAGTGCTCGTCATCTACCTGCAGGCGTGACGCGCGACGCTACCGCGTGAAGAGGTAGGGCGCGGAGCGGATTCCCGACGACTCGTCGTAGGTCGTGACGCGGACCTGGCGGCCGGCCGGTACGACGGCGTTGAAGTTCGGGTCCGTCCCCACGATGCGCGTCGACGTGCCGTCGCCGAGCTGCTTCTTCTTCGGGTACTTCGTCGTGCCCATCTTGCCCGCGTTGACCTCGACCACTTCGTCGTCGGTGACGAACCGCTGGCCGTTGACGATCAGCTTGTCGGTCCCGTCCTTCCGCTTGTAGGAGACGGTCTCGATGGCGGCCGCACGCGGGTCCCGGAGGACGACCGAGACCGCACCCGCCGCGGTCACGGCGGTCTGCCGGCCCTCCCCGTCGGAGAAGGTCGCCCGCACGCCCACGTTCGCATTCGAGAGCGTGGCGAAGACGGCGCGCGGGGGCGCCTGCGAGCTCCTGCCGCCACCGTCGATGACGCGCATCTGCCTGAAGCCTGTGGCGAAGTTGTTGTTGTCGTCGAGCGCGACGACGGCCCCGAGGGCGTCGCGGTCGGTCGCCGTCGTCGAATCCGAGGCGTCCCCGTCGGCGTCGGTCAACGCACGCACGGTCACCGTCGCGGCGAGCGACGGGTTCCTCCAGAGCTGGATGCCGGACTCGGTCAGGCTGAGGAGGTCGACGTGTCCGTCGCCGTCGTAGTCGGCCCAGGTGGCGGCGCGGCCGTCGACGTCGTCCAGGCCGGTCTTGTCCGTGAAGTCCTCGTACACGGTGAGGTCGAAGCGCATGAGCCGGTCCAACCCAGGGCCGGTGACGAGCACGTCCGCGTGACCGTCGCCGTCCGCGTCGTCAATGGCGAGGGCACGACCCGAGAGCCCCCCGAGGCCCACGCTCGACGTGACGTCCGTGTAGGTCCCGTCTCCGTCGTTGCTGAAGAGCGTCAGCGCCGAGTCGCCGAGGACGAACAGGTCGAGGTCGAAGTCGCCGTCGTAATCGGCCCACGCCGCGTCGCGGGCGTTGCCGGCCCCCGTGAGACCCGCCGTCGTGGAGACGTCGTCGAAGACACCGGCGGCGCGCTGGTGGAAGAGCCGTCCCGCGTCGGACGTCGCGACGAACAGGTCGATGCGCCCGTCGCCGTCGTAGTCAGCCCATGCGGCAGCGCGCACGCCCGTCACCCCGGCGACGCCGGCCGCCGCGGTCTCGTCCGCGAAGAGCCCCGTGCCGTCGTTGTGCAGGAGCATGGCGCCGCTCTCGAGCCCGAGCAGCAGGTCGAGCGATCCGTCGGCGTCGTAGTCGGCCCACGCGCCGAACAGAGCGGCGCCCGAGGCGGGCAGCCCCGCCGTCGCGTCGACGAAGCCGGATGCGGTGTTGCGGTAGAGGCGCGGGCCCGCGCCGGTCGCCACCAGCAGGTCGGCCCGGCCGTCGTTGTCCACGTCGCCCCAGGCGGCGCCGCGCGCGTCGACGGCGGCGAGTCCGAGCGAGGCGCCGACCTCGGCGAACTGCCCCCCCGTGTTTCGGTAGAGCAGTCCCTGCCCGGAGCGCGAGACGAAGACGTCCAGGTCGCCGTCGAGGTCGACGTCGGCCCATGCGAGCCCGTCCCCTCCTGCGGCCGGGTCGAGCCCCGCGGCGGACGTCACGTCGACGAACGGGGCGACCGCCACGCTCGGCTGCGACTCGGCGAAGGCCGTGTAGATGTTGTCGCCGCGGACCGTGCCGTCGTTGTTGGAGGCGTTGCCGGCGGCGTAGAACGTCACGAGGCCCGTCCCGGCCGGCGGCGCGTTCCACTTGAAGCTCCACGCGGTGCCGCCGGCCTTGCCGGCGTCCGTGCCCTGGTTCCGTTGCTCGACGAAGGACATTCCGTCCTCGGTCTTTATCTGTGTGCGGCCCGCGTCTGTGATCGCGAACGTGCCGGCCGTATCGAGCGCGTCCGTATAGGCGCTGATCTCGAAGCCCCACCGACGGCGGTCCGGGTGGCTGATGCGCACCGTGATGGTATAGGTCGCGCCCGGGTCGTAGGTCGCGGGGACGCCCTCGAGGGTGAGCTGTCCCGGGCCGGAGTTGAGGGCGAAGGTGTTGTGGCACTCACGGCAGGTGAGCTCCCCCGGCGCCCCCGTGTGCGCGGCGGGCGGGCCGGCGGAGTAGGCGAGAACCGCGGGCACGCCCGCGAAAAAGACCATGACGACCGCAAGTTTGAACGACCTGGCTCGATCCATGCGCTGTTGTCCTCTGCGCCGTAAGACGCCCCCTCGACTCCCGAAAGTCTCAAAAAGACAGCTTAGCGAGAAAGAGACCGCCCGGGCAGTCGAAAAATACGCCCGCGAATCGCCGACTCCACACCGTGCGACACCCGTACGGTCGAGCTCCCGGCGGAGTGCTCATCCGGGGACCACGGGCGCCCTTCAGTGCTGGTGGACGTGGGGCGATGGTTTGGCGTCCAGCTTCCAGGCGAAGTGCGACACGCGCCGCTTCGTGTAGGTCTTCTCGAGCTCCTTGACTTCGAGGAACTGGTTCGCGGCGACGTTGCTGAAGACCTGCCGCGTGCGGCTCGTCGGCCACGTCACCTCGATCGACGCGACCTTCGCCGCCTTCCCCAGCCCGATGTGCTGCGCGAGCGGCGACGAGCCGAACGAGCCCCCGCTCGTCACCTCGCGATAGCGCAACGCGGTCGTCTGCCCGGGGCCGGCGAGCGTCAGCTTGATCTTCGCTCCGATGCCCGCGCGGTTGCTCTTCACGCCGACGAGCTTGATCGAGATCCAGTTGTTCGCGTGTCCGGGGTTCCGGAGCAGGACCTTGTTGTACTTGTCGCCGAGGATCGCTCCGCCCATGTTCTCGTAGACGTCTTCGTTGCCGTCGTTGTCCAGGTCCGCGAAGGCAACGCCGTGCCCTTTCTGCAGGTTGCCCGTGCCCGACGAGGTCGTCACGTCGACGAAGTACTTCCCGTCGTGGTTCCGGAACATCAGGTTCGGCATCAGGGCCGAATAGGACGGCGTGCCGGTGCCGAGATAGAAGTCCAGGTAGCCGTCGTTGTCGATGTCCCCGAAGTTCGACCCCATCGGCGCGACCGCGCGCTCGAGGCCGACCTCCTTCGTGACGTCCGCGAACGTCCCGTTGCCGGCGTTGCGATACAGCTTCATCGGCTCCATCGCCGGCGGGAGCCCCAGATACGGCCGCACCCACTCGCCCCCCGCGAACGAGTAGCTCCCGACGAAGAGGTCGAGCCGGGCGTCGTTGTCGTAGTCCCAGAACCAGCACGGGAAGCTGCGGTTCGGCTTCTCGACCCCGAGCTGCAACGCGACGTCCGTGAACGTACCGTCGCCGTTGTTGTGGTAGAGGAAGTTGTCTTCGAGGAAGTTCGAGACGTAGAGGTCCGGGTAGCCATCATCGTCGTAGTCGCCCCACACCACGCCCTTGGTGAAGGCGGTCTTGTCGACCCGCGCCCTGGCCGAGACGTCCTCGAACGTGCCGTCGCCTCTATTGTGGAAGAGCTGGCTCGGCGTCTTCTCGTGGCCGACGAAGAGATCGAGCCACCCGTCGTTGTCGTAGTCGGCCCAGGCCGCGGACTGCGTCCGATGGTCGGTGAAGAGCAGCCCGCTCGCCGCGGTGACGTCGCTGAACGTCCCGTCGCGGTTGTTGCGCAGCAGCGAGTTTCGCATCGCCCATTCCCAACCGCCGCGCATCACGTAGATGTCGAGCCATCCGTCGTTGTTGTAGTCGGTCTGAACGCAGTTGATCCCGCCGAGCTGCTCGGCGAGCCCCGAGCGCGCCGACAGATCCGAGAAGGTGCCGTCGCCGTTGCTGCGAAAGTAGTGCATCGGCTCGCAGGGATCGACGCCGGTGTGGACGACGTCGAGGAAACCGTCGTTGTCGAAGTCGTCGACGAGGGCGCCGCCTGCGTTACCGACGACGTCGAGGCCGAGCGCCGGGGCGATGTCGACGAACCGGCCGACGTCCTCCTTGGACTCGAAGGCCGAGGGCGGGATGAGGTACTCCTTCGGCACCTTGTCGGGGTACCTGCCGAGCGTCTGGTAGGCGACGTTGAGCAGCCACCGTACCTCCAGGTTCGTGGGCTGCACCGAGAGATATTTCTCGAAGTACTCGATCGCGGCCTCGGAGCCGGAGGTCGCCGTGTGGCGAGCGGCGGGCGAGAGCGGGAAGACGCACATCTCGCCGTTGTGCTTGAGCGCGCAGTTCTCCACCTCGCCCCGTCGCAGGTGGGCGACGCCGAGCGCCGCCAGGCCGAGGTTCCCCATGACGTCCAGCTCCGGGTAGCCCGCCGAGTGCTCGGTCGCAATCCGGCGCCCCGCCTCGAAGTAGCGGATCGCGCCGTCGAGGTTCCCCGTGTACAGATAGGTGAAAGCCATCGCGTTGTTGGCGCGCGCAGCCGCAATCGGGTCGGCGGATTCGTCGCTCGAGGCGATGGCTCGGCTGACGTTGCGTATGGCGGTGTCGATCGCCGCGCGCCTGACGTCGCAGAGCGTCCTCACGCTCGTCCGGTCGGGGGGAAACTCGGCGAAGCTGTTCACGAAGTCCAAGCCCGACAGGTCGGGCATCGTCCGGACGCTGCTCATGTCGGTCTGTTTCTGGACCGATACCGCCGGCGCCGCGGGAGCGAGCAACACGACGACGAACAGAGTAATGATCGCGATCTTCGTCATGGGTGACCGACGGACGGCGGTGCGCCCGCCCCGAGAGGATAGTGCCAAAAAGGCCGATACTCCAAGCGCGCACCGGCTCCATGGCCCCCTATACGTGGCTTTTTGGAGGTCCCGATGCACAAAGCGAGCGCTCGAGCCGCCCGTACTCCTCTTTCTTCCCCTCGAGCGTTGACTCATACAACGCGTATCATTCGACGACCGGACGCAAGACGAGCCTCGCCCGAGGTCGGGTGAGGCCGGGAGTATTGCCGTTGTGTGATGTGGAAAAGGGTCGATTGAGGAGATGAGATTCGACCGGGGTCGGGGCCAAGCCCCCACAAGGCCCCGACCCTTTTCGTCCCGAGCGGCAGTGATGCTGCGCGGGATGTGTGGACGTTCACCCAACATGTACACGGACACGGTACCCGCCGTCAAGAAGAATCTCAAACCCACCCTGAAAAAAGTGTGCGGGGGCACCCCGATGCTCTCTGATCGGAATGCCCCCGACGGTTGGAGGCGGCTCTCGTGTTCTACCGGAAGAGCCGTGACGCCGGCTGGGCCGGGCGCAGCGTGTTTCCGAGGCTGCGGTCCAGCTCGGCCATCGTGGTCGGGAGCGAGCGCTCGGGGGGCGCCGCCTTCGCCGCGACGGGGCGGCGCGGGGCGGCCTTGCGCGCCGCGGGCGTCTGCAGAAAGCCTACGTCTTCGAAGGTGTCGCCGAGGATCGTCGCGGCGTCGGCTTCGAGCCAGTGGCGCAGCACGGTGGTGTAGACCGCGCGGAAGTCGATCTCGTGGATGAGGTCTCCGTCGCCGAGGTTCGAGAGGCTCGGATGGTCGCCGTAGATGCCGCCCGCGACGCTGTTGCCGAGGACGAAGAGCGGAGCGGCCGCGCCGTGGTCGGTGCCGTCGCTCGAGTTCTCGTCGACCCGGCGGCCGAACTCGGAGAAGGTCATCACGAGCAGGTCGTCGCCCCGGCCGTGCGCCGTCAGGTCCTGGTAGAAGGCCGCCAGGCCTTCGGATAGCGCCCCGAGAAGCGCCGCGTGGACGCCGCGCTGGTTGGCGTGGGTGTCGAAGGAGCCGAGGCTCGTGTAGTAGACGTTCGTGCCGATGTCGGCCGAGATCATCTGCGCTATGAGCTGCAGGTTGGCCCCGAGGCCATACGGGTCCTGGGGGTAGGCGACCGCCGGCTCGTAGCCGCCTGCCGCGTCGCGGAGCGTCTTCGACGAGGTGAAGGCGGTGAGCCCCACGTTGGCGAGGAAGTCGAGCGTCGAGCCGCTTCCCCCGCGCAGGTCGTCGTAGAGGCCGGCGAAGGCGGCGAGCTTGTTGGCCTCGTCGCCCGGGTAGTTCGTGTCGGGGTTCAAGCCGTAGGAGTCGAGCGACTCGATCGCGGCCGACGTCGCCTTCGCGGCCCCGAGGGCCGCCGGGGTGAAGGTCGTCACCGAGATCCCCTCGAGGTCGCTGTCGGCCGACTCGATCGTCGCGTCGAGGTAGCGTCCGAGCCAGCCCGTGTGGACGATGGCGTCCGGGTTCGCGGTCTGCCAGATCTCGGTCGAGCGGAAGTGCGATCGGTTCGGGTTGGGATACCCGACGCCCTGCACGATCGCGACCCGGTTCTGGTCGTAGAGCGCCTTGAGCGCGCCCATGCTCCCGTGCAGGCCGAGCGAGTCGTTCAGTTCGATGTACTCGCCCGCGCGCAGGGCGAGCCCGGGCCGGTAGCTGCGATAGAGGGAGTTCGCGTAGGGGACGACGGTGTTGAGGCCGTCGTTGCCGCCCTCGAGCTCCACGATGACAAGGATGCGGTCGGCGAGGCCGGGTGCCTGGGCTCGAACCGCGCCGGGACCCAGCAGGAACCGCGGTGCCGCCAGGCCCGCGCCGACGAACGTGACGCCGCGCTTGATGAACTGTCTTCTCGTAAATGACATAACGCCCTCCTCAGCGGCTGAAGTCCACGGGCTCCGACTGCCCGCCGTCCGGGTTTTCGATGACCAGCGTCACGGGCGTTCCCTCGGGCACGAGGGCCGCGAGCGTGACGCCGCCGGGCGAGCTGTGAGCCCGCTTCCCGACGACCCACCTGGTGCCCTTTCGATTGAGCGCCAGCGCGAACGTCTCGGTCCCGTCGACCGCGTCGCCCGTCACGCGCAGGGTCGCCCCTTGCTGGACGTTCGAGCCGGCCTGGAGGACCAGGAGCTTCCCGTTCTTGTAGGTCGGCGAGACGATCGCCGGAGCGACGAGGCCGGGGTCCGGCCCCTTGGCGTTGACCTGGTATTCGGCGGTCGAGAGGAGGAGCCTGACGAGCCCCCTCACCTTCACGTCGACCGTCGCGGCGTCGAGCGTGAAGGGGCCGGGGGTCCCGTCTTCGAGGGCGTACATGTAATCGACGAGGCGGCGGCGGGCGGCGGCGCCGACGTCGAGCGGACCGAGGAGCGTGAGGAAGTAGTCGACGACCTGTTCGGCGGTCGTCGCGCCCGAGCGGGCGACGAGTCCGGGCACGTCGATCAGCGGAACGTTCCGCTCGGTGATCAGCAGGTTGCCGAAGTTGCACCGGGCGAGGACGCTCGACGTGTTGATCCACTTGCGCCCCACGTCCCACCCCTTGACGTTCGGGGGGAGGAAGAGGAGCTGCCCCATCAAGGCCCCTTCGAACAGGACGATGTAGAGCATGATGAAGAGCGTCTGGTCGGCGAAGAAGAGGTCGGGGTTGACCTCGAGCGTCCGCATCGTCCCGACGAGGAGCTCGTAGGGACTCTTGATCTGGTCGTCGGAGACGGACGGGGCGTAGAACTCGTCCGAGAGGAACATGGCGCGGACCATCTCGCGGATCGAGTGGCCGCCGGCCGCGTAGGCAGCGGTCATGCGCGAGAGGACGGCGGCGGGCGGCTCGCCCGTTCCGAAGAAGTACCACAGCTTCGTGGCGAGGAAGCGCGCGCAGGCGGGGTGGTCGGCGATGATCTCGCAGACCCGCATGCCGTCGGCCTGCACGGAGAGGCCCTCGGGGATCGTCTGTCCGAGGACGACCTTCGAGCCCCGATCGTGGATGCCGTTGACGAAGATCGTCTTGATGCCGCCGGGCGCCTGGGCGCTCTCCTGTAGCGTCCAGCCGGTGAAGCACCGGGCGATCTCGTTGATATCCTCCTCGGTGTAGTTTCCGATGCCGAGCGAGAAGAGCTCGAGGATCTCGCGGGCGTAGTTCTCGTTCGGGTCCTCGGCGACCGAGAGGTAGTTGTCGAGCCAGATGAGCATGGCCGGGTCGGCCGAGACGTCGACGAGCATCTGCCGGAAGTCGCCGACCGCGTTCCTCCGCAGCGTCTCGTTCTGGACCCGGAGCAGGTCGGCGAAGTCGACCTTCGAGTAGGACGTGGCGAAGTGTCCGTGCCAGAAGAGCGTGAGCTTCTCCTCGAGCGGGCGGGCGGTATAGATCATCCGATAGGCCCACTCGTCGTAGAGGACGTAGAGCTTCTCGACGTCTTCGGGCTGGGGTATGACCTGACCGAAGCGAGCTCTCAGCGCGGCGACGCGGCCCTCGAGCGCGCTGTTGTCGACGGCCTCGTAATCGACGAGCCGCGATACGGCCGCCTCCTGCCCGAGCTGGGTGAACGCAGCGACCTCGGCAGCCGTGGGGCCAAATCCGGCGCGTCGTAGCAGGTATGCGGCGTTGACGGCGTTCCAGGGTACAGCCATGGCGGACGCCTCCTGAAAGTCAGAATGGACGGACGGCTACGGACGGCTGTTGGGGACGAAACAGTCTATCGCGCGGCGCGTGAGGGCGAAAGGGGAAACAGGGGTCGGGGGTCGGGGGTCAGTCAGAAGGCCGTAGAACAGAGGGTCTTCTGACTGATCACTGACGACCGGCGACTGACCACTGCTCTAGCTTCCGTCCCAATTCCCGACGACGGCGACCACATTGGGCGGGCCGTACGCGAACGCCAGGTCGGCCGCCCCCGCGGAGTTCCCGTTGCGCAGGAAGAAGCCGCTCGCAGTCGGCGCGTACAGGCCGACCGTATCGACCCCGTCGCCGTCCCAGTCGCCCACGAGGGGCACCCAACCGAGCCCTGGCGGGCCGTACTGAAACGCGAGAGCGGCCGGCCCCGGCGAGTTCGAGTTTCTCAGGAAGAAGCCGCTCGTTGCGGGCGCGTACAGGCCGATCGTGTCGACGCCGTCGCCGTCCCAATCCCCCGCGAGCGGGAGCCACCCCGCCCCGGGCGGTCCGTAGCCGAACTGCAGCGTCGCGGGCCCGTTCGTGTTCGAGTTCCTCAGAAAGAAGACCCCGCTCGACGGGTCGTACAGGCCAACCGTGTCGCGGCCGTCCCCGTCCCAGTCCCCGACAAGGGGCTTCCACCCGAGGCCGCCTGGCCCATAGGCGAACTGGACGTCGGCCGGGCCCGCGCCGTTTGCGTTCCTCAGGAAGAACGCGCCGCTCGCCGGGTCGTAGAGGCCGGGCGTCGCGTCGCCGTCGCCGTCCCAATCGCCCGAGAGCGCGATCCATCCGGCGCCCGCGGGTCCGTAGCCGAACTGCAGGTCGGCGGGGCCGGCGGCGTTCGTGTTGCGGAGGAAGAAGACACCCGCGGCCGGGGCGTAGACCCCCACCGTGTCGCGGCCGTCCGCCGAGGAGGGCGCTAGCCGCAGCCGCAGAGTCTTCGTCTCGTAGGGCCCGAGCGTGATCGGGACCGGAGAGACTCCGAGCGGGGTCGTCGACTGCTCGAGCAGCGTGCACTCCCACGCGGCCAGCACGGAAAAGGAGGTCTGGAGCGACGTGCTCGCCGGCACGCCGTCGCGCTCGCGAACGCGCACGACCACGTCGGCCGGGTCGCCGAAGCTCGGCCGCTTCACGGCCACGATCTCCACGTTCGGCGCCGGGACCGAG
>JADMIO010879543.1_pt1 | contig 10803 bp, 9 predicted proteins | sample 8958161 | NCBI WGS metagenome assembly JADMIO01 (sample SAMN16585339, study PRJNA669376) | soil metagenome | isolation source: Crop rotation soil | place: USA: Cullars Rotation, Alabama | collected 2011 | reverse complement strand
GAAAGGCCCAGTCTTTCGACTGAGCCTTTCGTTTTATTTGACCATGTTGGTATGATTTAAATTAATACGACTCACTATAGGGTCAGTGCGGCCGCGACTTCAAGTCACGTGAATTCCAAGCTTCGGATCCCACTGTGCTGGAAAGATTCAGATCATGAACGGCGAGCCGGTCACCGGGCCCAACGTGAAGCTGCCCGTCTACATCGAGGAGAACACCCAGAACGCCACCGGCTACTTCTATCCCGTGGCCGTGATGTTCAAGCTCTTCGGCATCTCGATCACCTCGGTGCGCTACGTCTCGGTCTTTTTCGGCGTGCTCTCGGTGGCGGCCTTCTACTTCCTCTGCCGCTGGCTCTTCGGCGCGCCGCTGGGGCTCTTCCTGGCCGCGGCCCTGGCCACCCTGCGCTGGCACATGAACTTCAGCCGCATCGGCTTCCTCGGCATCATGACGCTCTGCCTTGAGATCCCGGTGCTCTATTTCCTTTTGCGGGGCATGAAAGAAAAGGGGAGCGCCCTGGTGGCCAAGTTCCACCCCGGCCTCTTCGCCGGCGCCGTGGCCCTGGCCGTGCTTCGCGGCGCCTTGAGCTTCACCCGCCTGCCCTACGGCATCGAGGCCCTGATCGGCCTGCTGATGGGCGTCCCGCTGCTGGCCTATGCCTGGGCCGCGCGCAAAGACCGCCGCGCCCGCTACCTCATGGCCGCGGCCCTGATGCTGGCCCTGGCCATGTATTCCTACATCGCCGCCCGCCTGCTCGTGATCGCGGTGCTGCTGCTGGTGGCCCACGCCCTGGTCTTTGAAGAGGAGCTGGAGCGGCGCCAGAAGGCCTTGCTCGCCCTCTTTCTCGGCGCGCTGGTCTTGGGCGCGGCCCTGATGGTCTTCGGCTCCACGCTCGAGCCCTGGTCCGAGACCGGCCGGCCCACCCACGCGGTGAAGATCCTCGGCAAGGTGCTGGTGGGGCTCTCGGCCGTTCCGGCCCTCCTGCTCTTCCTCTCGATGCGCAGGCGCCTTGCCTCCTGGGGACGGCCTTTGGGCCTGGCCCTGGGGCTTGGCCTCGTGGCCGCGGGCCCGCTTTACGGCTACACCCTCGCCCACATGAAAGAGGTCAACGCGCGCTCCGACCGTGTATCGATCTTCAACGACCGCGAATATGACCGCCGCAGCTGGGGCACCAAGCTCATCGAGGAGATCCCCCTCACCATGGGCATGTACAACGTGCGCGGGGACGGCAACCCCCGCCACAACCTGCCCGGCGAGATCATGCTCAACCCCTTCTGGGCCGCCTTCTTCGCCATGGGCGTCTTCTTCTGCCTTTTCCGCCTGCGCGACGAGAGGTCATGGCTGGTCTTAAGCTTCTGGCAGGTCAACCTGATCGCGGGCTACTATTCCATCGAGGCGCCCCAGGCCTACCGCAGCATCGGCGCCATCCCGGTGGTGCTCATCGGCGCGGGGCTCGCGCTCGAGCGCGGCCTGGTGGCCATGCGCCGCCTGCTTGAGCGCGACTGGTGGATGGGCGCGGTGCCCCTCCTCGCCTGCCTGCTCGGCTTCGGCGCCCTCTATGAGATCAGCACCTATTTCCAGCGCCAGCCCGAGCACCCCGGCGTCTGGGCCGAGTTCTCGGCCTCGGAGTACATGATGGGCCGCGACTTGAAGGCCCTCCAGCCCGGCACCCGCGGCCTGCTCAGGCCCGACTGGGCCGACTCCTACACCTTCCGCTTCATGACCTATCCCGAGCGCAACTACCAGTACTTCGACCTCACCAAGCACGTGCCCATCCGCGAGCCCATGGAAGGCGTGCAGAAATACTATTACGCCCTGGGCGCCAGCCAGAAGCCCCTGGCCGGCATCCTCAAGAGCTACTACCCGCACGGGGTTTACAACGAGGAGAAGCACCCCAAGACCGGCGAGCTGCTTTACTGGAGCTTTGTGGTGGGCGCCGACGAGGTGAAGAAGGCCCAGCATTCCGGCGGCGGCCTGCGCGGCCAATATTTCCAGGACATCCCCAAGGACATGAACAAGCCCTGGGAAGGCCCGCATTGGTCGAAGGCGGCGAAGAAGCTCGACCAGGTCGACCCCTTCCTGCTCTTCGACTGGACCGTCTCGCCCGTGCCCGGCTATTTCTCGGCGGTCTGGACCGGGCGCATCCACATCCCCAAGGGCGGGCGCACCAATTTCTGGCTCAACTCCAACAGCTACGGCAGGCTCGAGATCGACGGGCGCAAGGTCATCGAGGTGCCCTACGACCCGCCGGCCCAGGCCCCTTCCGAGGGCTCGGCCGAGCTCTCCGCCGGCTGGCACGAGATCAAGGTGCTGTACTTCGAGGCACGCAACTATTCGCGCCTGGGCCTGGAATGGCGCATTCCCGGCGGCGAGCGCGAGATCGTGCCTTCCACCGCCCTCTCCCCCCAGTGAACGCCATGAATAAAAAGAAGAAGAACCAGAAGGTCATCGTGGTCATGCCCGCCTACAACGCGGCCAAGACGGTCGAGCGCACCTACAACGACATCCCCAAAGACTGGGTCGACGAGGTCATCCTCGTCGACGACGTCAGCAAGGACGACACCGTCGAGGTCGCCAAGCAGCTGCCCATCAAGGTGGTGGTGCACCGCGAGAACAAGGGCTACGGCGGCAACCAGAAGACCTGCTACACCGAGGCCCTGCTGCTCGGCGCCGACTGCGTGGTCATGCTGCACCCTGACTACCAGTACGACTCCCGCCTCATCCCCCACATGGTGGGGCCCATCCTCGAGGGCTACGCCGACTTCGTGATGGGCTCGCGCATCATCGGCGAGGGCGCCATCAAGGGCGGCATGCCCTTCTGGAAGTTCTTCGCCAACCGCTGCCTCACCCTGGTCGAGAACATCATCCTCAACCGCAAGTTCTCGGACCTGCACACGGGCTTTCGCGCCTACTCGCGCCGCCTGCTCTGCGAAGTGCCCTTCGTGCTCAACACCGACAACTTCGCCTTCGACACCCAGGTCATCGCCCAGGCCAACTACAAGGGCTTCACCTGCACCGAGATCCCCATCCCCACCCGCTATTTCCCCGAGGCCAGCTCGGTCAACTTCAAGACCAGCACCATCTACGGCTTCATGACCCTCTGGTACATGGGCCAGCTGGCCCTGCAGAAGCTGGGCCTGGCCCGCTTCCGCTGGCTGGAGGCGAGGCTGGAGGACGTGGTGGGCAAGACCTACGCCGAGAAGATCTTCAAGAAGAAGGGCAAGCGTGCTTAAAGACAAGAAATTCTGGGTCGGCATGGCCCTTTCCGTGGTCCTCCTCGCCGTCTCGGTGCGGGGGGTCGACTTCGGCGAGGTCTGGACCGCGCTGCAGGCCGCCCGCTGGGGCTGGCTGGGCGCGGCGCTGCCGCTCTACCTGGTGGGCTACTGGAGCCGGGCCAAGCGCGTCTCTCAGATCCTCGCGCCCATCAAGAAGGTGCCCACCGCCAGGGTGCTGCCGCCCCTGGTGATCGGCTTCATGTTCAACAACGTGCTGCCGGGGCGCCTGGGCGAGTTCGTCTTCGCCTGGCTGCTGGGCAAGCGCGAGGGCATCTCGCGCACCGCCTCCCTGGCCGCGGTGGTCATCTCGCGCATCCTCGACGGCTTCACCATTTTGGCCTTCTTCCTCTTCGGCTGGTTCGCCTTCCTCAAGGTGGGCGAGGGCGCGGGCCCCTCGGTCTTCGAGATCGGCGGCCTTGAGTTCACCCGCCACGAGCTGGTGGGCAAGGTCTACCTGGCCGGGATTCTGGGCTTGGTGGTCTTCTTCCTGGTCTTCGCCGCCTGCTTCGCCCTGGTCGCCTGGAAAGACTTCAGCCTGCGCCTGGCCGACGTCATTCTCGGCGTCTTCCCCGCGCGCTTTTCCCGCCTCGGCAAGCAGGCCATCGAGAAGTTCGTCACCGGCCTCGACATACTCAGGCAGCCCGGCGCCCTGGTCAAAGTCTTCCTCTTCAACTTCATCCCCTGGGGCCTCGAGCTCTTCACCTACTACTTCGCGGCCCGCTGCTTCGGCCTCGACCTCAACCTCAGGCAGTGCGCCCTGATCATGGGCATGACCAACCTCGCCATGATCGCGCCGGGCGGGCCGGGCGGGGTGGGGCTCTTCGAGTTCGGCGGCCTGGTCTGCCTCGCCCTTTACGGGGTGGAAAAGCCCGTGGCTTTGGCCTACATTGTGCTGGTCCACGCCATCATCCTGCTTCCCATCGACCTCTGGGGGGCCTGGTATTTCTGGCGCGAAGGCATCACCGTGAAGCAAGCCCTCGAGGAACGCTGAATTGGCGGACGACGAGATCCAGCTCGACGCGAAAGACCTGCTCGACATCTTCGGCGCGGACGACGACAAGCCCGGCGAAGACCTGACCAAGTCTATCGAAGACCTTTTCTTCTCCGGCGACGGGGAGGAAGGGGAGGGCGAGAAATTGTCCTTGGAGGGGGTGGCCGAGGCGCCTGAGCTGCCCCCGCCCGCGGAAGAGCCGCCTTTGGTCGAGCCCGACCGCAAGGGCATGACCGAGGAGCAGTGGCGCACTTCCCAGGAATACGCCGACTTCAAGCAGCAGGTCATCGCCCGCCACCTCAAGAAAAAGGCCGACGAAGAGGCGGCCAAGAAGGCGGCCGAGGAAAGGGCCGCCGAAGAGCTCAGGCAGCACGCGGCCGAAGACGAGGCCAAGCGCAAGCAAGACCTGCTTGAGAAATACAAGGCCGCCAAGGCCGCCACCGTGGCCAGCCGCGTCCAGGCCGTCTTGAACGAGCAGGAGGCCGCGGAAAAGGCCTCCCACGACTCGGAAAAAGAGAAGTCGGACAAGTTCAAGAATTACCTCGCCGACCTCAAGGGCAAGATGGGCAAGGAGGGCCTGCCCAAGCTGGCCATGGCCCGCCCCGGCGCCCCCCTTTCTTCCGGCTCGGCCGCGGGCCTGGTGCTCGACGTCGAGAAGTGCAAGCAGCTCGCCGCCATGTTCGAGACCACGCGCAGCGAGCTCCTGGCCCAGGTCGCGGAAAAGATCGGCAAGAAGCCGGCCAACGCCCTCATGAAAAAGACCCTGGCCAAGGTGGCCAAGGCCCACCTCGACATCTACGGCCGCGCCGCGGTCAACCCCAAGAACGAGCTCAGGGAAGACGGGGCCCTCGACGTCGAGAAGCTCTCGCGCGCCTTCTACGCCGTGCCCGAGGCCGCCCGGGTGGCCAAGCTGCAAAAGGCCCTCTACGAGCTCATCGAGATGCGCTTCATCGGCGTGGAGCTGGGCCTGGGCGCGCGCACCAAGGGCTTCGTGGTCTCCAAGGCCCTCGACGGCATGGAAAAGAACTTCAAGAAAAACGCCTACGACGCCGCCCTGGTCAAGTGGTACCAGGCCGACGTCGTCCCCTCCACCGCCTTGAGCGAAGGCGAGGAGGACAGCTATTAAGGTCGCGGTGGCGGGAGGCGGGCTGGCCGGCCTTTGCGCGGCCCTTGACCTGAGCCGTGACGGGCACCAGGTGGCGGTCTTTGAAAAGTACCCCACTTTCGGCGGGCTGGCCTCGGCCTTTGACATCGCCGGCACCAAGCTCGAGCGCTTCTACCACCACATCTTCACCACCGACCTCGACATCCTCTCCCTGATCGAGGAGCTGGGCATCTGGGACCGCCTGCACTGGCATTCCGAGAACAACGCCAACTACTTCGGCGGCAAGCTCTCGCCCATCAGCCCGGCCTGGAAGCTGCTGCTCTTCGACGCCCTCTCGCCCCTCTCGCGCCTGCGCCTGGCCTTCTGGAGCAAATACTTAAGCCTGCTCAAAGACCACAAGCCCTTTGAGAACGTCACGGCCAAAGAGTGGATCACCAAGCGCATGGGCACGCAGGTCTGGACCGTGATGTGGGAGCCCCTCTTCCGCTCCAAGTTCGGCGGCTACGCCGACAAGGTCTGCATGACCTGGTTCTTCGGCCGCATCAAGGCCCGCTTCGGCCCCTCCCGCCCGGGCGTGCCCCAGGGCAGCCTCGGCTACCTGGACGGCTCCACCCAGGTGATGGTCGACGCCCTCCTCGCCAAGCTCAGGGCCCAGGGCGTGGAGCTCAGGGGCTCGACTCCGGTGAAAAAAATATTGGCCGAGGGCGGCAAAGTCACGGGCGTCGAGACCAAGAACGGCGCGGAAAATTTCGACGCGGTGCTGGTCACCTGCTCGACCCCCGAGCTGCTCGAGATGGCGCCCGAGAGCCTGCCCGCGGACCTGCGCAAGAACCTGGAGGGCTTCCGCTATTACGGGTCGGTGGTGGCGGTGCTTGAGCTCAAAGAGAGCCTCACGCCCTACTACTGGATCAACGTGCTCGACACCGGCATCCCTTTCCTTGCCGTGATCGAGCAGACGCGCATGATCCCGCCCTCCACCTACCAGGGCAGGCACATCGCCTACCTCGCCAAGTACCTCGACACGGCCGATCCCTTTTTCAGCCTGGGCAGCCAGGGGGTGCTTGAGGAGTTTTACAAGAACCTGAAGAAAGTGGTGCCGTCCTTCGACGCGTCCCAGGTCGCGGCCGCCCATGTGATGCGGGCCGACTACACCCAGCCCATCGTCTTGCCCGGCCACGGCGCGCGCGTCCCGGCCCACCGCCTTCCCATCCAGGGGCTTTATCTCGCCAACATGACCCAGATTTATCCGGAAGACCGGGGCATGAGCTATTCCATCGGCATGGGCCGCAAGGTGGCCGCCATGATGCAGGAAGACTCCAAGGGGGCCGCATGAAAAACCAGAAAAAGCCCGATATTTCAGCCTTTTTCCCGTGCTACAACGAGGAAGCGAACGTGGGGGCCCTGGCCCTCAAAACCGCTTCGGTGCTGAAGAAGCTGGCCGGCAAATGGGAAGTGATCGCGGTCAACGACGGGTCGAAAGACCGAACCGCCAGCGTGGTCAAAGCGTTATCTAAGAAAGACAAGCGCATCCGCCTGGTCGACCACGTCGTGAACCAGGGCTACGGCGCGGCGGTGAAGTCGGGCTTCAGGGCCGCCCGCCACGAGTGGATCTTCTTCACCGACGGCGACGGCCAGTTCGACGTCGAAGAGATGGCCAAGATGGTGCCGCTCCTCGCGACCAACGACCTGGTGGTGGGCTACCGCATCAAGCGCGCCGACCCCATGCAGCGAAAGCTCAACGCCTTCGCCTGGGGCATGCTGGTGAAGGTGCTCTTCTGGTTCTGGAAGAGCCGCGACATCGACTGCGCCTTCAAGTTCGTGAGGCGCTCGGTCTTTGAGAAGTACCACCTCGAGACCACCGGGGCGATGATCTCGACCGAGTTGCTGGTCAAGGCGCACAAGAACGGCTTCCGCATCACTGAGATCGGGGTGAACCACTACCCGCGCCGGGCCGGGGTCCAGACCGGGGCCAAGCTGTCGGTCATCGCGAGGGCCTTCAAAGAATTGTTCATGTACGCCGCCAAATGGTACACGCAGGGGTTCAAATAGCCGTGAAACGCCTCGCCGCCGCCCTGATGCTCCTCGCGGCGCCCGCCGCCCATGGCGCGGGCGTCACCGGCGCGGACATGCTCAAGGCGCGCATGGGCGTGAGGGCGGTGGCGCTTGGCGAGGCGTATTCGGCGCTGGGCGACGACCTGGGCTCGGCGCTCTACAACCCTGCGGGGCTCAGCCAGCTCAAGGGGCCGGCGGCCAGCTTCCTGCACTGGAATTCGGTCGCCAGCGTCAGCTACGAGCAGTTCGCCTATGCCCAGCCCTTCAAGTTCGGCACCCTGGGCCTGGGGGTGGGGCTGCGCAACCAGCCCGACATCAACAACCGCCTGGCCACCGACGCGCCGGTCTCGGCCTTCGACGTGATGCTGGCTCTCTCCTACGCCCAGAAGCTTTCCTACTATTCCGACTCGCTGTCCGAGCGCCTGCGCGAAGCTTCGCTGGGAGTCAACCTGAAGTACCTGCGCAGCCACCTCGGCCGCTTCGACGCCGACGCCTACGCCGCCGACCTCGGCGCCCGCCTGCCCCTTGAAGAGGGCCTCAGCGCGGGCCTCTCCCTGCTGAACCTCGGCCCGCCCATGAAGTTCATCTCCAGCGCAGACCCCCTTCCGGCCATCGCCATGGGCGGCCTGGCCAAGAAATTCGACTGGGGCAACCCCTCGGTGACCAACCTCAGCGTCGACCTCGAGTACCCCCTGGTGGAAGGCAACATCCGCCTGCATTTCGGCGCCGAGCAGTGGCTGGGCAAGGGCCTGGCCCTGCGCGGGGGCTACATCCTCGAGCCCGAAGGCAGCCTCAGCGGCGCCACCGGCGGCCTGGCCGTCAAGCTCGACCAGCAAGACCTCATGTTCGGCTTCGACTACGCCTTCCGCCCCTTCTATTACCAGGGCTTCAGCTCCTTCGAAGCCCAGCACCTCTTCTCGATGAACCTCGGCTTTTAGCGGGCAATTTCTGCGCAAAAAAAGGGCGGCCCCGCGGGGCCGCCCTTTTTGTTTCTGCGCTGCTTCTTAGAAGTCGAAGCGCACGCCGAAGGTGGCGCTGATGCCGCCGAAGTCGAACTCCACGTCCTGCACTTTTCCGGAGGAGTCGGTGTATTTCGAGGGCGTGTTCTTGGTGACGAAGCTGGTGTTCGAATCGGTGATGTGCATGGCGCGCAGGTCCGCCAGGCGGTAGCCGACGTTCAGGTCGAGGTTCACGGTGGGGATGATCTCGTAGCCCAGGCCCGCTTCCAGGCCCGACACGAAGCCCGCGCCGCTGTTGGTCACGGTGAAGGTGCCGGCCGCGTTCTTGACCGTTGACTTGATCACGCCCATGCCGTGCCCGGCGTAGGCCGCGCCCTTGACCGAGAGCCCGGTCAGGGGAAGGCTGATCGAGGTGTGCAGGCTGGCCAGCAGGTTGGTGAGGCTGCCCTCGGCCGTGCTCTCGGAAGTGCCGCCCGAGCCCGTGCTCTTGTAGGAGGCCGGGCTCACGCCGATGTACTCGAGCCGGGGCCCGAGGTGCAGGAAGGGAAAGACCGAGACGCCGGCTTCGGCGCCCACGATGAAGCCGCCCGAGAATTTCGTCATGGTCACGGTGTCGCCGGCGGCCTTGTCGCTCTTCTCGTCGTCGTCGAATTTCTTGTTCACCGAGCCCATGTTCACCGTGGTGTAGCCGCCGAAGACGCTGGCGTCGATGAGGGCCTGGGCTTCGCCGGCCACCATGAGCGCCGCGAGTGCTAACGCTGATTTTTTCATTTTTTCTCCTTAGGCTGCCTGCCGCGTTTCATCGCGCCAGGCCGGGTTGAAATATCCGTAACGCATCTTGGGGAACTGCCGCTTCACTTCGTCGAACACGAACTTGAGGCCGAGGGCCTTGCCCGCCGCCGCGGGGTCGCCGATGGTCTCAAGGTAAAGGTCGGGATCCAGGTTCAGGTTGCGCCATTGAATCAGCGAGAGGCCGCTTTCCTTGATCAGCTCGATGAGGGCTTCGAGCTCCTGCTCGCGGTCGCTGACGCCGGGAAAGACGAAGTAGTTGATCGAGGCCCGGCCGCCGAGCTCGGCCACGGCCTTCACGCTGGCGCGCACGTCGGCGAAAGTGTAGCCGCGCGGGCGGTAGTAGGCATTGTACCACCCTTCCTGGGCCGAATTCATCGAGACCCTGATCGCGTCAAGCCCGGCTTTCATGAGCTTTTTCACGGCGTCGGGGCGGGACCCGTTGGTGTTGAGGTTGAGGGTGCCCGCGGAAGTCTTGGCCCGCACCAGCCTCAAAGCCTCTTCAAGCAGCGGGGGGTTCATCAGCGGGTCGCCTTCGCAGCCCTGGCCGAAGGAGGCCACCGCCAGCTCGGCGCGCTCGAAGTGGGGCACGATGCAGGCCGCGATCTCGGCCGCCGTGGGGGTGAAGGCGATGCGGTTCTGGGTGGAAGGGAAGCCGGCCTCGGGCTCCTGGAAAGAGAGGCAGCCCACGCAGGCCGAGTTGCACTGGGGCGAGGAGGGGATGGGCGCCTCGTGGCGCTCGAGGAAGAAGTTCTTGGCCGCGGCGCAGGCGTTTACCGTGGCGCAGTTGGAAAGGTGCTCGACCAGGCGGTTGCCGGGGCGCTCCTTCAGCAGCTTCTTGATGCCCGCCGCCACCTTCTTCTCGTCGAAGCGGGAGGGGTCCTGGCGCTTGTCCGTGTCGACGCGCAGGGCCGGCACGTAGTACTTGCCGTCGAGCTCGCCCAGGGCGGTGTAGGCGAAGAGGGGGAGGGTGGGCGCGCCGGGGCGGGCGGTGTAGGCGGCGGTGTAGAGGCCGGTGTAGGCCGGGGCCATGAAGGCGGCCGCGCCCCAGACCTCCTCGCCCTCCGGGCCTTCGGTGACCGCCTCGAACTCGCCGCTTTCCTCGTTCAGGCCGAAGGGGATGCGGCTCGGCAGGCTCATCAGCTCGGAGCCTTCGGGCAGGGCGATGAAGTCTTCGGGCGCGAGCTCGACCAGGTCGCGGCCCGAGCGGCCGCAGACCTTCAGGTCGGGATGCGCCATCAGGCGCCCGGCCGGGTCGGAAACGACGAGGTGGGGGACTTCGGAGGGCACGGGCTTATTTTCCTGTGATCAGCTGCCTCAAGACGCCGGGGTCGTTGGCCGAGGCGTAGGCGACCTCGTCTTCGATGACGCCCTGCTTGACGAGCTGGGCGAGGTGCATCTCAAGGGTCTGCATGCCGTCCTTGACGCCCTGCTGCATGGCGGAGGGGATCTGGAAGATCTTGGCTTCGCGGATGAGGTTCTTGATCGCGGGCGTGGCCACCATGACTTCGAGGGCCAGGCAGCGGCCGCCTTCCTTTTTCTTGAGCAGGGTCTGGGAAAGCACGCCTTGCAGCGTGACCTTTCCAGCACATTGGGATCCTAAGCTTAGAATTCCACGTGGACAAGTTGTCGCG
>JADMIO010854546.1_pt1 | contig 10804 bp, 5 predicted proteins | sample 8958161 | NCBI WGS metagenome assembly JADMIO01 (sample SAMN16585339, study PRJNA669376) | soil metagenome | isolation source: Crop rotation soil | place: USA: Cullars Rotation, Alabama | collected 2011 | reverse complement strand
CCCCGGGCCACGTCGGCGGCGCCGAAGCCCATCACCCCACCGCTTCTACTAACTCGACTTCCGGCACCCGCGCCCGAAGCTCCGTCTCGATCGCCCCCAACAGACTCATGATCGTCGCCGGGCAGCCACCGCACACGGCGCCGAGGCGGACGGACGCGATCCCATCGGTTACTTCCAGCACGTCGATCCCGGAACCGTCGAGCGACAATGCCGGGGCGACTTCGGCGCGGAGGGCGTGTTCGACGCGGGAACGGAGGTCCATTGGTCGATACCCCGGGCGAGGACGTGTCGTGCCCGGTCATCTTACGGAATCAAGGGTTGCGGACGAAAACCGTCGTCGGGATCGGTCTCACGTTCTTTCTTCCAGACCCGTCGCCGTTTCCACGGAAGAGTGCCTCCCTCCCGTGGACACAATGATGTCCGCCGGAATGGCCGTCGGCCGGCGCCCCTGTTCGGAAGGGGCGGGTTTCCATAACCCGTATCTTGTGTAGCTTCTCCGCACCCGCGAGCCGACCCCCGTATGACTTTCCCGGCTGGGACCGACAGCCCGTTCGCCCCGCTCGGGTCGTGGGTGCCCGGCCCCGCCGCACCGACCGACGACCCGGCCGACGTCCGCGCCGCCGTCGCCGACCTCGGCAAGCCCGTCGTGGTCGTGCAGACCGACCAGGGGCCGGTGGTCGCGTTCCTCCCGCCGCTCCGCCCCGAGCAACTCGGCGACCCGACGTTCCGCTCCGACCACGCCCTCCGGTTCGCGTACAAGACCGGAGCGATGGCCAACGGCATCGCGTCGGCGGAAATCGTCATCGCGATGGCGAAGGCCGGGATGCTCGGCAGCTACGGCGCCGCCGGGCAGTCGCTCGAACGCATCGCCAAGGCGATCGACCAGATCGAGACCGCGGTCGGCGGGGCGACGTACTGCGTCAACCTGATCCACAGCCCCGGCGAACCCGCTCACGAGATGGCGACGGCCGAGCTGCTGCTGCAGCGCGGCGTGCCGCTGGTCGAAGCGAGCGCGTATCTCGACCTCACGCCGGCGATCGTGCGCTACCGCGTGGCCGGGTTCAAGGGCGGCGTCGGCGGGATGGCGTACCCGATGAACCACGTCATCGGGAAAGTGAGCCGGGTCGAGGTGGCGACGAAGTTCTTGTCGCCGCCGCCCGAGAAGATTCTCAAGGAACTGGTCACCGCCGGACACGTCACCGCGACGCAGGCCCAACTCGCCGCCCGCTTCCCCGTCGCCGACGACGTGACGGTCGAGGCCGACAGCGGCGGGCACACCGACAACCGCCCGGCGATCACGCTGCTCCCGACGATCCTCGCCCTGCGCGACCGTCTGCAAGCACAGTTCAAATACTTCACCCCGCCGCGGGTCGGGCTGGCCGGCGGGGTGGCGACGCCGGCGTCGGTGGCGGCGGCGTTCGCGATGGGTGCGGCGTATGTCGTGACCGGGAGCGTGAACCAGGCGTGCGTCGAGTCGGGGAGTTCGGACGCGGTCCGCAAGATGCTCGCCGAGGCCGGCCAGGCCGACGTGACGATGGCGCCCGCCGCCGACATGTTCGAGATGGGCGTGAAGTTGCAGGTGCTCAAGCGCGGCACGATGTTCCCGATGCGGGCGACGAAGCTGTACGAACTGTACCGCTCGTACCCGAACTGGGAAGCGATCCCGGCGGCCGAGCGCGTCCAGGTGGAGAAGACGCACCTACGCACGACGTTCGAGGACGTGTGGGACCAGACGCGCACCTTCTGGGCGGGCCGCGAGCCGGGTCAGGTGGCGAAGGCCGAGGCCGACCCGCGGCACAAGATGGCGCTCGTGTTCCGTTGGTATTTGGGGCTGTCGAGCCGATGGGCGAACGTTGGCGACCCGGGGCGGCAGCTCGATTACCAGGTGTGGTGCGGGCCGGCGATGGGGGCGTTCAATGAGTGGGCGAAGGGCTCACCGCTGGAGAAGCCGGCGAACCGCACCGTGGTCGGCGTCGCCCTGAATCTCCTGGTCGGGGCGTGCGTCGTGCTGCGCCGCCAGGCGCTGCGCCAACAGGGCGTGAACTTCCCCGACGCCTGCTTCCCGCTCGCGCCGGTTGACCGCACCGAGTTGGAAGCTCGGCTGGGCTAAAGCCGTGGGACGGCCGTCCCGCGGCTCCGAGGAACCCCTGAGTTGAACACCGCGACCTCGAATTCCCCGCTCGCCATCGTCGGGATCGGCTGCCTGTTCCCGAAGGCGGCCGGGCCGGGGTTCTTCTGGGCGAACGTCAAGAACGGGGTGGACGGGATCACCGAAGTCCCCGCCTCGCACTGGAACCCGGACGACTACTTCGACCCCGACCCGAAGTCGCCGGACATGACCTACGCCCGCCGCGGCGGGTTCCTCGACCCGGTGCCGTTCAAGCCACTCGAGTTCGGCATCCCGCCCCGCGACGTCGAAGCCACCGACACCAGCCAGCTCCTCGGCCTCGTCGCGGCGCGCCAGGCCTTGAACGACGCCGGCATCGGCGGCGCCCCCGGGCGGCTCGAAAACGTGTCCGTGATCCTCGGCGTCACCGGCACGCTCGAACTCGTCATCCCGCTCGGCGCCCGGCTCGGGCACCCGAAATGGAAGCGGGCGATGAAGGAGGCCGGCGTCCCCGACGACGCCGCGGCCGACGCCGCCGCCCGCATCGCCGCCAGCTACGTCCCGTGGCAGGAGAACAGCTTTCCCGGCCTGCTCGGGAACGTCGTCGCCGGCCGCATCGCCAACAAGCTCGACCTCGGCGGCACCAACTGCGTCGTGGACGCGGCGTGCGCCAGTTCGCTGTCGGCGGTGCATCTCGCCGCACTCGAATTGCAGGCCGGGCGGTCCGATGTCGTCGTCACCGGCGGGATCGACACGTTCAACGACATCTTCATGTACATGTGCTTCTCGAAGACGCCGGCGCTGTCGGCGTCGGGCGATGCGAAGCCGTTCGACGCCGACGGCGACGGCACCATCCTCGGCGAAGGGCTCGGCGTCGTCGTGCTGAAGCGCCTGGCCGACGCCGAGCGCGACGGCGACACGATTTACGCCGTACTGAGGGGGATCGGGTCGAGCAGCGACGGCAAGGGGAACGCCATCTACGCCCCGAGCGCCGAGGGGCAACAGCGCTGTCTCCGCACCGCGTATTCCGTCGCCGGCGTCGATCCGGGTACGGTCGAGCTCGTCGAGGCGCACGGCACCGGTACGAAGGTCGGCGACACGGTCGAGGCGACGGCGCTGGTCGAGGTATTCGGCGGCGCCGGGAGCGAGAAGCCGCGGCCGTGGTGTGCGGTGGGGTCGGTGAAGTCGCAGATCGGCCACACGAAGGCGGCGGCGGGCGCGGCATCGCTCGTGAAGGCGGCGCTCGCACTGTACTACAAGGTGCTGCCGCCGACGATCAAGGTGAAGCAGCCGGTCGACCCGTTCCGCGCCGCCGACTCGCCGTTCTACGTCAACACCGCCGCCCGGCCGTGGCTCCCGCGCGCCGACCACCCGCGCCGCGCCGGACTGTCGGCGTTCGGGTTCGGCGGCAGCAACTTCCACGCGGTCCTCGAAGAATACCAGCCGTTGAAGCCGGAGCCCGACTGGGACGGGACGGTTGAAATCGTCACGCTCGCCGCCGACACCTCGGCCGAACTCGCGGCGAAGGTCGAAGCGCTGCCGACGGCCGCGTGGGACGACTTCGCCCGCGCCGCCGCGGCTAGCCGCGTTGCGTTCGACGCATCCGCCGCCTGCCGCCTCGCATTCGCCGCCCACCGCACCCGCACCGACCTGCCGAAACTCCTCGCTACTGCTACCGCCCGCCTCGCGGCGGAGCCGGACGCCGCGAGTTGGCACACGCCCGAAGGCGTTCACTACGGCCGCGGCGCGGCGCCGGGGACGGTCGCGGTGCTGTTCCCCGGGCAGGGGTCGCAGCAGGTCGGCATGATGCGCGACCTGGCGTGCCTGTTCCCCGAAATGCTCGCGGGGCTCACGGCCGGCAACATCGTCGTCCCCGGCGCGGACGGCGTCCGCCTCTCCGACCGCATCTACCCGCCGACGCGTTTCGATGCCGGCGTCTCGAAGGCCGACGACGACGCGCTCCGCGACACGCGGGTCGCCCAACCAGCGATCGGCGCCGTGAGTTGGGGCGCGTGGCGGATGCTGAGCGAGCGGTTCGACCTGAAGCCGGCCGCGTTCGCCGGGCACAGCTACGGCGAGCTCGTCGCCCTCGCCGCCGCCGGCCGGATCAGCGCCGGCGATCTGTTCGTCCTGTCGCGGACCCGTGGCGAGTTGATGGCGAAGGCCCGCGACGGCGACCCGGGGGCGATGCTCGCCGTGTTCGCCCCCGCTGCCGACATCGAAGCCGTTGTTGCCCGCGAGAACCTGAACCTTGTCGTGGCGAACCGCAACGCCCCGGCGCAGAACGTCCTTTCCGGCGCGACCGCCGACATCGAGCGCGCCGCGACGGCGTTCGCGGCGGCGGGGCTGAAGTCGGCGCGGCTGCCGGTGGCAGCGGCGTTCCATAGCCCGTTCGTCGCCGATGCCGCCGGCCCGCTCCGCGAATCGCTCGAAGGCGTCGAGTTCGCCGCCGGCTCGGCGCCGGTGTTCGCCAACACCACCGCCGCCCCGTACCCCGACGATCCGGCCGCGGCGAAGGACTTGCTCGCCAACCAACTCGCCAACCCAGTCGCGTTCGTGGACGAGGTGAAGGCGCTCGCCGCCGCCGGCGTGCGGACGTTCGTCGAGGTCGGCCCGGGTGCGGTCCTCACGCGGCTGGCGGAAGCCACCCTCACCGCCGCCGGCGTGTCCGACGCGGACGTGTTCGCGCTCGACGCCTCTTCGGGGAAGCGGCCCGGCGTGTTAGACTGCGCGAACGCTCTGGCCCGACTCGCGGCCCGGGGCGTGGCGATTCGGTTGACCGGCTGGGAAGAGGGGAGCCGCTGCCGCCCCCCGGCCCCGCCCGACGGCAAGGCCGGGCTGGTCGTCCCGCTGACCGGGGCGAACCACGTCAACCCCCGGCCGAAGCTCCCGCCCCGGGCACAGACGCCCCACGCGAACGGTAAGCCCACCCCCACCCCGCGACCGACCACTCCCCCCGCCCGGGGCCATGCGATGACCGACCCGACGGCCCTCTCCCAGGCGCTCGCCGCCACCCAGCAGAGCCTCGCCGCCCTTCAGCGGATGCAGGAGCAGGCGGCGGCGTTGCACCGCCAGTTCCTCGAATCCCAGGAGGCCGCCCAGCGCACGCTGCAGGCGCTGGTCGAGCAACAACAGTCGCTCCTGATGGGAAGCTTCGGCGCCGGCGTCGCCCTGCCGCCGCTCCCACCGTTGCCGCCGCCCGTCGCCTACGCCCCGCCGCCGGTCGTGCCCGCGCCCGTGCCCCAGCCCGTGCCGGCTCCGGTCGTCCGCGCCCCGGCGCCCGTGGTGCCGACCCCGGCGCCGCGCCCGACGGCGGCCCCGAAGCCGGCCGGCGCCCGCGAGCACGTCGAGCGCACGTTGCTCGAAGTGGTCGCCGAGAAGACGGGTTACCCGGTGTCGAGTCTCGACCTGACGCAGGGGCTCGATTCCGACCTCGGGGTCGATTCGATCAAGCGGGTGGAGATCCTGTCGGCGCTGCAGGAGAAACTGCCCGACGCCCCGGTCGTGAAGCCCGAACACCTCGGCACCCTGCACACGCTCCAGGACGTGGCCGACTTCCTCAGCCGCCGCCCCACACCCTACGCCAGGCCCGACGGCCCGCCGACGGCCCGGCTGCCGATGGTGCCGACGTACCTCCCCTCGCTCGATCCCGCCCCGTCCACGATCCACGGCAACTCCGTGGTTCAAACGCCGAGCCCGTCCGAACTGGCGGCGCCGGAAACCGAACAGGTGTCGAGCATCCGCGCGCCCCGCTCCGAGGACGGAGCCGGCGGGCGGACGCCGGTCGGCACGAAGGCGCCCGCTCGGGTGCCCGCCGACTCCCCGCGCGTCCTCCCGGCATCGACCCCCGGCGGCGGCGACCGGGTGGACCGGAGCATCCTCCAGGTGGTGGACCTCGACGCGACCTTCCCGCGGACGCGGGTGCCGCTCCCGGCCGGGGCCGAGATCTGGGTCGTCGGCGACCCCGACCCGCTGACCGATGGGGTGGCCGAACGGCTCGCCGGGCAGGGGTTCCTCGCCCGCGTCATGGGCTGGTCCGGGCCGGGGACGAACAAGCCGACGGCGGCGCTCGCCGGGCTGGTCCTGATCGCCCCAGCCGCCCCCCGGCCGGGCGACGTCCTGAGCCGCCGCGGGTTCGACTGGCTCCAGGCGGTCGGGCCGCGGCTCCGCCAGGCCGGCCGGCAGTTCGGCGGGGCGGTGTTCGCCACCGTGTCCCGGTTCGACGGGGCGTTCGGCATGAACGACCTGTCCCCGGACGCCGACCCGGCCGCCGGCGGGCTCGCCGGGCTGGCCAAGACCGCCCGGCACGAGTGGCCCGAGGTGTCGTGCAAGGCGATCGACCTGCACCCGGAGTTCACCGGCCCCGCTGCCGCCGCCGCCCTGGCCGACGAGGTGATGGCGTCCGGCCCCATCGAGGTCGGGATCACGGCCACCCACCGGAGTACGATCGAGCTCGCGCGGACCGTCCGCCGGCCCGGCGCCCAGCCGGTCGGGCTCGGGGCGCGGGACGTGATCCTGGTCACCGGCGGCGCCCGCGGGGTGACCGCCGAGGCGGCCGTGGCGATGGCCGAGACGTTCGGCTCGACGCTCGTCCTGACCGGCCGCACCCCGGCCCCGGGGCCGGAGCCCGAGTGGCTGGCCGGGGTGACCGGCGAGGCCGACGTGAAGAAGGCGATCGCCGACAAGCTCGGGGCGGACGCCGGCCCGAAGCAGATCGGCGAGCAGTACCTGAAGCTGACCGCCCAGCGCGAGGTCCGGCGGACGCTCGCACGGATCGAGGCCGCCGGTGCGAAGGCGGCGTACTACCCAGTCGATGCCGCCGACGAGCGTGCGGTCGCCGACCTCCTTCACCAGGCGCGGGTGAAGTTCGGCCCGATCACCGCCGTCGTCCACGGGGCCGGGGTGCTGGCCGACCGGCGGATCGAAGACCTGACCGGCGACGACTTCGACCGCGTCTACCGGACGAAGGTGGACGGGCTGCGGAACCTGCTCGACCTGCTCTCGCACGACGAGCTCAAGGCGCTCGTGCTGTTCGGGTCGATGACCGGGCGGTTCGGGCGGACCGGGCAGCTGGCCTACGCCTGCGCGAATGAGGTGCTGAACAAGACCGCCCAGGTCGAGGCCCGCCGCCGGCCCGGGTGCCGGGTGGTGTGCGTGAACTGGGGGCCGTGGGAGGGCGGGATGGTGACGCCCGGGCTGCGGAAGCAGTTCGAGGCCGAGGGCGTCGGGCTGATCCCGCTCATCGACGGGGCGGCGTTCCTCGTCCACGAGCTCTCGGCCGCCGGCCGGGCGGTCGAGGTGTTGGCGATGGGGAAGGCCCGGGCCGGGTCGGGCGCGGTTCCCACGCCGGCTGGGTACGCGACGTCCACGCCGGCCCCGGCGCCCGGGTCGGGCACCCACCCGGCCGCCCCGAACCCGGACCTGGCGCTGGCGTTCGAGCGCGCCTTGGACGTGGAGACGCACCCGGTCCTGCGGTCCCACGTGCTCGACGGCCGGGCGGTCCTGCCGATGGCGCTGCACCTGGAATTCCTGGCCCACGCCGCCCTCCACGGGCACCCGGGGCTGGTGTTCCACGGGTTCAACGACCTCCGCATCACGCAGGGGGTGAAGCTCGACCCGGACGACACGCTGACGCTCCGGGCGTTCGCCGGGAAGGCGAGCAAGCAAGACAAGTTGTTCATGGTCCCGGTCGAACTCCGCGGCAAGAAGGGGGACGGGCGGGAGGTGATCAAGTCGCGGGCCGAGGTGATCCTGGTGGCGGCGCTGCCGAAGGCTCCGGCGGCCGACCGCCCGCCGGCCGTCGGCCCCTATCCGCACCCGATCGCCGACGCCTACCGCGACCTGTTGTTCCACGGCCCGGACCTGCACGGGATCGAGGGCGTGACCGGGGTGTCCGAACTCGCCATCGCCGGCACCGCCGCGACCGCCCCGCCGCCGGGCGAGTGGTTCCAGTACCCGCTCCGCAGCCAGTGGGTCGCCGACCCGATGGTGCTGGACTGCAGCTTCCAGTTGATGATCCTGTGGAGCCGGCACCAACACGGGACGGCGAGCCTGCCGAACTTCGCCGGCCGCTACCGCCAGTTCCGCCGTCACTACCCGGACGGCCCGGTGACGATCGTCGCCCGCGTCACCCGCGACAACGGCACCTTCGCCCGCGCCGACATCGACTACCTCGATGCCGACGGCCAGGTGGTGGCCCAGCTCCAGGACTACGAGTGCATGATGACCGACACGCTGCACCAGGCGTTCACCCGCAACCAACTCGGGGCGGTGAAGGCGTAGGGAGCGGCCCCGACGGGGGGCGAATAAGATGGAGTAGACGCCTCCGAGGGTGAGCCATGACCGGCGAGCAGTTGCGATCGCTCCGTGACGCCCATCCGTTCGTCCCGTTCACGATCCGGTTAGCGGACGGCCGCACACATCACATCGGTCACCGGGATTTCCTTCTGGTCCCGCCGGTCGGACGCACAGCGATCGTATACCACCCCGATGAAACCTTCAGCGTGATCAACATCCTCCTCGTCACCGAACTGACGACGGATATCGTGGCCCAACCCCCGTCGCCCGCCACCGGGGACGCTGCCTGATCCGCAGCAAGATCGTGGGGAACCGCCGTGATCCGCGACGACGCCGAACTCGCCGCCGCACAGGAACGGATCGCGTACTTCCTCGACTTGCTCCGGCGGTTCCGGTCGACCGCCCGGCCGGATGAGTTCGCGCTGGTCGCCGGCGGATACCGTGCGGAAGTTGAGCGGATGCAGCGCGAGTTGCTGGACTACCTGACAACTCCGACCACGGCCGTGGCGAAGGCGGGTTGAACACACGGGCAGGGGTAGCGGATGAGTGCCGAGACGGAACGGGTGGCGATCGTCGGGGTGGGGGTGCGACTGCCGAGCGCCGGGGCCGACCTCGCCGCCTTCTGGGGCGACGTCGCCGCCGCCCGCGACTTGTCCCGCGACGTGCCCGCCGGACGCTGGTTCCTCCCGCCCAGCCGTTGCCTCGATCCGCGCGTCCCGCACCCCGATTCGGCGCCGCACTCCCGCGGCTACTACCTCGATCCGTTCACCCCGGGCCTCACCGGCCTCGCCATCGACGCCGGGTTCGTCGCGCGACTCGACACGCTGTTCCACACGGTCCTCGACGCCGGGAACCGGGCGTGGCGGAGCGCCAAGACCGAACCGGTCGATCGGGCGCGGGTCGGAATCGTCCTCGGGAATATCTGCCTGCCGACGGACAAATCGAACGCGCTGTGCCGGGAATATTTGGGCGGGCCGGCGTTCGCGCCTTCGGGCGAGCCGACGCACCCCCTCAACCGCTTCGTCGCCGGCCTCCCCGCCGGGGTGCTGGCGAAGGCGCTCGGGCTCGGCGGCGGGAGCTACACCCTCGACGCGGCGTGCGCCTCGTCGCTGTACGCGATCAAACTCGCGGCCGACGAACTCCTCGCCGGCCGCGCCGACGCCATGCTCGCCGGCGGGTCGAACGGCGCCGACCCGCAGTACACGCAACTCGGGTTCGCGCAACTCCGGGCGCTGTCGGCGTCGGGCCGGTGTGCGCCGTTCGATGCCGCCGCCGACGGTCTCATGGTCGGCGAAGGCGCCGCGGTGTTCGTGCTGAAGCGGTTGTCGGACGCGCTCAAGCACGACGACGCGATCCTCGCCGTGATCGCCGGGTGCGGCCTGTCGAACGACATGCACGGGAACCTCCTCGCCCCGGCGAAGGAGGGGCAACTGCGGGCGATGCGACGGGCCTACGGGAAGGCCGGGTGGCAACCGGGCGATGTCGGCCTCGTCGAGTGCCACGCCACTGGCACGCCGGTCGGCGATGCGATCGAGTTCGACAGCTTGCGCGAGCTCTGGGGCGACGCGAAGGATCGGTGCGTGATCGGCAGCGTGAAATCGACCGTCGGCCACCTCCTCACCGGGGCCGGAGCGGCGGCGGTGGCGAAGGTGGTGAGCGCGTTCGCGGCCGAAACACTCCCGCCGCAAGCGAACTTCCACGAGCCGTCGTCCGGGCTGCGCTACGCCGACGGCCCGTTCCGCGTTCTGTCGGCGGCCGAGCCGTGGGAGCGACGGGGCGGGGCGCCGCGGCGGGCGGGGGTGAGCGGGTTCGGGTTCGGCGGCGTGAACGCCCACCTGCTGCTCGAAGAGTGGATCGACCAGGAACCGGCGAAACCGCTCTTTCGCGCGACCAGCACGCCGCCGCGGTTGATCACGGCGGCGGAACGCAAACTCACCCCGCCGCCGCCCGAACCCGCCGCCCCGAAGCCGCCGCCGGTGCCGGTCGCAGTCGTCGGGATGGCCGCCCACTTCGGCCCGTGGGCCGACCTGCGGGCGTTCCAGGAACACGTCCTCGGCGGCAGTGCGGCTGGGCCGTCGCCGAAGCCGAACGGCTGGGGGCTCGCCGGCGCTTCGTGCCCGGACGGGTTCTTCATCAACGAACTCGTTATCCCGATCGATCGCTTCCGCGTTCCGCCGAAGGAACTCGAAGACGCTTTGCCGCAACAGTTGCTCATGCTCCAGATGGCCGCCGCGGCGCTCGACGACGCCACGAACGGCCGGCCCGATCCGACCCCCGACGGCGACCCGAACACGGCCGTGTTCGTCGGCCTCGGGCTCGACCCGAACACGACGAACTACCACCTCCGCTGGGCGCTGCTCAGGGAGGAGGGAGGAGGGGGGAGGGAGGAGGAAACGGCGG
>JADMIO010787703.1_pt1 | contig 10804 bp, 8 predicted proteins | sample 8958161 | NCBI WGS metagenome assembly JADMIO01 (sample SAMN16585339, study PRJNA669376) | soil metagenome | isolation source: Crop rotation soil | place: USA: Cullars Rotation, Alabama | collected 2011 | reverse complement strand
GCCGCGACTTCAAGTCACGTGAATTCCAAGCTTCGGATCCCACTGTGCTGGAAAGTCCGCACCCCGGCCAGGCAGCTCACGCTCGATCTCTCCGAGCGGCTGGCCTACGCCGAGGCACGCTACTTCCGCGAGCAACTGGGCACCAACAAGGTCATCCTATGCCGCGAGGCTCGCCTGACCGGCCCGCAGTATCTCGAACAGGGCATCCGCATTTTCAAGGAGCTAGGCTTCGAGGTGCTGGCGACTCCGCAGGTCAGTTCCACCTGTCTGTTCTACTACTCCTGTATGCGCCACCCCGACGCGGCCGGGATCATGTATGGGGCCTCGCACAACCCCGGCGGCGATACCGGCCAGAAGATCGTCGGCCCCGGCGTGCAGCCGATCGCGGAGGGCTGCGGGCCGGATGGCGGGCTCCCGGCGATCCAGCGCCTGTACGAGCAGGGCGCGCGGCCGGCCGCCACCTCCGGCGGGAAGCTCGACCTGATCGGCTACCTTGAAGATTACATTCGCTACTCGATGCAGCTTGCCGGCGTCAAGCCAGGCGACCTGGCCGGGTGCCGCATCTTGCAGGATTTCCTCTCCGGCGCGGCGGGCCAGGAAGCGATTATGGCCTTCACGGCGGCCGGGGCCGATCTGCATGTGCGCAACCTGGTGCCGGATGGGCACTTCCCCAGCGGCGCGCCCAACCCGGTCGTGCGCGAGTCGATCGCTGCAACGCTGGAGGTGCTGAAGCAGGGCGGGTTCGATTTCGCGATGTTCTTTGATGGCGATGGCGACCGGATTGATTTCGTCTCCCCAGCCGGCCAGCAACTCAGCCCGGCCTTCAACTGCGTCGCGCTGGCCGCACGCCTGAAGGCGATCTTCCCTGATCTGGAGAATCCTCAGCTTTATGTAGACCTGAAGGCCAACCCACTGGCGATCACCCGGATCGCGCGGCAGGGCTTCGGGGTGCATGTGATCCGCAACGGCCACTCGCAGATCAAAGAAGCGCTCGGCGCCAATGCCAGGCGCGGCTTCGTGGCGGCAGTCGAGGAGTCCTCGCACTACTACCTGAACTTCCGGCAGAATGGTGCGGTGTATCCTTCGGAGAACACGCTTTTCTACGGCCTGCTGACGGCGAAGGCCTGGCGCGAGGACCCGGCGCTGTACCGCGAGTTGTTGAGCTTGCAGGAAACGACGTTCCGCGAGCGCGAGTGGGGCTATCACTTCCCCGATGACTCGTTGCGCGCGGAGGCGCTGGCGGCGGTCGAGCAAGCATTTGTGCGGCTGGGCGGGCAATCGATGAGCCGCATGGCCGATGGGATGGATATGGATGCGACGCTGCTGCGCGATGGCCTGCCGTTCGTGATCGACGCGACAACGCCGCTCTCCGCCGAGTGGACCCAGATCGCCCAGCGCGTCTCGCAGAGCGAGAAGGGCCTGGCGCGCTGGGAAGTGACGGCCGGGACCCAGGAGCGCAAAGCGGCGACGGTGCAACTGATCGAGGAGACGGTCCAGCGATTCGGTGCCGGGCCGCGCTACGTTGGCTAATATGAAGCGTGATGCGTGAAACGTGACGTGTGAAACGTAAAACGTGATGCGTGAAACGTGAGCAGGTCGAGTTCACGTTTCACGTTTCACGTTTCACGGTTCTTGGTTCTTGGTTCTCGGTTCATCGTGAGGTACATATGACCTGGCATCCGGTCGATCCGCCTGCCCACCAACTGCCGGATACCGCGCGCTTCCTGGAGGTGCTGGAGCAGCACGCCGGGTTCTTCGAGACCGGCGCGCCGCTGGTAGTCGCCCGCGCGCCCGGCCGGCTCGATGTGATGGGCGGCATTGCCGATTACTCCGGGGCGCTGGTGCTGGAGCTGCCGCTTGGCGTGGCCGCGTTCGCCGCCGCGCAGCCGGCGCGCGAGCCCGCGCTGACCATCCGCAGCTTGCAGGCGGCCGCGATCGGCGCCGTACCGGAGGTGACGATCGCGCTGGCGGATCTGGCGCCCGGCGGCGCGCCATTGGAGTACGGCACAGCCCGCACGCTGCTCGCCGCCGACACGCAGGCCCACTGGGCCGCCTATGTCGCCGGGGCGCTGGTCGTGCTGGGGCGCGAGCGCGGCCTGACGATCGACCGCGGGGTGCGGCTGCTGCTCGACTCGCAGGTGCCGCCCGGCAAGGGTGTCAGCTCCTCGGCGGCGATCGAGGTGGCGGCCATGCAGGCGATCTGCGCGCTCTACGGCGTTGATCTGCCGGGCCGCGAGCTGGCGATCCTGTGCCAGAAGGTCGAGAACCTGGTGGTCGGCGCGCCCTGCGGCGTGATGGATCAGATGACTGCGGCCTGCGGCCGGCAGGATATGCTGCTGGCGCTGCTGTGCCAGCCGGCCGAGCTCCAGGCGCCGATCGCGCTGCCGCCCGACCTGGAGGTCTGGGGGATCGATTCAGGCATCCGCCACGCGGTAACCGGCGCCGACTACGGTTCTGTGCGCGTCGGCGCGTTTATGGGCTACCGGATTATGGCTGAAATCCACGCTGAACGGGTGAGCGGGCGAACGGGTGAACGGGTGATTTCGACTCTCACCCGTTCACCCGCTCACCCGCTCACCCCCCCACCGGCCTGGGGCGGCTACCTCGCCAACGTCACACCCTCAGCCTGGGAGCAGCACTACCGCGCGTACGTCCCGGAGACGCTCGGCGGCGCGGAGTTCCTGGCGCGCTACGGCGGGACGACCGACACCGTGACACAGGTCGATCCGGCGCGCACCTACGCCGTGCGCCAGCCAGCCGCCCACCCGATCTACGAGCATCACCGCGTGCGCCTGTTCCGCGCGCTGCTGGAGCACCTGTCCACCGACCACCGACCACCGACCACTGACCACCGACCACCGACCACTGAACCTAATGACAAGGTGGCAAGGCGACAAGGTGACAAGGTGAGTGAGGTAGGGGAAACCCTGACCCGTTCACCCCTTCACCCGTTCACCCCTTCACCAGAGTCGGTCGTCAGTCGTCCGTCGTCGGTGGTCGAGGAGGCACGCGAGTTGCTGGGCGAGTTGATGTTCCAATCGCACGCCAGCTATAGCGCCTGCGGCCTGGGTTCGGATGGGACCGACCGGCTGGTCGAGTTGGTGCGCGCGGTAGGGCCGGGCGGCGGGCTGTATGGCGCCAAGATCACCGGCGGCGGCAGCGGTGGGACGGTGGCGGTGCTGGCGCGGCGCGGGTCCGAGCCGGCCATTCGCGCACTGGCTGCGCGCTACGAGCAGGAGACCGGCCATACCACCACGCTCTTGAGCGGCTCATCGCCGGGCGCGCAGGCGTTCGGCGTGATCTGGTTGAACGCGGATGGAGAGTAGAGGATAGAGAAGGAGTGCCCCATGCCCATCAGACGGGATGTGTTCGGCGTGACCCCTGAAGGCGTCGAGATCGAACGCTACATCCTGACCAATATCAATGGCCTGGAGGCCGATATTATCACCTACGGCGGCACGCTGACCGGGCTGCATGTCCTTGATCGCACCAGCGGGTTGGGCGATGTGCTGCTGGGCTTCGAGACGCTGGCGCCGTACCTGGGCGATCAGCCGTTTTTAGGCGCGCTGATCGGGCGCTATGGCAACCGGATCGCCCAGGGTCGCTTCGAACTGAATGGCGTCACATATGAGTTGGCGTGTAATCACGGCCAGAATCATCTGCACGGCGGCCCAAACGGCTTTCACCGCGCGATCTGGCAGGCGCGTGAGCTTGAGACCGGCGCTGAGCCGGCGCTGGAACTGACCTACCTCAGCCGCGATGGCGAGGAGGGTTACCCCGGCAACCTGTCCGTCACGGTCGTCTATACCCTCACTCGCCTGGACGAACTGCGGATCGAGTACACCGCCACGACCGACCGTGATACGGTGGTCAATCTCACCAACCATGCCTACTTCAACCTGGCCGGCGGCGGCGACATCCTGGATCACGAGGTGCAATTGGCCGCCGCGCGCTTCGTCCCGGTCGATCCAAACTTCATCCCGCTGGGCGACCTGCGTCCGGTCGAGGGGACAGCGCTGGATTTCACGACTCCAACCCGGATCGGCGCGCGGATTGAGCAGGATGAGGAACAGATTCGCAACGGCCTGGGCTACGATCATACCTGGGTGCTGGACAAAGCGCCCGGCGAACTAGGCCTGGCCGCACGGATCTACGAGCCTACGTCCGGGCGCCTGATGGAAGTTCGCACGACCGAGCCCGGCATCCAGTTCTATTCGGGCAACTTCCTCGACGGGACCTTGACTGGGAAGGGCGGGCAGGACTACACTATCCACAGCGGCCTGTGCCTGGAAACGCAGCACTTCCCCGACTCGCCCAATCAGCCACAATTTCCATCGACCGTGCTGCGACCAGGGCAGATATATCGACAGACGACAATCTACCAGTTTATGATCCGGCCATGATGACGGCCGGGCCTGTGCGCTAGCGATCGGCCCCCCCACGACGCCGCCGCCGTGCCCCACAGGTTCGTCACATGCACTGACACACGCGCGCCGGCGCGCGGGAGGACAGGCATGATGTACAAAGTCTTTCTGATCGAGGATGAATTCATAACGGGCGAAACGATTCACGACAGAGTTGATTGGAGCGAGGCCAGGTACGAATTCTGCGGCGAAGCGCCGGATTGCCAGAGCGCGCTGCCGCTCCTGCGCGAGCGCAAGCCGGACCTGGCGATCGCCGATCTCAAGGTGTTGGCCGTAGGCGATATCGAGTTTTGCCATATCCTGCGGGAAATGTTGCCGGAGATCAGAATCATTATCCTTAGCGGCCAGGATGAGATCAGGCAGGCTCAGAGGGCCATCCAGCTCGGCGTAACCGAATACCTCCTGAAGCCGATCGCCCCCCAGGATTTGCTGGGCGCGCTACACCGCGTCGCCAACCAACTCGACCGCGAGCGCGCGGCGATCGCCAACCTCCAGGCGCTTCAGGCCCAGATGGCCGATCAACGCGCGCTGTTACGCGAGCGCTTCCTGTTCGAATTGGTCAACGGCAGCAACGCGGCTGAGATCATTGGGCAGTGCCGCGGCCTGGATATCGATCTCTTCGCGGCCTGGTACCTGGTGCTGGTGATCCGCGCTATGCCGGATGCCGTACTCATTCAGCTAGCCTATGATACACTCCAGTGCGTCGATGCTACGATTACCGACACGATCGCGGGCATGCCGGAGGTGATCCGGTTCAAAAAGGATGCTGAGGAGACCGTGCTGATCCTGCGCGGCGGCGATGCGGATCACTTGCAGCGCGAGGGCCGGCGCATAGTGGCACTGCTGCGCCAGCAGATCCAGCAGCGCTCGGCCTGCCCGATCGCGATCGGGATCGGGCAGCCAACCGAGCAGATCGGCACGATCGCGCAGTCGTTCGCTCACGCACATGCCCATGCGATCGAGAGCCAGGTGCCGCTCGCACTGGAGGCGTCTGCATCCCAACGCCCGGATCTGCTCAAGCCGGATACGTCGGTCGTGATGCGGCTGCTCCGCGGCGGGGCCAAGACCGATCGCGACCAGTTTTTTGCCGCTTACCTGGAGCCATTCAGCACGGCTGATCGGCGGTCGCGTGCCCTGATCGATTATGTCGTCACTGATGCCATCCTCTCGGCGGCCGCCTTCCTGCGCGAGTTGGGCGCGACCCCGACCGATATTCTGCCCGAACTAGGCCGGCTTGAGCTGCTGCTGGCCCAAATCCCAGACCTTGAGCATGTCAAAGAGCCGATCTGGCGGGTGCTCCAAAAGGCGCTGGAGTATCGCGACCGCCAGGCCCATCACCAGAGCGCGCTCGTAGCAAGGGCGCGCGCCTATATCGACGTACACTACGCGGAGCCCAACATCTCGCTCGGTTCCGTCGCGGCGCAGGTGCGGTTGAGTCCCAGCTATTTTAGCGTCGTCTTCGGGCGCGAGGTCGGCGAGACCTTTATCGAGTACCTGACCAACGTCCGGATCAGCAAGGCGATGGAACTGCTGCGCACAACCGCCCTCACCTCCAGTGAGATCGCGTACCAAGTCGGCTATCACAACCCGCGCTATTTTTACTCGGTCTTTCGCAAGGTCGTCGGGCAGTCGCCGATCGAGTTTCGGCGGCAGGTATAGCACCCCCTGAAGAGTTGAGAGTTAAGAGTTGAGAGTTAAGAGTTAAGAGTTGAGAGTTAAGACAAGGTTCAAACCCACTTTACAGTTGCGACAAAAAAGGGGAGTTGGAGGGGCAGCCCCTCCAGAAAAGCCCACACGCACGTTGTAAAGTTGAGCGAACGTTACTGAAGCCTTGTCTAAGAGTTAAGAGTTACGATAGTGTACGGCGTGAGCAATTCTTAACTCTTAACTCTTAACTCAAAACTGCATTAGCAAGGAGGCTGGCATGTTTCACCGCCGATGGCACATCTGGCATGCGGCTGTCCTGGCCGCGCTGCTGCTGGCGACGCTGGCGGCCGCCCGGCCCGGCCTGGCCCAAAGCACGATCTCGCGCTACACGATGACCGCTTTCACCAATAGCAGCGAATCAAACATGTATGTCTACGAGTCCTTCGATGCCACCGGCTACACGCTGCTACGCGGCCCGGCCTTCACACCGCCCTCCGGCCTGATCCGCGACCCCAGCATTATGAAGCATACCGACGGCCGCTATTATGTCACCTACACGACCAACTGGACCGGCAACACGATCGGGTTCGCCTATAGTACCGATCGGCTCAACTGGACTTTTTATCGCAACCACACGCTGCCGGTCGCCAATCTCAACAACACCTGGGCGCCGGAGTGGTACATCGACAGCGACGGCAGCGTCAATATCATCGTCTCGCTTTCCACCAACGGCGGGAGCACCTTCCAGCCGCACAAGATCACTGCCCAGAACAGCGCGCTGACTGCCTGGAGCAACCCCACGCCGTTGAGCGGGCTCTCGCCTAACTATATCGATACCTTCCTGGTCAAGATCGGCGGGACCTATCACGCTTTCGTCAAGAACGAGACAACCAAGTATATCGAGCGCGCGACCGCCAGCAGCCTGACCGGCCCCTACACCTTCGTGGGCACAGGCAACTGGGCCGGCTGGGGTAACGCGCTCGAAGGCCCGGCGCTGGTGCAGCTTGACAACGGCACCTGGCGAATCTACTTCGACGCCTACACGACCGCCAGGTATTACTACAGCGATAGTTCTAATCTGCAAAGTTGGACGGCCAAGACCGATCTGCCGGGCCTGTCCGGTTTCGCGCGGCACTTGACGGTGCTGAAAGAGCGTGTCACCGGGACCGCACCGGTCTACGAGAACCTAGTGGCGCGACACAGCGGCAAGCTGGCCGATGTCTCGAACGGCTCGACGGCCGGCGGGGCGCAGGTGATCCAGTGGCCTTCCAATAACGGGACCAACCAGCACTGGCGGTTCCAGGATGCCGGCGGAGGCTACTACCGGATCATCAACCGCAAGAGCAACCTCTGCCTGGATGTGAACGGGGTCTCGACCGCCGACGGCGCGACGATCATCCAGTGGACCTGCGGAAGCGGGACTAACCAACAGTGGCGGATCGCGACTGTGAGCGGCGGCTATATCCAACTGATCGTGCGGCACAGCAACAAGTGTCTCGATGTGAACGGCAGCTCGACCGCCGACGGGGCGACACTGATCCAGCGGACGTGCGGCAGCGGCACCAGCCAGCAGTGGCAACGCCGGACGATCTAGGGGAGTAGCTAGTAGTCAGTCGTCAGTCGTCAGTATCGATGGTACTGACGACTGACGACTGGCTACTGCTACCGGCACTCCACACATGGATCGTCTTATCTTCGCCGACACTGGCGAAACTACGTCCATCGGGACTCCAGGCGATAAGGCCGCGCCGGATGCCAGCTCAGGCAGCGAATCCAGTCGGGATGGTGACCAAAGCTCTGCAAACAGACGAATGTCGTGCTATCCCAGAGCCGGATCGTTTCGTCCAGACTCGCGCTGGCCAGAACGAGCCATCCGGCTTCCAGGCCACGCTGGATGTGTACCACTCGTGATCGCGCCGCAATGCAAGCAGGCGTGCGGCACCGAGGTCCCAAAAGCGGATCGTCATATCTTCGCTCGCGAGCAGCGGTCGCGTGGAATGCAGCGCAATATCCGTGACAGGCGCGGTATGGCCATGCAAATGTTGTAGGGTAGTTTGGTGTTCAATATTCCACAAGCGGATCGAGTGGCCGGTAAACGACCAGCGCTGGCGGACGCTGTCGGCGGGTCGCGGGGTGAGGTAATTACGTTGCGGCATCGACGGTCCCTAATCATAATTCCGCCGGCTGTCCTGGATGCTCTGGAGAATGTCTTCGCGAGTGATGGTTTTACTAGATATGATACCGGGAATATCCAGCGGTGATGCTTTCTGTGGCTCCGGTGTTAAGACAAAACTCTGTCCATCACGCCGCTGAATGCGCACAGCACCATCGCGGCGCGCTTGTTCGAGGACTGCCGCAAAATTCTGGCGTGCCTCTGAAAACGTATAGCTCTTCATGGTGTCACCTCCACAAGGTTGATATGTGCTAATCGCGCAACGGTTTGAAGTCCACCATCGAGCGTTATCAGGGCGCTTGAGTGATTGCGCGCACATATAATGAAATAGGCATCATAGGCATAGATTAGGTACTGGGCTGCCACTTGGAGTGCCTCATTAAGCGGGATATCGAGAAAACGAATCGGTATTTTTTGATACTCAAGCAGCGCTTCTTGTCCCTCTGTCTCCGTGATACGCTTGCGCTTCAACATAGCTGAAAGAGCATTGCCGATCTCCCAGTGAAGCGAGAGCGGTGCGACAAGCTCAGCGCCAGTCGTCAGCCGGATTAACTCGGCTTTCGTCGGTTCGTTCAGGATGACAGCAAGAATGACCGAGGTGTCAACAACGAGTGCCATAGCATCCCTGGTATACAAGTACAATTGTACAAGTAGTATAACAGGAGATGATCAAAGAGGCAAGAGTTTGATTGAGAAGGGGAAACGGCTTTGCGGTGCAATACCCTGCCGTTCAGCGGCGCCGTCCGACTAGATTATGATCAAAGAGCAATCTCATGCGCGTGCGACGAGCAGTTGTCACTCCCGGTCAGCGGCGTAGCTCAAACACGCTTGAATATCCTCTTTGGTCAGGTAAGGGAAGTCCTCCAGAATCTCCTGGTGCGTCATCCCGGCTGCGAGATAGGAGAGCACATCGTAGACCGTGATCCTCATACCGCGAATCGTTGGCTTCCCGCTGCGTTTACCAGGCTCAAGCGTGATGATCGTTTGATAGGGTGTATTCATGCTGCTGCTCCTCGCCATCGGGCTGCCCATCCAGTATTTGTGGATCGTACCTCAGTGATATCTGCCATTGTATCACATCTCATTTTGGCTTTCTTATGAGGAATCTTGATGAAATATTACTCAACGTCCCAGGCATGAGTTGCACCTCATTCGGACATCAGAAAAGTAATTAGGTCAGCATCAGGTGTCAGAATTCTTCGATCTTGCCACCAGCCGCATCAACTGAACTCGATGTCCGGCACTGCTCATTATGAGCATAAGGTCTCTGCTATTCTGGTAGTCTCACACCAAAGGTTATATCTATCAAGAAACGGTCAAGAGAAGGATTGTCGGAGTTAAATATCTTTATAAGACTCTCACTTCTAAGAATTTTAATGAATATACGTCTCAATATATCGTCGCAAAAGAAAGAAGTGTCCAGAGCAGTCTCGAACGATTTTGACGTTAACATATCACCGTGTACAATCTTAGATCTTATAGAGTAAGCAGACTTAGTTTTCTTATATATCTCGACTTTTTCTTCAGATGTCTCTCCTATAAAGAAAGCAATCCTTTCCGATATCTTATGTGACAATTCAGTAGTGTCAACAGAAAATAATGCTTCAAGACATACACAATAGAATGATATTTTCAAACCTAGATCATCGGTTCTACGAGCTGCATCTATATAGTTCAAAACAATGCTAAGTCTACTATACTTCTTTTGATCTTTCGGATAGAGTATTAGGTTAAACAGGGATTTCTCAAACAACCCCGCGAGTTCTTCAAGTTCGTGTTTTGAGAATTCGACTGGCATGATTGTGCCAGTAGCATCCGTGAAAATAGAAGCTAGAAAATTACTGGAAACACTAGTGGCTTTGCCTATTGAGTATTTCAAAAATCCCAATTCGAAATTGACGCTATTATCTTTGATGAGCCAGGATGACAGAATCAAGTTTCGGCATAGTTGTAATAACCTCTCTAGTCGTTCTAGTGGTTTGTTGCTTTCAGAATGAAACTCTACTACATTAGAATCAGTGGAATATAAGACAGCTTTAGCATTTTGTAATGATTCGTATTCAATATTCCCTATACAGTCCTTGAAGAAAGGTGTGAGAAGCTTTTTTACAACGATATTGTTATTAGTGATCTTGATGCCAGGTAAAATACCTACGCCCTCCCCAAGATCCTCCGATACCACGATATTGAACAAACCTAATATGAAGAGACCTTCTCTTTGATCTGGCACTTTTCTTGCCATGAACTTCCTTCCTTTCCAGACACCAAAGACAGTGATATTATAGCAGGCCAGACAATCGAATTTGCATTAAATATCAGCACTTCCTCATCACGTCCCAACTGCCGCCAAACACACAACCCCCACCCCCTCACGCGCCACCACCACCCACGTCCGCCCGCGATCATCGCTGCGCAGCAGCGCGCCGGTATCGGTGCCGGCCCAGGCCGAGTCCGCGCGGTCGGCGGCGGGGATGAGCGCGCGGACGTGGCCGATCTCATCGCCGGCGATGCCTGTGGGCTGCCAATGAATCCCATCGTCTTCGCTACGGAAAAGGGAAAG
>JADMIO011583512.1_pt1 | contig 10809 bp, 15 predicted proteins | sample 8958161 | NCBI WGS metagenome assembly JADMIO01 (sample SAMN16585339, study PRJNA669376) | soil metagenome | isolation source: Crop rotation soil | place: USA: Cullars Rotation, Alabama | collected 2011 | reverse complement strand
CGCGCCAGGGCTCGCTCGGCGAAACCTTCACCTTGCCCGACGGCGCACAGGGCGAAGGCCGCAGCCACGGCTTCTACTTCCGTCCCGATCCGAACACCGCCGACGGCGGATCGGGCGTGATGGGCATCCCGGTCGCACGCGAAAACGAGTACCCGACCGACCGCATGCTCGGCAGCTCGGCAGCGATCCTGTTCCTCGATCGTCACAGCGGAAAATTATCGCCCGCCGGCGAGCTCAGTGCGACACCGGTGACTGATCACAGCAACACCGATAATTGCGTTGCGTCCTGCATCGACTGGTATGGCAATGCGCGGCCGATCTTCATCGACAGCCGCATCTTTGCGCTGCTCGGTTACGAGCTGGTCGAAGGCCGCGAGAGTGCCGGAAAGGTCGGCGAGATCGGTCGCGCCAGTTTCGCGCCGCGCGCTACCACCGCAAGTGCCCGCTGATCGTCACGCAACAAGATAGTCCGAGATGGGTGCCGCGCTTCTACTGCCCGCCTCCTTCCTGGCCGGCCTCCTCGCCTACGGCTTCTGAAGCGGCCGAATGCCCGGCTGGTATCTGCAGTGCTACGATCGAAGGCAATCCCTCGCGTACTGGTTTTTCGGCGCGCTCTATTCGATCGCGTGCGCCGACTTCCTATGGACGCCGCTCACGCGCTCTAGGCGCGCCTAATCTGCGACTCGGTTAAGGCAGGCGGTCAATTCGGCCGTCAGTCGGTCCATCTCCGTGACGATGGAGACGTAATAATCCGCCATCCGCAAATGGATCGAGCTGACCTCAGGCGCGACAGCCGCTTGGGCGGCAGCCAGTTCGGCATTGGCGCGCCGGGCGTAATAGTGGCGATCCGGCATTGCATCGTGAAGCACGGCACAGCTCCAGTCTCGCAGGCGAGCGCGAGTTTTCCTTTCACTCTCGGCCGCCAGCGCTCGGAATGTGCTGGCGATGTGCGACCAACGCGCGTCTGTCGTTGCGGATCCAATGAGTCTGCAAATGGCTCGATGGCCAATTTCCGGGGATTGCGTTTCCCGCCCTATTGGCTCTGCAGCTCGATCAGCTGCCCGTAGAGGAACGAGCCAGAGACGATCACGTCCTGGTGCAGGAAGCCCTGCACGATCGTGTCGACCGCGGCATCGGCGTCGCCGGGGCGGAAGACATGGATGTGGAGCCGGCCGCCCAGCCTGGCGCCGAGCTTGTCCTGCACGCGATCCGCCGCTGCCTGGACCGCCTTGCCGGTCGGATAGCGCAGCGCGAAATGGGGCACGCCGAACGGCTTCGAGCGGGCGACCGCGTAGAACTGCTCGAGCTTCGCCTGGAACTGCGCGTCCTTGCCGCTCAGCGCCTTGAGATGATCCTCCAGCGCGAGCTGCTCCGGCCGCATCGGCGACATGTAGAAGGCGTTGTTCTGCGGGTTGAGGTCGTTCGGATTGGGGTGGACCGCGAGGAAGGTCTCGTCGCCGTCACCCTTGAAACCAGTGTCGGTGATCGTGCAGCCCAGCGCCTCGGCGAGCTCGATCGCCAGCGCCCGCTCGCCCGGCCGATAAAGCGTCTCGACATGGTTCAGGAGATTGCCGCGATACTCCGAGATCTGTTCCATGGCCAAATCCTCTCGCCGCGCGCGCCGCACGTCCTTGCACGATTTTAGACCACAGAATTGCCCCGCTGCGGAAGATGCAGCATCAACGCTATTCGACCCGCATCAGCTGCGAGGGATAGGCCGCCTGCATCTCGAGCAGCTGGTCGAACGGCGCGGTCAGCCAGCGTTGCAAATCCTCGCGATGAAGGATCACCGGCATCGCCTTGGGATGGACCTTCCCGACGACATGGCTGTCGGGATCGCCGAGATAGCCGGTGGTGGCGAAAGTGAAGCGCCGCTCCTCCGCGCCATTCGGTCGCCAGAAGCCGGCGAAGAAGAACACGTCCTGGTCGACGACGCCGAACCAGTGTTGCGGTGCATATTTCTCGCCGGGCATCTTGGTGCCGAACTCGCAGAAGGCGGCGACCGGCACGAGGCAACGCGTCGCCGGATCGGCCGCCCAGCGCTTCCACACGCCCAGGCTCAGATTGCGCGCATTGGTCCCGGGATTGTGGTTCGGCATCGGAAAGCCCCAGCGCATCACCGCCGGCTGCAGGCCCTTGTCCGCGGCGAGCAGCACCACCGCCGGATCGGTCGGCCGCACGTTATATTCGAACGGATTCTTGGGCATCGGCCAGCTCTCGTCGGGCGGGAATGGCAGGACGACACCCTGCGCCTCCAGCTTGGCGTAATCTCCGGGCGACAGACGATAGCGGTTGCACATGACCGGCAGATATAGCGCGCACGGCGGCGATGGCGATGTTTGCGTATCGCAGGATGACGCGATGAACCATATCGCCACAGCCGGTCACTTACTTGCGATCGTCACCGCTGCTTGGGCCATTCTCGCAAGGTCCCGGAGAGCGGCAGAGGTGACGGTGACGGTCACCTAGCAAGCCGGCGGCGGCGATTGCCCCCTTGTCTGCCGCCGCCGGCCCACCAGATGACGCCAGAGCGCCGCCCTGCTAGACCGGGCGAGCCGAATGGAGACGAGACGCATGACCAGCAACGTCGGCAGCAAGGCCGGGCGCCGGGCGAGGCTCGGGCTGATCGGCATCTCCCTTCTCGCCACGCTCACCATCGGCTCGGCAATCACCGCGCGGCCATTGAGCCCGGTCGAGGAAGCGCAGGTCCAACCCAACGGCAAGCCGGAGCATTGTTTGTCGCTTGCGCGGATCGGCGAAACCCGCGTGCGGGACGACCAGACGATCGACTTCGTCACCCGTGGCGGCAAGGTCTACCGCAACCATCTCGCCAACAGCTGCAGCTCGCTCGCGCTCGAGGAGCGCTTTGGCTACGACGCGCCGACCCAGGAGCTGTGCTCGGGCGACACCATCCACGTGCTGCCGCAAGGCGGCAGCTGCGGCCTCGGCGAATTCCAGCCGGTCAGCGGCGTGAAGTAGTCGTCGCCGGTTGACCTAGAGCGCGCCGCAGCCGAGCCAGGATCGCGCCGCGGGAAAGTGCCGATTCGCCCTGCGCGCATCGATCCCGTGAATGCTGACACTGACCACCGGATGGCCGCCGTCGACGAACCTGTTCGCCTCGACGACATTGCCGTGGCGATCGACATGCAGGCCGCTCGCAGCCAGGACCCGCTGCAGCGCCGCCTGATCCTCGCGGAAATAAAGCTCATGGCCGCTGAAATCAGCATGCGATTCCAGGGCGACACCGACGCCATGGAGCCGGCCGAAGGAAAAGCTCGATCGTACCCAGACCTTGTTGGGCGGCTGTCCCGCAGACTTCCGGGCGATCTGCTGGAAGATCGCCTCGACCGGCGGGCGAAACCGGCATCCCCCCTGATAGAGCGCGATCGGCGGACTTTGCGACGGGCGCGCGCCATGGCGGCTGCGCGCATCGACGGCGGACAAGGCGAGGACGGCGAGCAGGATCGCTCCCAGCCCGGCCCGAGCTAATCGACGCGTCATCATGGCCGCTCCATCATCCGCACCGCCACAGGAACCACTCCACCTGGGCTGTGGCAAGCGCTAACGCCATTTCGGCGTAATTGGGGTTGGACCCCAGGCCTCGCCGGGCATTACCCCTGCGCGATCGGGGGATGGCGTATGATCTCGATTCTATTGGTGGTGGCCGCTGGCGTCGCTGGTCCGCCCGCGCCCCCGGCAAGCGAGAGCCTGATGCAGCTCGGTACCTGCCAGCCCTCCGCTCCAGAGGCTGCGGCCTGGGCGGTCGCGATGAAAGACAATCGTCTCGTCGATTTCCGCGCCTTCGTCGCCCGTTTTCCGCATAGCGCCTGTGCTCCCGCCGCCGGGCAATGGATCGCGGCACGCGACAGAGCGAGGGCCGCTTTCGCTGCCAGGCCAAGCAACACCGCGGTTCCGGCCATGCTCGTCAGCAACGCGACGCTGAACCTTCGTTATGCGGACTATCCGACGGACGCGATGCTCAAGGGCGACCAAGGGGTGGTTTCGCTGACATTCGATATCGCCCCGGACGGCATGGTCGAATCCTGCCGCATTCTCGAATCGAGCGGATCGGCGTCACTCGACGAGACGAGCTGCCAGATCGTCATTCGCCGTGCCCGCTACCGCCCGGCCCGCGATGCAACTGGTGCACCCATCCGCTCGACCGGCAGCCGGCGGTTGCGCTGGGAGCTGCCGCCCGACCAGAAGTCGCTGCTTCCGGGCTGGAACGTCTCGGTCAGACCGCGGGCGCGTAACTGAGGCGAGGAACGGTCTCTCGCCTCCCCTTGTCGCCTCGCCGCGGTCGGCGCAGTCTGGCGACCGCGCTGGGAGGGGAGCGCGCATGATCCTGATCCTGTCTGCCATGGCCGCGGCTGCATTGCCGGCGAAGGCCGAACTAAAGGCTTATGCCCAAGTGCTGGCCCCCTGCCAGAAGGCCGCGCTACACGGCCAGGCGCCGGACCTCCAGGCTTGGCGGGCGGCGCAGCAGGGCAATCGGCTGGACGATTTCCGTGCCCTTCTCACCAGCTATCCGGCGAGCCTTTGCGCCGCGCCGGCGAAGCAATGGGTGGCGATGCGCGAAGAAATGCTCACCGCCTATGCGGCCACGTCGGACAAGGGGGCCACGCCCGCCTCTGTCATCGGCGATCCGGCCTTCGGCATTTCCTACGAAGACTATCCGCGCGGCGCCTGGGCGAGGCATGACGAGGGCGCCACACGCATCGTCTATGAAATCGCGCCCGACGGGATGATGGAGAACTGCCAGATCGCCGAATCCAGCGGGTACAAGGATCTCGACATTGTCGCCTGTCGCCTCGCTACCCAGCGCGCACGCTTTGCCCCGGCCCGCGATGGTGCCGGTGCACCGATCCGAAGCCGGGGCGCTCGTGTCATTCGCTGGTCGCTCCCGCCGTTCGTCGCCGGCGTGTCGCGCTTCGCACCGAATACGGCTGACGGGCCGCCCTAGGCGCTGCGAGCGCCCGCGCGCCCTTGTCCCCTCGCCCCCGATACGACTAGCACCGGCGCAGACCGGGGGATGATCGAGATGACCGACCCGTCCACACAGCCAGTCCCGCCCGAGCCTGTCCGCTCAACCCCCGCCAACGGCGGGCGGCCGTTGCTCGCGACGCTGATCGGCACGCTGGTGCTGCTGCTGCCGCTGGGCGCGTCACCGAGCGCCGACCATGCACCCTATGACCTGCCGAGCCGGCTCGGCGCGCTGACCGGCTTCGGGCTGCTCGCGCTGCTCGTCTGGGGCGTCTGCTATGCCGCGACGATCAAACGCGCCGCCACCGGCTGGAAGATCGCCTCGCTGCTGATCCTGCTTCTCGTCGGGCTCTTCATCGGCGTCATCAAGATCGGCCAGCAGGGCATCGCCCGCGACGACGAAGAGGCGAAGGTGCTGAGCGCCCGGTTGAAGGATCTCGCCGCAAAGGACCCCGCTTCGGCGACGTTCGAGCCAGGCGCCGACGCCGGCCCGATGACCCGGCTGACCGCCGCCATGGCCGAGCCGATCCTGGCCGATGCCCGCCGCCTCGCCGCCGCGCAGAAGGCCGCCGGGCTCGATCAGCTGCTCTCGCTTGAAGGCGTGACGCAAAGCTCGCCGCTGCTCGACCATTGCGAGCAGGTTGCAGCGCTGGTGCCGATGACGACCAGCACCACCGCTCGCTTCCCGACCTACGTCGAAAAGGCGCGTCAGGCGGGCGACGCGATCGTCGCCGCCGGCCAGGCCAGCCGCCACAACGTCGACTCCTTCATCCGCGGCCTCGCCTCGGGCCAGGAGAAATACGTCCACCAGGGCACGCTCGCGGCGCAAATCGCCGAGGGCGGCGCCGAGCTCTGCCGCATCCTCGCGCGGCGCAACTGGACGCGCGGGGACGACGGCCGGATCAACTTCACCGACAACGGGGATCTTGCCGCAGCGCAAGGGGTGCAGACCCGGCTCGGGCCGGTGCTCGCCGAATTCAACGCCAACCGCCAGGCGGGGATCGAACAGCTCGACAAGATGCCCTCGCGCTAGCGGCCTCGGTTTCAGCGCAATACCCGCCCGCCGACCCCCTTCAGCACTTCCGCGGCCGCGGCCTTGAACGCCCGGCTTGCCCGCGCCGCCTTGGCGCCGCTGCCGCCGGCGATTTCGGCGAAGGTCATTTCCTGGTCCATCACCGCGTCGAACACGCCGAGCCCCTGGGTGATGAAGGAACGCGCCCACTGCACGTCGCTGCGCGCTGCGGCGGCGGCATCGGTCGGGGTGTAGCCGCTGCCGCCGCGGGTCGCGCCGCCGCGGCCGCGCGCCAGCGCGAGGCTGTCGATCGTCAGCCCCTTGCGTGCGAGGCTCAGCCGCTGGTCGTACCAGTCGAGCACCGCCCGGGTGCGATCGCAAATGCCGCCGCGGCCGTGCAAGGTGACGTAGACCGGCTGCCGTCGGCACACTGCATGCGGCTTGACCCGTCCTTGCACGACGGTCTCGCCATAGGGATCGACGGTCCGCGCGACGGCATAGGCATAGCGTGCGCGCTGCTCGGGCGTCGGATCGGCGCGGGCGATGATCGCCGGCTCCTTCTCCGCGCTGCGTCGAGCCCGCCGCGACCGCGCCCTGCGCGCCATCACCAGGCTCCCATCGATAGCGGCGAGCGGCGGTGCCGGCAGCCGATGTCGAAGCGGACATTGCAGCGCGGGCAATTGTCGCGATCGACCGGCTCGGGAAGCGGATCGCCCGGCCGCACCTCGGGCTCGACGACGTGATCAGCCTCTGGCCGCGGCGGCCGGCCTCGCCGCTGCCGCTGGGACATGCGTCGCAGGTTCACGCGCCCGGCCCCAGATGGCGCGCAAGCGCCTCGATGATCAGCATCATAATGGTGACATCGGCCGACCAGAGGATTCGGCAGAGGAAATGGCGGTTCTTTTTGGAAATACGCAGAATCAACATTACAGGCCTCCTTATGTGACACCAATATGGTGTCATCGAGGTGCCATCGTCAACACCAATTTGGCCTATCGCGTAGAATCACCATTCTGGTGACAACGGGGCATGCCGATTGCCAACAACATCCAAGCGATGCGCGAACAGCGCGGCTGGTCGCGTCCCGAGCTCGCGCGTCTCGCCAAGACCAGCCCGCAGCAGATCGAGCGATTGGAAAAAGCCCAGCGCCGGCTATCCGACGTCTGGCTCGAGCGGATCGCGCTCGCCTTCGACGTCCAGCCCTATGAGCTGATCGCGCCGGCGGCGCTGCTCCCTACTGAAGAAGAGCTGGCGCAGATGCTGCTGGACTCGCATGCGGAGCTGCCCGCAGGACTGCCATTTGCGGAGTGGCCGCGAGCCGTCGCATCAGCGTTGCATACGCGTCTTGTGCGGCTTGCAGATGATCGCGCACGGCCGCGCCAGGATTCCTAGTCGCCGCCAGCTCTTCCTTCAGCCGGCAAACCTCCGCGTGCCACCAGCTGGCGCGCTCACGCAGCACCGCGCATTCCAGCCAGCAGGGGGAGCAGCCGACCTCGCATCCCGGCCGGGACAACATGACCGCCTCAGCCATCTTCCGACTCCCCAATGTTCTACTTATGTTCTCATACGGCCCGTTCTCGGGGTAGGAAATAGGAAAATTCCTAGAGCACGCAAATTACGTAAGTTACGTAGAATTTTGGCGCGTCGTCGCGCTTGCCCGCGCGCCTAGTGTTCGCGCGGCGAAATGAGTTGGGAAGGGAGATTCGGGGTTAAATCGCGGCGAAGCATTCGTTACGAGCGCGCGCTCTTGGGACTCGACGAATACCCCTCTCCGATCATCTGGCGCTTGCGTGAGGCACAAAAAAGATCGCCCGCGAGGCGGGCGATCTGATCTTGGTCCGTAGCTGGCGCCCCGCGTTTACGGGCTGGTCGGCAGATTGATGTGGCCGCCGCGCGGATTGTGCAGAATCTCGTAGAGCGCGATCGCCAGCCCGCCGATGAAGGCGACACCGAAGAACCAGAAGCCCGGATGCCGGTTGTCCTGGAACGCCGAGCCCTGGCCGGCATAGCCCGCGCGGCCCTGATCGAAGGCGATCACATTGGGCTGGGCGCAGCTCGCCCCCGCCATCGGCAGCATTGCCGAAGCGCCGACGTTGACCGAGCAGTTGCCGGCCATGGTGACATTCGCCGCGCCGCCCGCGCGGGTGATCACCCGGTCGCCGCCGTACAGCTTCATCCCGGCGACTGCCGGCATGACCTTGCCGTCGCGCGCAACCAACGCGCTCGTCCCGCTGGCGACGGTTCCAACAACCTCCGCTGCCTGCGCCGCGGCGGGAACCATCATGGCCATCATGGCCAGGGCGGTGGCGATGCGACTTGCACCCATGAACCTATCTCCCCGAAGCAACTCAATAGACGCCGACGACCGCACCCCGCTCATAGCACAGCGTTACTGTGCAACAACCAAACCGCGTCAGATCGGAACAGAATTCCTCGCACAACACCCGTAGCGGCGGATTGTTTCCGAGACATGTCCTAATGCGATCTATCACCGTCGGAATTTACCCATACTGTTGTCTTAATCACACAGCTTGCCAACCCTCATTCGCAGTTAAATCGCTCGAAACCATCATTTTTAGGATCTTGGTCGCGCTGGCCGCGCGCGGTCGCTTCCACGACAGCCAATCGCAGATGGGCGGATTTACACCGGGAAATGGGCTGGAAGCCGTGCGCGACCGAGGTTTTTGGCCCAAGCTGTCATTACTTCGACGAAACATAGGGAACCCGCGACCCGACGCGCGGGCGGGGCGCGGTTATTGCGTCTTGGGTGTGTAACGGTATAACATCAACATGGTCAGCGAGACGCATCGCGTTTCGCGCCACGGCGCTCCGCCGCGGACGCCCGATCGAGACGAGAAAACAGTTCCGGGAGACCTCGATATGAAAACAGCGATCCTTGCCACCCTCGCCATGACTGCCGCCGGCTTCGCCCTGTCGTCGCCGGCTACCGCCGCCGGCGGCTGCGGCGCGGGCTGGCATCGCGGACCCTATGGCGGTTGCCGTCGCAACGGCGTCGCCGCGCCGGTCGTTGTCGCGCCGGTCGTCGTGGCCCCGGCTGGAGGGGTGATCATGGCACCGGTCGGCCGCCCCTGCCCGCGCCACTATCATCTCGGACCGCACGGCCGCCGCTGCTGGCCGAACTAGGTTCCACGCCTTAGGCCGGTCTCCCAGCCCGAACCACTCCTCGGGCCGGGCGCCGGCCGCGCCGCCCACCCCCTGGCCTTCCCCATACCAGCGGTCAGGGGGTGGTCGGCGCACCTGCCGGATGGCAAGCCGCCTCGCGCAACGTTAAGGCACGAGTCCCGGCGACAAGGCAGAGGATTGACGATGCGCGCTTTTTCGATTCTTGGCGCGCTCGCCCTGCTCGCCGGCTGCGGGCAATCAGCCAATCCGCCACAGACCGCGAGCGCTTCATCCCCGCCGGCGGCCGCCGAACCACCGCCCCTCCCCACGTGGCCGCGCGAAGCGCCGGTCGTCGCCGCACCGACCATCGCCGGCAGCGGCTGGCGCTATGCGCGCTGGGGGATGTCACCGGACGAGGTCGTCGCTGCCTCGGGCGGCCAGGCGGTGCTCGCCAAGCAGGACAGCAAGACCAACACCGTATTCGGCTCGACCGGCGCCGCGGCGAATTACAGCCAGCCGCCCTTCACCTTCCGGGTCTTCTTCAACTTCCGCTACGGCAAGCTGACCCAGGTAACCCTGCACCCCGATCCCAAGGCCGACTGCACCCCGCTGATCAACGATCTGACGCGCCGCTTCGGCCCGCCCGAGATCAAGTCGCTCTATACCGGGATCACCACCTTCTATTGGCCCAATGCGCCGGTCGCGAACGATGTCCGCGTGTTCCGCGTGCCGGAGACCTGCTCGATCAGCTACTCACAGCACGGCTTGGTCGCGGCGCGCGCGCCGCAGGGCCGCGCGCGCTTCGACAGCCTCAATCCCGGCCCGCGTCAGGATGTCGAAAAGCCTGCGCGAGGCAAAAAGGACTAGCCAGCCCAGGCCTGCCCTTCGGGGGCGCCACGGCCGAGCCGGTCGGGCAACGGCTCGCCGGCCGGGGTGAAGCCGAGCGAGACGGAATTGATGCAATAACGCTCGCCGGTCGGCGGCGGGCCGTCGGGGAAGACATGGCCCTGATGGCCGCCGCAACGGGCGCAGACGATCTCGGTGCGGATCATGCCGTAGCTGGTGTCCCGGATATATTTGAGATGATCCGCCGAGAACGGCGTGGTGAAGCTCGGCCAGCCGGTGCCGCTTTCGAATTTCGCACCGGCGACGAACAGCGGTAGCCCACACAGCCGGCAGGTGTAGAGCCCTGCGCGCTTCTCATCGAGGAACACGCCGCAGAACGGCCGCTCGGTGCCATGCTCGAGCAGGACATGGCGCTCTTCCGCGCTGAGATCGGTCGCGAGCTGGCGCAGCTCATCCGCATTCGGCGGCGTGAGATCGAAGCGGACGGTGGTCGTGTCGCTCATCATGAGTCTCCGGTCAGTGACGCGGCGCAGGCGTCGGAATAACGAACGCGACCACGCCCCGGTCGATCTGCCGATGATCGCCGTTCACCAGCGTGATCGCAAGAGCGTGTCGCCCGGACGCAAGGCCGTTGATGATGATCGGACCGCCACTCGCGTCTTCCCAATACCAGCTGGCGCCGTCGAGGCTGACGTGAAGATGTCCGATCGGCGGCGATGCGCCGCGGGCCGCCGCGCCGAATTGCGGCAGGATGCGCAAGCCCGGCGCGCGCGGCGTGACGAACAGCACGCCGCGCGCCAGCGGCTCGGCCGCCGCCGCGTCGATGACGAGTCTGGCCGCGATGC
>JADMIO011270975.1_pt1 | contig 10809 bp, 10 predicted proteins | sample 8958161 | NCBI WGS metagenome assembly JADMIO01 (sample SAMN16585339, study PRJNA669376) | soil metagenome | isolation source: Crop rotation soil | place: USA: Cullars Rotation, Alabama | collected 2011 | reverse complement strand
CGCCAGAAGTGGAACCGGAATTGCGGGATGGTCCCAATATTCCGGAACCGCCGCCACACACCGAGATCCCACCGGCGCGAGAACCCTACGATATGGAAACGCCGCCAGCGGCTTGGGTTGCTCCCGCGCCAAAGGTTGAGGATGAGAGCGGCGGTGATGATTCACTCGTCGACTCCAGCGCATATTTCAAAATCGTCGGCCATGACCGGGAGAAGATTTATGTCTACCAGCGCGAAAAGAAGATGGTCGTTTCCCGCGGAGAGGCAAATTGGGACAAGAGTGCCCTGATAGCGTTGGCTCCATTGCAGTGGTGGGAAATGAATTTCCGTGGCGACAGGGGGCTCAACAAGGACATGGCGCACAACTGGCTTGTGCGGACGGCCTACAGGCGCGGATTCTATGATCCGACCATGACGCGCGGTCGCGGCGCATGGATGGATGAGGAGCGCATTGTGTACCACTTCGGTAATTCCCTCTGGGTGGATGGCGAAGATATGAGTGTCGATGAAATCAAGTCGCGCTATGCCTATGAACAGGGTAAGCGCCTCCCGCATCCGCATAAGACGGCAATGACGGCGGAAGAGGGTAGGGCGATTTACGAACTGGCCACAAAGTTCCGCTGGTCGCGTCCCGCCTCGGCAGTCCTTCTCGCGGGCTGGGTGGCGTTGGCTCCGATCTGCGGTGCGCTGCGCTGGCGTCCCCATATTTGGATCACCGGGGGCGCCGGTTCTGGCAAGAGCACGATCCTGAATGGATTTGTCCATTTTCTGATGAACGGCGCTGTCCTGTACGCGCAAGGCAACTCCACCGAAGCGGGCATCCGCCAGACCTTCAAGAACGACGCGATTCCGCTCATCTTTGATGAGTCAGAGCAAAACAATGAGCGCGAGGTCAACCGAATGCAGGCTGTGCTCGCCTTCATGAGACAGTCCAGCACCGAAAGCGAGGCGCGCACCTATAAGGGCACCGCCCATGGCAATGCCATGGAGTTTCAGCCTCGCCCGATGGTGTGTCTGTCCTCCATCCAAGTGGGGATCAAACATGTCGCCGACTACGAGCGCATCTCGATCCTGGCCCTTCGACCCAAGCGCGAGACCGAGGATGCTGCGTCGGAATGGAAGGATCTTAGCCGCCGCCTAGGCGGACTCAGGGCGGATCGGGACTTTCCCGCCCGCCTGTTGCGGCGCTCGCTGAACCTGCTTCCTCTTACACTCAAGAATGTCGAGACCTTCGCCGCCGCCGCAGCCACCAAGTTCGGGACACAGCGCGAGGGCGACCAGTATGGTGCACTTCTGGCTGGAGCATGGTCGTTGGTCAGCGACAGGCTGGCGACCGTGGAGGAAGCCACTCGCATGATCGAGCGCTACGATTGGTCCGAATACCTTGAAAATTCGGAAACTGAAGATTGCAGGAAGGCCCTTGATGCGGTCATGGGGGCCATGGTTCCCGTGGGCGGTGGTAACAAGGTCACTGTTCATGAATTGGTGCGTTGCGCCGTCGAAATGGGAGTCGATGCTGTCGACATAGGCACGAAAGAGGCGGCGGCCATCCTCAAAAGGCATGGGATAGCCATACGACATGGGGGAGTGAAACCCGCTGACGCAACAGTGGTGATTTCCTATGCTCCGGTTGAATTGTTGAAATTGCTCACGGGGACCCCGTACTCAGCGGATCTCAAGGGGCAGCTGCTGCGAATTCCCGGCACTTGGCGATACGACAAAACCGTCAGTTTCAATTCAAGCAATAGTCGGTGTGTCGCAATCCCGATGTCGCTATTTATGGATGACGAGGACACGGACAGCGGGCCGTTGGACGACGACAGCGTCCCTTTCTGAACGCACCAGCGCAACAACAGCTTGCTTGCGTAATCGCCGGCGCCTGTCGCACAGATGAAGGAGGCAATATCGGCGCTTTGGGATGTGGTGTTCGCTGTTAAGTGCGCTTATCCAATAGCTAAGTCCCGTTGCGCACAATCGCACGCGCAATCCGGTGCATACACAGGGTGATTTCTAGCCTGGCTGACCCACCTAAATCTTTAGGCCGTTGAGAGCTATGGCGTCCTCGGGATTACGATCGCTTCATTGCTGTGCGTTTTGTGCGGTTTCTTATTTATTCTAATTAATTCAAGCATGTATAGATTAAGATAACGCGCACGGTCACCGCACGTCGAACGCACATTATTTTGTGAACGTGCGGTGTTGTGGGGGACGTCGATGCCCTGGAGACGCGCCTGTCAGCATATGAAAGTTCGGCCGCCATCGTCCTTCCTTCGCCGCGCTGGTATGTCCCAGATCTCGATTTGACGGCCGCAAGATGATCCCGGTTCGTGAAAGGTTATGACCAGTGCCATTCGAGAGCGTGGGAACGCGCCCAATTTCCCGCCCAGAAGCTCGAAAATATCAAGCCGGAATGTCATCACAGGCCCTCGCGAGTGACCTGCACATCACTCCAATAACGCCAATGTCCGCTTAACCGCTGTAGCCGTCCATGCGCCGCCTCGGCTTGTGGTTACGCCGTCAGCATTGAGCTGCGCAGCCATGGCGTTGAGAGATAGGCCTTGCAGGCCATCCAGAGCCTCTCGGCGAAGCTCCGCTTCACGCCTCGCCTTCTGCTGGGCAGCAACCACGCCCAAGCGCTGGTAGCTGGCGATTTTGGCAGCGCTCTTGCGCGTGCCGCCCAGGACGGTCCCACGCGCCTTGGCAGCGGCCAGGGCGGCCTTGGTGCGGTGACTGATAGCCTCCCGCTCATGCTGGGCTACCACGGCCATGACGCCCACGGTCATGGTGTTGGCTTCCGGCAGGTCAGCTGCCACGAACTCAACGCCGCTGTCTCGAAGCGTCATCAGGAAAGCTGCGTTGCGGGATAGGCGGTCCAGCTTGGCCACAACAAGGGCGGCTCCCGTCACCCGACACCGCTTAAGAGCCTTTGCCAGTTCGGATCGGTCGGAACGCGTGCCGCTTTCCACCTCCACGAACTCTGGCGCGATGATTTTACCGCCTCGACTGCTGACAAATTGTCGGACTGCTTCGCGTTGTGCCTCTAAGCCCAGCCCTGATCTCCCTTGGCGTCCAGTGGATACGCGGAGGTAAGCCACAAACTTCGCTGCTTGTGGTTGCATTGTCATTCCTCTCAACGGTCGTTGTCTGATTTGACATAGACCAATCGCTTTGGCGGTTTGGGATGGCTCAGGACCGCACCCCTATGAGTTGAACTGCAATAGCAGCATGGCCGTGATAGGTGACAGATGGCCGGGGCCCTTAGGAATTGCCGCGGCGGCTCTGAATCTCGGCGATCCGTTTCTTTACGTGCTCAGGCATCACCGCATCATGGTACGCCTGACTCAATGGCTGCGACCATGGCGGCGTGTCGTAATACATGAAATGCTCGGCGGCGGGATTGTTCTTCTTCAACGCCTTTGCAGAGGCGGGGGTGATTTGTCGGCCCCAGTCCTTCTCTTTAGGCCCCGCATATCGGTAATGAACCCAACGGGCCCTGGGATAATCCCAAATCTCAGTGGGATGATCGACTCCTTGGCCACGATACAACAAGCCCTCTGACTCAATCAGCACAAACGTTTTCCTCAATTTTGTACTCCTCATTTCCTATGGCGTGGCGATCTTCGCTGCGTTTAACGGTATTCATCCGGAATATAATTCCTGTACCTGAGTTCAGCTTGGCAGGCGTCCAAACTGGTATAGTAGGTCCAAACAGTGGAGTGCAGCCCATCGGCTGATGGCGCCGATACTTCCACTGAAATCAAGTTGCCCGTGTTATCCCGACTTTCATTGGTCGAGGCATCGCCGCCGCCCATACGCAGAAATTCAATCTTCTTTGCCGGCGCATTGGTCTTGATGCAGGACTTAAAATCCTGATCGGCGATGTACCATCCATGCGGGCGGTCCGCAGAGGGGGCTGAAGAAGGTAATTCAACGAGCCGCGGGCTCGGATTGTCCCGGATCGAATGGGAGATCGCCCTTCCTGCTAGTACAATTCCCAGGGCCCCAAGGCATCCAAAAAAAACGCTAAATACCTTTAGTTCTGCATCCATCGCTTCAACACTTGACTCGGTACTCATCCCATTAGTCACCCAAAAATGACACGATTAGGGGACAGATTCCAAGCCCAGATTTTCGCCAACTGCAGGCATGGATTTGAACCGTGTCCTCGGGCGAAATATCCGCGCCCTCCGTCAACGGCAGGGGCTATCCCAAGAGGAGTTGGCCCTTGAGGCTGACATGAAGCGCAGCTACGTAAGCGACCTCGAGCGCGGCACGCGCAATCCGAGTGTGAAGGCGGTCGGTCGATTGGCAAAGGCGCTGGGGGTCGAGGCTTGGCAACTGCTAAGGCACTCTGAGTAAGGTCTCGGTGCATTTCGGACCTTGAATCGTCGCTTCCGGGCAGTTTTTACGACGCTGATTGTGGAATTTGCCGCTGGGTATCTCCTGACCGTAAAAACGGCGATGTCGCGCGGTGAAATAGTCCAATTAACGGGGACTGTAAAAACCCGTGGTGCGGTATTCGTGGAGCTGCGTCAGAATTTCTGAGAAGACAAGAGGGGGAACGCGACGACCCGTTTCGATGCCTCCGCGGCCATCACGTTCACCAGGGCGGGGTATCCACCAGAAAGCGTTCGTCCAAACGTCCGTTTCCGCGGAGGTTTTGCCGCCATACTGATCATGCCGAACGGTATGACGATTCCGGCTGGGGTAGCCGCGATTGAATCCTGCAACCACCGGGAGGTTCCGCAGCGGGCCTTTCGGGTTTTCGATAAACCACCACTTGGGCTCCATCGCGTAAATCGCGCGCATGGCCGCCCGAAACAACTCCATTGCGGCCTCGCCGGCTGCGTCCACGGGATCAATGCCGTCCCAATGCTCTTTGCCGAAGCCCGTATCGGGTGGTGCAGCCCATACGATCAACGGCTGCTTGGGCAGCACCGAAAGGTCGAGTGTTCGCAGATCGGCCGATAACTTCGGCCCAAACGCGGGGTTAGAGTCGACGGTAAAAGTCGAATAGCCGAGGGCGCTGGCGATCTGGCTGAACGCTTTTTGTTCCCCGCAGAATAATTCTACCGTCTGCTCCACACACACTCCCGAACCATATATGCACGTTAAAGCTACACTCGGCGCTACCGATTTCTGCGAGCCTAGTCCCCATCCATCCGAGGCTAACGATGGTGGACCACGCGAAATGCCGTTCTGCCGCTGCCAGGGTCAGGCGGAACATATCCACCTCGACGTGAAGGTTGCCAATATAAAATTTTCCTAGCCTTGACAGACGTTTACATGTTTGTTCTTGATATGTTCGCAAACCTGCAGCGAGACCAGATGTGGTGCACAGTTCACCTTTCCAGCATATAAGCGGTGCATTTTGCATAAGAGGCCGATTCGTGGCCGGCACATCGCGCAACAGGAAGTCGGTCCGCACTTCGGTGATCTTACCGGAAGAGTCGCATCTGCGTATTCAAGCACTTGCGGATGCGAACAATGTTTCAGCCGCTTGGGTGATCCGTGCTGCCGTCATGGAGTTTCTTGACGAGCACGGTGATCAGGTCCAGCTGCCGCTGAAACTTCCGAAAATGAGAAAAGGGGGCTGAGGTGAGCCGGGAAGCTGTTCTGCGGAAGATCGCGCGCATCCGGACCGGCGGGAAACCGCGGGTTTTGGATCTCTTTGCCGGCTGCGGGGGGCTCTCTCTGGGATTTCAGTCGGCCGGGTATGCGCTGCGGGCTGCGATCGAGTTTGATGCTGATGCCGCCCGTTCTCATGGCCTGAATTTTCACAGCGGTGACCCGAAGCACAGCCGGGCCCGGGATATAATCAATACCCATCCGGTAGATCTATGCGCCGAACTCGACCTGGGCCCGGTACCGGAGGCAATAGACGTAATCGTCGGAGGTCCTCCATGTCAGGCCTTTGCCCGCGTTGGCCGTCCCAAACTTCGTGAGATTGACGCCCACCCCCAGGCTTTCCGGCATGACCCGCGGGCCCGGCTGTACCAGGAATATCTGCGCTATGTGGACGCTTTCCAGCCGTTGGTAGTTTTGGTTGAGAATGTGCCCGATGTGCTCAATCACGGTGGCCAGAACATTGCGGAGGAGATCTGCGAGGTTCTCGAATCCAAGGGTTATATCTGCAGTTATACGCTGCTGAACGCCGCCTTTTACGGCGTGCCGCAGATGCGTGAGCGTATGTTCCTCGTTGCCTATCGCAACGAGGTCGCGGATCAGGTGGCATTTCCCGATCCGTCACACTGGCTGGTACTGCCGCCTGGTTACGAAGGTTCACGCGCTGTCGCGCTCAAAGTTCTCAATGGGCACATGGAGGAAGCCCATGACTATAGCGAGCCTCCCGCTGCCAAGCCCCATCTGACGCCCGCGGTGACAGCCGAGCAGGCACTGGGCGATCTTCCTCCTATCTATGCGCGCGAGGAACTGGCGAGCGGGACGCTGCGCCGTGGCGCCCGGCGTTTTGATGAACCCGTGCCTTATGACCGCAGGCGTAAGATTTCGGCGTATGGTCATCTTATGCGGTCATGGCCGGGTTTTGAGGCTCCGGAGGAGGGGCTGCAGGATCATGTGATCCGCTACCTGCCGCGGGACTATGAGCTTTTTGCCCGCCTCAATCCGGGTGACCAGTATCCGCAGGCTTGGCAGCACGCTATGGACATGCTTGCCGAGAAAATTGCGAAGCTGCGCCGGCGCGGCGTGTCGGTGTCGGAGGGGTCAAAGGAATATGAGCGTCTGCGCGATGCGATTGTTCCTCCCTATGATGCCAGCAAGTTTCCCAACAAGTGGCGCAAGATGTGGCGGGATCAGCCCGCCCGTACGCTGATGGCGCATCTTGGCAAGGACAGCTACAGCCATATTCATTACGACAGTGAGCAGGCCCGTACAATTTCAGTCCGGGAAGCAGCACGCCTGCAGTCATTTCCAGATGGTTTTGTTTTCAGCGGAACTATGAACCCCGCCTTCCGGCAGATCGGCAATGCTGTTCCGCCGCTTATGGCCAAAGCGTTGGCGGAAACACTGATGATGGCCCTGCGGGGCAAAGCGGAGCAGAGCGATCGTGTCAGTCGAAGAGCGGCAGCAGCAGTTTGATGCAGCAATCCGGGCCCGGCCTGAAATCCTTGCGCAGGCACGGATTGCGGCCAACTTCGGGTTCTCGAACAGTGCCCGCGTCATCGAGGGTGGTCTGTTTGCGTGCACAAACAACCTGGAAACACATTCCGAGAAGATGGCGGCCGGGACCGGATCACCGCTTCAGCAGCTGGTGCTTCTGTGTGTGCTGACCTTTCCGCCGCAGGATGAGGTCTACTTTGCCATTGTGATCAGAGACGAAATCGCCCGGGTCGAGAAGGGGCTGCAGAAGCTCTACAAAGAGGGGGAAGCGCGGAACGTCAGCCTTGCCGCAGCAGGCAAGAAGCCCGGCAGCATCAATAACAATGTAAAGTTCTATATCACCGATACCGGCAACATTTATTTTCACAATTACGACTTCCGGGGGTCGCTCAAAGCCGGGGCCAGCGCTGAACCGCTCGACCCCGACTGCATGGCGAAAGTGGACTCAATTCTTTTTGCTATCTGGCCGCCGGCAGCCTCGGCGCGCCGCAGCCTGCTGGCGCGCGAGTTCATCGGCTATCTCGGCCGCCTGATCGGTCGTGAGAAGGTTCATGAACTCCAAGTCTGGAAAGATGCTGCTGCTGTCAGTCCGGAGATGCAGCGCATGCCCCATACGCTCTCCGTTGAGAAGATTGGGTCTGACATCCAGGCTGCCGGCGGCTACTATCCCGGAGGGGAAGTCGGCCGCTTCCATGCAGCTCTGAACTTTCTGCCTCATAAACATTTTGTGATTCTGTCCGGTCTCTCGGGAACCGGAAAAACGCAGCTGGCGATCAGATACGCAAAGGCTGTTCACGGCGTGACGGGGAGTGATGATCCGTTTCTGTTTGTCTGTCCTGTAAGACCGGAATGGACAGATCCCACCGGTCTGACCGGCTACTATGATGTTCTCTCAAACCGCTACATCGTGCCGCGGTTTCTTGAAGCCGTGCTGCTCGCGACGGCGCACCGGGACTCGCCGGTTTTCGTGATCCTGGATGAGATGAATCTGGCCAGGGTTGAATATTATTTCTCTGATGTGCTTTCCGCGATCGAGACGGGTGAGGATCTTCAGCTTCATTCGAGCGGTGTTCCCATAGAGGGATCTGCAGGGGCGCCGGTTCCGGCAGCCCTCCCACTTCCTCCAAATCTTTATATCGTTGGTACTGTTAACGTCGACGAGACAACCAACCAGGTCAGTGACAAGGTTCTGGACAGGGCTGTCGTGATTGATATGTCAGCGGTTGACCTGAACGGGTTTCTGTCTGCTCTTCAGGGCAGGGACACTGCGCTGAAGGCGTCGCGGGAGGCCTGCGGCAAGTATCTTACGGAAACCCAGGCGGTTATGGCTCCGCACGGCCTGGGATTCGGATACCGGGTTGCTGAGGAGGTCGTACGTTACCATGCTTTTGCCATGCAGCACTTGAAGCCGGATCCGCTCACCGCAGTTGATGACCTGATGGTTCAGAAAGTGCTTGTGAAGCTACGTGGCGGGGAACGGCAACGGCCGCTGCTTAACGGGCTGGCAAAGGTTCTGGCTGGGCTGCCGCGGTCGGAGGCTTTCCTGACTAGGCTGACTTCCGATCTGGATGAGTTCGGATCGTTTCAGGCGAGCCGGTAATGCCGGGCGAGGCCGCCCTGCTGCTGCGGAATGAAGCAACCGGGCAGAAGTGGCGGGTGTGGCCTGATCCGGAATCTGTCGAGCCGGGCGCAGTTCAGGAAAACCGGAGTTATCTTTTCGAGCTTTATGGTTGTGCAGGAGCCGCCGGCGCAGATCTGCTAATTGATGATGTGCCGCTCGAGGCTCTGCGGGCCCCCGGCCCGGACAGTGGCCGCTGGCGCTGGTCGCCGGGTTTTCACGCCGGTACCGCTGAGGCGGAACTGCGGGTGCCGGGGGAAAAAGCACGGCGCTTCGAGATCATCACCGACCCTGATCGTCGCAAACTTACGCGCGATGATTTTGACACAATGCTCCGTGAGATCCTGGAAGACACTTTTGCACTATTTTCCCTGGGTGGTCTGCGCCGGGCGGTTGCCCGCGGCGCGGGAAAGCGTGCGCCCGCGATTGCCCGCCTGGAATTTCTCCGGTCCAGGATTGAGGAACTGGAGACGTCTGTCGCGGAGGTTGGGCGCAGGCCACGTCATATGCTCGCTGCCACGGAAACGGTAATACCTTACTACCGGGCGGGCGGTGCGACCGGTCCAGAGATTCTTCGCTCGTTCCGCTCAGGACGTGTTCTGCGCGAAAGACCGGGATTATCACGCCTCCCTCCTGCGATGCAGGGTTTTTTGCCTGAACACATCTGCGTCCGCCGCCGCGTACATTCTATGGATCTGCCGGAACATCGCCAGATGGCAGCGTGCCTGCGTGCGTGGGCTGAGTGGCTAAGTGTAGCAGCGGGAATCCTTGAGCGCTCCGGATCCTCAGAAATCGAAAGCCGCCAGAGCGTTCGTGTGTGGACGGAACGGTGCCACCGGCTGTCGCGGCGCATCAGTTCTCTGACGCAGTATGCGATCTTCGCGGAAGCAGGAGGGGCTGCGCCGCGCCTGACACTGTCCCCGCTCTTCCGCAATGATCCGTTGTACCGCCGCTTTTACCGTGTCTGGCAGGACATGAATCTGGGGATAGCGGCTGTGTTCGGGGATTTTCTGAACCTCCCGCTGGCGCGGACTTTCGAGCTTTACGAGCTATGGTGCTTTCTCCGTCTTGTCCGGGCGGCAGTAGAGGAGTTCGGTCCGGAGGGTGTCGACTTGCAGGATCTGTTTTTTCGGGATGCTGCCGGTGGCGTCACGCTTGCGACGGGAGCCGTGACGGTCGCTGTTGGGTCAGGATGGAAGCTATGCTTCCAGAAACAGTACCGGGAATTTTGGAATGAGCCGGACCGCAGGGGCAGTTTCAGCAGGCCTGTTGTTCCGGACGTTGCGGTTATCCAGGAGACGGGCGAGGGTGTTCCGAAACTAATAGTCTTGGATGCGAAATATCGCATTGAACAGGGCCTGAGCGATGCGTTGACGTCAGTGCATACTTACCGGGATGCTCTGGTTCGGGAAGTCGACACTGGCATGCCTGAGGGTATTGTCAGTGCCGCTTATCTCCTTGCTCCTTATGTTCCAGCGCTTGCTGAAGGCTATCGAGAGACACAGATGCCTGCGCGCCTATTTCACCCGGAATACCGGACAGATTTCTGCTTCGGAGCGGTTACCTTGCGGCCTGGCATGACGTCTGCTGAGATTGCCGAAGCACTGCGACTTATCATTTCTGATGTGACCGGAAACAGTCATTGAATGGACGTTCTTACACCTGAACAGCGCCGGCATAACATGTCGCGAATCCGGGCAAAGAACACGAAGCCGGAACTATTACTGCGTCGCGGCCTTCACCGAGCAGGTCTCCGCTTCCGCCTTCATGTTGGCGGACTTCCCGGTCGCCCCGATCTCGTATTCCCACGCCATGGTGCTGTGGTTCTGGTACACGGTTGCTTCTGGCACGGGCATTCCTGCAATCTTTTCAAGATGCCTGCCACGCGGCCAGAATTTTGGGCAAAAAAAATTCAAGGAAACCGATTGCGGGACAGAAGCACTATTGAGATCCTTCGCAAAGAAGGATGGCGTGTGCTGACCGTTTGGGAGTGCAGCCTCAAGGGGGTGACCCGCCGGCCGTTACAGGATGTGATTACTGCTGTGGCTTCTTTTGTTCGCGGCAAGAAGCGCT
>JADMIO010647674.1_pt1 | contig 10810 bp, 12 predicted proteins | sample 8958161 | NCBI WGS metagenome assembly JADMIO01 (sample SAMN16585339, study PRJNA669376) | soil metagenome | isolation source: Crop rotation soil | place: USA: Cullars Rotation, Alabama | collected 2011 | reverse complement strand
TCAACGTGATCGCGCAGCTGAAGGCCGTGATCGGCGATCTCGACCAGGTGAAGCGGGTCTGCAAGCTCACCTGCTTCATCAACTCCCAATCCGACTTCACCGAGCAGCCGAAGGTCGCCAACGGCGTCTCCGACCTGATGGTCGAGGTGTTCGGCGATGCCGGCAAGCACGCCCGCTCCGCGGTCGGCGTCAACGTGCTGCCGCTGAACGTCGCGGTCGAGGTGGAAGCGATCTTCGAACTGGCTTGACGCAAACTCCGCCGTCATGCCCGGACTTGATCCGGGCATCTCGAACAGTTTGGAATCGGAGAGAGACCCGCGGATCAAGTCCGCGGGTGACGGTTCAAGTGAGATTGGCCGGCTTGCAACGGGGGAAATGCCGGCCCACATTGAGGCTTGCATGCACGCCCCCGAAAGCGCCCGCCAGTTCACCGCCCGGGTTCTCGACCGGATCGACGAAGTTCCCGCCGCGCAATGGGACATCTGCGCTGGCCGTGACAATCCGTTCCTGCGCCATGCCTTCCTGAAGGCGCTGGAGGACTCGGGCTCGGTCGGCCGCAAGACCGGCTGGCTGCCGCAGCATCTCACCATCAGCGACGAGGGCGGCGCGCTCCAGGCCGCCGCGCCGATGTATGTGAAGAGCCACTCCCAGGGCGAATACGTGTTCGACCATGGCTGGGCCGACGCCTATGAGCGCGCCGGCGGCCGCTACTATCCGAAGCTCCAGGTCGCGGTGCCGTTCACGCCGGTGCCAGGCCCGCGCCTGCTGGCCCACGACGACACGGTGCGTGGAGCGTTGATCGACGCCCTCAGGTCGGTCGCGGAACAGTCGCAGCTCTCATCCCTGCATGTCACCTTCTGCAGCGAGGAAGAGGCGGCGGCGTTGCGGCAAGCGGGCTTCCTGCACCGCATCGGCCTGCAATACCACTGGCACAACAACAACTACGGCAGCTTCGACGATTTCCTGGGCGCACTTGCCTCGAGGAAGCGCAAGGCAATCCGCAAGGAGCGCGAGGCGGTTAAGCAGTATCGTCTGACGATCCAGGCGCTTTCCGGCGCCGAGATCACGCCGCGGCATTGGGATGCGTTCTTCGCCTTCTACATGGATACCGGCGGCCGCAAATGGGGCCGCCCCTACCTCACGCGCAAATTCTTCGATCTCGTCGGCGGCAGCATGCCGGAGAACGTGGTGCTGATGTTCGCCGAGCAGGATGGGCGGCCGGTCGCCGGCGCGCTCAATTTCCGGGGCACGGACTGCCTCTACGGGCGCAACTGGGGCTGCCTCGAGGAGTTCAAGTTCCTGCACTTCGAGCTTTGCTACTACCAGGCGATCGACTACGCGATCGCGCACGGCCTGGCGCGGGTCGAAGCCGGCGCCCAGGGCGAGCACAAGATCCAGCGCGGCTACCTGCCAGTCACCACCCATTCGGCGCATTGGATCGCCGAGCGCAGCTTCCGCGAGGCGGTCGCGGAGTTCCTGGAGCGCGAGACGCGGGTGATGCGGAACGAGATCGCGGGACTGTCGGAGTACAGCCCCTATCGCCAGTCCGAGTGTTGAGCTACTGCGGCTGCGCGGCCTTGGCCGCCTTCTCGGCGTCGCTGCGACGCCGAGCGCGGGTGAACAGCACCAGGTTGATCGCGCCGTAGACCGCCATGGCGAGAACCCCGACCCAGTTGCTGCCTTCCGGCACCAGGATGAAATAGATCGCACCCACCGCGAAGGCGCCGATCGACAAGAGCCGGAACTGTTTCATGTCCGACGACAGATAGGATGCCGCGAGCAGCGCCAATCCCAGGACGCCGATGACATCGTGCCAGTTTTGCAACGACATGTTCCCCTCCGTTCGTCCCCAGGCGAATCCGGACTCGCCAGCGCCCAGCCTAGCGCGCTTTGGTTAACGAGGAGTTTACTACAGCAGCGGCGAGAGCGGGCTTTCAGATAAGCGTCATTGCCGGGCTTGTCCCGGCAATCTCGCGCAAATTGGAGCCAGATGCCCGGATCAAGTCCGGGCATGACGGTCTAGCTGGCGCGGGCCATGGCGTGGTTCTGGCGCCACACGCCGGGCGGCGCGCCAATGTGGCGCTTGAACGCCCGGCTGAACGCCGCTTCCGACTCGTAACCGACCTCGCAGGCGACCTCCGCCAGCGAGCGCGAGCCCTCGCGCAGCAGGCTGCTGGCCAGCTGCAGGCGCCAGGCGGCGAGGTATTGCATCGGCGGCTGGCCGAGGATGGCCTTGAACCGCTCGGCGAGCACGCTGCGCGAGGTGCCGGCCGCGGCCGCGAGTTGCTCGACCGTCCAGTCGCGCATCGGGTCGGCGTGCAGGCGCTGGAGCGCCCGGCTGGTGATCGGGTCAGCGATGGCGCCGAGCCAACCGCCGGAGCCCGCGGGCAGGCGCCCGACATGGCGCCGCAGCATCTCGAAGAACAGCAGCTCCATCATCCGCCCCAGCATTTCGCGGCTGCCCGGCTGGAGCGAATCGACTTCGGTCAGCAGCAGCCGCACGGTCGAGGCCAGCAACGAGGTCATCGGCTCGCCGGCGCTGTGCTCGACCAGCAAAGGCGGCAAGTCCTTGAACACCGGATTGAAGAAGAGATCGCCCGACTGCACGAAACCGCAGACGATGGTCGTCGTCTCGCCGGCGCCGCCATGCCGGCCCGCCGAGCACACGCCTTCCCGGGACTGCGCCGCCACCAGCTCCTTGGACGGGACCACCGGCGCTTCGCCGTTGCCGAGCTCGTGATAGTCGCCGAAGGGCAGCATCATGACGTCGCCCTGGACCAGTTCCACCCGCCCGCGGCCCGGCACGTCCAGCCAGCAACGGCCCTCGGCCACCAGGTGGAAGGCGGTCGCATGCTTGGGCCGGCTGCCGCCCAGCAGCCCCGGAATGCCGGCGCCGCCGCAGCTGCCGACGGCGAACGGCGCGCCGAACTGCTGTTTCCAGAAGACCGAGCCGGTCAGCCGGACCACGCGCAGCAGGTCCGAGAGCAGGTCGGCGGCGGGAGAAGTGACGATTTCGAAGGGCTTCGGCGTTTCGGTCATGAGAACCGGTGTCCCAGGTATTGTTGTAAGTTCCACAACCGACCATATTCCCCGCACCGAACCCGCCGCTATGACGCCGATCACGGAATCGTCAGGGGCGGCAGAACCCGTTCAGAGGACTGGAAATGACTGATAAACATAGCGGATCCTGCTTTTGCGGGGCGATCCACATCGAGGTCACCGGGGCTCCGGAAGCCATGGGCTATTGCCATTGCGCCTCCTGCCGCTCGTGGTCGGCCGGGCCGGTCAACGCCTTCACCCTGTGGAAGCCCGGTCACGTAAAGGTCACGAAAGGTGCGGAGTTCCTCGGCAAGTTCAAGAAGACCGACAACAGCGACCGCCAGTACTGCAAGAAGTGCGGCGGCCACCTGATGACCGATCACCCGGGACTGGGCCTCACCGACGTCTACGCCGCCACGCTGCCGAGCGTCACCTTCAAACCCGGCGTCCACGTCAACTACCAGGAGACCGTGCTGCGCATGAAGGACGGCCTGCCGAAGCTCAAGGACTTCCCGAAGGAATTCGGCGGTTCGGGCGAAATGGTCGCCGAATAGGCGATTGCCCGTCGACGCGGGCGCCGGAATCCCCTCCGGCGCCCGCTCTATTTTTGTGCAGGAAAGGATCCGACCATGAACATGTCCGCCGCCGCGCCCGCCGCGGTCGATCTCACCGCCGTCAAGAACCGCCAGCAGATGGCCTGGGGCTCCGGCGACTACGCCATCGTCGGCACCACCCTGCAGATCGTCGGCGAGATGCTGTGCGAGGCGGTCGATCTCCGCAGCAATCAGCGCGTGCTCGACGTCGCCGCCGGCAACGGCAACGCGACGCTCGCCGCCGCAAGGCGCTTCGCCGAGGTTGTCTCGACCGATTATGTGCCGGCGCTGCTCGAGCGTGGCCAGGAGCGTGCCAAGGCCGACCGCCTGCCGGTCACCTTCCGCGAAGCCGACGCCGAGGCGCTGCCGTTCGAGGATGCGAGCTTCGACGTGGTTCTGTCGACCTTCGGCGTCATGTTCACCCCGAACCAGGAGCAGGCGGCAGCTGAGCTCATGCGGGTCTGCAAGCCCGGCGGCAAGATCGGCCTCGCCAACTGGACCCCGGAGAGCCTGATCGGCCAGCTGTTCAAGACCATGGGCAAGTACATTCCGCCCGCGGCCGGCGTGAAGTCGCCCGCACTCTGGGGCTCGAAGACCCGCCTCGGCGAGCTGTTCGGCGCCAATGCCCAGATCGTCACCCAGAGCCGGCACTTCAACTTCCGCTACCGCTCGCCGCGGCACATGCTGGAGATCTTCAAGACCTATTACGGCCCGACCTTGAAGGCCTTCGCGACCCTCGATCCGGAATCGCGCCAGGCGCTGGAGGAGGATTTCAACGCGCTGCTCGACCGCTTCAACATCGCCCAGGACGGCACCTTGGTGGCGCCCAGCGAGTACCTGGAAGTGGTGGTGACGAAGAAGGCTTGATTGAGAGGACACGGATGGCGGTGCGCAGTCAAAGCGCACCGCCATCAATCTAGCGCTCCCAGCGCCACTTGCCCTGTTTGCGCCGATAGGCGAGTTCGTAAGTCATGTGATAGGCGATTGCCGGCTTCCAATAAAAAATCCCGATTATCGACAGACAAACCGGGAGGGCCACCACGACGCCCCAATTTATCCATGGGAAGGGTCGATGCATTCCGCTGAAGTACCAGGTGACAAAGTCCAGCAGCAACCAAGCCGCGCCCAACGCCGCGAGCGCCCGCAGCACGCGTAGAACTGCGTCGCGGACAAGAAATGCGACCACCCGATCCGGCAAGTCGGCTAGCGCACTTGATCCGTTGCGCTCGATGAAGCGGCGCATCTCCCGAACCATCCAGGTGTCCAAGGTGGCGAGCACGTGCCTCACCGCTCCCAGCGCCACTTGCCGTGCTGGCGGCGATACATCAGTTCGCGCTCCAAGGGCTGCATGGTGATCCACGGCCAGAGATTGTAGAAGATGGTTCCGGAGATACAGGCTGCGAGGATCACGCCAGCGAGCGCAACCATCTTGCCGTCGAGGATCTTGCCGAGGTTCGGCAGCACGCTGAGAGCCAACACGCCTCCGTACCAACCTTTGGCGCGATTGACTCCCTCGCGAACCAGCTGGCGCAGCATCGGTACCGGAATCTCGGCGACATCGGTGCCGTAGAGTTTGTGGTCGGTGAAGTACCGTCGCAATCGCTCGACCTGGCGGTCGAGAGTCCACCAACCAAATGTCTTCGGTCCGTCGCTCGCGAGCGCCATCACCGCTCCCAGCGCCACTTGCCGTGCCGGCGGCGATAGCCAAGTTCGTCGCGGAGCATAGAAGGTTGTCCGACGAATGAACGAACCATCCTCACTGCTCCCCAGACGATAAACCCAATCATCGACAGGAGTACGAGAAGGCCGACCCAATCGGCAAGGTGACTGGACGGCAACGTAATCGCCGATTCCCAGGCGCCAAATTGCTTGGCGAGATTTGGAATCACAAACACGCCGACGAAAGCCAATACGGAACTCCGCGACACTCCCTGGTGCAGGGAATCGGATTTGAGCTTGGCGCGCATATCCGGCGTGATCTCGGCGATCAGTGCTTCATCGCTCGGCATCGCGGCGGCATGTGTCGTGGCGGCGGAACTCATCCTTGCACTCCCGGATCGACTGACCCAGAGTAGCAAAGCGTCACTTGGCACTCAATCGGCCGTAATCAGACGCGTCATCGCCCCATGCTCCGTCATGCCAAGGCTTGGCCTTGGCATCCACGAGTTTGGAACGGCTGCGCTGAGTCCGAGGAGAGAAACTCGTGGACCCCCGGGCCAAGCCCCGGGGGTGACGACCGAGTGTGGGACGAGTGGCCTGACTTAATGCGCCGAGCTGGAGCTTAGCCGCGCTTCCCCTTGCGCGCACGGGCCGGCACCGGCCGGGGCTGCGGATTCGGCGCGGCCGCCGCGGCTGCGAGGGCCGCGGCGGTGCCGGAGAGGATGGCGATTAGGATCGCAGTGGACATGGCTTAGGCTTCCACCGGCTCGACGGTCTCTTCGCGCGGGGTCGACTTCGACTCCACGATCTTGAAGACCAGCTTGTCGATCTCCTTGTCGAGATCGACGCGGACGGTCCCGCCCTTCTCGAGCTTGCCGAACAGGAGCTCCTCGGCCAGCGGCTTCTTCACGTTCTCCTGGATCACGCGCGCCAACGGCCGCGCGCCGTAGAGCGGATCGAAGCCCTTGTCGGCCAGCCACTTCCGTGCCGCGTCGGAGAGCTCGATGGTGACGTTGCGGTCGGCCAGCTGGGTCTCCAGCTGGATCACGAACTTGTCCACCACCTGGGCCACGATCTCCGCCGGCAGGTTGGCAAAGGCGATAGTCGCGTCCAGGCGGTTGCGGAACTCGGGTGCGAACATCCGCTCGATCTCCGCCTGGTCCTCGCCTTCGCGCTTGTCGCGGCCGAAGCCGATCGCGGCCTTGGACATGGCGGCAGCGCCGGCATTGGTGGTCATGATCAGGATCACGTTGCGGAAATCGACCGACTTGCCGTTGTGGTCGGTCAGCTTCCCGTGGTCCATCACCTGCAGGAGGATGTTGAAGAGATCCGGGTGCGCCTTCTCGATCTCGTCCAGCAGCAGCACGGCGTGCGGATGCTGGTCGATCGCGTCAGTCAGGAGGCCGCCCTGGTCGAAGCCGACATAGCCCGGAGGTGCGCCGATCAGCCGCGAAACCGTGTGGCGCTCCATGTATTCCGACATGTCGAAGCGGATGAGCTCGATGCCCATGCAGCGCGCGAGCTGCTTGGCGACCTCGGTCTTGCCGACGCCGGTGGGGCCCGAGAAGAGATAGGCGCCGATCGGCTTCTCCGGCTCGCGCAATCCTGCGCGGGCGAGCTTGATCGCGGCGCCCAGCGCCTCGATCGCCTTGTCCTGGCCGAACACCATGGTCTTCAGGTCGCGCTCGAGATTCTTCAGCGTGACCTTGTCGTCCTTGTTGACGGTCTTGGCCGGGATCCTGGCGATCGTAGCAATCACCGCCTCGATGTCCTTCACGGCGATGGTCTTCTTGCGCTTGGATTCCGGCACCAGCATCTGCGCCGCACCCACCTCGTCGATCACGTCGATCGCCTTGTCGGGCAGCTTGCGGTCGCCGATGTAGCGCGCGGACAACTCGACCGCGGCGCGGATCGCCTCGTTGGTGTAGCGCACCTTGTGGTGCTTCTCGTAATAGGGCTTGAGGCCCCGCAGGATCTTCACCGCGTCTTCCGGCGACGGCTCGTTGACGTCGATCTTCTGGAAGCGGCGGACGAGTGCCCGGTCCTTCTCGAAGTGCTGGCGGTATTCCTTGTAGGTCGTCGAGCCGATGCATTTCAGCTGGCCGGACTGCAAGGCGGGCTTCAGCAGGTTGGAGGCGTCCATCGAGCCGCCGGAGGTGGCGCCGGCGCCGATCACGGTGTGGATCTCGTCGATAAACAGGATCGAGCCTTCGGTCGCCTCGAGCTCCTTCACCACCGCCTTGAGGCGTTCCTCGAAGTCGCCGCGATAGCGGGTGCCGGCCAAGAGCGCCCCCATGTCGAGGGCAAAGATGGTCGCGGTCTTCAGCACTTCCGGCACGTCGCCGTTGACGATCCGGCGCGCGAGGCCTTCGGCGATCGCGGTCTTGCCGACGCCAGGATCGCCGACATAGAGCGGGTTGTTCTTGGTGCGGCGGCAGAGCACCTGGATGGTGCGCGAGACTTCCGCCTCGCGGCCGATCAGGGGATCGATCTTGCCGTTCTTGGCCTTCTGGTTGAGGTTGACGCAATAGGCCTCGAGCGCCTCGGAGCCGCTCTTCGATGCCTGCTCGCCGGCCTCGGGATCGGCGGCGCCGCGCACGCGGCGCTGCTCGGTGCGGCCCGGCACCTTGGCGATGCCGTGGCTGATGTAGTTGACGGCGTCGAGGCGCGTCATCTCCTGCTCTTGCAGGAAGTATACCGCGTGGCTCTCGCGCTCGGAGAACAGCGCGACCAGCAGGTTGGCGCCGGTCACCTCCTCGCGGCCGGAGGACTGCACGTGGATCGCCGCCCGCTGCAGCACGCGCTGGAAGCCGGCGGTCGGCTTCGCCTCGTTGTGATGCTTGCCGACGATGTTGGAGAGCTGGTTGTCGATGTAGTCGGTCAGCTCGCGCTTCAGCTTCTCGGTGTCGAGGTTGCACGCCCGCATGACCGCCATCGCGTCCTGGTCGTCGGCCAGGGCGAGCAGCAGATGCTCCAACGTCGCGTAGTCGTGCCGGCGCTCATTGGCGTAGGCAAGCGCGCGATGCAGGGTCTGTTCGAGCGTCGGCGAGAGCATTGGTGGGCGTTCCTTTCAAACGCACCGGAACGGATCGGATCGGATCCTTCGCGGCGCGAGACTGAAGCTACTCTTTCTCCATCGTACACTGCAGCGGATGCTGGTGGCGACGCGCGAACTCGATCGTCTGCGCCACCTTGGTCTCCGCGACCTCGTACGTATATACGCCGCAGACCCCGACGCCCCTGTGGTGCACGTGCAGCATGATCTCGGTGGCCGCCTCGCGGCTCTTGCCGAAGAACCGTTCCAGCACGTGCACGACGAACTCCATCGGCGTGTAGTCGTCGTTCAGCAGCAGCACCCGGTACATCGATGGCTTCTTGGTCTTCGGCCGGGCCTTGACGATGGTGCCGGTGTTGGGGCGGCCATTGGCGCCACCCCGACCGTTGCCGCTGCCGCCACCATTGCCGTCGTCGTCGCCGTTGCCGAGGAAAACCCTAAGAGACATCCGTTTCCTGCCACTCTCGCCCGCCGCCGCCCGACCAGCCCCGTTGGGTCCGATGGGCGACCGCGTCGCTTCTAACACTATAATATGGGAAGCAAACTTTCGGTTAAATGGGTCTGAAGGCAGAGATTGCCAATCCCCCATCAAAACAGGCTTCCCAGCCTTGTCCCAGGCGGACCATTGCGGACCGTCAAGACCACAACCCGCGTCCGGGCACTCCGCTGCAGATCAAAAGGCGTTTACCAGGCCGCCCAGTCCTTCGCCCCGCACCTCGACGGTGAAGCTGCTGCTGGCGTTGCGGCTGTCATTGCCGGCGCGCGGCCGCGCGCGCTCCTCGGCGGAGAGCGTGTGGGGTGCGCGGACCGGCAGTCCGGTGCCGTCGTGGCGCAACAGGAAGTCCTGGAAGCGCGCCGCCTCCAGGCTGCCGTTGCGCGCCGGCCAGGCGAAGAAATGGAACTGGCCTGCCTCGCAGCCCGCGGCGGTCCAGTAGAAATCGTTCGAATAGAGCCTGAGGCCTTGCGGCGCGCCGGAGCCGAATCCGGATTGCGCCAGCTGCGTGCGGAACTCGGCCATTTCTGCAGGGCTAAGCGCCGCCGTTGCCTGCTGCCAGCGCCAGGGCGCCAGCAGGTCGGCGCTGTCGCGGATCCACCAGTTCGCGAGATTGGTGCGGCCCCGGGCGCGCGTCTGCAGCGCACCGCCGCCCGACGGCGTGCCGTTGATCTCGTAGGCCCGCACCTGCTCGTCGTACTGGCCGTTATAGACCAGCCGGTAATGCGCCGGCGCCTGCGCGCCCAAACTGGCACAGCTTTCGCGAATGTCGTTGCCGTCGAGAAAACTGAACCAGGTGAACTTGCGGACCAGTGGATTGTCGGTATCGGTGGTCGACTCGCCGTGATAGGCGCAGCCGGCCGTGGAGAGCAGCAGCATCAGGGCCGAGGCCCAACGCAGCGGGCTGATCCATCGACTCGCCGATGCTCTAGCCTGATGATAAATAACCATCTTTCGCCAGTTTACCGGATCTAAACCCGTAGCGGACTATAGACAAGGTTAATGGATTTCCCTACACTTGCCAGATCGATCAGGGAAATCCGTGCAGTATTCGGGGTTATTACTATGGCGGATGAGCGGGGCCGTGTAACAGGCCGGAATCTCTTGCCGTTCTGCGCGGTCGCCCTGCTGGTGGCGGGGTTTCTTTTCGGGCTGACGACCAATTCCACTGTGGCGCTGGCGAAGCCGGTCGCCGCCTCGATCCTGGTCGACGCCCAGACCGGCGAAGTCCTCACCTCCAGCAACGCCGACATCCGCACCTATCCCGCGTCGCTCACCAAGATGATGACGCTCTATCTCCTGTTCGACGCGCTGAAGCAGGGCGAGATCAAGCTCGGCGACAGCCTGGTGTTCTCGGATCATGCGGCATCGCAGGACGCGACCAACCTCGCGGTCTCCGGCGGCGATTCGATCCGGGTCGAGACCGCGATCCTCGCCGTCGTGGTGCGCTCGGCGAATGACGCCGCGACGGCGATCGGCGAGCGCCTGGCCGGCAGCGAGTGGGGCTTCGCCAAGAGGATGACGGCGACCGCGAAGTCGCTCGGCATGACCAACACCGTGTTCCGCAATGCCAACGGCCTGCCGAACCCGGAGCAGCGCACGACGGCCCGCGACATGGCGATCCTCGGCATGGCGCTGCTGCGCGACTTCCCCGAGTACTACCACTACTTCTCGGTCGAGCGCTTCACCTATCGCGGCGTCCAGTACGCCGGGCATAACCGGATCCTCAACCGCTTCGACGGCGCCGACGGCATCAAGACCGGCTATATCCGCGCCTCCGGATTCAATTTGGTTTCCTCCGCCCACCGCAACGGCCGGCGCCTGATCGGCGTGGTGCTGGGCGGCCAGACGCCGAGCATCCGCGACCGCCAGATGGCAGCGATGTTCAGCAAGGGCTTCAAGACCGCGACCGGCAGCGGCACCATGCTGGCCATGAACGTAGCGCCGCTCAGCGGGAAGCCGGCGGGCGCC
>JADMIO011096097.1_pt1 | contig 10811 bp, 8 predicted proteins | sample 8958161 | NCBI WGS metagenome assembly JADMIO01 (sample SAMN16585339, study PRJNA669376) | soil metagenome | isolation source: Crop rotation soil | place: USA: Cullars Rotation, Alabama | collected 2011 | reverse complement strand
GAGGCGTGAGCGCGCCCACCGCCAGCGACGCACAGGCCTGCAGATTGGCCGTCGGTTTGTCTCCCCCTGAGGGGAGGTTTCCCGTGATGGGGGGCGACGCACCACGCCGGTAGTTTTGAGATGAGCCAAACTTCGGGGCGGCCTGTTTCCTTTCGTGACTGTGTAGTTCGCTGAAGTTGAACGGCGAGTCCGGCGATGATGAGCGGCTCACGAAGGAGTCGCGCTGTAGGCCTCCTTTTTACTCTAGCCGTTCATCATCGGTCAATCGACCAAATGCACAAGCTGCAGACCTCGCCTCGCCACGGGTGCGATGTCACAACGCGTAGCCCGCGCGGCCTACCTGCTCGTTGCGTTCGCCCGCCGATGGCCCAGCGCTCGTTCTAGAACGAGACTTTAAGCCCCGCGCTCACCCGGCGGGGCGCTCCAAAGTGCGTCCCGGAGAACGGATTCCCGAAGTTGTAGACGTAGCGCACGTCGCCGACGTTCTCCACCACGACGCGCACGCCGACGGTCATGTGGCCCGTGCGCACGATGTCCACGCCTGCCGCCGCGTCGACCGTCGCCCACGGCCTCACGCGCCCACGCTCGAAATCGACGAGGTCCGCGCCCGGCTCGCTCCGCAGCTCGTCGAGCTGATCCGGGTCCACTTCGAGCGGCACGCCGCTCTCGTATCGCCCGTCGAGCGACGCCCACAGCCCGTACCTCTCGAGCGAGTACGACACGCCCCACGAGACCGCGTTGCGCTGGTCGTGGTCGGGGATGAACCTCGTGCCCGGGCCGATGTCGATCGCCTCGTCGGTCAGGAACAGGCCGCCGTTGATCGGCCCCGTCTGCAGCACCCGGGCGTTCGTCCAGCTCGCGTAGCCCGAAACGCCGTGCATCCGCGGCACGTCCACACGCACGTCGAGCCCGCGCGCGAACCCTGAGGCCACGGTGTTCGGGAAGACGATGTTCGTGCTGAAGAGCACGTTCGGGTCGTCGTAGTTCTCGAAGTCCCGCCACCAGAACGCTGCGTCGAGGCGCACGCGCCCGCCCAGGCTCTGCGTCACCCCCACCTCATGGGCAGTCACGCGCCCGGGCAGGATCGGTGCGCCGCCGCCGTTCGGCGCCTCGAACGGCGAGAGCGCGCGGGCCTCCGCTGAGTCCGCAAGGAGGAGGTTCTCGACCTGCGGCGGCATGAAGAGCCGGTCGAGCGAGCCGCGGACCGCCGTGCCCGTTCGCTCGAAGACATAGACCGCGGCGAGGCGCGGACTCGCCTGTGACGCCGACTCGAGCAGGCGCGTGTGGTCAAAGCGCACGCCCGCATTGACCGTCAGGTTGCGGACGGGCGAGAACGAATCCTGGACGTACCCGCCGATTTCCGAGCACGTGCGGCGGTCGGAGAAAACGAATGGGTGCGCAAGGTCAAACGCGAGGGCCGCCTCGCTCAGCCCGGCGTCCTCGCCTGCGCCTTCGTCCGTAACGGCGAAGATGAAGAACTCCTCGGGCGAAATGCGCTGCGCCTCGGCGCCGGCCTTCAGGACATGGCCGTGGACGAGGTGCGTCACGCTCGCGACGAGCCCCGTGCGCGTGTGGCTGCGGTGCTGCTCCGCAAACAGCGGCGTGTCGAACGGGCTTCCGACGAGGCGCGCGTCGACCGTGCGGCGCGAGAGCGCGACGTCGGTCACGGTCGACACCGACCACGCGCGCTGCCAGCGTAGCGAGACCGCCGAGTCACGCAGCTCTTCGCGGTCATGCTGTCCGGCGAGCTCCTGCTCGAGCCGGTTCGGCACCTGGAAGTCCGTGCCGTTGGCCGAGGCCGTCACTGCAATCGTGTCCGCGTCGGTCAGCCGGATGTCGGCGCGCACCGTCCCGCGGACCGAGCCGCCGCGATCGTGGAAGCGATCGGGCGCGGGCGGGTCAAGGTACCGGTCGGTCCGCAGCGCCGAGCCCGAGACGAATAGGCCGACGCGGTTCGAGATCGTCCCTCCGGCCGAGCCGAGCACTTCGGCCGAGCGGTCGGAGCCGGCTGTGAGCGCGACATCGCCTCGGAACGGCTCCCCGACGCCGGACCTCGTCTGGAGGACCACGACCGCGCCGAGACGCCCGCCGAACTCGGCCGGAATCCCGCCCGTGATCGCCGTCATCGAGCGGATTGATGAGGCGTCGAGCGACGACGCGGAGACGAGGTCCGAGCGGTCCGAGTGCGGTACGCCGTCGATCACGTAGAGCGCGCCGTCGTCGACGCCGCGTGGGTGCACAAGTCCGTTGTCCTCGTGCGTCCACCCGGGCAGCGTCGAGAGCGCGTGCTGGATGGTGCCGGCCGAGGTGACGCCGCGGCGGCGGTCGAGGAAGTTGCCGTCGACGCGCGTCTCGGAGGCCGGCGACGTTCCGTCGACGAGTGCGTCGCTCGCCGTGACGACGGCAGTCTCGGAAATCGTAGCCGGGCGCAGCGAGAGGTCCGCGGCGACGGGAAGGTTCGCGCGTACGGCGACCGATACGGCCGCCGCGCCGAAGCCCGGCGCCTCGGCCTCGACGTCGTAGGCGCCGAACGGCACGTCCTCGAATGCGTACCGGCCGGCGTCGTCGGCCGTCGCGCGGCGCCGGTCTCCGACGACGCGCCCCGTCAGCGCGACCGAGGCGCTCGGGACGACGGCGCCCGTCTCATCGTGGACGGTCCCGACGACACTGCCCGACCGGATCTGGGCCCCCGCGCTCGCACTGGCGAGCGCGCACGCGAGGAGCGCGAGGAGAAGAGCTCGTACCGTCATAGCTCGCGAGGGGGAGCTGGACGAAATATAGCCGCGGACTGCCGGCCGCCGCACGCTACAAGGCCAAACGCGCTCAGGCAAGGATCGAATGTCTCGGCGCTCATCCACTGGATGAGAGCGGGGCGGATGCCCCGCTTACACACATTCCAGCCGAAGCGAGGACGGCAGTCAAGGCTGGCCGCAGCGAAGCGGAGGCCACCGCGAAGCGGCTCGGCCTTGACTGCCGCCGCAGCGCAGGCTATCCGGGGGGGCTCGCGACCGCCTCTCGCCGACGCATCGTTTCGCCCCTGAGCTCGACGCGATGCGCGTCCGACAGGAGACGGTCGAGGATCGCGTCGGCCAGGGTGGGACTTCCCACGGCGTCATGCCAGGAGGGGACAGGGAGCTGGCTCGTCACGGCTGTCGAGCGGAGCCCACACCGATCCTCGAGGACTTCGAGCAAATCCGTCCGCTCCGACTGCGTCAGCTTCGCCAGGCCATAGTCGTCGAGCACAAGCAGATCGACGCGAGCGATCTGCTGGAGCCGCCGGCCGTAGGTCCCGTTGCCGTGCGCGATATGCAGCTCCTCGAGCAGGCGGTTGCAGCGGGCGTAGAAGACCGACAGCCCCTGACGACACGCCTGGTTGGCGAGCGCACAGGCGATCCAAGTTTTCCCGACGCCGGTCGGTCCCGTGATGAGCAGTTGCTGATGCGCCCGCACCCAGTCGCAGGTCGCCAGCCCCGCCATCTGCCGCTTGTCGAGCCCGCGCTTGTGGCGGTAGTCGATGTCCTCGACACAGGCGTTGTGTCGAAGCCGGGCCGCCTTCAGGAGCCGAGCCAGGCGGCGCGTGTCGCGGAAGGAGACTTCGCGATCGACCAGCAGTCCGAGGCGCTCCTCGAACGGCAGGTCGTAGTGCGCCGGCTGCGCCAGTTGCTGCTCGAAGCCGTCGGCCATCCCATACAGCTTCATCTCGCGCAGTGTCGTGATCGTGTGGTTCGTCAGCATACGGGCACCTCCGTTTCGGCGGCCGACTCGCGGCGGTAGTAGTCGGCACCTCGGACGTTCTCGTGGACGAGGGCGACGTCGGTTTGCTCGACCTCGTCGGCCATCGGGATGCGGTCGAGTCCGAGCTTGAGGATCGACTCGACGCTCAGGTAGCTGGGCGCGTTGATGGCGAGCGTTCGCCGGCAGGCCGCCTCGAGCCGCTCGGGCGTGTAGCGGCGCGCCAAGCGCTGGAGGCCGAGGCAGGCGCGGTAGCCCTGCTCGGGATGCGGCTTGGCTTCGAGGATGCGGCTCACGACCTCGGCCGTCTGGGCGCCGACCTCCGAGGCCCAGGCGAGCAGCCTGGCGGGCGACCACTCGGCGTGGGCGCGGTGCGCCTTCGGCATGTGCTCGGCGTGCGTCGAGTGCCCGCCGACCTGCCGCGACCGCACGTGCGAGGCGACGCGGCGGTTGCCGTGGAAGACCTCGACAGTCGCCGCCGTCACGCGCAGGTCGACCTGGCGGCGGGTGAGAGCCGACGGGACCGAGTAGTAGTGGCGGTCGACCTCGACGTGGTAGTCGATGCCGACGCGGGCTGTATTCCACTCGCAATACTCGAACGGCTCCGGAGGGAGCGGGCGAAGGCAGTCGCGCTCGAGCGTCTCGAAGAGCGAGAGGCGCGAGCCGGGCAGCTTTCGCATCTGGCGGGCGTTGAGGTCTGAGAGCAATTCGCGGATCGCGGCGTTGAGCTCCGAGAGCGAGAAGAACTGCCGGTTGCGAAGGCGCGCGAGGATCCAGCGCTCGACGACCTGCACGCCGATCTCCACCTTCGCCTTGTCGCGTGGGCGACGCGGGCGGGCCGGCAGCAACGCCGTCCCGTAGTGACGGGCGAGGTCCTCGTAGGTGCGGTTCGCCTCAGGCTCATAGCGATGGGGCTTGGCGACGCCCGAGCGAAGATTGTCGCTCACGATGAGCGCGGGCACGCCCCCGATGAAGGCCAACGCCCGAACGTGCGAGCCGATCCAGTCAGGAAGGGCTTGGGTCCAGGTCGCCTCGGCATAGGTGTAGTTCGACGCGCCCAGCACAGCGACGAAGATCTGGGCCTGGAGGACGAGCCCGTCGACGAGGATCGGTACGGTCTTGCCGGCGTAGTCGACGAAGAGCTTGTCGCCGGCGTGGTGGGTCTGACGCATGGAGGTCTTCAGGCGCGCCTGCCAGGCGCGGACGTGATGGCAGAAGCGAGTGAACTGGTAGCCGTCGTGCGGGTGGGCCTCCTTGTACTCCTCCCACAGCAGGCGCATCGTCACACCTTTGCGCTTGAGCTGCTGGTGGATGTAGGCGAAGTCGGGTTCGGCGTACTGCGCCAAAGGCGGCGCGTGGTCGCGGAACAAGGCGCGCTCGAGCGACTCGTCGTCGAGGTCGTCGGGAAGAGGCCAGCCGAAGCCGGCGAGCGCGGCCAACGAAAGATAGTTGCTCACCGAGCCGACGGAGATCCGCAAGCTGGCGGCGATCTGTCGGAGGGTGAGCCCCGCATGGCGGAGGCGGAGGGTGTCACGAACTTTGCGCATGGGAATCCTTTCAGCGGGCATCGAGCCGGCCTCCTTCATGAAAATAATGAAGGGAGGATCGGATGCCGCGCGGGTGATTTCCAGCGCGCCTGCTCAGATCGCCGCCCACCACGTGAACACGGGGTTCGGACGATGAACGCTCAGTTCAGAGCGTGAACGCCCGGTACAGCCTTGAACATCGAGTTCAGCGTTTGAACATCCCCTTCACTCGCGAACAGAGTGCGTTCAGCCCAAGCTGAACCCGGCGTTCAAGAAGCTCTGTTTTCCGCGTTCAGAATCCGCTGAACAGCCTGTTCAAGATCGGGCGAAGCACACATGTAGCGCCGGTGCGCGAGCGTCGTGCGCCGCTCGAAGTACATCCCGACCTCGACGCGATGCGTGCCGCTCGCAAGCGCGGATCCGGCGTACATGTTGTGCGTCAGGCAGAGCTCGAACCAGCACAGCGCGACATCCCGAATCAGCAGCCGCTCGAGCGGGTTCGCGTGCTCGTAGCCGAGCTCTCGGCGCAGCTGCTCAGCGTACCGCGTGAAGGCCTTTCAGCTCGCGGCGCGGTCGTTCGCCCCGTGCGAATTATTGATTCGCGAAGAGTCGGCGACTCGAATCCGATAAGGAGCATCATGGCTGGGGCCGGCGGGCCGTCCGCGAGGATCGAGCCGTCCCTTTCCTTCCGATCGCGAACCAAGCCCGCCCGCTACAGCTCTCGCTCGCGCTCTTCGAGCAAGGCTTCGAGCTCGGCGATCGCTTCGAAGTCTTTCGGCCTTCCGGCGGCGCGCTTGACGGCGATCAGCGTCTCGAGGCTCAACACTTTGACGGGCCGGCCGAACAGGGACAGGTCTCCCGAGGAGGCGAGCAGATCCTCGAAGCGACCGCCGCCCGTAATCTCGCCGAGCAGATCGATGTCACCGAGCCGAGTCGTCAGCGTGAAGTTCAAGCCTTGCCTAAGGGTCGTGACGTCCCAGCGAAAGGGAAGCCCTTCGGGGGCCCCGCGCGGGTACGGCGCGTAGCTCTCGAGCGCGCGTCGCAGGCGCTCGAGGTTCTCCGGCGTGCGACGATAGACGACATCGAGGGCCTGCGTGAGGCGAGCGGCCCCGTGGACGATGCCGGCCATCCCGCCGACGAGGATGAACTCGACGCCGCCCGAGCCGAGCGCCTCGAGCAAGCGCTCGAAGTCCGTCACCGCCGCGCCTCGCGTCCGGCGCGGCGCAATTCCTCCGCCATTCGTTGCAAGGCCATGAGGTTGCGGACGCGCTCGTCCGGCGAGCGCTTCAGGTTCTCGCGCAGCAACGAGCGATCGACGCTCTGCTTATAGAGCTCGACGACGGGGTCTGGGACCGGCCGGTCTGTGTGATGCTCCACCGCTGTGACCTCGATTCGTCTCGGAAACGTCGGGATCGCGCGACGACGACCTTCGGCCATGATACTCCGACGCGCGCGGAGGCGTGAACACTGCGAGGCCGTCGACCGAGAACCGCGGCCCGAAGCCGCACTCGTCGGACGGGATGGCGTGCCTGAAGGATCTCGGGCGACGCGCGAGCCCTGAGGCGCGGACGCTCGATACCGACACCGAATACGCGAACTCGCTTTCGCGATGCGATCTCTGCCGATTCCCGGAGCCGGCGTCCTTAGACCATTACGGCGCGAGCGCCGGCGCTCCCTGTGCGGGTCGCCGAGATGCCAGGTCACGCGGCGCCTGTCAGGGCGTAGCTCGGGCCTGAGTCGGGTACTGTAGAACGGGGTCTTCCGCACGCTCCCTGACGATGCCGGCCTCCGCGAGCCCGTGCTGCGCGCTGGACCTACGTCACGGACTCGGAGGTGACGGCCATGGCTGAGCGCAGATGACCCATCCCCCTTCCCATACTCATCCGACATCCGCCCATAAATGGGCCGCTCCCGGAGCGTGCCGTCGGAGGTCGCGTCGGTGCACCGGTCGGAGGCTTTACCCGCGATCGCTCGCGAGCGGCTCGCGGACCGCGACGCCGAGGTCCGCCGCGACGCGCGCGACGTGCTCGACGGCGACCGTGCGGGGAGCGGCCGACGTCCCGACGGCCTGAGGACGAGCGCAGGTAAGCACAGAACTTCGTCGCCTGTCGGCGCCTCCGGCGCTCGGCCCGGCTACCGGGGCGCGCGGCGCGCCTCGTCGGCCTCGCGCACCGCGAGCTCGAGGTTGTCGAGCGCGCCCTGCAGCGTGCCCGAAGGCCGGCCGTAGACGAACGGCTGCGAGTCGGTCCACGCTTCGTAATACTCCGCGCCCGCGGTCGCGACGGTCGCCGCGTAGCGGCCGCCCGTGAGCGAAACCTGACCCGCGCGGGCGAGCTCGCGCTCGAGCTCCGGCGTCGCTTCGTACGTCGTGTTCTCGCGGCTCACGGACCCATTCTACACCGCCGCCGAACCGGGCCGCGGGGCCGCGTGCGCTGCCTGTGCTACCCTCGTCCCATGCCGCTCGTCGATCGCGTCGTCGGACGTCACTGCGCGCTCGAGATTCACGCCGTCGACGGCGGCGCGCTCGCCCGTCGCTATCTCGTCTCGGGCGGGGTCGAACACGAGCGTGACGTGGTGTCCTGTGAGCCCGGCGGGGGCCCGTCGAAGAACTGCGACTTCCTCTGTTCGGGCGCGAGGCGGCCGCCTGGCTCTACCGGCACTTCGAGGACCTCGAGCCGGCCCGGTTCCGCGCCGCGCTCGCCCGGTTCACGCGGCCGGCCGACGTCGGCGGCGACCTCGCGTAAGCGGAACGGCCCTCTGACGCGTTACGGCCCGCGCCGCTCTCGCCGCTCCGAGAGCCGCCGCTCCGCCTCGAGACATCCCGCGGTCAGCTCCGAGGCGTCGCCGCCCGTCCGCAGGACCCGCGCCAGGCACGCGAGCACGGCCGCCGCGTCCGTCTCGACGCCGGCCGCCTCGTCGCGCAGGGCTTCGAGCTCGAGCAGGAGTTCGTCGCGCGTCACGCCGGCAGTTTAGCACGCGTTGCCGACGCGCCCGGCGGACTTCGGGTGTTCCGAATTCCCCGCGCGGCGGCCGGCGGTCAGGCCTCGGGGCTCGGCCGCTCCGAAATCGTGGCGCCGGCGCTCAAAACGACGGCGCGTAGGTCGTCCGGAAGCGTGTCGCCGGCCCACGCGCGGAGGCCGAGCCGCCACTTGAATCCCGCGCGCCGGAGTGCCTCGCGGACGACGAGCGGCGGCGCTGACGGGAAGGCGATTCGCCACCGCTCGGCGCTCGGCTTTCCGCCGCGCTTTCGCGTCCGCGCCGGCGACGAGCGCGGGACGTCCCGGTCGCGGCCGAGCGCCGCGGCGCGCTCGACCAGGTCCGGCGTCTTTCGGGTCGCGGACGTGAAGATGGTCGCGGCGCCGAAGACGGCGTCCGGGTCATGACCGAGCACGTCGGCCAGGCCGCTCGCCTCGACCTCGGCGCCGAGCACGATGAGCCGGTGCGCGCGCTCGCGGCGCTCCCGGTCTCGCTCGTACGCCTCTCGGCGCGCGGCCCGAAGCTTCGACTGCCGGCGTCGCAATCGCAGCTCGGCCCACTCGCGGAAATACTCGTCGCGCTCGTCGGCGGAGAGCTCCTCGTAGGGCTTCGGGAGCCACGCGTGAAACTCCCGGAACTCGTCGACCTCGTCGGTCTTTTTTCGTCCCACAGCCGTCTCCTTGAATCCGACCTGTGACACGCTCGCGGTGGTCGAGCACCCGTACCTCGCGTGGCTCCCAAATCCGTCCTGTTCCGTGCCCGCGCCGCCCGTCGCGACGCGTCGCCGAATCGCGCGCACGCTCCTCCCGAAAACCCGCGGCCGGCCGCCTCGCCCGAACCTCGAACGCGACGCGAACACCCCGGCACAATCCCCGGCCCGAACCCGCCGGCCGACCCGCGGAAGCACCGGCGAGCCGCAGCGCCTCCGAACCCCACTTCCCGAGCACCAAATCGGCCGTCACTGAGGCGCTGAAAACTCCGCGAACCCGGCGCCGAACTGCATCTCGAACCCGCCGATCGCCTCGCCGAGAATCCTCGCACTTCGCGCACGAAAGGAGCTGCTCCACAAGCGGAAATCGTGCCGCGCCGCCCGTCGCGAGTACGCGCAAGCCCCGAAGCCCCCGAGGAGCGAAGCGAACGCAGGCGCAATATACAAATTTTTCAAATTTGTTTGCAAGGCCTCCGGCCACGTGCTACGCTGGCCGCACGATGGCGATCGGATTCGCACGCGTTGAGATCGTGCGCGCAGGTCCCGGCTCGTCGGCCGTGGGCCTGTCCGCCTACGTCACGCGCGAGGCACGAACGAACCTGCTGACGGGCCAGGCCTACGACTTTCGCGAGGGCGCGGGCGACGTCGTCGCCAAAGGGATCGCCTTGCCGGACGCCGCGCCGCGGTGGGCGCGCGAGGTGAGCGGCGCGACGCTGTGGCGGCGGGCGGAGGAGGCGGAGCTGCTCAAGGACGGGTCGCGGCTGCGCGTCAACGCGCAGCTCGCCAAGCATGTGATCCTCGCGCTGCCCGCCGAGCTCGAGCCCGCCGACCAGGTCGCGCTCGTGCTCGACTACGTCGCCGAGGAGTTCACCGCACGCGGCCTGGCCGTCGAGTGGGCGGTTCACCGTCCGGACCCCGAGAGCCCGCGCAATGCGCACGCGCACCTCGTCGTCGCGACGCGGTATCTGACCGAGGAGGGGTTCGGCAAGAAAGCCCGCGACGTCGGGCCGCAGTTCTACTCCGGATCCGTCGTCGAAGCGGACCTGCCCGGAGACCGGTGGCGGCTGGCGCAGGAGGCGTTCTTCCGGGCGCGCGGACTCGACCTCACGGTCGACGCGAACCGGGCGATTCCGACCCTGCACATCCCGCGACAGGAGCGGCGGCGGCCCGGCGCGGTCGTCGCGGAGAATGCCGAGCGCGCGCGAGAGGCGCGGGCGGTGGTCGAGGACCCGGCGGCGCTGTTTGAGCTCGTCACCGAGACGCGCGCCGTGTTCACGGCGCGCGACGTCTCGCGCGCGATCGCCAAGCACGGGATCGACGGCGAGGCGGCCGAGCGGCTGCGCGACCGGGCGCTCGAGTCGGCGCTCGCGCTCGCCGACGAGCGCGGGCCGAACGGCTACTACACGACGAGGGAGGTTCGGGAATCGGAGCGTCTGGCGGTGAGCCTCGCGCGGATTCTTCGGCGCAAATCGGCGGGGTGGCGGAGGCCGTCGGATCGCCACATTTCGGAGGCGATCGGGCGGCACGACATCGACGACGAACAGCGCGAGGCGGTGCGCACGGCGCTCGCCACGGACCAGGGTCGAATCAGCGTCTGGTTCGGGATCGCCGGCGCCGGCAAGACGCGGGCGCTCGAGGCGGCGCGCGACGCGTACGAATCGGCCGGGTGGAGGGTGCTCGCGGCGGCGCCGACGAACACGGTGGCGCGGGACCTCGAAGGCGCGGGATTCCGGGCGTCGACGCTGCACCGGTTGCTCGGCGAGATCGAGCGCGGGCGCACGGCGCTCGACCGCCGGACGGCGGTCGTGGTCGACGAGGCGGCGATGCTCTCGACCGAACAGTTCGTGAGCCTGCTCGGCGCCGTCGAG
>JADMIO010792896.1_pt1 | contig 10811 bp, 9 predicted proteins | sample 8958161 | NCBI WGS metagenome assembly JADMIO01 (sample SAMN16585339, study PRJNA669376) | soil metagenome | isolation source: Crop rotation soil | place: USA: Cullars Rotation, Alabama | collected 2011 | reverse complement strand
CTTTCCCCTGCCTGGTCATCGAGGGCAACCACGCGCCAAAAGCTACCCAGGCCGCAATCACGGAACCGTACAAACGCCAGCGCCATCTTTTCGCTAAGCCATCCGCCACGGCCATTGCCACCAGCACAACTCCACTGAAAAGCAACCCAAACAAATGCAAATAGACCATCAAACAATGCGTCAGAAACATGGCGGTGTACTGAGGCCACCGCAGTTCGCGTCTGGACCCCGGCCGTACGGCAAGCCAAATAGCAACAGTGACTAGAAAGAAAAAAAAACCGTAATAGCGGGCTCTGCCCGCGAAATAAAATGCATCGCGGCTAAGTCCTAAAATCAATGCAATCGCCAAAGCGCCAATCCTCGGCCCCACAAACGGGCGCACCGTGAAAAAGAGCATCCAACCGCCGAAAGCGACAGAAACAAAGGAAATGCCACGGAGTACCGTTTCAGTGACGCCGCCGATGCGTGCCATGACCCATTCGATGATGAAGAACAATGGAGGGTTGAGTTCTCCTCCATGGCGGATGACATTCCACATTTCGGAGAAACTGGGAGTTGAAACGAGCAAAGCTGTGCAAAGCTCGTCATTATCAAAGTATTCCTTAGTGGATTGCCAAAAAGCCGCCCCGACAATAGAAACCCAGAACGCTGCCAGAAAGATCAGTTCCCACCTTCGTACCGGTCCTTCATATCTTTTTTCTGGCTCTGGATGAACTGCTGTCAGAGGAGTCATCCACCCAAGGCTGCCAGACGCTGAACAGTCCTTCAAGACCACACTCACACGTTGGTTGGAGTCGGATTCTCTTGCAAATCCGAAAGAAAATCTGTTAGAAACGGCATGGATTGAGCCTCTTGAAGGACTTGGAATCAACCTCTCAGGCATGCATTAAAGCCTGCCTTGTTCTCATCACACGGATCCTGCGATTGGGTCGCACGTGTCCGATCCTAGGGACGGCGGTGCTGGCCACCATAGCTGCGCTCACCATCACGCAGCGAGCAGAGGGTTTCGGACTTCTCGGTCCTTACGCTGCTTGGATGAACCCTTCCAACGGTTATCAGAGCCCGGGAGATATTGGTGGTCCAATGGACATTAATGAAGGTTACCGCTGGAACGTTCCAGTTGTTACCTACGGTTTTCATAGCTCATTTCTTAACTTTTTCGGTTCCAATGGAGTCGCAGCAGTCGAAGCTGCCATTCAGATCCTGAATTCCTTGCCTCCTGCTTCCAGCATTGTTCTGACCAACTTTCCCGAGATTGCCACACGCGTCAACTTCAGAGCAGAAGCCGAAAGCTTCTACGATTTAAAATCGCTCACACTGATGGTGTTATTGGAACATATGGGGCTTGCTCAACCCACGCGCTATGTATTCGCGCTGCGCCAATGGAGTCCTACGTTCGTTACGAATGCTTGCGAACTGTCCTGGCCAGGCTGGGTTATTCCGGATTACATTATTCGTAGAAATTTTGACCCGCTTTCGCTCTGTCCAACATCGTACGTGAATGACATTGCATATAGCGGATGCGTTGATACATGGCCTGCTATAAGCTTTGTCGAAACATTCGTTCAGGATCCCAACTCGCCGGCGAGCACAGCAGTTGCCGATGACAGCATCCTCAACTTTCAACCCGGCAAAATCTTCACTGGGCTTACCCGCGACGATGTCGGTGGCCTCCGGTATCTCCTTGGCACAAACAATGTGCGTTACGAAACTCTGCTGTCAGACGTGCATGGAATTGGCGGGAATATCACGAATTACATCAACGGCGCATGGAGGCCTGGCATAGAAAAAATTAGCTTCGTCCCCCAGCCTGTCATGGGAACACCCGGTCAATGGGCACCTCTTACGAACCAATACACCGACACATATGTCACAAACGGTGTGCTTTTGCATCAGCAGCTCGAACGGATTGTTGCCGAGCCCGATTTTCTCTTTCGTGCCACAAATTCCCCTGAACAGGCTTCCTGGCTGATGCTAACTCGTAGCGGCACGACGAACTGGATCAACAATGCCGCATCGAATGGGAGCACCAATACCAGTGGACCCGGCGTGATTCCCCCGCCCGTTCTGGTGGACTTTCGGCCTGTCAGCATTCGCGTCGAGGTGAGCGATTATGGGTTCGGACGCATATTTCGCTGGAGCAGCTTCGACTCCTCCACGAATGACCCGATCTGCTACCCATCGGACTCAAATCGTACAAACGAACTGAAAATTTTTTTCGAACTGCAACTCCCCAACGGAGTGATCGCAGTCCCCGGAAGCCCGAGCTGGCATTTACCGCTCGATATCGGTGCCACATTCTCTCTTGAGACATCAACAGACCTCTCCAGTTGGACAAACCTGGGCACGCTGCTAAATACAGGAGCGAGGATTGACTGTTTGTTTACTCCGATTCCGCGTGCACAACAGTTTTTTCGAATAAGGTACAACAGTAAAGGGCCCAGCGGACTTCTGAAGACTTTCTTTTATTTTTCGGCGTCACAATGGAACCGAACTCAAAGGACTGATCGCTTACTGTTGAAAACGAATAACCGAAGCAGATGGCTACTGAGATGATTCGCAGCGGGCGGGGCACCGATTTGAAGCGGGCGAAACGCCGCTTCATTGTTGCCACGCCTCAAAGATCGGTATGCGATGACAACGCCAGAGCGCTGGAACAAGCGGGTTTGCTGCGACTTCTCGCTCTCGGAACACGACGAGGGACCCAGGATGTGCCAGCGGAACGGACACGCCTGAATCCATTGATAGGATTAAGCACTTACGCGGCAGCGCGGATGCTCGGCACGTTTCAGGCCGAATCCTTCCGCTTTCGCCTGTTGCCCTGGTTTGATCGATGGGTCCTGAAGCAGCTTGAGGCAGGCGACCATATCATCTCGAGCTATGGATACGCCAACGAGTGTTTCAAATTTGTCCGCAAGCATGGCGGGAAAAGTTTTGTCGATGCTGGAAATTCGCATATCGAAAACTTTTGGGAAATATTGAGTGAGGAACATCGCAAATGGAATTGCCCTTACCCGCCTGTTTCCCGTTTTTGGTATGAACGATCTCGGGAGATGCTGGCGGAGGTCGATTTTGTGCTCTCCCCTAGTTCGTATGTGTCGCGTTCCTATCTTGAACGCGGTTTTAAGTCAACTCAGGTGCTTAGCAACGTGTACCCGGTCAATCTGTCACGCTTCCAACCGAATACCCAGGTTCGAAAGAGCGATTCCTTGACTGTGATTAATACAGGCAGTTTGTCGTTAAGAAAAGGGACACCTTATTTGCTGGAGGCATTTCGTATTGTTCAGCGAAAGCATCCCTCGGCCCGGCTGCTTCTGACACGTGATATTCGCGAGGACGTAAAGCCCATTTTGAGAAAATATCGGGATTTGCCGATCTCCTGGGCTCCTCCGCTTCCTCATCAGCAGTTGGCAGAACGGTTGCGCAGTGCGGATATCTTCGTACTACCCTCTCTTGAGGAAGGCCTCGCACGTAGCGCTCTCGAAGCCATGGCTTGTGGATTGCAAGTAGTTCTTACGCCTAACAGCGGGGCGAATGATTTCGTCGATCCGGGTATTAATGGCGACATTGTCCCGATCCGGGATCCTCAGGGGACCGCCGAGGCCATTCTAAAATGTTACGAGCGCAGTCGCCAGGGACTCCCAGGGAACATTTCGAATCTCCAGCAGAAACTTTCCTTCGAGACCTTTGCCGCGAATTTTCTTCGTCAACTGCAGGCGCTCAACCTGGATTAACTTTCAAGTCCTTCTTCGCGTGATGAACGTGTGATTCGCGCCAGTCTGGTCCACCAATTTATAACCATGCGCCATGAGTTGGAGCATGACTCGAATGGTCTGGCCGCGCGTAAACCCGGGAAGAATCCCATGGTGAAACTCGACTGCGATTTGGGAAATTGAAAGACGCTTTTCAAGGATGTGCGCGATCACTTCGTATTCACATCCCTCAATATCCAGTTTGAGCAGATCAATATGGTCGTGGTTGTTTTGCTTCATCAACGAAGCTACATCCATACAGGCGACCTCGAGAGTGCCGGGAACATCTGATCGCCCATACCACGAGTCGCCTTCAGCATCCATTGGAGGCGCCAGGCTTAACTTTCCGTTGCGGCCGGCCAAAGCGACGGGAAAGAAATGGAATTTCGGAATTTTATTTTCCGGCAACGCCATCGTCTTCAATCCTGTTGGAGAAGGATCGATGAGATGCACATCACACCCGAATTTTTCGACGAGTGCGTGCTCGAAGGTAATGTCGCTTCCAACACCTGCACTGTAGACGATACTGCGGGGCCCCAGCCCGGTCGGGCAGATCGTCCATTGGCAAATGGAATCCGACCCACCCAAGGTTGCTAAATCGAAGCGATGGCTGAGCGCCAGCCCATAAAACAGCTTGTATCGTAGATCTTTTAGTCGCTTGATGAGCGTGGGCATAGTTTGTTCCATCACTCTTTTTTCCAAACCTCAGTAAGCCCTGCCTGAGAAACCCTGTTTAGTCCGCTGTTGTGAAGAATTTCCCGGCACCTTTCCACACCTTCGATGCCAATAGCAAATTCATGCAATTCGATAATCACAATTCGGTACTTTTTGAGCAGGCCGGCGGATTGTTCGAGGATTTCGCGCTCCCCGCCTTCGATATCCATAATGAGTGCCGTGAAAGGCCCACCTTCGCGCTCAAGCTGCTCCAAAGCCTTGGACGGAACACGCACAGGCTGGTCGGTCGCACGTTGAGCATTGCCGCCGACGATATACGTTGGATGCAAATAAAAAACCGCTTCAGGCGGTTTTCCCACAGCACAATGTTCCACGCGGAACTCGGAGTGGTTGAGTTCCCGGTTCCGCTGCAATGCAGGGATACAGAGAGGGTTTGCTTCCACGACCACGTGATGCGATTTCTGCGATAACAGCTTGTTTGTCACGCAGGAAACGATGCCCAAACAAGCGCCTAATTCGAGCACGCTGTCACTGGGCTGGATCCAGCGTCGAATCAATTCACGTTCCTCTTTTTCATAGCTCCCTTGCCAAAAACATGCCCGGTATGTGCGTGTAGTCAGCTCCCTGGGAATAATGAATGTACAATCATCAACATGAAACAGGCCACCCTTGAGATCGAAGAGCAATCCTTGCAGCGGTTGCAGAATGGTTTGATCCAGCCTTCCGGCGGCATTCCCCAGCGGCCGCCGAATTTTACCGGGCAAATATTTCTGCGCCACTGCTCTGAGCTGGTCCAGCATTCGATGAAAAACTGTAGCTTAACGGGAAATCGTGTCCTTCTCAAGCAATCGGTCGTAAGCGGCCATGAAGCTTTCGGCCATCCGAGCCGGAGAAAGATAATCTCTGCTGGCAGCCAGCGATGCCGAATCGACTTCTCCGCGGCTGAACAGCTCATGGTTCAGCGCGGTTCGCAGCGCCTGGACGAATCCTTCAACGTCGCCTGGTGGAAACAAAAGCCCGTTTTTGAAAGGCTGCACATAATCCGGTATTCCGCCCACATTACTGGCGACCACGGGAACTCCGGCAACCACAGCTTCTTTAACCACGTTTGGACTGACATCGGCGCGAGTGGGCAAAAGCATGATCGTTGGTATTTCCAGGGCATTGGCAACCTGAGTCGGCAAAAGATGTTCCTTGAACTCGAGCCTTTCAGCTAAAGCTGCCGAAAGGCCCGGCTGTAGCGAGTTCACATAGCTTCTGTCCGGACCACTGATGATGGTGCATCGAAATGGAAACTCCGGCCTCAATCGCTCGAGTGCGTGGAACAAAAGATCCGTGCCCTTGCGATACGACAACTCACCAATTGAGACAAACTGTGCAGGCTGCGTCTTAGGCTGGCGCTGAACCTCAAAAAACTTCCGATTAGGCGCGTGCTCGGCCTGGTGAACCTCCAGTCCGGGAAAGCGATTCTGCAGAAACTCCACAGCAAATTTTGATTCTGTCGTGACAAGTTGCGCGCGTGGAAGGCTGAGCCGTTCGAGTCGCTCAATAAACCGGTAATACACGGGCAGCGGCACCATTTGTTTGTACCAGGCGAAAAGGCCTTGCACCGTGACCAGGCAGCGATAATTCAGGCGTGAGCCAATCAAAGCCGCACCCTTCTCGATTCCCCAGGCGTGGATCAAATCCGGTTGGATACGTTTGCACACGCGACGGATGAGCTGCGTATCGGTCCAGAAAAGTGAGCCCAATCTCAACCAAGGTTGCGCCTTTAACACATGAAAAACCACGCCGTTGCGTTCAAAAGAAAAATCGGCTTCGACACGTCCGCGCAACAAAACGATATGGAGGCGGAGGTTGGGGTTCTTCTCGAATTCAGATAAGAGAACCATTTGCCAGGTTGCGGGATGCCGGCGCGGCAAAGATTGCAACTGCCCTGGCAGGTCGGGCAACCATTCAACGGGAAAATCTGAAATCCAGGCAACGGTCAGCGGTTTTTTGACCATAAGAACCCAGGCACAATGACCCGGCAGTCTGAAATGAATGTGGAGGCAGACTGCTCAAGAATAAAGCCGAAAGAGCGAAGTGGAGCTTTACATCGACTGAGACGGGCAAGGACTCTATCCTGCCAGCGCGATGAACAACCACACTCCGGCAACGCTCCTGGGCTCGCTGGTCGGCCGGCTGCGCCAGTGGCCCGCGTTTCTTTGGCGGTTGGAAGGCAGTGTTAAGGGGGTGCAATTTCAAGGCCGGTGCGAAATTTTAGGAAGGCCGATTCTGAGCGTCGCCAAGGGCGCGCGAATGGCACTTGGCGACGGGGTCAGACTTTACAGCGCCACCCGCGCGAATCCTTTGGGTTGCTTTCAACCCTGCGTCTTGAGGGCTCTTTTACCCGGCTCTCAACTGCTCCTGTCCAGTGGAGTCGGGCTCAGTGCGACCGTGCTTTGTGCCGCTACTTCGATCGAGGTGGGTGAGGGGACCATTTTTGGGTCCGGTGCGCTCGCCATCGACAACGATTTCCATGTCGCCGCGGGAGAGTGGGAATGGACTGACGATCCAAAACTATGTGGCGCAACCGCGCGACCGATTAAAGTCGGGCGCGGGGTTTTTGTTGGCGCCCGAGCAATTATCTTAAAGGGAGTTACTATCGGGGATCGCGCGGTCATAGGCGCAGGGGCGGTGGTGACCAAAGATGTACCCGCCCGCCATTTGGCCGTCGGCAACCCTGCGCAAGTCGGCCCGATCTGAAGTTGTCGCATTCCCGAAGGTCGACTGCTGAACCAATCCCAGGTAGGAAAACCCTGCTCGTCCGGAAAATTTTCAAGTGAGTTGAGTCCTCCAGCGCACTAACGGGACCGCGCCCTCCAGCCATTCCTCACTGCCAACGGAAAGCACCCTCCACCCCAGCAGCTCCTCAATCCTAACGGAATTGCACCCTTCACCCAGCAGTTCCTCAATCCCAACGGGATTGCACCCTCCAGCCCAGGGTTGTCGCGTAGCGGCTACCCTGGGTAAAGGATTTCAGAAGGTTAGCCCAACCCCAAAGCGGATTGTGGCGTTCACGAGGAAATAGAAAGCGAATAAAACACCTGTGCGAAATATCAATCCCGCGGCAGTAAATAATTGCTACAATACCCTCAATTCTTTTTCACTTTTTGATAGCATCGCTCCTGTCACGAGTTGTGAAAGATTTTTAGACAAAAATTCTCCCGGGCAGCGCTATCACAATGGAATCGCGAAAAAAATGTTGCATGGACGAGACGCATCGACAAGCCGAATGGCAAAGATGGCTCCGGGAGCATGCAGGCAGGTTCCTGCTTTTTGCGCGTCAAAAGACGCGCTCAGAAGCCGATGCCCAGGATTTGGTGCAGGAAGCGGTGCTCGAGGCGATTCAGCGTCGAAATGACCAGGCTCCGCCGCCTCCTTCGCTGGTGTTTGCGACGATTCATCGTCGAGCAATTGATTTGGCCCGGCGCGACGAGCGTCGGACAGGGCGAGAACGCAATACCGAGGTGGCGCCTTCCGAGCCCTGGTTCGATACGACTATTGAAGATCGAGAACGCGCTCAATGGATTCAATCTGCAATGGAAAAATTGCCGGATATTTATAGGGAAGTCATCACACTGAAATTGTGGGGAGGCCTGACGTTTGGCGAGATCGCCCAAGCCCTGGACATTCCCGCGAATACCGCTGCTTCCCGATACCGCTACGCGTTGCAGGAAATGAAAAAGTATTTGGTTTGTTCCTATGAACGAGTTTGAACCTGAACAGTTGGAAGTTGAGCTGCAGCGTCTAAGACCGGCCGCGCCGCCGGAAGAGTTGATCGCGCGACTGGCCGCTCATTCTCCGCGAACTGGTAAAGGTCATCCGAATCGGCCGAGGACCGCACCAGCACGTTTGCTTCCTGGCCGCTGGTTGGCCTGGTTTGCGCCCCTTGCAGCAGCCACGGCAGTAACAGCTTTTTTTTACATCCGCCATCGGAGCGAGCCATCGATTCAGCCTCCAACCCCAATGGCCCCCACTCCAATGAGCGCAGTCAAGGCTGACAATGTCGAGGTTGTACAACAGTTGGTCGCCACTTTTGATGCCGTCGCCCATCTGCCCGGAGGAGAACCGGTAAGATTCCGGTGCTCGGAATGGTTTGATGACGTTGTGCTGCGCGATTCTACGAAGGGCATTCTGATTGAACATCGCATACCGCGACTGGAAGTGCACCCGGTAAGTTTTGAAACCTATTGAGCCACTACGAAAGGAAATCAACCATGAAATCATCTACAATCCATTTGGCAAATGAGGCTGGTAGGGCGCGTCACTCCGTGGGCGCCGTTGATAAACTCGAAACGCCCCTTAAATCGGGACCCCTTGCATGGTGCGGCGCGCACGGAGTGACGCGCCCTACCATTCACAAAATGGGTTCTAGCGTCTTATGGAAACTTTTGTGCATCAGCCTGTTATCATTCGTGTCCTATGCTCTGGCCAACGAGCGCGAAGAGCCCAATGCCACGACCGAAAGCAACATCATTACCAGGGAAAACGATGCGCCTTCCGAAACCGAAGTCGCCATCGAAGCCACCGCTGACGATGCCAGCAACGAAGTTGTGCGCAAGGATTGGTCTTATCTTGGAATTGCTACGAGCGAGGCTTCCGAGGCCCTGGCTGCGCAACTTGGTCTGCGGAACGGCGCTGGACTGGTGGTCACTTACGTTGGCCCCGACAGTCCCGCTGCCAAAGGGGGTTTGCAAAAAAACGATGTTCTGGTGCGTTTAGGCGAACAGTGGCTGGTCCATCCCGCTCAATTGCGCAAATTGATTCACTCACATAAGCAGGGAGAAGTGATTGAACTTACGTTTTATCGGGCCGGCAAGGAACAAACCGGATCGGTAACCCTGGGACAAATTCCGCCGCCCAAGATTCGGGTATTAGGGGATTTGCCGCCTTCGGAAGACTCGGTTATCGAGAAAAGCCCCGACGACCGGAATTTCGATCATGTGATACTGCGCCACCTGAACAATGATCGGCGCGTTTTGCACAAGGAGGTGCACCGCAGCATGGAGGAAGTGCGCGAAGCCATCAAAGAGGCGCTCCGTGATGTGTCGAATGTGGCTTCAAATTTCGATCCCGTGCAGCGCATTTTAAGAGAACTGAACCATTCCGGCGTTCAAGTCGATAAAAAGGCAACCGTAACAGTCCGCAGCGCCGGCCAGGGAGCCAAAAGTCTCGTAAAAGCCGATGACTCCGGAACGATTGTTCTGGTCCAAAACCCCAAGCTTCATCTCACCGCGCACGACAAAGAAGGACACCTCCTGTTTGACGGAGAAGTTGAAACTGCTGATCAACGCGCAAAAGTTTCGCCTGATCTATGGGAACGGGTGGAACCTTTAGTTAACAAAATGGGTGAGGAACTGCCTGAAATCCGAAGTCCGAAAGACGAAGCTCGAAAGAAATCATAGCAGGGCTGAAAGCCCCTAATGTGACAGCCTGGGCTGGAGCGAGTCCCACGAGGGGAGGCCCGGGTCAGTCGCAAATCAAAACGCGAGCTCTGCAAGGGCGACACATTGGATCCCGATCCCCGGATTACCCTATTGACCCAAAGCCCGCTTTCTTCACATCGTATGCGGTGTGACATCCGTCTCCGGCAAAACGCATAAATCGCTTTTATGAATTTCAAATCCTCATCGAAATGGGCTTTTGGTCTGTTGTCATTCATTTGTTTTGTTTCCGCCATGGCGGACTCACTCGAACTGCACACGCGTTCCAGCGTTGAATCGAAGAAAGGAAGCAGCGAATGGCTCACAGTGGAAAAGAAGGTCAGTTGGGATTCAAAACGGACGGCGTTGGTGGTTTGCGATATGTGGAATCAGCACTGGTGCAAAGGAGCGACCGAACGCGTCGCCGAAATGGCGCCTCGGATGAATGAAGTGCTCAACGAAGCGCGCAGGCGCGGTGTGCTAATTATTCACTGCCCCAGCGGCACTATGAAATATTACGAAGGGCGACCGGAACGCAAAGTGGCGCAGAGCGCGCCAAAGATTGAGGGGCCAAATTCTCACAACAATTGGGGTGGACTGGAAAAGGAACGGGAAGGTGCGCTTCCAATCGATGATTCCGATGGCGGTTGTGATGATGTGCCAAAATGCAAGGGAGGCGGTCCCTGGACGCATGAAATCGACACGCTCCAAATCAAAGAGGGCGACGCGATCACAGATTCCGCGGAGGCGTATTACCTGATGGAACAGCGTGGGATTACGAACCTGATTGTTATGGGGGTGCACGGAAATATGTGTGTTCTTGGACGCCCCTTTTCCATACGTCAGATGGTGCATCGCGGCGAAAATGTGGTCTTCATGCGCGACATGATAGACACGATGTACAACTCGGGGAAAG
>JADMIO010703505.1_pt1 | contig 10811 bp, 11 predicted proteins | sample 8958161 | NCBI WGS metagenome assembly JADMIO01 (sample SAMN16585339, study PRJNA669376) | soil metagenome | isolation source: Crop rotation soil | place: USA: Cullars Rotation, Alabama | collected 2011 | reverse complement strand
ATCCGTCGACGTCTCGCTGAGCATCTCGGTCAACGCCGTCTCGCGACATCTCGCGCAGCCGTGGAGAAAAACCGCTGCTGTCGCATGCGAAGAAATACCCTCTCCATTGATCGCATCCTCCAAGGCCTGGCGCACCTCCTCGTCAAGATCGGCGACGTCGCAGAGTACTTGATAGCAGCACTGCTTCCAATTCTCCATTAGCTCAGTCGGATCCACATGCTGAGTGTCTAATGACGATTCACTGACCAATCCGCGGCGGATCGCATCCGACGGCTGAATGCGCCGGACATCGCCCTGGCACGACCCCGCGCGCAGGTCCTCACCGGTGCGAAGAACCACTGACTTCGCGGTCAATGCAGCATCTCGGCGTCGTGTAGTGCGTCGGCAGCAGCGTTTTCTGATTGACCATCCACGAGTACCGCGGGGACCGTGGGATGCCCGACATCAGGAAGGTCGCCGGGCGTCCAACGACGCTCGCTACGGCACCGTACGTTGCCCGCAACTGCCGGCGGTCGAGGAAATCGACGACATCCTCGAGGTCCAAGTGACTGGCCATGTCGCGCTCAGCAGCGTCCGTTGGGATTCGTGAAACCGCTGCGTGAAAGCGTATCGCACGGCGCCGCATCGCGAGCAGGCCCGCGGCTTTGAGCGCTCGGGACGGGGAGCGCGGATGGCTCCGTGGCGGTGGCGCTGCAGGCGGCTAGTACGATCGGACCCAAGAGTGCGGCCAAGATTTTCTTCATATCAGCTCAGATGGAATGGCACCATGATGAGGGTCGGCGGTGGAGAGGGGAAGATCGTGTTGCCCTGTTGTCTCTCGCACATCGAAAGTGCGGCGGTCGGCGGCCATCGGCTGCTAAGGGTGCCAGCAGCCGGAAGGCGTCAGGTACCGAAAGGCGCCCAGACACCGAAAGGCGCCAAATCCCCGCAGGGCGCCAAACGGCATAGAGGGCAAATGGCCAAGAGCGCGCGCATCACAGACCTCTAATCGCACCTTCGCAACTGCAGCTGAGCAACTCGCAACCTGAGGCGTGTTGCAAATCCGACAACGTGCGTCATATTGGGGCTGCCTTCAATCGATCTCGCCGCTCACGACGAATGTCTGCACTCGCCCTATCATCCACCCCGCGAGCCGCTGACCGGCGCGGTATCAGGCGCGACTCATCATCGAAACCCGACAACCCCGCGTCTTCCCTGACGCAACCTTGGAGACTCACATGGCGCTGAGCACTTATGTGGCCGATGGAATACAAGTCCAGTTCAAGATGATCCAGGGTAAACCGCATCCCATGTTCAGAGACCGGACTTCGCCAAATAAGCTGGTTCGGCTTGGCATAGCATTTCGTTCATCTGACGCACCGATCGGATATTTCCCGTTCTATTGCGCGAACGACTTCGACATGAGCGGGGACGTCTCGTTAACGGAGTGGGCGCTCGCGCATGCGCCGGTGAATCTCTCGGCTGCGGCATCTCCCCACACGTTGCTCATCCAGGAGTCGCTGGCCGATGTCGAATTCACAGGTGCCGGCAGCGAGGACGCGGTAGACATACAGCAATCAGTAAAACGGGACCTGAACCAGCAAGCGATGGCGGCGGCGTCCGGTGTGTTCGTCGACGGCGTAATGCTGGCGTTGGGAGGACCAACGATCAACTCGATGGTCGGTCAATTGGTGAAATCCCCGGTCAGGCAATTCGTGATATCCAAATCGATCAGTGCGGCCACAAAAGCGTATCTCAAGAGTACCACGCCAATGGATGCGGACAGGCTTTTGGACGGAGTTCCCTAGACTGGCGGCCGCGCAGGCGAAGTATGACGGTGCCTTCTGTCGCCGCGCGTATCAAGGTGCCCCCGCGGATTCCGACTCCACTCCAGACGTAGTGGTGGCGCTCGATCAATCGTCGTGAAAGATCGAACGAACACGCAGTGCCAACGGCGCCGAACCGCCGCGTGTCGCCAGATCAACGCGCCTTCCTGATATTCAGGTCGGGGGCGAGGAGGACGCCGCGCGGTCGCCGGTCGCGGAGCAATGGGTGCGGGCAGTTTCGCGGTTGGCGCGGCGGGATGGCGAGGAACTTCGGCTGTCGTCGAGGCGGTTGTCACGGACGCGGCGGCAGGCTTGGACGGTTCGGCATCGTGGCGCCAAGTCCAGATCACTGCGCCCCAGAGGGACGTCGTGATGAGGATACGCAGTGGAAGCGGAAGGCGGTTATAGGCACTGCGGGAGGGCTGCTTGTTCGACTGGGGCCAAGCAAAACGTAGCGACGGATCAGTCGTGCAGATGACGGCGACTACCTCCGGACCGAGGTTCTTCGCCTCGCTCAGGATGACGCAGCTTCGCTTCGCTCAGGATGACGCAGGCGCGCTCAGGACGGCGGCTCCTGAAACGCAAATGCCACCAGATCCCTCAGCCGCGACTTGTACCGCGCGTCCAGGTCTGAATCGCCATGCACGAAGGCGTCGTGGAGCTCCGGCACCGTAATCGCGCGCTGCATTTGCTCGATACTCGCAATGCCGCGGCGACGAGCATCGGCCGCGCGCGGACGACGCTCTCCAGCAGGCGGCGCTCCAACTCCAGGAATTGCTTGTCGTAAAATGCCGGTCCGTGACCGGGGACGATGACGTTCACGTCGAGCCGCGACAGCATCTCGAGGTCGCGCAGCTGCGCCGCCGGATGCGGACTCACGTACGGAATGGGAAACGAGATCGCATCGCCGGTGATGAGAATTCTCTCCTTGGGCAGATACAAGACCGTCGTGCCTTCCTGATCGCCGGTCACCGCCACGGAGCGTAGCTCGCGCCCGCCGTGCAGCAGGGTGAGACTGTCGCCGTAGATGGGCGTCGGGAATACACGGCGCAGAGCCGCGGTCTCCTCCGTGAACGTGCGATAGTTCTCGAGATCGTCCTCGTCCTGCCGGCGTTGCTCCGGCGACAACGGCTTGCCGTCGGCGCGCTTGCCGGTGCGGACCTCCTCGTGGAACGCGGCGCGACGGCTCTTCACCTCTTCACAGCACTCGGGATGGTGGCGGCCGGACTCGGCGTCAGCATCATTCCGTCGTACTGGCGTTCCGAGATTGCGGGCCGCGCGGTCGCGGCGAGTCAGTTGACCAATCCCGTCGTTCGGCTGGACTTTCAGCGAATCGAGAAGGCGGGGCGAAAGCTCTCGGCGGCAGGCCAAGAGTTCGTTTCGTTTTTGGAGGACTACATGGTCGACTGGGCCGAGCGAACGGGAGCGACGCAGTAGACGAGAATTCGAGAAGCCGGCGCTGGAGCCTTGGCAAGGAATCAAGGTGACTAAGCGGTTCCGGTCCCAGCGCGCGGAGCATGTAAGTACAAGGACGATGTATCCGAGGCAGTGCACCGGTCTGCTTCGGCGCTGACCGTGCCGAGGTGTTCGTCGCTGCGGCGAACTGACAAAGCGGACGCCCATTTACTCTTGCCACAGTTCGCGCATGGCGATCTCTTATGCGACCCTGATTGCGGCCCCACCACCCGATCCGATCGTCGCCACGGAGCCGTATGCCGCGCACGTACCGCCCGCCGAAACTCGCGATGGAGCCGACGATCGTTGACGAGATCGTAGATGCCTTCCACGACGAAGCTCGCACGCGCCTGGCGCCGCTCGTCGCCGATGGCGGAGGTCTCACGCACGAAGTTACGCGTCACGAATTCCTATCCTCGCGCAGGTCGAGGCGCCACACGTACGGGTTTTGGGCCGAGTATGAGTTCGAGACGCCCGATCTGATCGGCACGGGCAGCTATGGGGACCGCGAATGCGCCGTGTATCTCATCGTGACGCCGAAGGGGCGACCGATGCGCCACAGTCTGTGGGAGTGGGCGGACGCGCTTTGGCGACCGGACCTCGTTCCGCGCAACACGAGCTGGGTGCGCGACGTGCCCCGAATGCGAACGATCGTTCGCGGCATGGCGGAGGCGCTATGCATCCTGCGTGCGGGGATCGCGCGCGCCGATGCTGACGTCGTGAAACGGCTGGCCGAGGCGAGAAAGTGGCGGGCTAAGGAGCAGGAGGAGCGATCGCGGAAGATGGCGACTGCCTGGTCAATCGCCAGAGCGGGAGAGGCGTTTCGCAACGCGCAGTGGGAAACGGTGGTGGAGTTACTCAACGACGAAGCCGAGTGGCTGAGCACCGCGCAGATGAAGAAGCTGCAAATCGCGCGGAAGCGGTTGAGCGATCAGCCTCGGTAGCGCCGTGAGAAGAAGAACCGAGTCGGTTGGCATCGATGACGGCCAGGGGACGCCGTCCATCTTATGAGGGGGCGAAATGCTCGACACAAAGAGGGGCAAACTCGTCGACCTTCTTTCCGGGAGATTTCCCGATCATGCAGATCGAGCCGGCGGCGACGCGATAGTGAGGCTCTCAGCGCTCCTGCCATCGGATCAGCGCTCGTCGATCCTCGATTCAGCGCAGGAAGAAGTGCACTCGCCGGGACGCGTAGCAGTGGTACGGACCCATGTCGCGCCGGCACGCCGTGCTGGGTTTCGCTTCGACGAAATCGGCGAGCGTGATGTTCGGATCGAAACCAGACTGGATACGCTTGATCCCGATCCGATAGGCCTCGGGATATATCGCGGCCAGATCGTCGACCGACCGGCCGAACGCAATCGATGGGAACTCCGACGGCGGGTGGTCGACGTAGAACCCGCCGGCGTGAACGCGGATCATCCCCGAGGCAGTTCCAGTTGGGTATGACCGCGTCCGCGTTCGTGATGACGTTCAGCATACACAGGCCGTGGCGGCGGCCGTCATCGCACTCCGTCGCCACGAACACCTGCGAGTCGCTTACGACGCGCACCCCCAGCGCCCCGTGATATTCGCACCCGCCGGTTCGTCGTCCGAACAGCGTCCAGCTCATCTCGTCCCACGTACAGGCTCTGGGCGTCTGCTCCGGCGGGCGCGTGAGCACGGTCAGGAGCGCGAGAAGCGGCAGCATCGGTCCTCCGGTCGTCGACGCGGTATTCTGGCGGGTGATGCGGAAGCGCGCAAATCAACGGATGCGCGCCTGGGGATCGGCGCAGCGAATCGGTTGTCTCGTCCGAGCGAAATCGAACCGCGCTCTGCGGGGTTCAGCGCCCTTCGGCAGCTAGCGCCCTTCGGCAGTTCGCGCCCTTCGGCAGTTAGCGCTCCTGGCCCTTCGATCACCGTTGGACGTCCCTCACCGCCCAGCCGCCGATGCCCGCAGGCTCGACGGGGTGTGTCCGGTCTGCCGTCGGATGAATCGCGAGAAGTAGCTCGGATCCTCGAAGCCCAGTGCGCCGGCGATGTCCGCGACCGACCGATCCGAGTAGCGGAGCAGCCGCCTCGCCCGCAGCGCGAGCGCTTCGGCGACGAGCGACTTGGCGTTCGCGTCGAGCGCCTGACGGCAGATGGCATTGAGGTGCCCCGCGGTCACGCCGAGCCGCTCTGCGTAGAACGCGACGTCGTGGCGGGCAGTGACATGCTGCTCGATCAGCTTCCGAAACCGCGCAATCGTCGGATGGGCGATCCTGGGTTGCGCCGGCTCTTGCCGCGCCGCGTACCACCGGCCGAGCATGATGAGAATTTCGTAAAGCCGGGCGCGCAGCAGGTGGCTGCTGTCGCCGCGCAGCGAGCGCAGCTCGCGCCGCATGGCTGCCAGCCGGCTTTCCAGTCGCGCCGAGCGTCGGCCGCGGAGGTACATCGCGCTGGTCGGCGCGCCGGCCGCGAAGAACGGCAGCCGTTCGAGAAACGCCGCGTCCGTAAAAAAGTCCTCGAGGAAGGACGCGGGGAAGAACAGGCAGACACCGTCCAGCTGTGTCACGCGCCAGTCGCGCACGACGCCCGGCTTCGTGAAGAACACCGCGCCGGGTCGGACCGCGTGCCGCTCGTCGTCTAGACCGAGCGCGCCGCCGCCGCGCGTGACGAGCATGATGTCGAAGAACGCCAGCGTGTGCGGCCGGTCGGTGATGAAGGCCGGCATGTCGTGCACCCAGGCGACGTCGATCAGTAGCTCGGGCCCGTACTTCGTGTGGTGAAACTCGACCGGTTTGAGTTTCATTGCCGGTTTGTAAGGATTGTCTGAATCCACGAAAAGTACCATCGCATCGGTCTTTTTCGCATGGCTGCCGTCCGCGCTGTCGAGGTAAGATGGTCCTCGGGAATCGACAACATGCCGGGTCCATCCATGCGACGACACCAGATTCTATCTGCCCTGTTTCCCGCGTTCGTGGCACTGTCGCCCGTTGCCGGTCAAACGGCAGTGAGGCGGGGAGTGATCGAACGCAGCGTCGATCTCGCCGGCGCCGTGCGAACATGGACGACCGTCAACCGGCGCGCCGTGACGCTCGACTCTGCCGGGAGAACCATTCTGCGTCTCGACGAAGCGCCGGGGGCCGGGATGATATGGACCGCGGCGACCGACTTCGGCGACGGAACGATCGAGCTCGACATCCGCGGCCGGGACGTGTTTCAGAAGAGCTTTCCCGGGATCGCGTTTCGCTGCGCGTCGAGCGTCGCGTGCGACATCGTCTATCTTCGCCCGTTCAACTTTCGGTCCGCGGATCCCACCCGGCACGCGCACGCCTTGCAGTACACCTCGTATCCCGACTTCTCCTGGGAGCGACTCCGCGCGGACTCGCCCGGGAAGTACGAGAGCGCCGTGGTGCCCGAGCCGAAGCCGGACGACTGGGTGCATTTGCGCCTGGAGCTCCACGGCACCGACCTGCAGGTGTTCGTGAACCACGCGTCGGCGCCGTCGCTCCGCGTGAAGACCCTCGGCGGGCGCACCCACGGCGGAATCGGTCTCTGGGTCGGCGACCTCTCTCCGGGCGACTTCGCCAACCTCTCGATAGTCCGCCGATGATCGCGTCACTCCTCGCGGCCGCCGCGATCACGATCCCATGCGGACTGTTCACGCTGCGCGTCGACTCAGTCGCGCCCGGCGTATACGCCGCGTATCAGGCCGAGCCGTTTCCGTCGATGTTCTATCTGCAGGGGAACACGACGATCGTCGTCGGCGCCAATGACGCGGTGGTCGTGGATGCCGGCGCGAGTCCGGCCGCCGGACGTTGTCTCGTCGAGGCGGTGAAGCGAGTGACGCCCAACCCCGTCCGCTATTTGGTGAATACGCATTGGCATGGCGATCACACCCTCGGCAACCAGGCGTTCGTCGATGCGTTCCCCGGTGTGCAGATCATCGCGAGCGCAAAAACCCGCGATGGCGAAACCGGCGACGGTTGGAAGAACGCGATGGATCTCGCGCGGAGCACGGCGACGCGGAAAGAGCAGGGCGCGCAGCTTCTCGCGGGAGCGCAGTCGGCCGCGCCCGCGGACCGCGACAGCATCGTTGCGATGCTCCACCGCTACTACGATCACGATCTCGACGTACGACAAGCCGACTATCGAGGACTCCGTCTGACACCGCCGACGCGCATCGTCGACAGCGCGCTGACGCTGCAGTCCGGCAATCGGACAATCCGCATCTATTCCATCGGCAAGGGCGACGCGCCCGGGACGCTCGTCGTGTACCTGCCGAAGGAACGAGTGCTGGCGTCGGCGGACCTCGTCGTCGCGCCCGTGCCGTTCGGCTATACCCAGGATCCGATGGGCTGGCGCGAAACCCTCGCGCGCATCGACTCGCTGCCGTTCCGGGTGTTGATCCCCGGACACGGCGATCCCCGGTACGATCACGCGTACGTTCGCCGGCTCGAGCGGCTCGTCGACACTGTGATCGCCGAGGCGCGACGAGCGGTGCGCGAAGGCCGGCCGGCGGATTCGGTTTCGGCGCAATTCGACGCGCGCGCGCTCGCGCGACCGTTCACCGGCGGGAGTCCGACGCTTCAGTTCTTCTTCGAGCAGTATTTTCTCGAGCCCTTCAGCAGGGGCTCGTATGCCGCGCTGAAGGATGCTCTCGGGCGTTCCACGGCTTCGCGTCGCGCAGTCAAACCGTCTGCGGCATCCGTGGCTCATCGGCGCCGCGCCGCCGCGTCGAGCGTCTACCGCGGAGACTCCCGGATCATCGGAAGGTCGAGGAGCAATTCCACCGGCGCGGCAGGAATGTCCACTTCGGACGTGAGCGGCTTGTAGCCGACCGCACGAGTCCGAATTCGATAGTGGCCTGATTGCAGACCGCGGATGAGAAATGACCCGTCCGCCGCCACCGGCGGGCTGTAATGAAACGTTGAATCTCCGACGCGCTCCAACGTGAGAACCGCCGTCGGTACTCGCCCCCCGGTTTCCGGCGTCCCGACATGCCCGACGATCCGGCTGCCGCCCGTCTCGGAGACCGCGAGCGTATCCACCTGTGCGCACCACGCGGGATCCGCCATCTTCTGATAGCCGTTCCGGGAAAAATCGGGGAGATCGCGGATGTGACGGCGAAGGTCGCCGCTCCGGATCAGTCCGAAGTAAAACGTGATCCACGGCCCCGCCATGACGTCCATCTCCTGACGGCCGCGCCACGAGGGATCCATGCGAAGGCCTCGCACCACGTCGTCCGCTCGGCACCCCAGTGCACGGAGCACCGGGATCTCACCGGCCCATGCGACGTTCGCCTTCGGCGAGCTCGATCGCACCGCATCGACGCAATTGCGGCGATTCTCTTCGCTGCCGTCGAGGAAGATCGAGAGGAGCCATGTTCGCTTCGGCCGCACCTGCGCGCACCACGAAGTGTCGCGGGTTGCGACGGCAAGCTCGAAGAAGCAGGTCGACTTCCAGTACCCGATCTGATGCCCGCGAGCCCCCATGGACGCCTTCCACACCGACGTGTCGGCGATCAGGCGGCAAGGCCCCGGGTCGCCCAGGTCTCGCGCGAGACCCACATAGCCCGGGACGAGGTAGGCCTTGTCGTTCGGTGAAAGGCGACCGAGCTGGGCATGCGCCGGACTGCCGGCGGGTGTGAACACGTTCAAGACGATCGCGCAGCCGATCGCACTCGCGATTCGCTGTGCAAATCGGCGGCGCGCACGCACACCAACGGTAGGCTGAGGTCTGAAATCTGATGGCTGGGCCGGAGAATGGGCCCCGCCTGACGGAAGTAGTCGCGGCGGCGTTTTCTCCCTCTGCGTCTCGAGTCTACGTCCTCGCATCTCCTCTCGCTCAGAGACGTCGTGCCAGGCGATTCGGCGCACGAATGTCCGGCCTATTCTCCGGCTGAAATCTTTAATCTTAGATCTCAAATCTCCACCGGGTCGGCGCTCTCTGGCACTTAGCGCTCTCTGGCACTTAGCGCCCTCTGGCACTTGGCGCCCTCTGGCACTTGGCGCCCTCTGGCACTTGGCGCCCTCTGGCAGGTAGCGCTCTCGAAACCTCAGCGCTCTCAAACCCTCAGCCCTCTTCCGGCCACAAATGCCATATTCCTCGCCCCCCATGCTCCGCGATCACCCGCGACAACCGCTCCGCCGCATTCCGCCAGTTCCGCTCTGTTGACCGCTGCGCGAGATCCGCATCCCCATCGGCGATCGCCTGCGCGATGGCGTCGTGTTCTTTGACCGACACCGCGAGCTGATCGAGCAGCACGTTCACGTATAGCCGCGCATAGCGCTCCGTCTGCGGCTTGATCGCCCGGTGCAGCGCCAGCAGTCGTGGGCTTGCCACGCCTTCGACGTACCCCTGATGAAACTCGTAGTCGAGGTCGAACAGCCGCGACGACGACACCCGCTGCCGTGCGCCGCTGGACAGCCGCTTGTTGATCTGCCGCAGCTTCTGCACGATCCGCCGTCGCGCGTCAGCGGGAAGGCTCGCCGCCTCTCGCGCCGCCAGCCCCTCGAGGTGTCCGACGACGAGGAACAGGTCGCGCCCGTCGCTCTGCGTCAGCGGCGTCACGATGAGCCGCTGGTCGCCGACCCGGCCCACTGACGCCACGAAGCCCTCGTGCTGTAAACGGTGCAGGGCGCTCCGCACCGGCGTGCGGCTGCTCCCCATTCGCGCCACCACGGCGCGTTCCGAGATTCGGGCCCCGGGAGGCAGTTGGCCCTGCACGATCAGCGACCGCAGCGCCTCGTAGACGCGGGTGACGTTGTCGACGGCTTCGTCGGCTGATTCGGCGAGCGTGCGGCCGCGCGCCACTTTCCTGGATGATGAAGGCACGCGCGCAAGGTAGAAAACGATGTGGGTCGTGGCAAGCCGCGAAACGGTCCCCGGTGAGGACGACGATGTCGGCGTCCTGCAGGGCGTTGCTGATTAAATGGTATACCAGAACGGCCCACCGGTGCAGCGATTGGCCCGGTCGACCATTGCGGCGTTCTCCCGACTTTCCTATGTTAGCGCCGCCGCCACCCGCGCCCCCGCCCGCGCCTCCCCCATGGCACACGCTCACGATCTCGCCGCTTCGCTTCCCCCGGCCGCGCGGCGGCTCGACGCCGATCCGCATGGCGTCTTCCTCCGCAACCTCGAGAGTCGCGACGACTATCGCGCCTGCGTCGCGCTCCAGCGCGACGTCTGGGGCGTCGAGTTCAGCGACGTCGTCCCGGCGTCGATTCTCCAGGTCACGGCGCACGTCGGTGGGATTCTCCTCGGCGCCTTTGCCGGCGACGATCTCCTCGGCTTCGTCTTCGGCATCACTGGGGTGCACGACGACGAGGTGGTGCACTGGTCCCACATGCTCGGCGTCCGTCGCGCCGCGCGTGAGATGGGAATCGGCCGGCGCCTCAAGGAGCGCCAGCGCGCGCTGCTCGCCGCGCGCGGAATCCTCCGCGAGCTGTGGACGTTCGACCCGCTCCAGGCCAAGAACGCGCACCTCAACATCAACCGCCTCGGTGTGCGCGTGCGCGACTATGTCATCGACATGTATGGATCGACCGACAGCCCGCTGCATCTCGGGGTGCCCACCGATCGGTT
>JADMIO012500480.1_pt1 | contig 10814 bp, 17 predicted proteins | sample 8958161 | NCBI WGS metagenome assembly JADMIO01 (sample SAMN16585339, study PRJNA669376) | soil metagenome | isolation source: Crop rotation soil | place: USA: Cullars Rotation, Alabama | collected 2011 | reverse complement strand
GCGAATGGATCCGCCGCGCCTTGGGCGTTCTGGTGCTGGCTGGTGTCGCCGCCATAGCGCTGGGCCTGGATACGGGCCTGCTGACGCGCCTGTCGCTGGCGCGCACCAACGGTGTGGAACAGTCTCTGCTGCAGGGACTGGGCCTGGGCCGCAAGACCCAGACTATCGCCGTCGCCGGCAGCAATCTGCCAGTGGAAGGCACGATGCCGGAGCTGAAAGGCGCGGTGGAATGGCTGAATTCGCCCCCGCTGACGCGCGCGGGCTTGCGCGGCAAGGTGGTACTGGTGGATTTCTGGACCTATTCCTGCATCAACTGCCTGCGCGCGCTTCCTTATGTCGAAGCCTGGGCGCGCAAATATCAGGATCACGGCCTGGTGGTGATCGGCGTGCATGCGCCGGAATTTGCCTTCGAGAAAATACCGGACAATGTGCGCCGGGCGGTGAAGGATCTGGGCGTCACCTATCCTGTGGCGCTGGATAACAATCTCGCCATCTGGCAGGCCTTCGACAACCAGTACTGGCCGGCGCATTATTTCATCGATGCCGAGGGCCGCATCCGCCATCACCATTTCGGCGAGGGCGAATATGACCAGTCCGAACGCGTCATCCAGCAGCTCCTGGCCGAGGCGGGCACCAAGGATGTGCCGGGCGGCATCGCTGATCCCAAGGCGCGCGGGGTGCAAGCCGCGCCCACGCCCGATGATCCCGCCCGCTCGCCGGAAACCTATGTCGGCTATGGCCGGGGCAGCAACTTCGCCGCCGGTCCCGTGCATCCCGATGAAGCGGCGAACTACGAAACACCTTTTCCGCTGCAGCCCCATCAATGGGGCTTCACCGGCCGCTGGACCATTGGCGAGGAGATGTCGGCGCTCAATACGGCCGGCGGCAAAATCACATTTCGTTTCCATGCCCGCGACCTGCATCTGGTGCTGGGGCCGGGCGCCGATGGCAAGCCGGTGCGGTTCAAGGTGAGTCTGGACGGCCAGGAGCCCGGCACCAGCCATGGCATGGATACCGATGCCGCCGGCAATGGCACGGTGACAGGCCAGCGGCTCTACCAATTGATCCGGTTGAGCGTTCCATCCGCTGCACAGACCGATCACACCTTCACCATCCAGTTCCTGGATTCCGGCGTGCAGGCTTTCGCGTTCACTTTCGGATGATCTGTTCACGCGCCACGGCGGTGACAAGAAGCTGAACGGCCTATTCATGCCGGGTTCAGGCGGCGGCTCTCATGCTCGCATGCATGAGTGACTGGGCAGATCTGGCAATCTTGTGCCGTGTGCGCGCGTCGGTTTTTCGGCTGCGGGCAGAGGCCGCTGAAACCGCCGAAGAACGGGCGGATTATCAACGCATTGCCGAGCAGTGGAACCGGAAGGCGGACGACGTGGCGCGCGAAGCGCCGGCGGCGCTTTAGCGACCCTCTATTTGACGACGACCAGTGCCAGGGTGGCGCCCAATCCCGTCAGCATGGGAATGGTCTCGCCCCCGGGCCGAGACATGGAATGCCCGATGATGGGATGAACCGGCTTGGCGGCGCTATGGGACGAAAAGCTGCTGGAGCCCAGCATCAAGCAGATGGCGGCGGCAAGGACAGGCTTCATTGTTGCGCTCCACGCGGATTGCAACCCCCTTGCCCGCACGGCCGGGACCTTTATCCACGAAATCCGCTTTGCCAACCCCGCTGGGCACCTCGCGGTTAACAAAGCCTGAGAGCGAAAGGCGCAATCGATTCAGATGCGGATACCGTCATCGGCACAGCGCGATCAGAAGACATGCGGCAGAACAAAACGCGAAGCAACAAATTGTCATCTTAACTTTCGACGGGTTCATGACCTGTTCCGGCCGCGGGGAGCGAAAGAATTTCGCGCAACGCGCCTTTTGTGAATGCGGGGGGGGGGGGGCAGGGTTCTAAGCTTGTCCTTTCAAATCGGCAGGAGCGCGAAATCGGGAAGAAGCTGATGCGCCTCGATTTCTATTTCGCCCGGGCCCGACATGCCCAGGACGAAGCCAGGCGCTGCGTGACACCCGCCGGCCGCGCGCTCTGGCTGGAAATTTCCCATCAGTATCACGACCTGGCGGGCTATGCCGAGCGTGCGCATGACGACGAGGTCTATCGGCCGCCCTTCATCCCGGCAAACCGGTCAGCCGGTCGATGCTGAAATAGGCGGTGGTCTTGCCGCCATTGTTGTTGTTGAGATTGCCGCAATTGGCGTTGGTGTTGTTCAGGCCCACGCAGAGCCGCATTTCCATTATCGGCAGATGGCTGTTCAACCCCGAAACCAGGGACGAGCTGGAATAGGATGTGGTCGCCATCAGCCAGCCACTATATTGCTGGCGGCCCGGCGTATCGTCGGCCGCGGCGGTGTCGGTGGTGGTGATGTTGTAGCCGGCGGACTCGTCCGGATAGGTCCAGGTCTTCTGGTTGCCCAGCTCGTTGAAATAGGCCTGCAGGTTCGCCGCCATCACCGTGTCCTTCACATTGCTGTTGGGGATCAGGCAGCTGCTGCAGAACTTGCTCTTGGAAATGCGGCTGAGGGCATAGTTGAAGTTGCCCATCTCCGCCCAATAGGCGCGCGACCGGGCGAGCGAGGCTTCCACCGCACGCTGTTCCACCAGGATGCTGCTGGTGACGATGCCGGCAAAGCCGATGGCGATGATCGTGCCCACCATCATCACCACGATGAGGGCGTTTCCTCTCTGGCTTTTCAGCGCATCCTTCATGCGCGGGAAAAGCTAGGCGCCGCGCATTACCGCGCACCTAAGCGTGCGGGTAAGAGTTGGTCCGCAAGCGCACGCAGCGCGAAAAACTTCGCGGCGCGATTATCAATTGTTTGCCCGCGCGCCCTCTTTCGCATCAATTGTTATGCGAGCGCTTCCGCACGCATTGGTACGAAGCGGAACCAATAGCATGGTGAAGGGATTGGATTACGCGCAGGATAGAATTTGGGAGAGCCCATGAGCACACTTCTTATAATCATCCTTCTGATCGTGCTGCTGGGCGGCGGCGGATTCGGCTATAGCCGCTGGGGCGCCGGCGGCGCCGGCAGCGTGCTCGGCCTGGTGTTGATAGTTTTCCTGGTGCTCTGGCTGCTGGGCGCCGTTGGCGCGCACGCCTGATTGAATCAGGCGCTTTCCACGTCAGCCCCGTCATCGTCTGTCACCCGGACGATGGCGCAATATTCCTTGAGAATGGCCGCTGCTGCCAAGGCATGCTCGCGTTTTTCGTATCTCACCGTCAGGCTGTCGGGACGCGCGGCATCGCGCTTGGCGGTCAGGGTGTAGAGTTGCGGCATCGGCGGACGGAGCGCTGTTTTCCGATCAGAGGTTGCGGAAAAAATCCCGGGCGCGCCAGCGCCAGATCGCGACAGGGTTAAAGCTGGTAACGCTCCCGCTGTGGACAAGTCACCAGCTTGGCTCCTCGATGGTCTTGGCCAGGTGATGCCATTTCTCGGCCAGCTGCAGGAATTGGTCCCGGGCTGCTTCGTCGGCCGCCGTTTCTGCCTGTTGAAGCAATTCCGCGGCTTTCTGCCGGTAAAAGGCGGGAGTGCCGGGCCGGACCGGATGTTCTGACAATGATCGCTCCTTCGCCTGCTACCGTACAAATAATGCGGAACGCCTTGAATTGTTTCCGCAAAACCATGCGCAACGGGACGTGTCCTGGAACGTGACAGTGTGAGTCGGCGTTGGCTGTGACACAAACCCTCCGGGAGAAAGTCATGGCTACCAACGCCCCGGCCGGCGACGGCCACCGCAATGGCGCTGTCCGCAAGCGCTCGCAGCTCAAGACCAGGCTGATGGGCGAGGAACATTTCACCAAGCGCGACAAGACCAGCGGCCAGTTCATGGCCCAGAAAAAGGACGCACGAAAGTTCAAGGGCGTGCGAAAGGAACCCCGGCACTGACCCCCGGCACTGACCTAAGGGTCAGCCGATCAGGCCCCGCCGCAGGCAGAATTGCAGGACCTGGTCGCACGCCATGAAGCCGGCCAGCGCGGCCATCAGCCAGATCAGCACATGGGACGGCAGCAGCAGGCCGCGATATTCCACCACTGCCATCGCCCCCAGCATCAAGCTGGCCGAGAGCAGCACGGCCCCATAGAAGAACGTGATGGCGCTTTTGCTCATGCCGGCAGGCCCGGCCTGCCGCACAGGCTCGCTTCGGCGATGGCGCGCCGCGCACTTATCATTGGTGGAAATCCCAGCCTTCAGTCCCGGCGATCAGATGTAGCCGAGTTCGCTCCTCCGCGCCAAGAGACTTGGCCGCGGAACTCGGCGCCGCGACCCGGCGTTGGTTTTATGTTCCCCGCGGAGAGCTGCGATGGCCGAGAAGTTCCCGAGCGTAAAAATCTCCGATCTGACGGTGGAGATCGATTCCGTTCCGGTGGAGACCTCGCTTGGCGAGGTGGCCTGGGCGACAGTGGCGATCACCTATGTCAGCGGCGGGGTAGAGCCCACGCTCGCCATTCGCGTGCCGGTGCCCTGGAGTGAAGCGGACAAGGAGCGCGAGGCGTTGCGGCGCGCGCGCCAGCTGATCGATCATGCCTGCACCTTCCCCGGCCTGGCGCAGCAGGTCTCCTCGCCGGGGATTCTGGAGGGCACCGCGCTGGAAGGGCTGGCCCAGGAGCTGGGGATATCCGAGCCAAAAACCCAGCCAAACCGCGTCCAAAAATAGCGCCGGCCTGGCCGGCGGCCCTGCTTGTTAACCGTAAGTTGAGCAGCGCCCTGTAGCTTTGCGTCTCAGTCTTAGAACGCATCGAAGCGTCGCCACGGGGCCATGGCCAGCAAGGATTATCTTCAAAGCGCGGTCGCCGACCCCGTGCGCAGCCGCTGGCTGGATGTCGATTTCGCCGCCGACAGCCTGCGGCGCAAATGGGTCAACAGCTTCTATCTGTGCGTGCTGTACCTGGCCGTCGCCGCCGCGTCGTTCCACGGCTTCTACGAAAAATGGGGCTTCAGGGACGTTCCCATACCCGGCTATGTGAACGAAGCCCATTACAGCTTTTCGCAGATGCTGGATGGCAGCGCCGACCGCCCCTTCGTCTATCGGCGGCTGCTGGTCCAGGCTGCGGCCAATATCGAGGCCGCGCTTCCCGAAACCGTCCGCCAAACCATTGCGCAGCGGCTGGAACAGCGCGTGTGGTGGGAACGCCAAAGCTGGCTGTCTTCCCTGCAGGCGACGGCCGATGTCCGCGGCCAGCATCTGATTGCCTATTGCCTGGTCTATTACGCCTGTTTTGGCTTCCTGTTCTTTTCCCTGCTGCTGGGACGCAGCATCTGCCTGGAACTTGGTGTGACGCCGGCAGCCAGCGCGGCGGCGCCGGTCATTTTCGCGCTGATCCTGCCCTACATGTTTTCCATGGGCGGCTTCTTTTACGACTTCCCGGAGCTGTTCTTCCTGACGGCGGCAAGTTTGCTGGCGGTCCGCGGACAATGGCTGGCGCTTATCCCTCTCGCGGCGGTTGCGACCCTCAACAAGGATACGTTCCTGCTCTTTACGGCCGCGCTTTACCCCTTCCTGGCGCGGAAGGCGGGATGCCGGACGGGGCGCATGGCCGTGCTGGTCCTCATGGCGGTCAGTTTCGCCGCGCTGGCCTATGTGCGCCTGACCTATGCGCACAGCGCCGGACAGTCGGAACAGATCTGGCTTCGCCAGAGCGTGCATTTCTACGCCGACCTGACCAACCTGTTCCGCTTTGAAGACACGTTCGGGATCGAGGCGCCGCGCGGCTACAGCATCCTGACCTTTGCCGTGCTGGTTTTTCTCTACCGTGGCGCCTGGCAGGGCTTGGGCGAACCGGTGCGCAGCCACATCATCATCGCGGCCATCGTCAATATCCCGCTGGTGCTGGTGTTCTGCGGGCCGGGCGAAATGCGCGATTTCAGCCTTTGCTATATCGGCCTGATCCTTGTCATCGGACAGACTTTGAGCAACTGGCTCAAGACGGCGAGCCAGGCGCAGCAACTGCAACGCGGCTAGCCGGCTTCGTCCCTATTCGCTCAGACGGGCGGATGCGCGACGCTTGACGGCGCGGTTCCCAGAACCAGAAGCGCGCAAATGAGGGCGAGCGCCAGCCCCAGCACCAGCCATCCGGTCGTACCGAGTGTACGTTTACGTTTGTTCATTGCGTCACGCATCCCGAGATTTTGTCCGGCATCAGGAACGAACAACTCCCGCGAATGGTTGGTGCCGGACAACCCCAGGAGGAATTAAAAATGGCGAACGACAACAGGCAGGCCGGCCAGCAGGGCGGACAGCAGGGTTCCGGCCAGCAGGATCAGCAGAAGATGGGTCAGCAGTCCGGCCAGCAGCAGCGCCAGGGAAGCCAGCAGTCCGGCGGTCAGTCGGGCAGCAGCAGCGATCAGGACGATCAGAGCTCGAGCGGCCAGTCGGGCCAGTCTGATCAGAACAAGTCCGGCCAGAACAACCAGCGCTGACCCGCCCTCAGCGCCCGAGGGCCCGCCGCACCCCAGCGGCGGGCTCTCATTTTATCAGCGGGCACCAGCTTTCATTTTCCGCCAGCAATTCGATGGGCCCGTCCAGATAGGGATCCACAAACCAGGACGCCCCGATGATGCCGTCGCCCCTCTGGCCATCGCTGCCCAGCGGCAGCGCGATGCGCTCGCCCTCGATGATGCGTCCCGCCTGTCTGTAAAGCTTGCCTGAACTGCGATAGACGGCGGGCCCGGTCACCACCCGTGTCAGCGCCTGATGCACCCACAGATAGATCGCGCCGGTATGGGCAAGCTCCAGCGGCAGGCCGTGGAAGCTTTTGCCGAAGGACTTGGTGATCTGCTCGCCCGACAGCCGTCCGGTGAATTTCCCGGTGGTGGGGTCATAGGCATAGACCCAGAGAAGCCGGGCCTGCTGCGACAGCTCTTCCGGCCGCAGCGCCTCCCAGGGTGGCAGAAGGGCGGAGCCGCGCGCCGCATTCCAATGTTGGGCGATCGCGCGCAGGGCAGGGGCTTCTATCGAAGCGAGGAAGGCGTCGAAAGTCATGGCCGGTCTGTTCGTGGTCCATTGACCTTGGCGTGAATCCGGCCCCGGCGCCAGATGCGGGTTGTGACCTGCGCCCAATGTACGAACGGCGTAAGGGTCTGAGGGGCTTCCGCAATTGTCTGGCGGGCACCAGGCTTTTGGCCGCCGGCCGGCGGCGGCATTGCAACTTCGTCCCATTAGGAGGAGATTCAAGCCAAGACGACGTCACCCTCATTACGCCTGCATTTCAAACAAGAAATCATCGGGAGGGAAAATATGAATGAGTTGTCTGCCGCAGCACGCGCACTCGCCGTCATTCTGTCCATCGTGTCCGCCTTCATCTCCGTTCCCTTGACCGCACCGCTGCTTCTGATTTTCGGCGGCTTCGCGGCGATCAAGAACAATGCGGAGAGAAACGCCAAGAACTTTCTCATCACCATTGTCCTGCTGCTGGGCGCCGGAACCTTGAAGGTGCTGCCTTATGTGGGCGACTACCTGGTGGCGATCTTCACGTCCTTGGGCATCGCCTTTGTCGGCGCGTCCATTGTCGCCATCACCATCACGCTGATCCTGCGCATCAAGCGGGACTGGGTGAAGTAAGCCTTAGCGGGTCTTCGACTGCGAGCGTGAGGCATGGCCGCGGATCTCCGTCACGGCCTGCTTCACCGCGTCGATCACCGCCTGCGGCTGGTCGTACTGGATGTAGTGGTTGCTGTCCGGCACCACGATGTTGCGGCCGCGGGTGGAGAGCGCGGCAATCCGGTCATGTCCGGCCACCCAGGCCTTGTTCATGGCGGCGCTCTGCTCGGCGGTGAAGCCGGGATTGCCGACCTCCAGGCCCCGGGTCAGCACGATCAGCGGCTTGTCGCCAAAGCTGACCTTGACCGCTTCCAGTTCCTTCTGATCCAGATTCTTTTCGGTCTTGGTGGAGAGGAAGCTGTCATACTCCGAGGCCTTGGCCAGCATGTAGGAGGGCCGCGAAATCTGCGCCTTCTTCAAGGCGGCCAGGGCGGGCGGCAGCCGGCTGTCGTTGCCGGCGCAATCCTTCGGCAGGGGCGCGGGCAGGGTGGCGCATTCCCTCAGCCGCGCCACCTGGGCGTGGAGCGCAATCAGCAAGTCGTCGGCGGCTTTCTGCGGCGCGCCGGCGGCGACACCGGCTCCCGACAAGGCGTCCCACTGATTGGCGAAAGAGCCTTCGACCAGAACCGCGCCCGCCAGATCGTCAGGATGGGTCGCTTCCAGCATCACGCCAAAGAGGCCCGCAAGGGAGTGGCCGACATAAAGGACGGGCCCCAGCCTGGCCGCGGCGATGAGGGCATGCAGATCGGCGGCGCCGGCGCGCGCATCGGAGGCGTCCTTGCGTGGATCGCTGAAGCCGATGCCGGCGCGGTCATAGGCGCAGGCGCGCGTCGTTTGCGCGATTTCGCCCTGCACCAGCCGCCAGACCAGGCTGCTGTCGCCCATGCCGGAATCAAACAGCACCGTCGGGTTGCCCCGGCCCATGCAGGAGAGATTCAGCCGGCGCCCGCCATCGACCGCGACCATCTTGGCGGGATGCATATAGAAGCTGTCCGGCACAGGGGTTGAAATCGGCGCCGCGCCAACCGATAGCGCCGCAAGCACCAGACCCACAAAGGCCGCGCACAATCTCATCCTGGCCCTTTCTGAGTCATGATCGTCAGCTGAATTTGGCGGCTCTGGAGTTGAAGGCGATGCTGATCCGGTCTTCATCCGACCGGCTCATATTGACGCGATGCAAAAGCCAGGATGGAAAGATCAGGAGATCGCCGGTGATGGGCGGGATCACCATGGCGTGGCCGGTAAAGGCGTTAAAGCTGCCGGCCATCTCGTTCGAGATCGTATAGGTGTGGGCGGTGATGGGCGTCTTCAGCTCCAGCTCACCCTTGTCCGCGCCGCCCTTCACATAATAGACCGCGGAAAACAGGCTGCCGGGATGGTCGTGTGAATAGTTGAAGTGGCCTTTCTGGTTGATGTTGATCCAGGCCTCCGTGATCACCTGGCGCATCGACGGGTTGAATTCGAAAGCGCGGTGCACCTCGTTCAGCCTTTTGTCGGCTTCCGCAAACAGCTCCGCCAGCTCCGGCGCGGCCAGATCGAGATTGTCGCTCTGCCAGCCGCCGCCGTTGGAGATCACCCGCCCGGCGCTGTTTTTCTTTCTTTCCAAGCAGAATTTCTCGATCTTCTCATTGTCCAGGCGGAGCGACTCTACCGCCAGGAAATTGATGAAGATCGGCATGATATTGATCATCGGACACTCGCGTCAGTGCTTGAGGCCTGGCAGGGGAAGCCAGGCGGCGCGATCCATCTGGTTGGAGGTGAGCCAGAGATTGCCGCCGATGATCTGGGCGGTGGAAACGCCGCCGAACTCGGCGATGGCCGGGCCGTAGGCCACCACACGGTAGGTTGCGGTGGCCGGATCGATCCGGGCCACGACAAAGCCGCGATGGCAATTGGGATCGAGCTTCTTCTCGATCATCTCCTTGCGCGTGCCGCCGCAGGCCGGCTCGTCCTCGAACACGCCTGCCGTCAGCAGCTCATCGCCGCTCCAATGGATATTGTCGACATTGAACCACTTCAAGTCCACATGGCGCACCTTGGTGGTGTCGGCCAGGGAAATGATTTCGACCGAATGGCTGCCGGAAACCGCCTGGTAGATTTCTTTTTCATCCTTGGAGATCTCCACGCCATTGTTCCCGGCGAACTCGGTGCCGGGTAGGAGGCGCCAGGTCTTGTCGCTGGGCTTCCATTGAAAAAGACCGCCGGTGATCTTGCCGACATAATAGTCCGCCTGGGTGGCGCCATTCTTCATCTGAATGCTGTTGTAGATCGTGCCGTCCATGGCGGCGGTAAGGCCGTTGCCCCTGAGATTGTCCGGAACCTTGACGCAACCGGTCCAATGCAGCGCCGGCAGTGCGCCGCGCGCATCCAGCGCGAAGACCTGGACGCTTTCAAACGGAAATCCGTGGGTCACGGTGTAATAGCTGAAAAGTCCCGGCGTCCTGGTGGGCCGGATGGCGACGCCATGGGCGCTCAGCTTTTTGGCCTCCGGCATGGTGGGGCAATCGGGATAGGTCTTCAGGTCGGGCCGGGGCTGGTTGAGATCGAGTTGCCGGAAGGCTTTGGTATCGGCGTCGATCAGGCCCCAGCCGGTGGCGGCCGAGCCGCCGGTGATGATGTATTTGGTGCCCGGGATGATGAGCATGTCTTCGGGGCGGCCGATATTGCACACATAGTTCAGGCCCATGGCTGGCGTGCAGGGCAGGGGCGCGGGGGTTTGCGGCCGGGCAGGGGCCACGCCCAGGATCAGCGCCGCTGCAGCGACGATGAGAGGATATTTCATGGGCCCCCGCCTTTCTTGTTTATGTCCCTCGTGAGCATAGCTTGCCCCACCCGGCCGCAGGCATCAAATGCCCGGGCCGGGCTTCTGCACCCAGAAGATGTACATGCCCCCGAACAGGCCGGGATGTTCGGCCTCGAATGTTTCCCAGCAGACAAGGTCGGTGGCGGCTCGGTCCTCCGGGAAGCGCTGGTGGTATTGGGCCAGCACCGCATCGCCCAATTCGAAGCCCAGCAGGCGCAGATTCTGGCTTTGAAGGAAGCCTGCGATCTGACTGAGGGTCATGCGCTGTTCCTGCACATGGAAAAGCAGATCGCGGCAGGCGCTGAGGCTGAAGAAATCTTCCGACTCCAGAACAGAGGCATAAGCGCGCGGATCGCCGTCCCGGATCAGTTCCTGGCGGAAGCTGCGAATGTCCTGCGCGCTGACGCCAAACCCTCGCTCCTTGATAAGTGCTCGCGCCGCCATCACAGCGCGC
>JADMIO011609133.1_pt1 | contig 10814 bp, 9 predicted proteins | sample 8958161 | NCBI WGS metagenome assembly JADMIO01 (sample SAMN16585339, study PRJNA669376) | soil metagenome | isolation source: Crop rotation soil | place: USA: Cullars Rotation, Alabama | collected 2011 | reverse complement strand
GATCTCTGCGTTAAATATTCCTCGCGACTACACTTACGCAGAGATCACAGAGGTACGCAGAGATCGCAGAGAAGAACCAAATAGTTGTAAAAACCACTTTTTGTGCAAAGTCTTTTGGGGTTTGGGGGGGGCTTTGCCTCAAAAGTCGAACTCGCACCTTGGATCGGGTCAGTACAGGGAGCGGTAGCGACCTGGTCCAACCATGGGAGTTAAGAATCATTAAGGAATATCGCATGCTGATCACTGACCAGGTCGCTACCGCTCCCTGTACTGACCCGATCCAACAATGATTTGACTTTTGAGGCAAAGCGACGTTTGGGCGTCTTATCGGAGAGACCATAGAGGTACGCAGAGTTAAGTAGAGAAGAAAATAATATGGTGGCTGTACAAGAGGTCTGCAAAACCTTAACATACGCCATCGAACGTAAGGTGCCTGAAAGCACTCCTCCAACTAAGTCCACAACGTATGATCATCAGCAACAACGCGGACACCCTAACGCCAGAAGTTGTTTCTTCCAGCTTGCCAGACAAACCAGTAGTCGTAATTGAACCACGAGCATGGCTCGTTCCTGATTTGCAAGAGCTTTGGGCGTACCGCGAATTGCTTTATTTTCTGATGTGGCGCGACGTCAAAGTCCGCTACAAACAGACGGTTCTGGGGATTGTCTGGGTGGTGTTACAACCGCTGATGATGATGCTCGTCTTCGCCTTCCTTTTTGGCAAGATGGCCGGAATAAAATCAGACGGTATCCCTTATTCCTTATTTGCTTATGCTGGACTGCTGACGTGGACATTTTTTTCCTCTGCGGTTAATGCGGCCGGCAACAGCGTGGTCAACAGCTCAGGCCTGATTACGAAGGTCTACTTTCCGCGCATGCTGGTGCCCGCGGCTGCCGTCGGCGCCACTCTGGTGGATTTCGCGGTTTCCTTCGTTCCTTTGGCAGCCATGATGATCTTCTGGAAGGTTCGACTCACGTCGCAGCTCCTTCTGCTACCGATTTTCATCGTTATGCTCGTTGTACTCGCGCTTGGCGTGGGCATGTGGATGGCCGCGTTAAATACAAAGTATCGCGATATCAGGTTGGCCTTACCTTTTCTGCTTCAACTTTGGTTCTTCGCCTCCCCTATTATTTATCCATCGAGTCTGGTTGAAGGAAAGCTCAGTTGGCTGCTAGCTTTAAATCCGATGGCCGCAATAATAGAAGGGTTTCGGGTGTCGCTATATGGCCATAGGTCCTTTGATTGGCCCGCGATCGGTTATGCCGGCGTTGCAGCTATCCTAATTCTCGTGTACGCCACCTACAACTATAAACGCGCAGAGCGAAGTTTTGCCGACCTCGTCTGAAGAGTATGAAACCGATCATCAAAGTCGAAGGTCTGGGAAAGCAGTATCGTATTGGTGCGCGCGCTGAGCGATTTCCAACGCTTCGCGACTCACTCGCACGCGCCGTTCGGAAGCCGCTCCGCGCCCTGCGTCCCAATGGGCATACGCAAACATTCTGGGCGCTGCGCGATGTCGACTTTGAAATTGCACCGGGCGAGGTGGTCGGAATAATCGGCCGCAACGGCGCGGGCAAGTCGACTTTGCTAAAAATACTCTCACGAATTACTGAACCAACAACTGGATGTGCTGAGTTGTACGGTCGCGTTGCGAGCTTGCTTGAAGTCGGAACTGGTTTTCATCCTGAGCTTACCGGACGCGAGAACGTGTTTTTGAACGGCGCAATTCTAGGCATGCGCAAGGCGGAGATCGATCGCAAGTTCGATGAAATCACAGCATTCGCCGAAATCGAGAGGTTTATCGACACTCCTGTTAAGCGTTACTCCAGTGGAATGTACGTCCGGCTGGCGTTCGCTGTCGCCGCTCACCTGGAACCAGAAATATTGATTGTCGATGAGGTTCTGGCAGTCGGCGACGCGCGTTTCCAGAAAAAGTGTCTGGGCAAAATGAATGAAGTAGCTAAAGGCGGACGGACCGTTCTTTTCGTCAGTCATAACATGCGCGCGGTAGTGCAACTGTGTGGTAATTGCATCTGGATCAATGAAGGACGGGTTAGTTCTCACGGCCCGGCGAGTGAAGTAGTCGTTAATTATTTGTCATCCGTTCAGCCGCAAACAATGGATGGCCTGATCACGAAGGAAATGCACTACTTTGAGCCGGACCAACTCGCCTTTACACGCATAGAACTGCTGGACGAAGACTCCCGTCCCACGGTCATCAGTTATTTCGGCAATCCGCTTCGATTTCGCACTGAGTTCGAAGTGCGAGCGCCCGTGGAGCAGGCTCGTCTGGGGCTGGTGATAAATAAGTTTGATGAGACGGTCGTGTGCGCAGTTCAGCACACAGACGCTGCATTGGATTTACTCAACCTGCAACCTGGGCGATACGTCGCACATATCCAGGTCGATGTTCCGTTGGTTCCCGGTCCTTATTACGCCGCACTCTTTGCGAAAGCACACGGTGGTTACTGGACGTCAGGAGAGCCAAGCCTCGCTTACGTTGCTCACGCACTGGCTTTTAACATTGAGGAGGTTTCGGCCGAAGGCGGAACGGTTCTACCTACTAATGCGCTCATCCATTCGGTCTCTCATTGGAGCGTGGAGGGGGTAGACCTGGGAATCGGGTCAGTACCGTAACGCTAAATTGGCCTTGCCCGAAAAGAGTTTTGAATCACCCTTCGGGTCTTCTCTGCGCTCTCTGCGTATCTCTGTGTCCTCTGCGTTAAAGTTAGCCCTGGGAAACATTTAACGCAGAGGACACAGAGATACGCAGAGAGCACAGAGAAGAGTCCAACACAGCAATACACGCTCTTTACGTATTTTTCGGGCAAGGCCAAGCTAAATTGCTATTTGTGCAGAGCACCATGGAAAAGACCTGTGGAATGTGTGGTTCCTCAACGCTTGTAGCAACGACGGAAACATTTAACCTCGCAGACATCCTGCACCGCTGGGAACGTGAAGCTCAAGTCACATTCACCGACAGCGTGTGGCGGCAGTATACGCAACCGTCGTCGCCCCACGTAACGCTGTATCGCTGCTCAAAATGCGGCTTTGCGATCTTCTATCCCCAGTTCGCCGGCTCCTCAGATTTCTATGCATCCATCACTACTAGCGACGGTTCCTGTTATACGGAAGACAAGTGGGAGTTCAGGCAAGCTGTTAAGGATCTCAGGCGTCATCGCTGCCGCCGTGTTCTCGATATCGGTTGCGGCAGTGGCTACTTTCTTGATCTGTTGCGTGACCGTCTGCCTCACGCTGAGACGATTGGTTTTGAGTTTAATTCCGAGATGGCAAGTCTCGTTCGCTCCAAAGGGCATAATGTATTTGACGGAGCATCACCGGAAGTACTTTTGAATTCCCGGAAGGCAGAGCCGTTCGATGCCGTCTGTATTTTCCAGATGCTCGAGCACGTTAGTGACCCGGTGCGATTGGTCCGCACGGCGCACCGTCTGCTCAAGCCCGGCGGCATGCTGATCCTCGCCGTACCCGACAACGCGGGTCCGGTCAAATACTTTGCCACAGCGCTAACAGAGCTGCCGCCACATCACCTGTCGCGTTGGCGGGCATCTACGTTTCGCGCGGCGCTTCCAAGGCTGGGCTTTGACGTCCAAAGGATCGCACACGAACCACTCCCCGCGTTTCTCTGGAAAGATTATCTGCCCGTGATACTGGACCATAGCGGACTAGCGAAATTCATAATTACAGGTTTGAAGAAGAACGATCGATTAGTCAGAGTGCTAAATCATCTGCCGTTGAAATGGCTGTACGGCGTTCGCGGGCACTCAGTCTATGTAGTCGCGAAAAAAACCGGCGATCAATCGCAAACTGTCGCCGATGATTTAGCCGGAGAGCGAGCTTAATGCAGATTCCGTCCCAATTGAGATGCCTTCTGCATGGCGAGCGAATTACGACCCACGGGTCTGCACGCGTCGAGGATGCAGGCGAATTAGTTTGCGCTCAGGGTTGTAAGTTTCCTGTGGTAAAGAACGTGCCGCGCTTTGTCCCGGCTGATAGTTATGCCGCCGGTTTTGGACTCCAATGGAACACGTTTCGTAAAACTCAGCTCGACTCGTACACGAAAACATCCATCTCGCGCGATCGGCTCGTGCGCTGTCTCGGCGGCCCACTCGAAAGTGTCAAAGGAAAGACTGTTATCGAAGTTGGGTGCGGAGCTGGACGATTCACTGAATTGTTGCTCGGAGCTGGTGCTCATGTATTTGCCGTCGACCTGTCTGCGGCAGTCGAAGCCAACTATGAAAACTGCGGTAGCGCAGAGAATTACTTTGTGTGCCAGGCCGACGCTCGCCATGTTCCGATTGAGCCAAACTCATTTGATTTTGTAGTTTGTTTGGGCGTCATTCAACACACCCCGAATTCGGAAGAGACAATCGCAGCCCTCACGCGCTATCTCAAACCGGGCGGCACTCTGGCGATAGATCATTATGCTCACGACTATCCGCATAACGCCGGACAGAAGCTGCTGCGCCGCTTCCTGACCCATCTCCCTGCGGGTACAGCCAAGCCCCTAACACTCTCACTCGCGCGCTTGCTCCTGCCGCTGCACCGGTTGGGCTGGAGTGAGAAACGAGGTCGCTGGCGTGTGCGACGATTCCTCAAAAAGTATTCGCCCGTTATCGATTATTACGAGGCGTACCCACAATTGGGAAAGCGTTTACTTAGTGAATGGTCTTTGTTAGATACACACGATACTTTAACTGACTATTACAAACATTTGAGAAGCGTTGAGGAAATCGAAAACTGCCTGAAGGCATGTGGACTCGTAGACCTCGTGGTCTACTACGGCGGGAACGGCGTAGAGGCGCGCGGTAGAATTCCGCTATTGAACGAATAAAAGATGCGGGTGAGACAATAGTGTGCGGCATTTGCGGAGTTTTAGGCGGCAACGACACCGCTGAACCAGTCAGCCGGATGATTGCGGCTATGCACCACCGTGGTCCTGACGATCGCGGCATGCTCACGCGTGGTGACATTACGCTGGGGATGACACGCCTGGCAATCATCGATACGACGTCCGGTGGTCATCAACCGATGGAAACGCCGGACGGACTCATTTCCATCATCTACAACGGCGAGTTATACAACTTCCGCTCTGAACGCGAAGTCCTCCAATCAAAGGGCTACCAGTTTTCGTCTTCCTCTGACACCGAAGTGGTGCTCAGGATGTATGAACATTACGGGGATGACTTCCTGTTGAGGATGCGAGGGATGTTTGCCCTCGCAATTCACGATCGGCGGGCCGGTCCGGGAAAGGAAAGGCTGCTGCTGGCGCGTGACCATCTGGGTATCAAGCCTCTGCTCTACGCACACGCAGGCCGGCAACTGGTATTCGCCTCGGAACTCAAAGCCATAGTTGCAAGCGGTTTGATTGCACCTCAAATAGATGAGGTGTCGCTCCGGCTCTTGTTAACTTACGGTTCGGTGTACCAGCCGCGCACGATCCTGCGAGGGGTGCAAGTCTTGTTGCCGGCGCACCGCATGATCATTGAAAACGGCCGCGAGAGAATCGAACGTTATTGGTCGCTGCGTGCGGATCAAAGCAAGTACTTGCGCGAGCTGCCCTATGAAGCGCAGGTCGAGGAAGTGGCCCGTGCTCTCGAAGAATCTGTGCGGCTGCAAATGATTTCTGATGTGCCGCTGGGAGCATTCCTTTCGGGTGGAATCGATTCGTCGCTCCTGGTCGCGATGATGGCGCGCCAGGTTAGCGGCAACCGCGTGAAAACGTTCTCAGTCGGGTTTGAATCGGAGGGTAACGAAATAGATGAGAGCGACGATGCGGAACGAACGGCGCGTTTTATTGGTACCGATCACTCGCGCGTGGTGGTGTCTGGCAGGGAGGTACGAGATCGGATCCGTCACATTGCGTGCGGATTGGACCAACCATCCGTAGATGGTGTGAACAGCTACTTTGTGTCGCTCGCTGCACGAAGCGCCGTGACAGTTGCGATATCGGGCACCGGCGGCGATGAGTTATTCGCGGGTTATCCATCGTTCATCAAGATGAAACTCGCAATGGAAGGAAATGGAGACGACTCGTGGCTGGGTTCGATGCGCGGCAGGCTTATCGATCTCGCGAATCAGCCTTCCTTTGATCGCATGGTTTTCCTGCGCGGCGGTTGGCGCGTTGCGCGTTTGCGAGAGGAAAGTTTTCTGAATAAGTATGGCTCAATCAATACTATCTTCGATACTCACGGAGCGACAGAATTGATTGCGCCTCACCTGCGACGGGCAGCTCAGGCTGGACGGTCCCGTCACCATGATCTTGCTCATACAGACGAGTTGCCAACGGCGGGCGTCATCGAACGCACCAGCGCGCTTTGTCTTCGTGGCTACACAAACAATCAATTACTTCGCGATATCGACGCGGTCTCAATGAGTCACTCGCTGGAGGTTCGCGTACCTTACCTTGATCCAGTCATTGCTGATCTTGCTATGTCTCTGCCGGGTCACGCGAAGCTGGGAAGTCTCTCAGATTTTTCTGACTACACGGACGCGGCGGCCGGTTCGTATCGAGCAACCGGGGCTAAACGTATCCTGCTCGACATCGGCAAGAAGTTCTTGCCTGCCGATTTTGATTTGACGCCGAAGCGCGGCTTTGGAATGCCCTTCGGCAACTGGCTGCGTGGTCCACTTCGTGACGTGCTTGAAGATACTTTGTCAGTAGACTCTACGCGACAACGCGGACTACTTGATCCTGCGGCGGTTACCGCGGTAAGAAATGAGTTTCTCAGCGATTCAGGGCCCTGGTATAAACCCTGGCTGTTGATGATGGTCGAGCTTTGGTCGCGTGAAGTCCTGGATAAAAGCGCGGAGATGAAAATTTGTTCTGCTACCAACCGATCGAACTGCGCTGCGGCTGCCTTTAGCGACGATAGAACATGAGTTCTTCCTTTGAGACCGGTGAGTTATCGAGTAAGCCGAAGATTCTTTTTATTGGGCTGGGCGAAAGTTCACACACTCACTCCTGGATTGACCTCATAGAAGGAGCCGATTTTAACGTTCGCTTGTTTGCGTTACCCACCGGCAATCCGCCGCCCGATTGGAAGGTCAAGACGTACCTTACAGCATACGAACAGCGCGAGATCGATCCTGCGAACCGCTTGTACCTCTTTGCTTCCGGCCGCTTCGAACGGCTTGCTCGACGAAGCGCCGCCGTTTTGTTGCGACGGACGTGGACGCCGCACACTCTGGTGCAGAAGTGGCTCGCGAAGATCATTCGTGAGTGGCGACCCGACGTCATTCACACGTTAGGAATGGAATCCGGCGGGGAGTTTTACTTTGACGTTCGCCGCAGATACGGCCTTGATGGTTTGGGCAAGTGGGTCCTGCAAACGCGTGGAGGTTCTGATCTCGCCCTGCGACACCTCGATCCTGAACTCAGGCCACGCATTGCTGAAGTCTTACGCTCATGCGATTTACTCATCAGCGATAATCAGCAAAACTTTCGCATCGCTCGTGAACTGGGCGTGCGTGAGGATCAACTTGCATCAATTGCACCTGTTCCGGGAACTGGCGGAATCGATGCCAACGCTTTGGCTGCGCGACGGTCCAAACCGCCGTCGCAGAGCCGGTTGATCCTTTGGCCCAAAGCCTACGAGTGTCCCTGGTCGAAAGCGCTGCCCGTTTTCGAGGCTCTGAAAATATGCTGGTCCCAGATTCAGCCGTGCGAGATTCACATCCTCGCGACCACACCCGAGACACGACAATGGTATTTAACCCTGCCACCAACAATCAGAGAGAGTTGTCACGTGGAAGACCGCATACCGCGCGCACGAGTACTCGACTTGATGAGTCAAGCGCGGGTGATGCTCGCACCGTCACTGGTCGACGGGGTGCCAAACTCACTGTATGAGGCAATGGCGGCGGGTGCACTCCCGATCGTTTCACCGCTGGAAACAATTCAACCTATTGTCGAGGAAGAACGGAACGTGCTGTTCGCTCGTAACCTTTATCCCGATGAAATTGCCGGCGCCCTTACCCGCGCCATGAAAGATGATCGACTGGTGGACACGGTCGCGGAGCAGAATTTACCACTAGTGCGCCGCATTGCTGACCGGTCAGCAATTCGTCCGCGCGTCGTAGAGTTTTACAAAAAGCTCGCCACCGATCGTTAGGTGGCTTTGCACAAGAAGTCCCTCCATATTGATTTCTCTGTGCAACCTCTGTGTTCTCTGTGTCTCTGTGGTGTGTTTTTGCTCGGAATTCATCAACCACAGAGTTAAGCATGGGCCGAGGCGCACCACCGAACATGAAAAAGTTGATCTTTGAAGTAAGCTAGCTCCAACCAGCGTGGACTGGAGATCGAAAGTGACTGGCGCCGGTGACTGCTCGCCGAGCCCGACACAGAGTTTGATCCGAAAGCCTTTTCGAGGCACCACCGAATAGTGTTACGCGCGCGCGTAAACTTGTAGAGCAGAATCTTTCGTTTGGAGGCTTTCCCCGCTGGAGAACAGGAGCGCAAATGCAAGTCGTTCATCCCGTGTGTTGCGGTATTGATGTGCACGCCAAGATGTTGGTGGCGTGTTTGATTTTGGCGAATGGCGAAAAGAAGAAGCGTACCTTTTCGACCATGACGGCTGAGCTGTTGCAGTTGCGGGACTGGCTGGTAGCAGTCCAGTGCACGCAGGTGGCGATTGAAAGCACCGGAGTTTACTGGAAGCCGGTTTTCAATATTTTGGAAGACGCGCTGACGGTGATTCTGATCAATCCCGAACATGCGCATGCGTTGCGCGGGCGGAAGACCGACGTCAAAGACGCGGAATGGTTGGCGGACTTGTTGCGCCATGGTTTGTTGCGGCCCAGTTTTATTCCTCCGCCGGTAATTCGCGAGTTGCGGGAACTGACGCGCTATCGCGAGAGCGTCGTACGAGAGCAGTCGTCGGTTGCCAATCGCATCCAGAAACTGTTGGAGAGTGGCAACCTTAAACTGGGACAGGTGGCCAGCGATGCGTTGGGAGTCAGCGGCCGGATGATCCTGAAGGCTTTGGCTAAAGGCGAAAGCGACCCGCGGAAATTGGCGGCCTTGGCGCGGGGCAAACTCAAAGAGAAGAGTCTCTCTTTGGAGCAAGCGCTGCAGGGACGTTTGACGGTGAACCAACGCTTTGTGTTGGGCGAGTTGTTGCGCCGTTGGGAACAGCTGGAAGCTGCTGATGCCCGTGTCACCAGCGAGATCGATAAGTATGTGCAAGCAAACCCTAAGCTGGCCCGAGCTCGCGAACTGCTGGATAGCATTCCTGGGATCGGGCCGCGCGTAGCGGAAGTAGTCATGGCAGAGATCGGGATCGAAATGGCCTCCGTCTTTGCGGATGCCGCACACTTGGCCAGTTGGGCCGGGATCTGTCCTGGTAATAAAGCAACTGGTGGTAAACGCCTCTCTGGACGGACGCGCAAAGGCAATACTTATTTGCGTTCGGCCCTGGTGCAAGCAGCCTGGGGTGCGAGTCTGAAGAAGCACTGCTATTTGAGCAGTCAATTCCAGCGGCTGGTCAAGCGACTTGGTCGCAAAAAAGCCCTGGTGGCGGTGGCTCATTCTCTGTTGGTGATTATCTTTCATGTTTTGCAGAACGATCAAACTTACACCGAACTCGGCGGTGATTACTTTGATCGTCGTCATGTCGAGCAACAACGCGACTACTACGTACGTCGTTTACAAATGCTCGGCCTAAAGGTAACCCTCGAAGAACTGCCGCAAGCAGCCTAACTCGCCGCTTCGCAGTTTCGCTATGACCCTGCGCAGACTGTCGCAGAACGTTCCCCGTGTCTCGTGTGGCGCCGATCTTTTTCAGAGCAGACACAGAGAACACAGAGGTTGCACAGAGAAGAGGTCCTTCGTGACTTTTTGTGCGTTAGGCGCTACCGGCTATCTCGACAGTGAAGGCGGCCCCGTGCCACCCGAAATCGACGAGGGTATGGAGGGTGATGTGGGGGTTCTCGGCTTGCCATTCGTGAACGGCTCGTTGCTCCCCGCGCACGGGGATGTTGTGAAAGCACCGCCAGTCATCAAAGATGAGAACGGACCCGGTCAGGAGCCTGGGGGTGAGGAACCGGAGGACGGGGACCGTTGACTCGTAGAGGTCGCAATCGATCCATGCGGCCGCCACCTTGTCGATGCCGTGGCGGGCGGCCATCTCATCCGTTAGCGACTCTGAGAACCACCCCTTGACCGTCCGCACCCTGTCAAGGTCAACCCCCTCACGTTTCAGATTCTCGATGAAATCCTTCTCGCTACAGGAGAACTGCCCCTCGTAAAACGTCGCCGTGTACCCGTTCACGGCGTCGAATCCCTCGGGCCGAGGCAGACCTTCGAAAGAATCCAGGGCGATGAAACGCATGTGGGAGTGGTCGCGGTAGGCGGAGAAAATTTTGCAGGCGTGGGCAAACGTCACGCCCTTGTAAACCCCGAACTCCAGATAGTCTCCCGGGATTTGTGCGCCGAACAGGTAGTCGGCCACCTCTTCAACGGCCCTGAACCGATTGTTACGCATGTCGCGCAACTGGCCGTCGAGTCGGGCGACTTCGCTTTCGATTCTCTTGTAGACGGGACTGAGCAGCCAATAGTAGGCTGATCTAATGAGGTCTCTTGCTTTCGACATTGTGTGTGAACGGTGCGCGGATGCGGTACTATTCGCCGACTTCTTCGACTCTAAGAATTGGTTTAATAGCGAGCAGGGACGATACTACACCGAGGTGGGTGGGCTCAAGTGGGAGCAGCGACAGGCTTTTGGTCGCCCAACATTTTTCCTATCTTTGCGATCTGAGGCGGAAGAGTTTATAAAGCTACGCTCAGATCGGAAGAG
>JADMIO011047650.1_pt1 | contig 10815 bp, 4 predicted proteins | sample 8958161 | NCBI WGS metagenome assembly JADMIO01 (sample SAMN16585339, study PRJNA669376) | soil metagenome | isolation source: Crop rotation soil | place: USA: Cullars Rotation, Alabama | collected 2011 | reverse complement strand
ATCCGTGCCGTCGGAGAGGGTGACCGTGAGCGTCATCGGGCCGGGTGGGGGCGGGGAGGCCACACCGGTCGCCCACCGGTCGACTCCGCTCGGGAACGTCAGGCGTACGACCGCTCCCTCGGTCACGATCGCGAGGGCCGCGAGATCGAAGTCCCCGCCGGCGAGCGACGCACCGACGACGCCTGCGCCTCGCAGCGCCGCCGCATCCAGGCGGACCGCGAGCGCGTCGTCCTGGTGCTGCACGTCCTCGACGAGGGCTCGTGGGCCGTCGCCAGCCGCACCACCCGGGTCGGCGTACGCGGGAGCCACCTCAGCTGCCAGCACGAGGCCGCGCTCGTCGAGCGAGGGGCGCACCAGAAGGGGTCCCCGCTGCGCGTCGTCCCACGTGCGGGTCGGCAGCTGGGCCGCGCCCGAGCCCTCCATGGCTACGTGGGCACCGCCCTCCCGGACGAGCTCCCCGATGGTCAGTCGAACCTGTAGCGTCCAGCGCGCCGGCAGTGTCTGAGCCGTGGGGAGCAGGTGCCCGACAGGCACCGTGATCTCCAGGCCGGACCACCCGTAGTCCGCCTGCGCGGTCCCCAGGGCGGCGTTCACCCGCTGGTCGTGGAACGAACGGGTCTCGACCCTCACCTCCGTGCCGGAGACCTCCTCGCGCATCCAGGCGCTCACGACGGGCCGGTGCTCCGCGGTGTCCAGCCCCCGGATGAAGGCGAAGCCGATCAGTCGAAGGCTGCCGTCGGGCTCCCACGTGGCGTGCCGAAGCCCGGCCACGAGCGGGGACTCGTGGCTGGACAGGCCCCACAGGCGTGCGGGAACGACCGAGAGAAATTCAGCCTCGTCGCCGGGGCTCGCGATCAGGCGCGGACCGTCGACGCGGACATGCGGGACCTGACCGTGCCTGGCGAAGTGCTCGTCGGCCTCGACGATGGCGTCCCAGCGACGCTCGGCGCACAACCAGGCGCGCACCTTCGAGCGGAACGCGACCTGGTCCAGCGCGGACTCGCCAGCGCGGTTGAACATCGTCGTGCACGCCGCCGCGAGAACGTTGCGGTACATGTCGTCGGCCCCGAGGGCGTACTGGATGAACGGTTGGTAGTCGATGTCGATGGTGCGGGCCACCCACGCGTCGTACGTCTCGCCGGAGGCCTCGGCGAGGAGCAGCGTGCGCGCCTCCTCCTTGACCGCGATCCGGTCCAACAGGTTCTCCAGGTCGGCCTTCTGCTGCCCGGTCGAGGTGTTGTCCTCGCGAGCCCGCCACAGGTAGGTCACGCGGGCGAGCACGTCGAACTGTCGCGCCCTGACGTAGGCGGCCAGCATCGGCACGTGGTCCTCGTAGGCGATGTGGCCTCGGAACGGCGGGACGCGCCGGCGCCAGAACTCCGTCCGGAACATCCGGTTGCACGCGATGATGTCGCGCATCGCGGCCGGGAACTCGTCGATCGTGGTGCCGAGCACATCGCGGTCATGGACGCCGCTCCACGACTTCGGGAACGTGCGCGCATGGGTGAAACGACGGGTCGCTCCCACGCAGAAGTCCGACCCTGTCCGTCGGAGGACCTCGACCATGTAGGCGTACGCCCGAGGCGGGACGACGTCGTCGGAGTCGCAGAACGTGAGGAACTCGCCCCGTGCGAGAGCGACCGCGCGATTGCGAGCGATGCCCTGTCCGGAGTTCTGCTGTGTCAGCACCCGCAGCCGGGGTTCGCGCGCGGCGTACTCGTGCAGGATCGAGAGCGAGCCGTCGGTCGAGCCGTCGTCCACCGCGATCACCTCGAGCTCCGCGAGCGACTGGCTCAGGACGCTGTCGAGGCAGGCAGCGACGTGCGCCTCGACGTTGTACACCGGAATCACCACGGTCAGCACCGGCTCGGGCGGGGTCTCGGGGCGAACTCCTGCGATCAGTCTCCGGACCGATCTGCGGAGTCGAGCCCCAGCGGCTCGGAGGATGGTGCGTTCAGGCCGCGGGGGGTCTGGTTGCGATGGGCTCACGTCGAAGGCAGCGTATCGGACGGCTGCCGCCGCTGATGCCCGCCACGGTGTGTCTCCACGGTGTCGAACGGTCCAAGCGACCAGCCGTGAGCGTCCGACGCTGTGGCATACTCACCGCGCGATGAAGCGCATACTCGCCCGCGTCTGGAGGCGGCTCCGTAGGTACGCGGGGGTCGTCGTGCACACCGAGCCCGACCCGGTCGAGCAGCTGGTAGAGCTGGCGGCCGGCTCGCTGACGGGACCGGCGCCGCGCGTCGTGGTCTTCGCCGACGACGACGCCGAGCCGGTGGTACGCGCGCTGCAGCGGGTCGCCCCGAAGGCCCAGGTGCGGGTCTTCGACCCGGCCACCGATCCGGGCTCGCTGCACGTCGAGCTCACGGCGACCGGTCCCTACGACGCGATCATCGACGTCGTCGAGGAGCCGGAGGCGGCGCGGGTCACCCGCACCCAGGCGGTGTTCTTCCACCTGCGCCACGGCGGGTCCTTCGTGGTCGCCGACGTCAACGGCGACCGGCGCCGAGCGGAGGCGGTCACGGCCGCCGGCGGCACCGAGGAGGAGGTGGCTGAGGCGATCGAGGAGGGTCGCGCGAGCGCCGTGGCGGCGTCGCAGGGCGAGTTCGCCGCCTTCGTGTCAGCGGCCTTCGAGGCGTCGCTGCGACCGAGGCCTCCGCGGTCGCGAGGTCCCCAGGACACGTCGGCGTGGGGACGAGCCCTCGAGACGGTCGTCGTGCGCCACGGGGACCTGCTCATCGTCAGCGGGCTGCACGCGCGCGCCAAGATCCGCGAGGACCAGGTGCAGGCCTTCCTGGCCCAGGTCGGCCCCGGCTTCGGTGAGGTCCTGCTCGAGCGACCGGGGTCCGTGGTCGAGAACCCGGCTCCGATCCGCGAGAGCGAGGCGGAAGGGACGCCGCGGCTCCGGACCCGGTTCGAGGCGCCCCCGATGCAGCTGCGGGAGTACCGCGACGTCGGCTGCTTCCCGGGCCAGATGGTCTCCCGCCACAACGTGCTGCTTCCCGAGACCTTCCGGCACCTGGCCCGCCGGCGCCTGGGCAGCCGCTTCGTCGAGGACGTCAACCCCCGCTTCGGGAAGCTCAAGGGGTGGACCGAGCCCGAACCGCTCGAGGGCGACTACTTCCACCTCGACTCCGAGTTCCGCGGGCACTTCGGGCACGCGATGACCGAGCAGATCTCACGCCTGTGGGCGTGGGAGGAGGCCAAGCGCCGCTTCCCCGACCTCAAGGCGCTGCTGCTGGTCAACCGCACCCGCACGGAGATCTACGACTGGGAGTACCGGCTGTACGAGGCCGCGGGGATCGCGCGCGAGGACCTGGTGCTCGCGGACCGGTCGGTGCGGGTGCCCCGCCTGGTGGCCGCCACCCCGATGTTCTCGCAGCCCGAGTTCATCCACGCCGACATCGTCGAGGTCTACGACCGCATCGGCGACGCCCTGGCGGCCCAGGCGCCGCAGCGGGAGTACCCCGACAAGATCTTCAGCTCGCGACGCAACAACAAGCGGTCGTGCCACAACACCGCCGACGTCGAGCAGTTCTTCGCGGACCGGGGCTTCGAGATCGTCTACCCCGAGGACTACCCGATGGGGGAGCAGGTCCAGATGTTCCGGTCGGCGAGCGAGGTGGCCGGGTTCGGCGGCAGCGCCATGTTCACCACGGCCTTCGTCGCCGAGCCCAAGCGGGTCTCGCTGGTCTCGTCGGCGAACTACTCGGCCCAGAACGAGTTCCTCATCGCCGCGGTGCGCGGGCACCAGGTCAACGTGGCGTGGTGCCGCCCGGACCTGCCCCGCTCGGAGGGCTACAAGGGCGAGGTGGCCCTGCAGTCGCCGTACACGTTCGACCCCGGACGCGAGGGTCGCTTCCTCCAGGACGTCCTGAACGGCTGAGCCGCCGTCCCTGACGGCCCCGCAGGGCGGACCCGATACGATCGGTGATTCCGGTCCGGACGAGAGGAGCCACTGGCTTGCGCGCACGCCAGCGACTTGAGCGAACTCTCATCACGGTGGGCAAGGCCACCCCGGCGGGCATCCGAGGACCGCTGGGCCGCGCCACTCGCCGCCTTCGTCGGGGATGGCGGGGACCGCTCGTGACGGTCGTGGTCAGCATCAGCGACACCGAGACCGCTCGCATCGGGCCGTGCCTGGACACGCTGCGCGCCCAGGGCTACCGCAACCTCGACATCCGGGTCGTGCCTTACGCGCGCGCGGATCGCGCGCTGGCGGCAGCGCGCGAGCACGCCGCTGCGGACTGGCGGATCCGGATCGAGGCCGCGCAGCCCGACCACGCGGCTGCCTGGAACCACGGTGTCGAGCACAGCAGCGCGGAGTACGTCGTGCTCGTCCGCGGTGGCGACGACCTGCCGATCAACGCCGTGGAGCGGATGGTGGGCGCGCTTCAGGCGTCGGGCTCCGACATGGCGGTCGGACGCATCCGGCCCCCGATGGCGCTGCACTTCTCGGTCGAGTCCCCCTTCGAGGCGGCGCACCTGACGGAGCTGCGTCGCACGACGCTGGCCGACACGCCCGTGGCCGTGACCGATCTCGGGGTCGGCAACCGAATGCTGCGCCGCGCGTTCTGGGACCGCGCGGGACTGAGCGTCGCAGCCGGGGACCGGCTCGGAACCCAGTTCGCGCTGGCCTCCTACGCCCGTGCCGCCGCCTTCGACCTGCTGACCGACGACACCTACACCCCGAGCGGCCGCCGGGAAGGCGTGAGCGTCGGCGCCGTACGCGACGTGCTCGCCGACCTCGACCTCTGGCTCCACGAGCACGACGTCACCCGGCTTGCGATCGAGGAGCTCGCCCTCCCCGATGTCATGGACTGGTGGCTGTGGGGCGTGCTGGACGCGGCCGTCCAGCCGTTCCTCGGCGACGTGGACCGAGCCACCGACGAGCAGTGGCGGGCTCTGAGCGATCACGTCGGTCGACTGGTGGCCTCGGGCCGAGACAGCGCGTGGGAGAGCCTGCGCGCGGACTCCCGGGTGAAGCTGTGGCTGCTGCGCGAGGGTCGTCGCGACGCGCTCGAGGAGTACGTCGCGGCGAGGCTCTTCGAGCGCGGCCACCGGCGTACCGAGGTGCGTGACGGCGTCGTCTACGCCCACCTCCCGTTCTTCGGCGACCCGGACCCCGGCGTGCCCGTCAGCGACTACGTCATGGGCGAGACCGAGACCCGGCTTCGGGCTTCGCTCCACCGCGTCCGATGGGCCACTCCTGAGCGGCTCGAGCTGCACGCCTACGTCCGCATCGAGCACGTCGACATGTCCGAGCAACCGGTCGTGAGGGCCTGGCTCGTCCAGGGTGGTACCGGCCGGCGGATCGCCCTCGACGTCGAGAACGAGGCCGCCGACCCGCGGGCCAACCTGGTCGAGGGCTCTCGCTACCAGGACTTCTCCCGCGGCGCCGTGAGCATGCGCGTCGACGCGTCCGAGCTCGCCGCCGCGGCTCAGAACCTTCGCGCTGCGCAGTCGTGGACCCTCCACCTGGAGGTGACGTACGCCGGCCTGACCCGGCAGGGGCCGTTGAGCGCCATCGACGAGCGCGCCTCGGCCGGCATGATCGAGACCGGGTACCTCGGCGCCCGCACCATCGGGGCGGCGCGCGTGTCTCCCCAGGGGCGGACCGCGGGGCTCTTCCGGATCGTCGCGGAGCCCTGGGCCGGTCCGGAGCTCGTCGACGTCTCGGTCAAGGGTGGCGTGGTGCGTGGCACGCTGCGTGCCGGCCCGGCCCGGATCGAGAGGATTCGACTGGTGGGCGAGGTCGGGCCGCCACTGCGCGGTCGCGTGTGGTCGGAGGGCGACCTGACCGGGTTCTCGGTCGAGGTCCCGCGCAGCCTTCTCGGCGTTGACACCACGGGCGCCCGCTACGCCCTGCAGGTCGTCGACGGCACGAGGAAGGCGGTCGGCGTCGGCTGGCCCTCGACCGCTCCGCAGTGGCTGGGCGTCGGATCAGGATGGGTGGCGCTCGCCCGTGCGGCGAGCGGTGACACCGAGGTCGTCGAGGCCGAGGGCGTGCTGGTCGTCGAGCGAGTGACGCTCGAGCCGGGTGCGGTCGAGGTAGGTGCGCGCTGGCTCGGCGAGGCGCCCGCCAATCCCGCCCTGCGCATGGTGCGCACGAAGGTGGTCGTCGACGGCGAGGTCGACGACACCGACGGGGCGGTGACGGCGCGGTTCTCAACCTCCTGGGACCCCTGGTCGCTCGGGGCCGCCCCGATACCGGTCGGCACCTATCTGCTCGAGCTCGATCACGGCTCCCGGAACCGGCCGCGGCGCGGGCGCGTCGTGCTGGGCGAGGACGTCTGGGACCGGCTGCTCGAAGCCACCGTCGACGAGAGCTACCGGTGCCGCCCGGCCCGATGGGACACCGAGGCGAGGGTGCTCCTCGCGCCGCCGCTGGCCGACGACGAGCGCGGCCCGTACCACCAGGCCCGCCTGCAGGAGTGGTACCAGGACTGCACTCTCCCGGTCGACGAGAACGCCGTCTACCTGCAGGCGTACGCCGGCGCCTCGGCGACGGACAGCCAGCTCGCGCTGCACGCGGAGATCCGCCGCCGGCGCCCGGAGCTCACGATCTACTGGGGGGTGGCCGAGGCTGCCTCCACCGTCCCCGAGGGCGGCACGCGGGTCCTGATGTTCTCCCGCGAGTGGTACCGCGTGATGGCGACGGCGCGCTACCTCTGCCTCAACATCGACCCCGATCGCTGGTTCTCGCTCCGGCCGGGCCAGCAGCTCCTCCAGACCTTCCACGGCTATCCGGCCAAGTCGATGGGGATCTGGATGTGGGAGGCCAAGGGCTACACGCCGCGTCGGGTGGACCTCGAGCTCGCCCGCACGTCGGCCGAGTGGTCGCTGATCCTGACGCCCGCGCCGGAGATGGACCAGTACTACCGCAAGGGCTACCGCTACGACGGTCCGATCCACAGTCACGGCTACCCCCGCGACGACCTGCTCGTCTCTCCGGAGGCGGACCGGGTCCGCGCAGAGGTGCGCGCGCGCCTCGGCATCGCACCCGACAAGCGCGTGGTCCTGTACGCGCCGACCTGGCGCGATGACCTCGCCACCAACTGGCGCAGCGCGGAGCTCACCCCGCACCTCGACCTCGAGGCAGCGAGCAGGGCCCTCGGCCCCGACTACGTGATGCTGCTGCGCGGTCACCGGTTCCACGTGCACGCCGAGCGCGGCGATGCCCGCGCCCGGTTGCTGGACGTGACCGACTACCCCGAGATCAACCACCTGATCCTCGCGGCCGATGCAGCGGTCCTCGACTACTCCTCGCTGCGCTTCGACTTCGCGCTCACCCAGCGGCCGATGGTCTTCCTGGTCCCCGACCTCGACACCTACACCGGCGGAGTCCGCGGCTTCCTCTACCCGTTCGAGGAGTCCGCCCCGGGACCCCTGGTCTCGACCCCGGACGAGGTGGTCGCGGCGCTCCGCGACCTCGACCGCCTGCGCGAGGAGTACGCGCCGGCGATGGCGGAGTTCCACGCCCGCTACAACTACCTGCAGGACGGTCGCTCGGCAGAGTCGGTGTTCGACGCCTTCTTCCGCTGACCCGGCGGCCGGTCAGCTCTCGGCGCCGCGCCAGTCGGGGTCCGTCGCGTAGTGCGCGACGTCCTCGATCGACTGCTGGGTGGCCGTCAGCGGGTCCTGCCGGCGCAGGTCGATGACGTGACCGGTGCCGGGGGAGACCAGCGTCTCCAGCGAGGCGCGGGCCACGACCGTCGACTCGAGCAGCGACCCGGGAGGCTCCTGGCCGAAGGCCTTGGTGCGCATCGGCGTGCCGGTGCGCTCCGGGTTGACGCAGTTGACCCGTACGCCGTCGGCCGCCCACTCGTCGGCCAGTGCCTGGGTGAGGTTGACCGTGGCGGCCTTCGCGGAGGAGTAGAGGCTGTAGCCGCTGCGCCCGCGGGTGTAGGAGCTCGACGTGAAGAGCAGCAGGCTCCCCCGGGTGGCGCTCAGCAGCGGGTGGAACTCCTGCGCGATCAGGATCGGTGCGATGTAGTTGATGTCCGTCGCCGTGTAGATCGTCTCGTCGGATGCCTCCATCAGGCTGCCCCGGGGCAGGACGCCGGCCGTGTTGACGACGAAGTCCACGCTGCCGAAGCGCTCGACGACCTCCCGGGCCGCCTTCGAGATGTCCTCGCGGCGCTGCACGTGGGTCTGGGTCGTCGAGCGGCTGAAGGTGGCGACGTTCGCGCCGTACGACGTCGCGAGCTCGGCGATGTCCGCGCCGATGCCGTAGCTGCCACCGAAGATCACCATCGTCTTGCCGGCGAGGGCCTCGCGCATGGCATCGTCGCTGCGGGCCGCCAGTGAGTCGTTGCCGGTGAGCTGGAAGAGCTTGTCCGCCAGGTAGATGTCGATCGGCTCGGTGACCTTCATGTTCCGCTCGTCGCCCGGCACGACCCAGATCGGGACCTCCGGGAGGTAGCGCAGGACGACGGTGCAGTCGTCGGTCGCCTCGAACCCGGGGTCCTGACGCGCCTTGACGTAGGCCTCGCGGATCGTCGAGAGACGGAAGGCCTGGGGCGTCTGTCCCCGGCGCAGGTTGGCGCGGGGCGGGATGTCGCGGATCGTCCCCTGCGGTCCCACCTCGATGATGGTGTCGGCGGAGGGGATCGCGACGTCGACCGCGTCGTGGGTGTCGAGCGCGGCGAAGCACTCGGTGATGATGCGGGCGCTCACCAGCGGGCGGACCGCGTCGTGCAGCAGCACCTTGCAGTCCTCGGGACCGAGCGCGTCGAGTGCCGCCTGGGTGGTGTCGTTGCGGGTGCCGGCGCCCTCCAGGATGGCGGTGACCTTGCCGTAGCCGCCGCTCTTCACCATGGCGTGCACCGCGTCGAGGTGCCCCGGCGCCATCATGACGACGATGTCGTCGACGTCGGGGTGGCGGTCCAGGATCGCGAGGGTGTGCTCCATGATCGGGTGACCCGCGATCTTGATGAGCTGCTTCGGGACGCCGAGCCCCACCCGCACGCCCACGCCTCCCGCGAGCAGCACGGCCACGTTCCTGCGCGATCCCGACACGACACTCCTTCTCAGCACGACGACCGCCGCAGTTTCCCACAGGCGGGCGACGCGCCCGGCCTCGGCGGGCTCAGGCCGAGTAGCCGAAGCGCTCGAAGTCCGCGGCGTAGAAGTCCACGAGTCGCGACCTCAGCGCCTTCGAGATCTCGACGCGCGAGCTCGGCAGGCCACGGTCCTTGCTGTGCAGGCGGTGCTTCAGCCTGCCGTGCAGCTCCAGGTCGAACCTCGAGTTGAGGTCCTTGACGATGCCCTTCATGCCGTCCTCCATCCGGTAGAGGACGGTGTGGGGCACGACGAACTCGACCTGTGGACGGAGGTGGTTGTCGGCGACGTACGGGTTGTCGGCGTACCGCTCGAACATCGTGTCCGCCCACTCCTCGACGGTCGCCTCATCGGCGCGGGTGAGACGGGAGTTCCGCATCGCGAACTCGGAGCGGAACCGCTCGATCGGGTCCCGGGTGATCATGAAGATCAGGTCGAAGTCGTCGAGCTTCAGGATCTCCGTCAGCAGGGCGGCGTGGTAGTGCTGGGGCGACACCCGCAGGAGCGGGAACAGCCGCGGCCGGTTGACCGGGGTGTACCGGAAGTTGATCAACCATCCCGACTCGGCGAAGAGATCCTCCACCGAGGACCCACCGGCCTTCGGGACGTGCACGAACAGGACGCTCTTGCCGTCCTTGACCAACACGGGCATGTCTGACGCTCTCCATCTTTCTGGCACCAAAGACTTCGCTGCGATCCGCGCCGCAGCCTACCCGCCGACGCGGTGTGACCCATCGCACGGGAGCGCCTGTTTCTACGGGTGACCCCGCGGCGTACGCTCGACAGCGCATCGGTTCAGCAACCGTCCGGTACCCACCCCGGCTCGCCCCCGTCGATCCAGCGGGAGCGAGTGGTCGGAGGGACTGGAACGAAAGGTGAGTTCCATGGCGCACCCATCCCGGACGACCCGGCTGCGGGTGGGCGTGGTCGGCGCGGGTCGCGTCGGCGCCGTCCTCGCCGCTGCCCTCCGCTCGGCCGGCCACGAGGTCGTCGCCGCCGCCGGGGAGTCCGACGCCTCACGGGCCCGGATCTCCGCCCTGCTGCCGGGAGTGCCCACACGCAAGCCGACCGCGGTGGCGCGCGCCTGTGACCTCCTCCTGCTCACGGTCCCGGACGACATGCTGCGCAACGTCGTGACCACCCTCAGCGACGCGGGCGCCATCCGGTCCGGGCAGTACGTCGTGCACACGTCGGGTCGGCACGGCCTCGAGGTGCTGCGGCCGGCCGCCGACCTCGGCGCGCGCGTGGTGGCGATGCACCCGGCGATGACCTTCACCGGGACCGCGCTCGACCTCGACCGGCTCTCGCCCGAGCTCGGGGGTGGCTGCGTCTTCGGCCTCACCGCGGAGCCTGCCGAGCGGCCGCTCGCCGAGGCCCTGGTCGCCGACCTCGGTGGCAAGCCGATGTGGGTTCCCGAGGAGATGCGCACGCTCTACCACGCGGGCCTCGCGCACGGCGCCAACCACCTGGTCACCCTGGTGACCCAGGCGATGGAGATGCTGTCCGCGGCCGGCGCCGACGACCCGGCCGGCACCCTGCGCCCGCTGCTGACCGCCGCCCTCGACAATGCCCTCGAGCAGGGCGACGCCGCGCTGACCGGCCCGATCGTCCGCGGCGACGTCAACACCGTCCGTGCCCACCTCGCCGACATCCGGGCGAGCGCCCCGCAGACGCTGGCGTCGTACGTCGTCCTCGCACGCGACACCCTCGGCCGTGCGCTGACCGACGGTCGCGTGCTGCCGATCCGCGCGG
>JADMIO010991114.1_pt1 | contig 10816 bp, 10 predicted proteins | sample 8958161 | NCBI WGS metagenome assembly JADMIO01 (sample SAMN16585339, study PRJNA669376) | soil metagenome | isolation source: Crop rotation soil | place: USA: Cullars Rotation, Alabama | collected 2011 | reverse complement strand
GCGACAACTTGTCCACGTGGAATTCTAAGCTTAGGATCCCAATGTGCTGGAAAGGGGCCAGCCGGGGCCGGCCTCGAACTCCGGACTGTCCGGACGCGACGTGGGGGTCTATGCCCAGACCGCCTACTCACCCATGGAAGCAGTCGAGATCCGGACCGGCCTGCGCTACGACGCGCATACGGCCCCCTTTGCCGGGACCCAGTCCCAGCTGAGCCCGCGCATCCGGCTGAGCTTCTTCCCGAACCCCACGAATACGCTGTTCCTCTACTACGGCCGGCAGTTCATCCCGACCAACATTGAGGACCTCCGCTCCATTACCAGCACTGCCCAGGGCGACACGGTGACGGTGCCAACGTTGCCGGAGCGGGACAACTTCTATGAAGCGGGGTACCTGCACCGCTTCCCCGTCGGGGTGGTGGCGAAGCTCGACGCCTATCACAAGGAAAGTAACCCTGGGATCGACGACAACACGATTCCCGGGTCCGCCATCGTGACCGACGTCAACATCGAACATGTCCGTATTACGGGGATCGAGACCGTTCTCGAAATCCGCCCACCGGGGCCACTGTCGGGCTATCTGAACCTGGCACTGAACCACGCGTATGGCTACGGCGCCATTACGGGCGGCTTCTTCCCGACGGTGCCCCCCTCCACCGCGTTCGATCTCGATCATGACCAGCGTGTGTCTGGTGTGGCCAGCACGACCTACTCGGTCGGGGGGTTCTACGCTAGTGCGACCGGGATCTACGGGTCGGGGCTCACGAACGGGGTGACCCCTGATTCGATGGATGTCGCCACCAACCGGTATTGCACCGGCCTGTTCTGCGTCAACACGCCGTTCAAGGTCAAGCCCAACGTCATCGCGAATCTGAGCACCGGGTACTCGTTCATCGCCGGGCGGACGGTGGTGCGCCCTGAGTTGTTCATCGACAACCTCTTCAACAAGCAGTATTTGTTGAAAGGGGCCTTCTTCAGTGGTGCCTCTGTGGGCCGGCCGCGGAGCGTGCAGCTCCGGGTCAACGTCGGCGTGTAGCGGAGGGCATTGGTTCAGGGGACGGGGGTGGCCCAGGATCGTGCTTCTGGGCCACCCTTCGTGGCCATTCAGCGTCCGTTGTGGTATGTCCTCGCGTCGATCCTCACGGAGGGTGTCAGGTCGGTGTGTAGCACGATCCGTCCGACCTCAGAGCAGGTACACACGCCGCCGGCCCTCCCGTACGCTGGAGCTGTGGAGTCTGGTGATGGTGACCGCGCTGCTGGTGGCGTACGGCGGCGTCGCCATCGCCACCGTCTTTCAGCGTCCGCCGCGGTCCCCCGTGACACTCACGCTCCTGCGATGGCAGCAGTTCACGGATAGCTGTGTGGGGATATTCGTGGCCCGCTCGGCCGTGACCCACCCGATCGCATTGGAGCTCACTGTCACCAATAGGAAAGGGAGCACGGAGATCACTCCAGAAGAGCGGGTCGGGCAGGTGGAGGTTGGCCACACGGTCCACTTCACCGTATACGAGACGCCGTGTCGCGAGATTGGCTCCTGGCGTGTGCGGGAACAGTCGCACGATCTCCGGGATGACCCGGTGCACACGACACTATCACACGAGGAGTAAGAGGAGGCTTCATCCGAGATGCCCCCGACCGATGCGCTCGAGCACGAGCCAGCGTGAGAGCCAGCATGCATGGTCATGCTGGTGATACACCCGTCCCATGCCGATCCGATGCATCGATCATCCTGATGCTGACACCGGAGACTCACCAGTCGTGGGGCCAGACAACCATTCATTGGCCAAAACCGACCATTCATTGAAAAGTGGTGCACGAGGAGCGTTCTGGAGGCCAGGATCCGATTACATTGCGAGGGGTAGACGTGGGTGGTTGTCCTTACGTGAACATGTTAGCTGTGTAGTCAATAGGATATGCGTCACTGTCTTCTCCTGATCAGTATTGGTGCGGTGGGTCTCACTGCCGTCCCGGCGGTTGCCGGGACACCAGCCCCGCCGCGCCTCACGGTCTTGCCCTTTCAGAGTGCAGAGCAGGGCCTCGGCGCACACGCCGCCGACGTGCTGCTCCATCGGCTCGCGCACGACTTTTCCGCAGAGCAACTCGTGTTGATCCCTACGGACGTCGTGAACAGCGTGTTGCAGCAGTCTGGCTTCGCGCCCAACAAACCCTTGGACGCTCGGAACGCGCAACGGCTGGCCCAACTGGTGCAGGCCGAGTATTACCTCACGGGGACGATGCGTCATACCCAGGATGGGTACCACCTCTTCCCCCAGCTCGTTCTCGCGCAAGATACCTCGCTCACCCAGCCGCTCCCGCCGGCGAGTGGACCGACGCTCGACGCTGCTGTGGCTTCCGTCTCCCAGGCGCTCAAGGCTGCGCTGAAGCAGATGAACGCGGAGGATCGCTGTATCGCCGCCGCCCGGGCCGGCAAGGCCCAGGAGGCGATCGCCGCAGCGCAGCAAGGGGTGGCGGCGTATCCGCAGGCCACGTTCGTGCGACGCTGTGCACTCGATGTCTACTGGACGATGCTGTATCCTCGGGCGACGACGCGTGCGGATTCCCTGCGCTACGCCGATTCGGCGTTGGCCCGGGCCCGGGCGCTCGTCGCGATCGATTCCACCAGCATCAAGCCGCTCACGGTGGAAGCCGCCCTGTACCCCGTCACGGGTGACACCGCGCAGGCACGCGTCGCGCTCCTGAGCTTAGTCCGGGCTGATCCGCACAATACCACCCTCCTGAATCAGGTGATCAACTCGCTGGCGGCCAGTCATGACACAGCCGATGCGGTACAACTCGTCGGCACGCTGCTAGACCAGAGCCCGAATGATCCGCAGGTCCTGCGAACCGCCTTCCTCGTTGACCTGACCGCCCAACGGTGGTCGTCGGTGACGGCGCTCGGCCCGCGGCTCATCACGGCGGACACCGCCGCGGCGGATTCTGCCTACTTCGTGCGCATGGCGACCGCCTACCAGGCCCAGAACGACGTCCCGCACGCCATCGTGGTGGTGCGCCAGGGGACCACCAAGTTTCCGACCAAGGCCGCGCTCTGGCAGCTGGCGGTGCAACTGGATCTGACGAACCATCAACCCGATAGTGCCTACGCGGCGTTACAACAGGCCGCGGCCGTTCCGGGGATCGAGAAGCCCGTGCTCGCCCAGACCGCGCTCGGAGCAGGTGGACATCTGTACAAGGAGGCCACGGCGTCCCGGAATCGCGCCGACTATCAACAGGCACTCCGCTTTCTCCAGCTTTCTAATCAGCTCGAGCCGTCGATCGACGCCCAATTTTTGGGCGCAGCGACGTCGTTCGCGATCATGCAGGATGCCGCACAAGAAGCGAAAGACACCAAGAGCTGCTCACTGGCCCACCTGGCCCAGCAGGCGGCCGGAGACGTGGAGGGGGGCCTGACGGCCGGCGCGCACGATCCGAAGTACCAGGCATCCGCGACGCAAATGCAGCACGCGCTCCCGCAACTCCGCAGCGCCGTCGATGCGGAAGTCACCCAGTTCTGTCACTAAGAGCAAAGCGCCAGCGTCGCATGTTCACCCGGCTGATCGAATCCACCCCACACCACAAGCGGAAATTTGGGAGCGCGATGGTCAGTATTGTGGTGCATTCGGCCCTCATCGCCGCGGCGGTCTGGGCGACGGCCAATGCTGCCATCCAACGGGACCACCCAGAGCAGGCGGAGAAGGTCACCTACGTCGAGACGCCCAAAACCCAGCCGCCGCCCCCCCCGCCGCCGAAACAGCATCTCCCCCCACCCCCGCCCAAGACTGTCGCGCCGCCTCCGAAGGGGTTTCAAACCCTGCCACCACCGGTGGAGGTCCCGAAAGCGATTCCGGATATCGATCTCACCAAACCGGTGACCAACGATGCCGACTTCAGTGGCAAGGGGGTCGCTAGTGGTGTCGCGAACGGAGTCGCTGGCGGGACCGGACCAGTCGGGCCGCCGGTCAAGCCGGACAACACGATCTATTCGGTCAATCAAGTCGAGAGACAGGCCATGCAGGCCTCGAACTCGCCGGTCCCCCAGTATCCAGAGGTCCTCCGCAGTGCTGGGGTGACCGGACAGGTCGCCGTCCAATTCGTGGTCGACACGACCGGGCGGGCTGATGTGAGCTCGTTCCAGGTGCTCCGGTCGAGCAATAACCTGTTCACCGACGCGGTACGATCGGTCCTCCCGCACATGCGGTTTGTCCCGGCGGAAGTCGGCGGGCGCAAGGTCCGGCAGTTGGTCCAGCAGCAATTCAACTTTTCTGTCACGCCGTAACGGCCGTCGCCCGCTCTACGGCGTCTTTTCGCCATGCATCTCTCTCTCATTGACCTCTGGGCTCAGATGGCCGCCTTCGCGCGCGGCATCGTGGTCGTGCTTGCGATCATGTCCGTAGGGCGTGTCGGGAGAGTTCGACCGGAGCCGCTTCACGCGCGAGTTCGCCACCACGGCGATGCAGGAGAACGTCCCCATGGCGCAGTAAGGAAACCCATGGTCACGTACCAGCAGGTGATCGATGTAATGATGTCATCCATGGGGCTGGCGTGAAGGTCATCGGGGTCGGACCAAACAACGTGTACTGGCGATTCCGAGAGGGTGTGGAATGGCCTACCCCTCGCATCGTGCCATCAGACTGATGCGTATCAACCACGACATGCCGGTCTCCGAGAGCGTGTCCTCGTGTCGGGGCCTGCTCGTATTGTGTGCTGTCTGTGGGACCATCCACGATTCCCTCCATGCCCTCTTTTAGGCAAAGCCAGCGACTGGTCTCACTACCCTGGTGGTGGCTCATGGGCGCGGTGGCACTAGTCCTCTGTGCTGCGTGCAATGACACCACTGGCCCGGGGGGTGGTGTCCCTGCCTCCCCCGACCTCGGGACGATGCGTGTAGGCGATGTGCGGGTTTTGCTCCACTCCCAGATGCCGAACGGGCTCAGTATCCCCGTTAATAGTGGTCCGGCAAGCTATGTCGTGATGGTCGCCAATGCCGCGCCGGGGCCGAGAAGCACGGCGACGATGCTCCTCCAAACGGACCGGATGAGTCGTACTGGAGGACAGGCCACGACACCCGTTTCTCCCTCTCCCTTCGCCACCGCGCTTGCGACGAAGCTCGCCCAACTGCGGGGGCAAGCCCAGTTCGAGCAACGCCTGCGGAGTTATGAGCGATCCCGGTTGCAGAAAGCTGCCCCGCACGGGCCCTGGCAGCTCCGCAAGGGGATTCTGCCGAGTCAGAACCCCCTGAGCCTCCCAGCGGTGGGGGATACCCTCACGTTGAACGCACCCGGTAACGGCTCCGATCTCTGCGTGAATCCCGTGGTGACCAAGGCTGTCGTGAAGGCGGTCGGTTCCCATTCGATCCTGGTCCTCGACACCCGGGCTGATAGTGCCTTCACCACCGCGGATTACCAGGGGATCGACCAGGAGTTCGAGCACTTCACGTATCCCGTCGACAGTAGCTACTTCGGCCCGTCGCCGAATCCGGACGGGAGCGTGCACGTGGTGTTGTTCTTTACCCCATCGGTCAATCTGCTCACGCCACCTGGGAGCAGCAGCTTCATTGGGGGGTTTTTCTTCACCGGCGATCTGTTCCCGCAAACGGCCTCGAATCCTGCCTACGCGTGTCCGGCGAGCAATCAACGTGACATCGTATACCTCATGGTTCCCGATCCGACCGGCCGCTTTAATAACGTGATGACCACCGACGACGTGCGACAGATCATCCGGGGGGTCATCCCACACGAGATTGAGCACATGATCAATGCCGGCGCGCACCTGGCCAACCCGTCGGTGCCCGCGTTCGAGGTCGACTGGTTGGACGAGGGGCTCGCCCACATCGCGGAGGAGGCGGTCGGGCGGGCGGAGCACAGCCTGGGCGATCAACAGACGCTGACGATTAATGACGTGGCGGATCCGCCGCAGTACAACGATTTCAACGCGTTCTTTTATCCCAATCTCGCCCGCTTCCAAACATGGCTGCAACACCCCGATACATCGTCCGCGATTGATTCTGCCGCGGACGAGAATTTATCCTCCAGCGGCGCCTGTTGGGCACTCGTGCGCTATGTCGCGGATGCGCACACAGGGGGTAATCTACGGGCGTTTACCCACGCCCTCGTGGTGTCCAACGATACAGGAGTAGCCAACTTGTCGGCCACTGCCCACACCGCATTCGGGACGCTCTTGGCCGACTGGGTGGTGACGAATACAACGGATCACGCCGGGATCCCAGGACTCTCAGCCTTGTACAACTACATTGGCTGGAACATGCGCGATGTAGAAACGGCCATCAACCAATACAGCGTGTACCCGCTCCAGCCGATTGCACTCCAGAGTGGACACGACAGCGTGGTGACAGTTCCACCGCCAGGATCAGCGAGCTACTTCCTACTGAATGCCGCGGCCGGGAATCCAGCACAGACCTTCCGCGTGCTGAATGCCAACGGGACGCTCGTCAGCTTTCCGGGGGCGACGATCTACGTCGTACGAGTGCAGTAGCGCTTCCCAACATCAGCACTCGACGTATTGGTCGAGTTTGTTGGCATGCCGAACTCATGCAACAGATCCCCTGCTACGATGCTTAGGGGGTACTGACGCTCCATGTGGCACATGCTCACCTGCTACGATGTGTGCCGGAGCGTGACGTAGACTGACCGTGGTTGCCCTGGCGCGACGATATGTCCCGCCACCAGTTCCGGATACGCTCGATCCAGGAGATTGCGGATGCCGAGGTCCAGCGTCATGCGCCGCGAGAGCGGGACGCTTCCCGCCGCATGCAGCAGGCCGTACCCTCCGAGTACCACGCCTGGCTCGTCGAACGGCGAATACGGACCGATCCAGTTCCCGCTCACCCGGAGGGTCCACCGGGCTGCGGTGGGGGCCACGTCGATCGCGCCGACCCCGACATAGCGCGCGGTGTTGTACATCCGGAACCCCGTCAGGACCACAGGCGGGACGGTCGGGTCGTCGCTCTGGTCGACGCGCTGCGTATAGCGTGCATCGTTGAACGTCCACTCGCCCGAGAGGGTGACGGCATGCGTAACAGGGGCATGAAGCCCCAGCTCTACCCCTTGCCGCCGGCTCCGACCGCCGCTGCTGGAGCCGCGGGTGAGCGGGTTAAAGGTCTGCTCGTTACTCACGTTCATGCGGAAGAGCGCCGCCGAGGCGGTGAGAGCGCCGGCCGTCACTTTCACCCCGCTCTCATACGCCCACACTGTAATAGGCGCGAGTGTAGGATCGAAGAGAACGCCGTCGGTCGAGCGGAAGCCACGCGAGACATTGCCGTATACGGCGACTGCCTGCGTCAGGTGCAACAGGGTGCCCAACTTGGGGGAGAAGACGCCATGGGTTGCGGTCGTCGTCACACTGTTGGTTGTATCTGGTGTAGAGTGCGTATTGAGCGCGTCATAGCGGGCGCCCACGGTCACTGTTAGGCGCGGGCTGAGATCCGTTTTGGCTTGCAGGAAGGCGGCGCCAGCGCGCTGGAGTCCTGTCACCAGCGAATTCACTGAATCGCGTTGCCGGGCCGTCGTGAAGTAGTTTTCATAACGGGCGTGGTCGAAGCGTCCCTCCACGCCAGCGGTCACATCAGCGCGCCCAGTGATGTAGCTGACCGCACTCGTGAGCCCGAGACCATAGCGGGCATCTTCCTCCTCTGTCTGACTCCCCGACCCTTCGAACGCCCCACCGGCCGGGGGAATCGTCAGGTACAACTGCCAGCGTCCCTGCGTCGCATAGGCCGTCGTGCGCCAGAGCAGGAGGTTTTCACCAAGAGCACGGGTGACGCGCAGACTGGCGCGCTCCTGCGCATGGCGCTTGAAACCGCCGTCCGTTGGGTTGGAGACGATGTCGTACTGATGGTTCGCGAACTCCGACTCGCTCAGATACCCCGGCGATTTCCACCCCGCGTCGTACGGCTCCGTCCCGAGATCGAGGGTTACGCCGGGCGCGAGGTCGCGTACCAATCGGGCATGCCCTTGCCCCAAGGCATTGCCGCTGTTCGGTCGGAAACCGTCCTCCCGCGCGACGCGGACGCCGAACACCCCGCCCCCGGCATTTTTCAAGCAAAAAGCCCCACATGCTAAGTGCATGCAGGGCTTTCACTTACCCAGTCGGGGTGGCCGGATTTGAACCGGCGACCTCTTGCTCCCGAAGCAAGCGCGCTACCGGGCTACGCTACACCCCGAAATTTTTCGAACAGCCTACAAATTTAACCTGGCTCCTGGTTTCCTCCAAGCTTCTCGATCGAATGTTAGGCTTGTTAGGCTACGGAACACACGGATAGCTCACAGGAAAAATCAACCCGCTTGGCGTCCGGCGGTGCGTTCTGCCTGATGGCGAAGATTCCACACCATACCCGTGAGCCGGATCGCCTGCTCTCGCATTCGGCTCGCCCTGTACGCCCATCATACAGCCCTTTCCTGGCGTCGATCGGCCAGTCTTTGGATTCTTCTAGCGGTCAGGGGTATCAATCTGGCGGTTCCGAGCAGCAATCTGACTATCTCGTGACTCTCTTTCCAAACGCCGAACAGCTAGTTGGCGATCTCATGTTGCTAGACCGCCAACTGGAGTTGGGAGATCGCCAGATCGGGCGGCCGACCGCCCGATCATACCAGCCAAACGGTAGTTCGAGGACCGAAATGGCGATACCGGCCGTTAAACTGGCTAACTCCTCGAAGAAGATCGCCAGTTGCTAGCATCATCTAGCCATCTAGTGCGATCACCTGGCATGCCGGTGCAACTGAATGCCGTATCATAGGAGGCCCATGGCGCAGCACTGTAAGCGAGTGGCGTATCGCTACGATCAGGTGGCCAATCGTTATGATCGGATAGCTAGTCACTCCGATTGGGGAACCGCGCCGTCAAGACATCTCCCGTTGCAGCCGCGTCATCCACCCTAACACGGAACAACAAACGTGATCCGCTGCACCCCTCGCGCGTAACTCCTCGCCTCTCAGGGCTGCTCCTCACCTCGGTTTTCGGTAACTTCTACTCATCCTCACCCACGCTTGCCATGCCGCCTCTCCGCCTCTTAACCGCCGCCCTCACCCTCTGCGCTCTTCCACTCGCCGCGCAGTCCACCACCTCGTCGGCCACTCCCGCGACCCAGGGTCCCTCCGTAGGCGACGTCGCTCCGGACTTCACCTTCACCGGCGCCACCCGCTACGGCCTCCTTCGGGACCCCGTGAAGCTCTCTGACCTCCGCGGCCAAACAGTCGTCCTCGCCTTCTTCCCCGGCGCGCGCACCCCCGGCTGCACTATCCAGATGACCAAGTACCGGGACGCCTACGGTACTCTCTTTAAAAACGGCGCCAACGTCGTCGTCCTCGGCGTCAGCGTCGACGCGGACACCACGCTTGCCTCTTGGGCCCACGACGCGCACTTCCCGATGCTCTTCGCCAGCGATGCCGGCGGCGGCAAGATCGGTTCGGACTACGGCGCCTACAACACCACCTACAAGCTCGACCAGCGCTACCTCTACGTCATCGGTCCGGACGGCAAAATCACGTACACCGCCAAGCCCTTCAACGTCTCCGACCAGGCCTCCTACACCGACCTCGCCGCTGCCGTCGAGAAGGTCACCCCCAAGGCCACTGCCTCAGCACACTGACGGACATGGTCGCTCCAACTACTGCTCCCCTCCACCCCCCCGGCACCCCCGTTTTTCGGGACCACCTCGAGATCAAGGTCGCTCAGTGGGTCAGGCTCTGGAACGGCCATAGCCAGCCCGACGTCCTCTTCGTCGGCGCGCCGCTCTCCAAGAGCTCCATCTCTCATTCTGGCGCCTCGCTCACCCCGCAGGCGATCCGCGAAATGTTCGGCGCGGTGTCGACGTACACCATCGACCACGACATCGACCTAGCCGAGGAGCTCACGGCGTGCGACGCGGGGGACGCGGTCGTGCACGCTACCAACCTCGCGCAGTCGCGCGACGGGATCCGGGCGGCGGTCGCCTCGCTCCTCGACGCTGCGCCGGACTCGCTCCCCGTCATTCTGGGGGGCGACCACTCCATCACCGCACCGGCCTTCGAAGCGGTGCAGGCCGCCGTCAACGGCCCCGTCGGGCTCGTCCAGCTCGACGCCCACATGGACCTCCGGAACCTCGACGACGGCGGGCTCACCAACGGGACTCCCGTCCGGCAGCTCATCGAGGGGGGCGTCTTGCACGGTACCCACGTCGCGCAGGTCGGGCTCCACGCCTTCGCGAACGCCAAGGCGTACCGAAGTTACGCGCAGACCTACGGGATCACGCAGATCAGCGCGCGGGACGTCGCGCGCGGGGACCTCGACGAGATCGTGGCGACCGCACTGGACGTGGCGGGGAAGGAGACCGAGGGGATCTACGTCACCGTCGACATGGACGTTCTCGACCAGGCCTACGCTCCGGGTGTTCCGGCGATGGTCCCCGGGGGGATGACGAGCTGGCAGCTCTTCGACATTGTCTTCGCACTCGGTCGACACCCCAAGGTCAAAGCGTTCGACATCGTCGAAGTCGATCCCATGCAGGACCCGCGACGGGCGACGGTGCGCACGGCGGTGCACACCATCCTCAACTTCCTCACCGGCTACACGCTGCGGCCGCGGTAAGGCGGTACCGGTGTCCATGGGTGCGTCCGCGGCGCCGTCTGGCGCTTCGATCGATGAATCCCAGGCCGTCATCCGTGCCGACGGGAACTACTTCGGGACGGTGCGGCGGCGGTTCGTGATGGCGGGGCTGCACATGTCGGAGACGGTGTACGGTGCCGGGGCGAGGATTCCGCGGCACCGGCACGAGTGCCCGAGCTTCTTCATGCCGCTCGGCGGGCGGTTCGTAGAAGGGTGTGCGGGG
>JADMIO011403931.1_pt1 | contig 10817 bp, 9 predicted proteins | sample 8958161 | NCBI WGS metagenome assembly JADMIO01 (sample SAMN16585339, study PRJNA669376) | soil metagenome | isolation source: Crop rotation soil | place: USA: Cullars Rotation, Alabama | collected 2011 | reverse complement strand
CCGCGACTTCAAGTCACGTGAATTCCAAGCTTCGGATCCCACTGTGCTGGAAAGCCTGGGTCGGAGTCGTTCAACAGGTGGAGTAACCGGGTCACACACTGGTCGCCAGGATAGTCAGCCATGTTGTGAGCGTAGATCTGCGCGGCGCCACGCCGCCATTCAGCCGGGCCATTCAGGACTTCCTGCGTAAGTGCCTCCGCCAATCGTATCGCCTCTACATCGTCGGTTCCGAGGGAAGCCAGGTGCCCGATGATGGCCAGCTCGGCGCCACGTTGGCGAACCTTCGCGTCATCGGCGTGCATGACCTCGCGAATGTATGGAGCAAGGCGGGCCAGGTGCCCGAAGGCTCCGTAATACAGGAGGTCGTGGAACGTCTCGACACTCCTGAGGCGTGGTTGCTGCCGGACCATCTCTTCAAACAGGGAGATTGACCGATCGCCGTCGATCTCCAACATGAATTGCAGCTCGTACAGTCCTGCCGCACGGAGGACCGGCGAAGGATCACGGGCCACGAAGTCCAAGAGTGCCCACCTCCGTTGCACAGCGACGTCGCCAGCTTCCTTCCGGAGTGCCGCGAGCAGCGTGAGGAGTGCCGTCCCGCGATCTGTGTTGATCGCGGCGGCCCAGAGGTCTCTTTGCAGCGTATCGTGCGGCACCTCATCCTTCCCAAGGGTGGTCCGCACCCAACCCTCTAGGAGAGCGAGGAGGTCCTGGGGAAGACCAGGGCTGCGCCGGAGGACCTGCTCCAGTGCCCAGCCGGTACGGCGACGGATCTGTGACCGCTCGGGCAGCGCGAATCGGCGGACGACGTCGAAGACCCATTCCGGCGGACAGTCGCTCTCGGCGAGGCCTACAATGAAGGCCTCGGCGTAATCGTCGTCGAGATTCGGTGGCGTCCGAGCAGCCAACTCCGCGAAGCGCCGCGGATTCTCCTTGGCGAGTGCCTGCATCTGGTGGGCGAGTTCCCTGGAACCGCCGCGCAGGAACTCCGCGTGCCGGACGTCACCCTTGTACTTCGCCATCGCACCCAACCAGCCCTCGTCTGGCATCCGCATCAGACCGTCCATCGGGATTGGAGGGCCGACCACACCGCCGCGCCCCCCCTTCGGGTGATCCGGCGTCTCGATCCCCGGGAACTTGCGCTCGAGCTCGCCGAGCCGATCCTGGCCCTCGGGCGACAGGCGTGTACGGGGAAGCGTTCGGAGCAGGTGCAACTGGTCGATCCCTCGCCGTCTCAACGCGGCAAGACTCTTGTCCCATGACCGCGTCTTCCCCGTGCTATCTAGGATCAGCCGCTCGACTGCCGCCAGTTCGCGTGGCTCGAGATAAGGAATAAGGGACCTGAGTAATTGCCGCGTGAGCAATGCATCGTCGTTTCCGAGTCGCAGGCGGCGTGCGTCAGTGAGGACGAAATGCAGTGCGTCCTGTGCCGAGGCCGGGAGAGTGTCGCGGTAGACTGTGGCGAGAAGTTTCTGCGGGGTGGCGAACGGCAATGCGGCTAACCGAATCGCTCGCAACCGGAACGAATCGGGGTTCTCCTGCACCTCACGGCACAGAGCCGAGGTGAGCGCCTCGAACAGCGCCCAGCGCACGCCGGAACGGCCTGCCCAGAGTCCCGTGAGCGCGTCGGACCCAAAGTACGTCCGCGGAGGCGCGTCATCGTCCGGGCCATCAGCCGCAATAGCTCGCTCGAGCCACGGGAGCATTGCGTCGAGGAACAACCCCGGGATCACCGCGCTGACCGTGCTGACCGCCTTCTTGATCGCGTGGCCATCGAGCGCGTCCAATGCATCGCCCAGGCCGGGTACTGCGTGTTGTCTGTGATCCGAATGGGCTATGTACGCATCGACCACCCGATCGAACAGTCTACGGAGGATGCGAATGCCGGATGCGGGATTGGCTTCGCACAGATCGTCGAGTTGAAGGAGGTGCCGGAGATCGGCGAGTGGCACGTCCTCAAGCATGCGCTCGTATAATGCGATCGCTTCCGGTGCATGCCACTTCCGGATGCGTTGAACCAGCCAGTACGCACGATTCGGCCAGGGGCCCTCGCGACTGACCCATGCTTGAGCAAGTGTCGCGATCGTACTCTGCGTCTCCCGATTGTCCAAGAGTGAGGCAAGGTACGGTATCACCTGCTCGTTGAGCGTAGAGTCATCCTCACTGAGCAGGCTGGAGAGGAGGCCAGTCACCAGCCGCGGAAACCACACGGGGTTTTCCCAGATAGCGCGCAGAGTTCGATGCTTCAGTATTGGGCTGAGCAGTCGCCGATGCAGTAGTGTCCACTCGGCATCATTGGGGTCCGGTAGGGCACCGAACCAGCGGAGCACCAGATCGTGGAGGTGGAAGCGGAGACCTGTGCCTTCGAGTAGTTGTCCGAGTGTCCGCAGGTACTCAGGATGGTTGGTGCCCCGCAAGTAAGCGAGCACCTGCACGATCTGGGGGCGAATGAACAGCCCCTGGTCCGAAGCGAGCACCGCGTCGCGGAGTCGCCCACCTTCCTCGACGAAGAACCGGGCGTAACAGTAGTCGAAGAACGTCTGGTGCAGGAACGTCCACCCAGCCGGAGTGGCCACCAGCACCCCTACGCTCGCGAGCCAGTCTGCTGCTCGCGCTGCGTGGAACGAATTCAAGGCGTCCACCGCCGACCGGGGGACGGACGTGTGCTGGTCTCGGTGCATCCGGCCGGTGACCGCACGCAGCACCGCCTCGCGGTCCGCGACGGAGGGGCCTGGGGGTTCGGGCCGGCGGACGACCTCCTCCCAAAGGAGCCCGTAGAGCTCTTGTAGACTCGCAATGCCCCGTAGCTGAGCTGGGTTCCGAGCGGGCGTTCGAGCCAGTGAAGCGTAAAGGTCGAGATGCAGCGGGGTGCGGAGCAACTCCTGAGTAGCCGGCATCAACGTGTCCGGTGCCACACCCAACGCTGCGAGGACGGATGCTACCTCTCCGTCGTCAAGCAGCGGCACGAAGAACTCGCGCCCCACGTCGACGCGCTTGAGCCGCGGGTCGGTATTTCGGTCGAACGTCCGACAGGAGAGCAGAATTGTTACTGATGGGATGACGCGCAGCCGACCCACCAGCTCAAGGACGACGTTCATCGCCTGCTGATCGCGGGCGAGCGACAACGAGAGTGCGTCGATCTGGTCGATGAGGACGACAACCCGTCCCACTGCCGCAAGACGGGCAACCACCAGCTCGGCTGGTGCTTCAAATCCAAGTCGCCGCTGCAAGTCCGCAGCGCTTTCAATTCCGGAGAGTTGCTGATCGGCCTTTACAGCCAGGACCGGCACGCCCGCATCTTCGAGGGCCAGCATCACGTCGTGCATGACCACGGTCTTGCCACGTCCTGCGTGGTCCAGCAGTAGGCCCACCGCTTGGTCTCCCTCTGGCATCTGGGCCCATGCGACGATCTCCGCCGTTACCGCCCGGGATACATGGACGCCAGTGGCACCGAGCGTGGCCTTGTGCTGCCGCAGCAGCGCACCGCAAGCTGCGACGGCTTCACGCAGCGCCTGCAATGACGGCGCGACGCGAAATTCGATCCCATGCTCAGCTCGGAGGCTCTGGCGCAATCGCAGCGCGTCGAAGGTCCCTCGGATACGCGCCTCGCCACCGACCCGGTCGCGCAGTAGGCAGAACAGGGTATGCCGAGGCACACTCGTCGCCGGCATCCAGGCCTGTACGAAGTCACGCTCGATCTGACGCCGCGTCCACACTTCGACGTCAACGTGCGCGAGGAAAACGTGCAGGATCTGCTCGTCGCCCGGTAGTGCGGATGCAACTGCCGCTGCTACCGATTCAGAGATGGCGCGCTGCACTTGGGAAAGCCGGTCGTGCCACTCCGTCACGCTGCTGCTTGTGCGGGCGCGGTCGGACAGGTCTTGCAATGCGAAGTGGTCATTGTGGGCCTCGCCCACATGCAGTCGGAGCCGGTCGCGGGTTCGATTGAAGGCCGGGTTCTTGAACTGCGCGGCGAAGTCGCGCCATAGTTTCCGCCACGCCGCATCGCCTGCTTCAACCCGCTCCTTGGCCTGGACGTACACCGTGTGGCCATCGGCGTGCGACACAACGATATCGTCGACAGATTCTGGTGCCTCGACTCGCACGCCGGTGACGTGGTCGCCCTCCGGCCGGTCAGTCGTATCGCACAAGCGGCCCAAGTACAGCGCCGCGACGGAGTTCTGATACAGGATACCCGATTGCGTCGTCGGTCCGCCGCGTTCTGGCATGTCCCGGATACTGGTTTCGATTCAACCCCACGACCGCGGTGGTATGATCCCGTGCGGTGGTAAGTATGCCATGCTGCTCTCGATCTTCGCCTTCGTGCCTGCCTGGAGAACAAGTCAGATCCGTCAGCTTCCCTCGGCCCCGGCGATCTCTCCCAACCCCGCGATCCGCACCTCCCCATCTGGAAACCGCGCCACGATCTCGAGCGACCCCCCCATCGCCTCGACGTAGCGTCGGAGTGTGCTGACGTAGAGGTCAGCCCGCCGCTCCAGCTTCGACACGCCCGACTGATCGATGCCGAGCGACTCAGCGAGCGTCTCCTGCGAGAGCTGGCGGGCCAGCCGGAGCTCCTGCAGCGGCAGCTCGTCCAACATGGCGCGTGTGCGCGCGTCCATCCGGGCACGATGCTCGGCAGGCATCCTCTCGCGCAGCTCACTAAACTTCCGGTGTCCGGCCATCAGATTAGCCCCTCCCGCTTCAGCTCTTCCAGGTACTCGTCGTACAGCGCGTCGGCCTTGGGCACCATCCGCTCGTAGAAGCGGTCGTCCCCGGTCTTGTCGCCGCCGAGCAGCAGGATGGCGGTGCGGCGGGGGTCGAACGCGTAGAACACGCGGACGGGCCGCCCCTGATGTTGGATGCGCAATTCGCGCATCTGTCCGTGGCGCGAACCGCGGACGTCCGACGCATGCGGGTAGCCCAGCTGGGGCCCGCGCGCGACCAACAGGCCGACCGTCGCGCCGACGGAGATCTGCTCGGCGTTGTTCAGCCCCTCCCACCACTCCCCGAACTCGTCGGTGTACTCGACGTCCCAGGCCACGTCGTAGTCTGGCCTGAGGGAGATATGCAGTCAAGTGCATATCCCATGGGTCAGGACCTGCCGCCGGATGCGGCTGCTTACCGCCGCACGTAGCGCTTGAGCGCCCGCGGCCCCACCTCCGCCCCGTACACGTTCCCCCGCGCGTCGACGGCCACCCCCTCCGCGGCGCTCGTGCTCGGCGGGTTCTCCGCCGGGTCCGGGATGAACGCCGTCACCACCCCCGTCCGCGCGCTCCCGACGCGGATCCCGCGCTTCCACCCCGTGCGCGCGCGCGCCACCGAGCCGGACTCCGAGTCGGCCACGTAGATCGTGTCGCGCGCGTCGATCCAGATCCCGCTCGGGCGGCTGAACTGGTACCACGTGTCGAGCAGGCGCCCCTGCTGGTCGTAGATCTGGATCCGGTCGTTCCCGCGGTCGCCGACGAAGAGGCGGCCGCGCGAGTCCATCGCCAGCGCGTGCGGCTGGTTCATGTCGTTAGGCCCGGCGCCGAGCTGGCCCCACGTCTTGAGCAGCCTGCCCGACCGGTCGAACTTGAGGACGCGCGCCGTGGAGCCGGGCTGCGACGAGTGCCCCTCGGCCACGAAGATGGAGCCGTCGGGCGCGACGAGGACGTCGTTGGGCTGCCAGAAGTACGCGGTGTCGCGGCCGCCCCCGGGCGCGCCGAGCGTGCGGAGGAGCCGCCCGTCGGGGGCGAACTCGAAGACCTGATGCCCCTTCGGCGGCCCGGCCGCGGGGGCCTCCGCCGCGCCCCCGCGCCCGCCGGTGCACGCGCAGTCGGTGACCCACACGTGGCCGTCGCGGCCGACGAAGATCCCGTGCGGCGCGACGAGCAGCCCGGCGCCGAACGACGCGACGAGCGTCCCCGCGGAGTCGAACTTGAGCACCGGCGGGAGGTCGGAGCCGGCGCAGCTGTTCGCGCCGCACCGCTCGGCCACCCAGATGCTCGTGCCGTCCGGGTCGACGTCGACGGCGCTCGTCGAGCCCCACGCGCGGCCGGCCGGCATCCGCGCCCACCCCTCGACGGTGCGGTAGGGGTTGGGCGCGTCGTTGGTCGGCTGCGCGGGCTGCCGCACGGCCGCCGGCACCGCCGCCGGCGCGGTCTGCGCGGCCGACTGCGCGGCCGGCTGCGCGGTCGCGCACGCGGCGGCGAGGGCGGCGGCCGCGGGGACGAGCGTGGGTCGCGTCATGGTCCGACTCCTCGTCAGGGGGACGCCGGCGCCCCGGGGGTCACCGCGATCCGCACCCCGCGCAGCGCCGCGCTGTCGACGGGCAGCGGCGCCGCGCCCGCGGGCACCCGGTTCCGCTGCAGCAGGTAGGCGATCACGTCGACGTACTGCGCATCGCTCAGGCTCCCCGGCTTGTCCTGCGGCATCGTGTTGCGGAGGGTGGAGAAGAGCGTCCACGCGCGCGCCTCGTCCCATCCGACCGCGAACGCGCCGCCGTCGAACGCCCCCGACGGGTGGCAGCGCGCGCACGTCGCCTGGTAGACCTGCGCGCCGCGCGCCGCCTGCTCGGCGCTGTAGCTCGCCGGCGGGAGCGACGCGGTGGGCGGGACCGCCGCCTGGCGCCCCGCGTGCGCGGCGAGCACCGCGCGCGCCGGCCCGCTGGCGGCCCGGTTGCGCGCGCCCAACGGCTCGCGCACGTCGACGCTCGGCCCGTCGCGCCCGCATGCGGCGATCAGCATCGCGAGCGCGATCGTGAGCCCTCGAGCGGTCGTGAGCCGTTGGGGGGAACGCATACTTTTCATTGCGTTTCCATCGTTCGCATCCGCGCCGAGAACACTCACGAACGCCTCGCGCCGCGGCGGTGCGGAGCCCTGAATTGGTGAGGAGAGAATGCGGTGGATGGGAATGCGATGCAGAGCATGCGCCCCCCAACGGCATCGAGCCCCGTCGGCCGCCGCCCGAGCGTGGCTCTATGATACCCGTGGCGCCGCGAGGCGACAGGGGCGCCGACGCACGCCGCCGGTTTGACTTCGCGCGGCGCCGCGGCCACTGTTTCCGCCGACCTCCCTCCCACAGAGCGCAGCCATGGCGGACGACCCGCGCCCCGTCTCTCCCACCGCCTCCGCCGTCCCGCGGCGCGACTTCCTCCGCGCCGCCGGCGCCGGCGCGGGGCTCCTCCTCCTCGGCGACCGCGGCGCCGCGCAGGCCACTCCCGCCGCGCCGCTCCCCGGCATCGAGCACAAGCGGCGCCTCCCGCTCGTCGGCCGCTCGTCGGCCGACGTGGTCGTCGTCGGCGGCGGCGCGTGGGGCGGGTGGACCGCCTACCACCTGCGGCGCATGGGCGCGAAGGTCACCCTCGTCGACGCGTACGGCCCCGGGAACTCGCGCTCGACGTCGGGCGACGAGTCGCGCGGTGTGCGCTCGTCGTACGGCGACCGCGAGACCGGCGAGATGTGGATGCTCTGGGCGCGCGAGGCGATGGCGCGCTGGAAGGCGTTCGACGCGGAGTGGGGGAAGGACCTCCGGCTCAACCTCTACCACACCACCGGGGACCTGATCCTGCGCCCCGACTGGGAGCCGTTCCTCGCGCGCACCAAGCACTGGTGGGACGTGCACAAGATCCCCTACCAGCTCCTCGACCCCGCCGACGTGCGCCGCGAGTTCCCGGTGATCGCGATGGACGACATCACGGCGGTGCTCTACGAGCCGGACGCCGGCGTCGTGCGCGCGCGCCGCTCGTGCCAGACGGTCGCCGCGGTCGCCGAGCGGCTCGGCGTGCGCGTCGTGATCGGGCGCGCGCGGCCCGGGCAGGTGACCAACGGGCGCCTCGAGTCGATCGCGCTCGACACGGGGGAGACGGTGCGCGGCGAGACGTTCGTGTTCGCGCCGGGGCCGTGGCTCGCCAAGACGTTCCCCGAGCTGTTCGAGAACCGGATGCGCACGCCGCTCGGCTACGTCTGCTATTACGGGACGCCGCCGGGGGACGAGCGGTTCACCTACCCGAACCTGCCGAGCTTCAACTTCCCCGGCGTCACCGGGTGGGCGGCGCTCCCGGTGGACAGCCGCGGCTTCCGCGTGCGCGGCGGCGAGCGCGCGCCGGCGCCGCGCGACACGCCGGGGGGCGGGCGGGTGGCGAGCACCGCGCCCGCCGGCACCGCGCGCGGCGGCCCGAACGCCGGCGAGGGCGCGTCCGCGCGCGGTCGCACCACCCAGGCGAACGCGTCGGCGAGCGCGCCGCGCGCCGGCGGGGGCGGCTTCGGGTCCTCCGCGCTCACCACGCCGCCGCGCCAGCTCGACCCGGACACGAGCGACCGGTGGCCCGACGCGGCCCGCCTCGAGCCGACGCGCCGGTTCGTGGCGCACCGCTTCCCCGCGCTCGCCGAGGCGCCGCTGCTCCAGACGCACGCCTGCCACTACGAGATCAGCTCGAGCCGTAACTTCATCGTCGACCGCCACCCGCGGATGGCGAACGTGTGGATCGCCGGCGGCGGCAACGCCGAGGGGTTCAAGTTCGGGCCGGTGGTGGGCGAGTACGTCGCCCAGCGGGCGTTGGGCACGGAGGGGGACCCGGAGGTCGCGAAGGGGTTCCGGATTCCCGAGAAGGAGTTCGAGCAGCCGACGCCGGCGCAGCGCGACTCGGCGCGCGCGCGCGACTCCACCCGGGCGCGCGACACCACCGGCGCGCGCGACACCGCGCGGACCCGCGCACGTTAGGCCGCTGGCCCGTCGCCCGACGCGCCGCCGGACGTACGGCGGCGCCGAAAAGGTCACTCGCGCCCGGGCCGCTCAGTACCCGTGCACCGTGACGCGGAGCGAGCCCACGGCGTGGCCCCCCGGCTGCGCGTCGTACTCGCGCCCGCGGACCGCGTGCCGGTACTCGAGAGAGAGCGACCGCCACCGGTAGCCGGCGCCTAACTCCGCCTGCCCAACGAGCGGTCGGCGCCGCGCCCCCGCGCCCGCCGCGCGGTCGCTCCGCCGCCCCTCGATGAGCACGTCGCGGCCGACCCAGTCCTGCCGGTAGCCGACCACGACGAAGGCGCGCCGCGGCCGCTCCATCTCGGGCTCCAGCGGGCTCCACGCGCGTTGGGCACCCAACCCCACCGTCAGCTCCGCGCCGGCAGACGCCGCGACGCGCACCGTCCCCGCCGTCACCCCCCAGTACCCGCGGAGCGCGCCGAGACGGTGGGCCTCGTCGTACGACAGCGCGACACCGGGCGCGGTCCCCAGTTGGTGGGCCCACCCGAGCTGCGGCGCGTTGTGCAGCAGGCGGTGCACGCCGTCCTGTACCTGCTCGGCGAGCGACGCGGCACCGGTGACGCCGGCGGTCGCGCGCAGCGTGCGCACGTGCCCCGGCGTGACGCCGCGCGCCGCGGCGGACGCGTAGAGCCACCCCGCGTACGGCCGCTCCCCCGGCACGGGCGTCGGGGCGTCGCGGCGCGGCGTGTAGATCTCCTGCCCGACCTCGACCGCCGTGACGAGGCAGCCGCGGTCGCGACCGCCCGGCGACCGGCAGCGCGCCGGCCGCCGCGCGAGGCGACGGAGCCCGCGCGGCGCGCCGTCCCACGCGGCCGCGAGCCGCATCCCGTGCGTGTAGTCGTAGTCCGGCGGGACGCCCGCCCCGCGGAGGGCGATCAGGTCGTTGTCGACGGTGAGGCGAAGGGCGCGCGTCGCGGCCGGCTCCTGCGCCGCCACGCAGCAGGGGAGCAGCGCGGCGGCGGTCACGGCGCAGCGGCGAATCCGGCGGGAGTAGCGGGGTCCCGGCATCGGGCGTAGCGTATCCCGGCGGGGCAGGGGAAGGAACACCGACCACGCGTACGGGGAGGACGATCATGTCGGATCGCGCGCCGCAGCGAGAGGGAGGCTCGGGCCGCTACGGCCCGTACGCGCCGGGGGACAACCCGGCCGACCCCAACGAGCACCGGCACGGCGACGTCGTGCACTCGCACGCCCACACCGGGCCGCACGAGCACGGCGACGACTACGAGTACGACGAGGCCCACGACCCGGAGGCCGAGGAGCGCGGGCGCGGCTCGGGCGAGGTCTTCTGACGACGAGCAGCTACACCTGGGACAACGCGATGGTCGAGGGGCGGCGCCGGCTCGCGCTCCTCGAGCACGCGCTCGACCCGTCCACCTTCCGCCGGCTGGAGACGATCGGCGTCGCCCCCGGGTGGCGCTGCCTCGACCTCGGCGCCGGCGGGGGCACGGTGTGCGGGTGGCTCTCCCCGCGCGTGGGGCCCAACGGCCGCGTCGTCGCGCTCGACCTCGACGCGCGCTTCCTGCGCATGCTCCCGTGCGAGAACGTCGAGATCCGCGAGGAGAACGTCGTCGACGCCGAGCTCCCCGCCGGGGCGTTCGACCTCGTGCACACGCGGTGGACGCTGCTCCACATCCCGCAGCGCGAGCAAGTGCTGGAGAAGCTCGCCGCGGCGCTCAGGCCGGGGGGGACGCTCTTCCTCGAGGAGCCGGACCTGCTCCCGGTCGAGGCGCTGGAGCGCACGGGGTGGCACGACGTCACCATGCGCGTCCTCGAGGTCGTGCGGCAGCGCGGGACGCACGCCCACTGGGGGCGCGAGCTCCCGGACCGCGTGGCCGCGCTCGGCCTCACGAACGTGCGCGCGGAGGCGGAGTTCCCGTGGTTCCACGGCGGCTCGGAGCTGGCCGAGTTCTGGAAGATCAGCTGGGGGCTCGTGCGCGACGCCGTCGCGGCGAAGGGGGGCGACGCGTCGCCGTGGGACCGCGAGCTCGCGGAGCTCGACGACCCGGCGCGGCGGTTCGCCGCGCCGATGACGGTGTCGGTGATCGCGACGCGGCCGTAGCCGCGGCGGC
>JADMIO011113670.1_pt1 | contig 10817 bp, 11 predicted proteins | sample 8958161 | NCBI WGS metagenome assembly JADMIO01 (sample SAMN16585339, study PRJNA669376) | soil metagenome | isolation source: Crop rotation soil | place: USA: Cullars Rotation, Alabama | collected 2011 | reverse complement strand
GTAGTTTTGCGCACTTGCTAAGTAAATTCGCGCATTTGCTAAGTCAGTTCGCGCACTTGCTAAGTCAGTTCGCGCATTTGCCAATTAAATGCGCGCACTTGCTAAGTAACCCAAGTTGCTACTGATGGCCCGGCGGCTGAAGCCGCGGGCAACGCCGCAGCGAAGTCGCCCAGCGGCGACTGCCAACCCCGAGATTGAGCCTGCGCACCGGGAACCCACGCAGTGGGTGGCGCTTGGCCGCGGCGTTGCCCGCGAATTTATTCCCCGGGCTATAAGTAGCAACTTGGGTTTAAGTAGTTTTGCGCGACTGGCGAGAATGGACGAAATCTTTCAGAAATTCTTTGAGAAATCTGTCAGAATCTCCGGGATTTTCGAGAAACAGATGAAGAACCGGCGACGAATGAGCGAATTATTTATGGTTTTTCAGCCACAGGCTGAGCTTGCTCAATATCTGGCGGTTTTCTTCGACTTGTGCGGGCGTCTCCGGGGAGCTGTGGAACTTGTAGTAGTATTTCGGGCCGTTATCGACGGCGTGCTCCAAAGCCAAAAGAAGAAACATATTGAAACTGCTGCTTTTTGCAGAAGGATCATCCAACTTCAGGCAACTGGCCAGTGCCCGCGCGGCATTTTTACCGCAACTCTGGCAAATCAGGGAAATTGCTTCGTGGAACTGCCACTCGTTCATGGTGTTCCGCCGGACGCGAATTACCGGCGTCAGCCATTCTGGCTGCAGGGGTTCTCCAGCGTTGATTAATCCCTGAGCCAGTGCCAGGCGCATCTCTGTGCTTTTCTGATTGGTAAATCTCGCTTTGAGAGCGGCCACGGCGGCGGGTTGGTGCAATTCTCCCAAAGATTTCGCCGCCATAAAACGCACATTCGCATCGGCATCGTCCAGAGCTTTGAGAAGCGGTGCCAGAGCCTGCGGAGATTGTGTGGCGCCCAGACTGCGCGCTGCCATTTCGCGCGTGGTAGCAATCGGGCTTGCTATATCCTGCAATAGATTCGGCAAAACATGCGCGACCTTGCGGATTTTCTGTAAGGCTTCTGCTGCGGCGCCACGAATAAAAGGTTCGCGATCTTGAAGCGCCGCACGCAGCGCATCGGCAGCGCTGTCGGTGGGAAATTGTGAAATTCCCTCAATGGCGGAGTATTTCGCGTTGCTGATATCGCCGGATTTGGTGAGAACCGCCGCCAGCGGCGCAATGATCGCTTCTTCGTGGAGTGTGGAGAGCGCCAGCGCGGCTTCACTCAATGTCTGAACGTTTCCAGTGCGTAATTTTTCATCAAGCTGCGTAATAATCTTGCGCAGAGCGTCCGGCTGCGCAGGATTGATCTTCAATTTGAAACTGGCGGAAACCGTAAAGCGCTTACAGGTGACGGTATAAATTCCAGGTTTTGCAAAGGCGCACCAGTGACCCAGAAAGAGGCGCTCGGTATATTTCTCCTGCGGCTTCAGAGTTTTATTGCCCATTAAGCCGCCAAAGTTATTGTAGGAATAAGGGTCTTTGACCGCTTCGCCCTGCTCATCGACGGCAGTAATGTGAAAACTGTTGGCCCGCACCGAACCGCGATAATCACCGCCATAAGTGAAAGAGTAGGGCTTGTCGCCGCGATTAATAATCTGAAAGGTAAGGAAGAGCGGCTCGCCGAGAATGATTTTGCTCTTATCCGGCACAAACCCGGCTTCAATTTCCGATTGCGCCGTCTTGTAAAGGCGAAGAAGAGTTGCGTCTTCGGCAAAAGCAGGAAAGATTCCTGTGGCGAGAAAAAAGACGCCAATACCTAACATCAAATAGAAATTTCTCATAAGATTTCCCGCTTCACTTCTCGTTATTGGTGCTGTTAATCATCGGGTCCAACGCGAACCCACTTTCGAGTGATGCCGTTAAATTCGTGATGTCCGTAATCGTCAGATGGGTCGGAAAATATAAACCAGTAAACCTCGATCTCTTTGAGTTTCCCCTGCACAAATTGCAGTGCTTTTGGACGATGTTCGTAATAAGTTCGATCTTTCATTAAGCGTGGCGTAGGAATTCCCACGGGAAGTTCTGCGACGGAACGTGGATAATGCCCGTTTGCGCGTTTATAGCGTTCAAGCAGAGGCACCATCTGCGCAGGATAGGCAAAGGCTTCGGTAAGGGCGCGCTGCCTGAAAAACTCACCACATGGCACGAAAACCCCCAGGCAAAAAGCGAGCACGAATAAGGTTGTCAGGTGCCAGCGGGCTTTTTTGTAATCTCGCTTGTTAACGAAATTGGCGAACAAAACGCAGAAGAATACAGTAGCGGCAAGAGTCAGCAAATACAGGATTGCAAAAACTCCTGCCGAATGCTCGAATGAATTCAGGCCATAGTATCCTGCCCCGCAAGCCAAAACCAAGCCTATAGCGAGAAGCTTTACGTGGAAATACATACGTTAAGTTATCTTCCCTCATAAACAAAAATCCCGGCACCTGAGTGCCGGGATTTTTTAGTGCGGACGTGATTTTCGCTCACGCGGAAACAAATTCTTCGTTCAACTTTTGCCACTGCGGGCGGCGATAGAAGTCGTAAGGCAATTAAAGATGGCGCGCAGTGTGGCTGAGTGTGAATTTGCATAGACTGCGGTTGAGGAAGTCGAGGCTGGCTATGGACAAGGATCAACTGATCGTTTCATCTCCTGACATTCTGGGCGGCACGCCTGTTTTTGCGGGCACGCGTGTTCCCGTGCAAAATCTGGTGGATTATTTAGAAGCGGGCGATAATCTCGATGTATTTCTAGAGGATTTTCCCTCCGTCTCGCGTGAGCAGGCGATTCAAGTGTTAGAACTGGCCAAGGAGGCTTTGTTCACCCATGCCGTTGCGCGTGCTGCTGGATGAATGCCTGCCAAAGAAACTAAAGCGAGAGTTCGCCGGCCATCAGGTTTCGACCGTGCAAGAAAATGGCTGGTCCGGCACCAAAAACGGCGCACTCATGAAACTGGCGAGTGGCGTCTTCGATGTTTTTGTGACTGCCGATCAAAATCTTCAGTATCAACAGAATTTAGCGTATGCGGAAATTGCTATTGTGGTTCTGGTGGTGCCCAATACGCGCCTTGAAAGCATTCTTCCTTTGATGCCGCAGGTGAGCACCGCGCTGCAAAGCCTTGAAAAGGGCGAGATTGTTCGGATTCCTCTTAAGGACGCTACCGAAGATCTTCGGCAATAGTTTCCACATTCAATTTTTGCCACTGCGTGCGCGCCTGATGGAGAAGTTGAGCGCGGCGAGTGTGGCCGAAGGTGACAAAGTCCTGCACATCCGGCGGAAATTGATCTTCGCCATCTTTTTTGCCGAGATCGAAAGCGGCGCGAAGTTCGGCCTGGAGCACGGTGCGATCTTGCATTTCGCCGAGCGTGTCCTGCAACTCGGTGATCTGCTTAATACGCGATTTTACTGATTTTCCGAAGCAAGGCGCGAAAAATTCCAGCGTATAGCGCAGGCGCTTGAGCGCTTTGCGCAGTTCGTGCTGGCCGAGTTCGTCTTCAGGATTTTCCAGCGAGGACGCGTGTTCCAAAACTTCGGCGCGGCGTTGCGGCATGATGGTTTCCAGCGCTTCTTTGAGCGTTGGATTCGCTCCCGAGGCGGCGGGTAGCCCCAGCGCGAAACGACCGAATTCTTCCTTCAATTTCTCCGGGCGTGCCAGTTTCTGCACGCGCTTTTCCATTTTTGCGAAGGCGTCGGCGCGTTCTTCGTGGAGATGGCGCTGAAATTCGCCCAATCCCGAAGATTCTTCAATAGACGCCATGAGGACTTTTTTCGCGTAGTCGTCCACGTAATCGCTGAGCACATCGTGGTCGCGCACGGCGCCCAGAATATCGCCCAGACGGCCCAGTTCTTTGCGCCAGAGGTTCGTTTCGCGCCAGATATGTGGCGCCACGAACGGTGCATTCTTTTCGCCCTCGAAGTTTTGCAGCGCACTGCGTAGACGGCGCACCGCCACGCGCATATCGTGCAGCGCATCGGCATCCCCTTCGAGGGTGCCGGGCGCATTTTTCCACGCCACGTCCCAGAGATGAACCAGCAGCTTTTGTGCGGCTTGCAGCAGATTTTCGTCGCCGTTGATCCCGGCGTCTTGAGCAATATCAGCCATATTACGAAGGGATGAGGGCGGAGGGATGAGGGATGAAGAAAACGCCTGCGGCGCAATCCTCTATTGCGAAGAACCTTTTCATCCCTCCGCCTTCATTCCTCATCCTTCCGAAAGGGGTTTGTCGACCAGCACGGTGGGGCGGCGAGGGGCGTCCGAACTTTCAAAGACGGTGAGGGGGCCGCGCCGTCCGGTGTGATGACGCAAAAGCGCCACGCCGCCGAGAATAATCGCGTCGTCGCCCAGAATCGAGCGCGCGACTTTCAATTTCTTGCCAGTGCCGGGCATGGCAACCTGCATCGCGGTTTTCTCAATAACCGGCAGCATCCATTTGCCGCAGGCTTCGATAACGCCGCCGCCGAAAACGATCACTTCGGGATCTACAATATGCAAGACCGACGCCGTGGTCAGCCCGAGCAGATAACTGGCGCGATAAATCACTTCGGTGACGAGCGGATCTTTCTTTTCCAGCGCTTTTTTCAGTGCGCCCGAGCGAATGCGCTTGAGTTTGGTGTCGCCGAGGATTTCTGTGAGAACCGTGGTGCGGCCTTCCTGCGTAATCGCGTGGCGCAATTGATTTTCAATCGCAGTGCGCGAGCAAAGGTCTTCGAGAAAGAGATGTTTGTTCGGCTGCGGGCCAATGACTTCGTTAGCTTCGAGCGGAATCATCAGATGGCCGATTTCGCCGCCCAATCCGCGATGGCCTTCGATCAGGCGCCCATTAATCACCAGACCGCCGCCGATGCCGGTGCCCACAAAGATGCCGAAGGTGCTTTCCGAGCCACGTGCCGCGCCCAGCCAACATTCGCCGAGCGTGCCGAGGTTGACATCGTTGCCGATGAAAGTGGGCACGCCGAATTTCTTGCGAATAATCTCGCCGAGCGGCGTTTTGGAGAGCGGCGCGTTGGGCGTGATAATGATGTTGCCGGTCGAGGTTTCCACCACGCCGGGAACCCCGAGCGCGATGCCGCCCAGGTCGCCGATTTTTAATCCGGCATTCTTGAGAACGGTTTCAATCGCTTTATTAAGCTGTTCGAGCAGCTCTTTCTTCGATTCGCGATTGGTTTTTTCTTTGTGGCGGGCGAGAATGGCGCCGTCTTCGGTGACCGCCGAAGCCAGAATCTTGGTGCCGCCGACATCAACTGCAATGAAATGATTGGCCATAAGGTTTCCTTAGTTGTTCGAGAAATGTTTGCCGTTTCGCATCATAAAGCGCCTTTTCTTCACCTTCGTGACTTTCTCCGTCCAATTCGATCACCAGGCGCAGGGGCGAGCAATAGAAATCCACAATATAAGGCCCGATGGGTTGTTGATGGCGAAATCTGATCCCATTGAATTGTCTGCGTCGCAAGCGTTGCCACAAAATTACTTCCGCAGGCGTCATGGACTGACGTAGATTGCAGGCTTTGCGCGTGAGGTATGAATGATCAGAGAACATGACACCCCCTCCCCAACCTCCCGACCACCTAGTTTAGGGGGAGGGGAATTTACGCTTCTTAATCCGGCTTCGCCCCTGATTTTACGGCTGCGGGTCGTCGCGTTCAACATCCGGCGCGGGAATTTCTTCGGCAGGTTGCTCCAGCGTTTTGCGAATGGAACGTAAAACCGGGTCGTCGCCGGTTCCGGCGCGGCCATCGTTGGTGCCGGGGGCGGCCAGCGGCGGGCGGGGGCGTGGTGTCAGTGTCGGCAGCGCGGCGCCTTTCTTATTTTGTCTCTCCGGCACAGGAGCGGGGCGCGCCGGTAGGAAATTTTCGCCGTCTTGCTTCTCCGTGCTGGCACGCTGTAAGAGCCATTGCTGCGCGCGCAAAGGTTCTTCTTTGGCGCGGCGCCGGGCGCGGCCATAACTGCCGTCCGCCTTCATCAGGCGCGCTTTTACGTTGTCATGCAGCGCTGCATAAAGCACTTCGTTCTTAACGCGGTTGCGCAGATCGGCATCGGTGAGGGGAAACACCACTTCCACGCGCCGGAAGAAATTGCGCGGCATCCAGTCGGCGGAACCGCAATAAATTTCCTCGTTGCCGTCGTTGTTGAAATAAAAGATGCGCGAGTGTTCGAGAAAGCGGTCCACAATCGAGCGCACCGTGATATTTTCGCTGACGCCGGGAAGGCCGGGTCGCAAACAGCAAATGCCGCGAATAATCAGATCGACTTTGACGCCCGCCTGCGAAGCACGATAAAGCGCCTTAATCATTTCGGGATCGATCAGCGCGTTCATCTTGGCGATGATACGCGGCTTTCGTGAATGCGGAATGTGGAGGGCGGAGGGCGGAGTTTTGCCGGATTTACGCTTCGTCCCTCCGCCCTCATCCCTCCGCCCTCGTAACGCGTGCTGTGTTTCGCGTTCAATCAGGTCGAGAAACGTGCCGTGCAGGCGAAACGGCGCCATGTGCAACTGCTGAAGTCCTGTGTATTGGCCCATGCCGGTCATCAGATTGAAAATCAGCGCCACATCTTCGCCGATGTCCGGGCGCGCCGTCAAAAGCCCCACATCCGTATAAAGTCGCGCCGTCACTTCGTTATAGTTGCCGGTGCCCAGATGCACGTAGCGGCGCAATTGCGGCATGCCGCCGTCGTCTTCGCGGCGCACCACCAGCGACAGTTTGCAGTGGGTTTTCAGGCCGACCAGACCGTAAAGCACGTGCACGCCCGCTTCTTCCATCTGTCGCGCCCACTGGATATTGTTTTCTTCGTCGAAGCGCGCTTTCAGTTCAACCAGCGCCGTCACCTGTTTGCCGTTTTGCGCGGCGCGCATCAGGGCGCGCACAATCGGCGAAGTTCCTGAGGTGCGATAGAGCGTTTGCTTGATCGCGAGCACGTGCGGATCGTCGGCGGCGCGCGCGATGAAATCCACCACCGGTTGAAAGCTCTCGTAGGGGTGATGAAGCAGAATATCTTCGTGGCGGATGGCGGCAAAGAATTCGTCGGCGTCTTCGACCTGGCGCAGTTGTTTGGGCACCGCGGGAATCCAGACCGGGTCTTTCAGCGCCGGATTTTTAACGCGGTCGTAGATGGCCATCAAGCGCGTGAGGTTGATGGGGCCGTCCACTTCGTAAAGATCAATCGGTTCGAGTTCAAAGGTGTGCAGCAGCATTTCCACGACCTGCGGATCGCAGCCGCGCTGCACTTCGAGGCGCACCGCGTCGCCGCGTCGCCGCCGCTGCAACTGTTCGTGGACGGCTTCGAGCAGGTTATCGGCTTCGTCTTCGTCGATGTAAAGCTCCGAGTTGCGCGTGACGCGAAAAGCGTAGCAGCCGAGCACGCTCAGCCCGGAAAACAGCTCGCCGATGTGCGTGGAGATGATCGAAGAGAGGAAAACGTAGCCGGTGCGGCCTTTGGGCATCAGGTGCGCGGGAATTTCCACCAGACGCGGCAGGACGCGCGGCACCTGCACCACGCCCAGACGCCCGCTCTGCGAGGGATTCCAGTTATCGTAAAGCGCGCCCTGACGCGGCCCGCCGCTCGGCACATCGAGCAGCACAGCGAGATTGAGACTCTTGTTCAGTAGCTGCGGGAAGGGATGCGAGGGATCAATCGCCAGCGGTGTCAGCACCGGAAAAACGGCGCGCTCGAAATACTCCTCGGCCCACGCCTGCCCGTTTTCGTCGAGGTCGGCGACGGTGAGCAAATCCACGCCATGAGTGGTCAGGCCGGGCACGATGGCTTCGCGGTAGCAGCGATACTGCTCTTTCACCATGACGCTGGCGCGGCGATGAACTTCGGCCAGCGTCTGCACCGGCGTCAGGCCGTCGGAATCGGCGCTTTGCGGCTGGCTTTCTTCCTGTTGCTGCAATCCGGCCACGCGCACCTCGAAAAACTCGTCGAGATTCGAGGAAAAGATGGCGAGAAACTTCAGGCGCTCTAAGAGCGGATTGGTTTCGTCGAGCGCTTCTTCGAGCACGCGCTGATTGAACTCCAACCACGATAATTCGCGGTTGACGAACAGTTCGGGCTTATTGAGATCGCGCACCGGGCGTGCTGGAGTGGAAGCTTTTTTCGCGGCTGGGCGTGGCTTGGTCTTTTTCGCGGAGGAACCCGTCATCAAACTCTCCCCATGACCAATAATCATACCGCGAACCGGCGCCGTCGTGGTTAAGACGGGGCTCAAGATTTCACCGGGCGGGCGCATGAATTCGCCGGGTGCGCGGGCACTTCCGCGCGCATGCTGAGTCCGCTACGGGCGGGCTGCGTGGTTTTTGCTTTCCCCAAAGCTCTGATCCGACCGGCTATGCGTTTTCGGGAAAGCAAAAAGTACGTAGCCGACCGGCTATGCGTTTTTGGGGAAGCAAAAAGTACGTAGCCGACCGGCTACATGTTTTCGGGGAAGCAAAAAGTACGTAGCCAGTCGGCTACGTGTTTTTGGGGAAGCAAAAAGTCCGTAGCCCAAGTTGCTACCTCACCTTACGCAGTCAGTGGTGGTAGGAACCCCTTTTCAATGGCACACGGCTTTCACGGGAACGGCCACGGATTTTCGCGGCTGATTATCGAGAGGACCGGTCAGCTTTGGTTCGTTCAGGGGAGTATCCTGCCCCCAAAGCCGTGTTCATCCGTGGCCGTTCCCGGGAAATCCGTGTGCCATTGAAAACGCTGCCCGGGAAGGCCTCCTGCCAGATGGCACTGCCTAACATGAGTTGCTACTTACGGCCTGGCGGCTGAAGCCGCGGGCAACGCCGCAGCGCAGTCGCCCGGCGGCGACTGCAAACCCAGAGATTGAGCATCCGCACCGGGAACCCACGCAGTGGGTGGCGCTTGGCCGCGGCGTTGCCCGTGGCTTCAGCCGCCAGGCCGTAAGTAGCAACTTGGGTTACGTAGTCCGCCAGTTGCCTGCGCCGGGCCAGCGATTCCGGTGGAAATCCGCTCCCGCGCCAACCGCACCTGCCGGGAGTCTCTACGAGAATTAAAACGCTTTAGTCACGGCGAGGCCGCCTTCGTGCGAGCCGATAAAAGGCACCAGCAGGAAGCCGCGCTTTTGTTTGAGTTCGTAATGCGCAGTCGCGTAACCGATAATGCCGCCCGCGATGACATCGTGCCAGTGATGGCGGTCGAGATGCACGCGCGATTCGGCGATCAGCCCGGCGCCTAAATACCAGAGCGGCGCCTGTTTAGGATGATAATGCGCCTGCATGGCGGCGACCGTAAAAGCGGCGGTGGCGTGTTCGCTGGGGAAACTGTGATCGTTGGAATGGTCGGGGCGCTCTTCGTGAATCACATGCTTCAAGCCTTCGGTAATCAGCGTGCTGGTCAGCAAAGCGTCGGCGGTGCGCAGCGTGTGCTCTTTGCCCACCTTGCCCTTTTCGAGCAAAGGCAGCGTGACACCGGCGGCCACATAAAGCGCCGTTCCGGCGCCGGAAGCGAAGTCGGCCTCGTTATCGCGAAACGAATCGGCGTGAGACGGAATAACACAGGAAGACGCTGACAGCAGGACGGCAAGGGCCGTGAATCGGGTGGGGAATTGCATAAAACCTTTCGGCAAACACCTTAGCAAGCCCGGAGTATTCGCGCTTCACCATTTGTTCACAATAACGGATGCTTCTTCGAAGAAAGTAAAAAATTAAAAATGGTAAAAGAAAGTGCCTCCGCCATTTTACATTTTTAACTTTTCATTTTTAATTAAAAGCACTATGAAACTTTATTTTCTCCGACACGGCGAGGCCGAATGGCCCGATTGGACCGGCGAGGATGACGAGCGCCCGTTGAACGACGACGGTAAGAAGGAAATGCGGCGCGTGACGAAGTTTCTGGCCGGTTTAGGGGTTTCTCCACAGGTTATTCTTGCCAGCCCGCTGCCGCGCGCTGTGCAGACCGCGCAGATCGCGCACAAGCACCTGGGCGGCGAACTGCGGGAAGAAACGGCGCTGGCTCCCGGCGCCACGGCGGCCAGAGTGCGGGCGCTGCTCAAAAAGCAGGACGCCCGCGAAATCATGCTGGTCGGCCACGAACCGGATTTCAGCAATCTGGTGCGCGCTTTCACTGGCGGCAGAGTCAAGATGGCGAAAGCGGGCCTCGCGCGCCTTGATCTCGACGAAAGCGGCAAAGGGCGCCTCATCTGGCTGCTGCCGCCCAGAATTTCGGCGAAGTCGTAACACGAAATCTCGAAGCGACGGAGTTGCTCAAGGAGTTTTCGGCATCGACGGCAAAATTATGGTTGACGCCCGCGAAAGCGCGGCGTAAATTGAGCGACATGACACAGCAAGATTTAACGAAGAGCCCCGAAAAGTCGTTTATGCCGTCGCGCGGCGTGCCTGGCCTGACTGTGGTGCTGGCGTTGGGCAATCTGGTTTTTGGATTTCCCGTCCTTTCGGTTCTGCTCCTCAACTATTCCCGCAATGCCGCGTCTGCGGCCCCCAATCCCCATTACACCGCGCTGCGTGATCCGCTGGCGTGGCTGTTTATTCTGGTGCTGCTTATCGCCTGCGGCGCCGTGGCCTGGGGGATTGGCCGCCTGGGGCGCAAGTAAAGCGCTGGTTTGCTTTTTGCTGCCCGGTGCGACGGAGAAACTATGCCCGCAAGCAAAAAAGCAAAGCAAATTACCGAAAAACTTAATCCCGATCTGCATGGCAATGTGGTGCACAAGGCGCAAACCGCACTCTTGTTGATTGATGTCATCAACGATCTGGAATTTCCCGAAGGCAAACAAATCTACCCGCAGGCGCTGGCGATGGCGCGCAAGATCAAGAAGCTGAAAGCGCGCGCCAAAGCCGCCGGTTTGCCGGTG
>JADMIO012289004.1_pt1 | contig 10819 bp, 9 predicted proteins | sample 8958161 | NCBI WGS metagenome assembly JADMIO01 (sample SAMN16585339, study PRJNA669376) | soil metagenome | isolation source: Crop rotation soil | place: USA: Cullars Rotation, Alabama | collected 2011 | reverse complement strand
GATCGCGTTGAGAATGTTGCAGGCCATAGCCATGTGCAGCATTTCTTCCTGCACAATAGAGAGAATGAATTTCTTTACGTGCGCGGCATGGTCAGAAGAACCATGAATGCTCCAGTATGCGCACAGGTAAGGCGGCAAGGTTGAGAATTCAAGCATCACTGCTGTTTGCAGGTGCTGCTTTAATTGATCGAGGACTTTAGATTTTTGAATGGCCATCGGGCTGCAAGATACAATTATAAAAAAAAAGGCCCCGCCGGGGAGGCGGGACCTAGAAAAGCAAACTCAACATGAAACGGTATCTTCGAAATTATGAATGATAAATTTTGAATGATGAATTAAAATGCATTCCATTCATAATTTATAATTCACAATTTATAATTTTTCAATCTACATTATCGTGCAGAAACGAATTATTCTGCTTCAGCTCAGGCTTCTGACCTTCTTCGGCGCTCAGCGTATATCTTGAAACCTGGGACTCGCTGCTGTGAGGAACATTGTCGAGCTTAATGTCCTTGCGAACATAAGCGGGCACTTTTTCCATATCGGAAACGCTCGAATTGTTACCCAGGCGATAGCTCAGTGATTTCAATTTCTGAACTCTTTCTTTCGACTTGCGCAACTGCTCTTCCATCTGGTCATCGGCTTTTCCATTTTCCGAAGTATGCAGATTGCGCTGCTGCTTTAATGAAATATCTTCAGGAGCCCGGTTTTCAGTCTCTCTATTCGACCCAGTGGAAGCAGGTCCTTTTGAAAGATCAAATTCAAAGGTCAGCTCATCGGTATGCTCGGGGCGGTAAGGCCGGATGACAGGAGGCTCATCTTTACGGATCAGCGAGGGCTCCAGGGGTTCCGATGAAACTTCTTCTTTCATCGAATCGTGCTGTTTCCCTTTCATTTCGACTCTTTCAGAACTTGACCCCTGCTCTTCCTTATGGAGCACATGGATAGTCTTTTTATTTCGCTCGGCTTCTATCCCTTGCTCGGTTTTTGTCTTAAAGCCCGTAGCAATGATGGTCACACTGATCTTATCATCGAGGGTTTCATCATAGCAATTACCCCAGATAATATCGGCCGTTAGGCCCGCTTCATCCTGGATGAAATCAGTAATGGCACCGATTTCATCCATCGTTACTTCATTGGAACCGGAAGCAATATTCATGAGGATGTAACGTGCACCTTTAATATTATTATCGTTTAGTAACGGAGAAGCAAGCGCTTGCTCAACGGCAATGGTGGCGCGGTTGTCGCCGTTTGCCATGGCTGAACCCATAATGGCCACGCCGCTATCGGTCATGACTGTTTTCACATCCTCGAAATCAACATTGATATAACCGGTTACGGTTATGATTTCTGCAATGCCTTTAGCAGCCACAGTCAGAATATCATCAGCATGCCCGAATGCATGGCTGATTTTCAGGTCACCGTGCATTTCACGAAGCTTATCGTTGTTGATCACCAATAAAGTATCAACATTCTTCTTCAGCTCATCAATACCGTTATATGCCTGCTGCTTTCTTCTCGGGCCTTCAAAGACGAATGGAACGGTAACGATTCCAACAGTCAGAATTCCCATTTCTTTCGCCGCCTGTGCGATAACAGGAGCAGCGCCTGTTCCGGTACCACCACCCATCCCGGCGGTGATGAATACCATCTTTGTATTCTCGCCAAGAAGGTTTTTAATTTCGTCAATATTCTCAATAGCAGCATTTCGGCCCACATCAGGCAATGAACCGGCGCCTCTTCCTTCAGTAAGGCTGCTACCGAGCTGTATTTTATGCTGAACTGGGCTAATCTCTAAAGCCTGTGCATCTGTATTGCAGACGACAAACTCAACACCCTTAATTCCCTGGCGAAACATGTGATTGACAGCATTGCTGCCGCCGCCGCCGACTCCGATCACCTTAATGATCGAATTTTTTTCTCTGAAAAGATCGAATTCCATTAATATTTGAATTATAGATTTTACAAAAGTTTATCTTCTTCTTCTCCGCCTTCGAGCCAAATAACTAGTTTCTGGAAAATGTTGTCGTTTTTCTTTGCGGGACCTGTAATGACCGTCTTTCTGTCTTTCCTTTCTTCTTCGCGAACGTCCTTCTGCACGTTCCGGTTCTTTTCAAGATCCTGGAAGCCTTTGATGACAAGGCCTACACCGGTTGAGAACATAGGACTTTTCAGATCTTCCACCCCCTTTGCAAGGTGTTCGTTCGGGAAACCGATGCGTGCATCCATACCGGTTCTAAATTCAGTAAGCTGAACAATATGCTTCAACTGGGCACCTCCGCCTGTCAATACAATACCTGCATTGAGCTGCTTTTCATAGCCGGAATGATGGATTTCATAATTGATCAGGTCAATAATCTCCTCCATACGAGCCTGGATGATATGAGCAAGGTTCCTCACGGAAATCTCTTTCGGAGCTCTTCCCATCAAACCGGGAATTGATACAATTTCACTATCCTGGTTTTCACTCGCTAATGCAGAGCCGAACTTAATCTTTAATGGCTCAGCCTGCTTGCGTATGATATTGCAGCCTGTCATGATATCCTTGGTGATCACGTTACCTCCGAAAGGAATCACAGCTGTATGCCTGATCATTCCGTCCTGGAAGATGGCTATATCAGTAGTACCACCGCCAATGTCAACGAGTGCCACGCCCGCTTCTTTTTCGTCATCAGAAAGAACGGCTTCAGCCGAAGCAATTGGTTCGAGAAACAATCCGCAAGTATTCAGATGAGCACGGCTCACACATTTATGGATGTTCTTCACGGCAACCATTTGTCCCGTGATGATATGACAATTGGCTTCCAGTCTTGCACCAGACATGCCGATGGGATTCTTGACACCCTGCTCATTATCCACAAAGAATTCAGCGGGTATTACATCTATGATTACATCCCCCGGCGATGTGGCCAGCTTGTACATATCATGAATAATCGCATCCACATCGGACTGCGTAATTTCATCCTCCGGGTTATTGCGAACCTTCATACCACGGTGCTGACGGCTCTTGATATGCTGCCCTGCAATGCCAACGTACACATCCTTAATAATGGCGTTTGATTTATCCGCCGCTAGCTTAATAGAATTCTCTATCGCCATCACTGTATTGGCGATATTGACCACAACACCCTCTGAAACCCCTAATGATTCCGACTTCCCGGATCCGAGGATTTCAATTTTGCCATGTTCATTTTTCCGGCCGACAATGGTTGCAATCTTTGTAGTGCCGATGTCAAGGCCCACTACAATATCTGTTTTGTCCATTTATTTATTTGATATTTTGCTGATGATCTTACTCATCAGTTATTCTACTTATTTATTTTTCTGACAAACGACCTGGTCTTTAAATCGCAGGTCAATTTTGCTATACTGATTCCATCCTGTCTTGCTGAACCCTTCCTTGTAGAGCATGAACAGCCGGCTGAATTTTTCTTCAATCGCTGTTTCATCTCCGAGAACAATCGTCTGGTTCCCCACTCTTGGTATCAATTCAATTTCTCCCTCTGCATTGACGTACAACTGCTCGATCTGCGCATTCCAGAAGTCATCCTTTTCGATATATGTTGATACCATAAAAATCTTTTCTAACAACGTTGGCTGGAGCGTTTCTTCATTCTTCGCCTGCCAGCCCATCTTCCTGATTTTATGCTCCGTTTCCCTGTTGAAGATGTTTCCGTTTGCAACCAACACATGAGCAGAAAACTTATCACTCACCGGCATCAGCACTCCATCCTCATCAATATAATAACTCTCGTTCGAAGCATTCACGATTCTCACCACCGGGTTACGTTGTTTGACCTTCACCATAACCTTTCCGTTAATGGTTGAAAATACTTCGGCCCTGAGAACGAAGGGATTGTTGTTTATGATACTTTCTAACATGGCCGTGTTAATAGACAGCACCTGTTTTCCCTCTAGTTTTCCGAATTTATCCCGGATGATTTGCTCAATATCTTCCCGCTCCACGAAGCTATTACCGAGGCTATCGTCAATCGTGATTGAAACCTCCTTGCATAACATTTCGCTCCTACGATGCTCCGTAAAGCCCACACTTGCCAAAAACCCAACAAGAACCAATACCCGAAGGGAGATTTGGGAAACCCGCTTCCAGTCTATGTTAAGCTTCGGCTTTTTCATTGGTTTACTTTATTTACAAGGTACTTTCTGATCGGTTCAACCAGTTGATCAATATCACCGGCACCCAGCGTCAGCAAAACTTCAATATTTTTCCCCTCAAGTGTTTCCATGACTTCCTCTTTTCTGCACATGGTCTTGTTAGCAATCGAAACCTTGTCGAAGATGATTTTAGAGGTGACTCCTTCAATGGGTTTCTCTCTTGCGGGGTATATGTCAAGCAAGATTAATTCATCAAGAATGGACAGGCTTTTTCCGAATCCTTCCACAAAATCACGGGTTCTGGAAAAAAGATGCGGCTGAAAGATTCCTGTAATCTTCTTATCAGGGTATAATTCCCTGACAGAAGAAATGCATGCCCGCAGCTCCTCGGGATGATGGGCATAGTCATCAATAAAAACAACGTTATCTGCTTTAACCTGGTAATCGAAGCGGCGTTTTACTCCATTGTATGAATGTACAGCCTTTGAAATTGCTTCATCAGAAATCTTAAGCTGCCGTGCAACGGCGATAGCAGCCACTGCATTCTCCACGTTATGCCTGCCAGGCATCAGCGTAGACAATCCCGTGATATTGCCCGAATGATTTTGCCAGGTAAATGAATACTGATGGTTTTTTATTTGAATATCTGCCGCAGAGAAATCGCAATCATTGCTGAGTGAATATTGCATCTGCTTTGCATTCACTTTTCCAACCGGCAAATTCTTTTTATTGATGAGGATTCCATCTCCCTTCACTTGTTGTGCAAAGAGGCGATATGAATCTTCCATGTATTTCTGATCGCCATAAATGTCAAGATGATCAGGATCCATGGATGTGATCACGGCGATATCGGGATGTAGAGTCAGGAAGGAGCGGTCGTATTCATCGGCTTCGACGACCATGATGGCCTCGTTAACTCCTACAAAGGAGGAACTTTTTCTCTCTCCAGTTGGGACAATAAAGTTCGTATCGTAGTTTTTTGAAATCCCTCCGAGGAAAGCAGTACAATCTATTCCTGATGCCTTAATGATATGGGCAATCATGGAGGAAGTGGTCGTCTTTCCGTGTGTGCCTGCTACCGCAATAGTAAAATGCTTTTCAGTAAGAGCGCCCAAAACTTCAGAGCGTTTTTTTAAGGAGTAACCATTGTTCAGGAAGTAATTGTATTCCTTGTGATCTTTTGGAACCGCCGGGGTATAAATGATCAGAGTTTCAAGTTTCGAGTCTCGAGTTTCAAGCTTCGCTATTTCAACATCATCTTCAAAGTGAACGGAAATACCTTCTGCGATTAACTCATCCGTAAGTGCAGTCGGTGTTTTATCGTAACCAGCAATTTTTTTCCCCTCTGCATTAAAATACCTGGCAATGGCAGACATACCAATGCCACCGATGCCAAGAAAATAGACCGATTTCAGTTGATCAAAATTCACTTTCAGATGATCGAATAGATTTCTTTTACAATCTGTTCCGCTGAATTACGATGCGCAAGCCTAGAAATATTCTCAGATAAGCTCTTTTGTTGAGCTGAATCCTTCACTAATTCAATGGCTGTATCGACAAGTTTTGCGGTCGCTTCCGAATCTCTCACAAGTTGTGCTGCCTGTTTTGTTACCAATGCCATGGCATTCTTGGTCTGGTGATCCTCTGATACATTAGGCGAAGGGACAAGAACACATGGCTTCGCGACTAACTCTAATTCTGAAATAGCGCTTGCTCCTGCTCTGGAAATCACTACATCTGCACAGGCATACGCTAAATCCATGCGCGTAATAAAATCATACGCCTTAATACCATTTTGATCAAATGCCTTCACAGCGTCTTTTGCGGTGTCGAAAAATCTTTTCCCCGTTTGCCAGATCAATTGAATATTATTCGCGACAAGCTTCTCCAATCCCGCTTTGAGACTTGTATTGACGCTTCCCGCACCCAAGCTTCCCCCGATGACAAGAAGTATCTTCTGATTACCATTCAACCCGAAATATTTTAACGCTTCTTCTTTCTTCCCCTGTACACTCAGAATATCTTGTCTCACGGGGTTTCCCGTAATGATGATTTTCTCTTTGGGAAAATATTTTTCCATTCCATCGTAAGCCACACAAATCTTTTTCGCTCTTTTCGCCAGTAACTTATTCGTGATACCTGCATAGGAGTTCTGCTCTTGTATCAGCGTCGGCACCTTCATCAATGATGCGGCAAAAAGTAAGGGCCCGCTCGCATACCCTCCTACCCCGACAGCGATGTCCGGCTTAAACTCTTTGATGATGGCTCTTGATCTTGTCACGCTGTTGATAACCTTAAAAGGAAGAGTAAGATTAGAAAGCGAAAGCTTTCTTTGAATACCACTTATTTTTAACCCGATAATCCTATAGCCAGCTGCAGGCACCTTCTCCATCTCCATTCTGCCCTCTGCACCGACAAACAAAATTTCATTTTCAGGATTAACGCGCTTTACTTCATTGGCGATCGAGATGGCAGGAAAAATATGTCCTCCCGTTCCTCCCCCGCTGATAATGACCCGGATCTTACGCTGCTGCAAGCTCCCCGCCTCCTTCTTCTTTTTCTTTTTCTACTTCTCTGCTAACACTAAGAATAATCCCTAAGGCAATGCTTGTAAATAATGTAGACGTTCCTCCCATGCTAACCAAGGGTAATGGCTGCCCTGTCACAGGAAATAAATTTACGGCTACGGCCATATTGATCATGGCCTGGAACACCAAGCTGAAACTACACCCTACGGCAAGGAGCGTAGCGAACGCTCGGGGACTATGTTTAATGAATCGAATAACACGGAAGAACAGAAGCAAATAAAGAAAGACCATCAGGAGCCCTCCGAATATTAACCCATACTCTTCAATAATAATGGCGAAGATGAAATCCGAGTATGGATGAGGAAGAAAGTTACGTTGTGTACTATTACCCGGAAACTTCCCAAAGATTCCCCCGGTTGCAATGGCAATCTTGGCCTGGTCAACCTGATAGTTGTCGCTTACATCCTCTGTATTGCCTTTTTTAAAGTGCTCCATTCTGGCGATCCACGTTCCAACACGGCCTTTATCTTCTGAATTCAATTTTATCACAACATAAACTCCAAGGCAAAAAACTCCAATAAGACCCATGTAAAGAATATACCTCATATTTATCCTTCCGATAAACATCAACGTCACACACGTAAAAAACAGCATCAAAGCAGTTGAGAGATTCGCAGGAAGAATAAGTCCGCATACAGCGAGCACAGGCAATACAATCGGAAGAAAGGCGGATTTGAAATCCTTGATATTATCTTGTCTCTTAGAAAGCATTCTCGCCACGAACATGATCAAAGCAAGCTTTGCTAAATCAGAAGTTTGAAAGGTAGAATTCAAACCCGGCAATGAGAGCCAACGGCTTGCCTGGTTCAAATTTGTACCGATGAGCAACGTAACCAACAGTAGCGGTATCGTGACGAACAATGCTACTTGCGACAGGCGTGAGTAATATGTATATCGAATGAAATGCGCGCCATACATGAGCAGAAGCCCGATAATAAGAAACCTCGCCTGTCTGAAAAGATAAAACTCCGTGTCTCCGCTCTGGTACTTATACGCAAGCGTTCCGGTCGAGCTGTAAACAGCAAGAAGCGAAAAGAGCGTCAGGATGAAAACGACAAGCCAGATTGTGCGGTCACCTCTGAAATATTTATCGAGCCAGGTGTGGGTCATCAGTTACTTATTATTAGTTGTAAAAATGGAACGATTTTTAATCTCAACGATTATAAAGTGCGAACGGCTGCTTTAAATTTTCTGCCTCTGTCCTCATAATTCTCAAACAAATCGAAGCTTGCACAGGCAGGCGATAACAAAACCACATCACCTTTTTTAGCCAAACGATAGCTTGCCTGCACTGCTTCTTCCGCAGACATCGTATCTACAATTGTCGGCACAATGCTCTTAAACGCTTTATGAATCTTCTTATTGTCAGCGCCGAGGCAAATAATGGCCTTTACCTTTTCTTTCACGAGTTCCGTCAGCATGGAATAATCATTTCCCTTATCCACGCCACCGAGAATAAGAATGACAGGTTTGTTGAAGCTTTCAAGAGCATACCACGTTGAATTTACATTGGTAGCTTTGGAATCATTCACGAAATCAACGCCGTGAATGCTGATCACATACTCAAGACGATGCTCGATGTTGTGAAAATCAGAAAGGCTTTCGCGAACGACTTCCTTCTTGATTTCTAAAGAACGCGCAGAAATACCTGCCGCCATACTGTTGTAGAGATTGTGTTTTCCTTGTAACGCAAGACTTTGAATTAGCATAGTAAATGGTTTAGAATTAGTTAATATTAAGATTTGATTGTCTTCTATCCAGGCTCCTTTCGGGAGTTTTTTTTTTATTGAGAACGGGTATTGCTGTGCTGTAATATTGATCCCGCCGATGTAATCATTCGTTACAGTATCATCCGCACACCAGATAAATACATCGTCGGCTGTTTGATTTTGAGTGATTCTGAATTTCGATAGCGCATATTTTTTCAGATCGTAATCATACCGATCAAGGTGATCAGGGGTGATATTCAAAAGAATGGCGATGTCACATTTGAACTTAAACATGCCGTCCAGCTGAAAGCTGCTGAGCTCAAGAACGTAGTAGTCGTGGTTCTCTTCAGCCACTTGGAGGGCGAAACTCTTCCCGATATTTCCTGCCAGACCCACATTTAAGCCCGCTTTCTGCAGAATGTGATGCGTAAGCAGCGTCGTAGTGGTTTTGCCATTCGTTCCTGTGATCCCGATCATCTTTGCATTTGTATAGCGCCCTGCAAATTCAATCTCAGAGATCACGGGAATATTTTTTCCCGTGATCTTCTTTATCATTTCACTTTTGTCAGGTATGCCGGGACTTTTAATCACTTCGTCAGCATTTAATATTCGCTCTTCGCTATGCACGCCCTCTTCAAAATGAATCGAATTCTTTTTCAGAACTTCTTTATATTTATCAGCAATCTTTCCTTTATCAGACACAAACACATCGAACCCTTTCTTCTGGGCAAGCACTGCAGCTCCTACCCCACTCTCTCCCGCACCCAAAATGACCATTCGCTTACTCATCTGTTATCTTAATTTGAGCGTAACGAAAGTGACAATAGCCAGCATGATTCCTATAATCAAAAAGCGCATCACGATTTTCGATTCGTGATAGCCTGACTTCTGGTAGTGGTGATGGAGCGGCGACATCTTAAACAGGCGATGTGCCCGTGCATATTCAATTCCACGTTTACGCTTCTGATATTTGAAATAGGACACTTGCAGAACCACTGAAAGATTTTCAACAAGAAAAATTCCGCAGAGAATGGGAATCAACAACTCTTTGCGAATAGCAATCGCGAACGTTGCAATGATTCCGCCCAATGCAAGGCTGCCCTATCGCCCATGAAAACCTGTGCCGGATAAGCATTGTACCACATGAACCCAATGCAGGCACCGACGAATCCCGCGATAAAAACCACAAGCTCACCCGAATTCGGTATGTACATGATGTTCAGGTAATCGGCATATACAGCGTTACCTGACACGTAAGCAAGCACACCTAATGTCGTTCCAATAATAGCCGAGGTACCTGTTGCAAGCCCATCTATCCCATCAGTAATGTTGGCTCCATTGGAAACAAAAACGACAATAAAAATTACAACAGGAATAAAAACCAACCATGCATATTTTCTATAATTCGGCCCGACAAACGAAATCAGCTTCGCATAATCGAGCTCATTATTTTTATAAAACGGAATTGTCGTTTTTGTAGATTTAATTTTCTCAGGGGAAAAGAGCATCTTATCGTTTCTCCTCACGTCTTCCATAATATTTTTCGATTCCCTATCCAGTGTGATTCGCTCTGTAGAATGCATTTTCTCTCTCACCACTACGTAAGGATTGAAATAGAGCGTACATCCAACTATTAATCCCAAACCGATCTGTCCTAAAACCTTGAATTTCCCTGCAAGCCCTGCCTTATCTTTTCTGAATACTTTTATATAATCATCAATGAACCCGATAATACCCAGCCATACAATCGAAACAAGCATGATGGCGATGTAAACATTCTCCAATCTTGTGAAAAGAACCGCCGGAATAAAAATGGCGGAGAGAATGATCAGGCCGCCCATCGTCGGCGTCCCTTGTTTTTGTTTCTCACCTTCCAGCCCGAGATCCCTGATGCTTTCCCCGATCTGCTTTTTCCTCAGGTAGTCAATAATTCTTTTTCCAAATACCATTGAAATCAACAAGGACGTAATGACAGCCATCGCCGCACGGAAGGAGATGTATTGAAACACTCCCGCACCCGGAAAGTCAAAACTCTTGTGGAGATATTCGAATAAGTAGTAAAACATTAATTTCTCTTTAACTTATTGTTCAAATAGTTGAAACATTTCTCTCAAAACCTCTTTATCATCGAATGGAGTTCGCACCCCTTTCACCTCCTGGTATTTTTCATGCCCCTTGCCTGCGACAAGAATGACATCGCCCGGCTGAGCAAGGCTCACCGACGTTTTAATCGCTTCTTTCCTGTCCACAATGGAAATCGTTTTTCTCTTCTCAGCCATACCTACTCCTTCTTCCATTTCATGAATGATTACAGTTGGATCCTCCGAACGGGGATTATCAGAAGTAATAATCACTTTATCGCTGAAGTCACAGGCAATCTTTGCCATGACAGGACGCTTCGTTTTA
>JADMIO011057213.1_pt1 | contig 10819 bp, 6 predicted proteins | sample 8958161 | NCBI WGS metagenome assembly JADMIO01 (sample SAMN16585339, study PRJNA669376) | soil metagenome | isolation source: Crop rotation soil | place: USA: Cullars Rotation, Alabama | collected 2011 | reverse complement strand
CGACCGCATTTAGTGATCAGCGCGCACCTGCGGCGGATCGAGCGCAGCAAGCGATTGCTGCTACAGAGGCCGCGCTCGGCGACGCGGTCGGTCAGATGTACGTCGCGCGCTATTTTTCGCCCCAGGCCAAAGCGGCGGCCACCGCGATGGTGGGCAATATCCGCATCGCACTGCGCGCGCGGCTTGCGAACTTGCCTTGGATGTCCCGGGAAACGAAAACGAAGGCCCTGGCGAAACTCGCCACGCTCCGCGTCGGGCTGGGCTACCCAGAGAGCTGGATCGACATTTCCCGCTTGGTCGTTGTGCGCGGCGATGCATTCGGCAATCTGCAGCGCGCAGAAGTTTTCGCCTATCGCGGCCAGGTCGCGAAGCTCGGGCATCACGTCGATCCGGACGAATGGCCGACGCAACTTCATCCGCAGATGGTCGGCGCCATCCTCAACCTCAGTCCGAACACGATGCAATTCGCAGCGGGACTGTTGCAGCCGCCCTATTTCGACGCCACAGGCGACGCCGCCTCCAATTACGGCTCGGCCGGCGCCGGCATCGCGCATGAGATGACCCACAGCTTTGACGAAGTCAGTAATATGTTCGATGAGCGCGGCCGCTTGGTTCGTTGGTGGGCGAGTGACGATACCGTACACTACCGAAACGCCATTGGTCTGCTCGCCGCCCAACTCGACACATGCTGTCCCGATCCAAATGCTTGCGCCCACGGCGCGCAAATTGCCGGTGAAAGCTCCGCCGATCTTGCCGGTTTAGTGATCGCGCATGACGCGTATCTGCTCTCCCTCCACGGCCGTCCCGACGTCGTGATCAACGGACTAACTGGCGAGCAGCGTTTCTTCATCGCTTTCGCCCAGCGTTGGCGTCGGCAGCAGAGCGACGAGGACCTGCAGCGGCAGATCGCGACTGACACTCATGCGCCCCCGGCCTGTCGCAGCAACCTCGTTCGCAATGTAGACGCCTGGGCGCAAGCGTTCGACGTTCGACCGGGAGACAGATTGTATGTCAGCCCGGGAGCGCGCGTCCGGCTTTGGTGATGTGCGAGCGCCTGCGTTCACGGCTGCATGCGCATGAGCTGGTCCATGGGCATCATGTTGTGGTTGAGGTGATCCATGATCCAGATGGAGCCCACCACGATCAAAAACACCACCATGAGGCCGAAGGCGAGCGCCAAGACGTTGTTGGTATTGTCGGGACCGGTCGTCACGTGCAGGAAAAACACCAGATGCACGCCCATCTGCGCGATCGCGAGCACGATGAGCGCCACAGGAATGGCTGGTCCCCAGATGATACGAGCGTTCGCCGCCCAGAATGCCGCAATCGTGAGCACGATGGAAAAGCCCAAACCGAGATTGGCGTTGCTCACCCAGTGACCCGCACTCTCCTGGGGCGCATCGCCCGGGGCATGATCTTCGCGATGATCCATCGCGTTGCTGTGCACGTTGGGATCGCCGGCTGTGTCGCTCATGAGATTGATCCCATCAAATAGACGATGGTGAAAATGCCGATCCAGACGATGTCGAGCGCGTGCCAGAAGAGATTGAAGCAAATCAGCCGATAGACGATCTCCGGCCGGAACCCTTTCACTTGCACCTGCGCCATCATGGTGAGGAGCCAGAGCCCAGCGACGGTCACGTGCAGGCCGTGCATGCCCACAAGCCCGAAGAACGAAGAAAGGAAGCCGCTGCGTTGAGGAACGATGCCGCGTGCAGCAAGCGACAGGAATTCCTGCAGCTCAAGCCCCATGAAGACGAGGCCGAGGAGCCCCGTTATGAGCAAGAAAACTTGCGTCCAGAGCACGTTTCTGGCGTTGGTGGCGGCAAACGACAGCCCGCACGTATAACTCGACAACAGGAGCGCGCCCGTCTCCCACCCCACGCGCGGCATCTCGACGATCTGCGACAGCGTAGGCCCGCCCGCGGTCGCCTGCCGCTGCACGGCGAACGCCGCGAAGAAGCACGAGAACATCACGATGTCGCTTAGGAGAAAAATCCAGAAGCCATAGCCGACCATGACGCGTTTGCTAGCGGGACCGGTTTCGCCGTGCCCGGTGCCTCGCGCAGGGCCTTCGGGACCATGTGCGCGAGAACCCAGACGGTGCGGGTCTTCGCGGACGCGACGGATGGTTTCGATGGTTGCTGGAAGATCGGCGTCGGTCATGGCAACGCGCCTTCCCGGCTCAAACGCGCGATCAGCGCTTCACGCGCCGCACGCCGCGCCTTGTCAGCGCGGGCGACTTCTTCCGCCGGCACATGGAATTCAGACACGTCGCGCCAAGCGAAGATCACAAAGCCGATGAAAGCGCCCACAATGCCCAAAACGGCGAGCCACCAAATTTGCCAGATCAGCGCAAAGCCGGTGACGCTTGCGAAGAACGCTGTGTAGAAGCCCACTGGACTGTTGATCGGCATTTCGATCGGCTCGTATCGCGGTTCTGGCGACATTTGCTGGGTTTCGATCGCCTTGAGCTTGATGCCCCAATAGGCCTCTTCGCCTTCGACATTGGGCATGACTGCATAATTGAAGAAAGGCGGCGGCGACGGCGTGGCCCATTCAAGCGAACGCCCGTCCCAGGGATCGCCGGTGACATCGCGGCGCTTGTCGCGCTCGAGAATGCTGACCGCCAGCATGGTGACTTGGCAGATCACCCCCACCACCAGAAAGCCCACACCCACGAGCGACCATTCCAGAAGCGGGCGCCATTCTTCCATGTTGACGTGCTGCAGCCGCCTGGTCATGCCCTGCATGCCCAGCATGTACAGCGGTGCGAACGTCACCCAAAAGCCGATGAGTGAAAACCAGAACGCGGCCTTGCCCCAGCCCTCGTGCAAGCGAAAGCCGAAGGCTTTCGGAAACCAATAATCGAGCCCGGCAAAGAGCCCAAACACGACGCCGCCCACGATCACGTTGTGGAAGTGCGCCACCAAGAACATCGAATTGTGAATGACGAAATCCGCAGGCGGAACGGCCAACAGCACGCCAGTCATGCCGCCGATCACAAAGGTGAAAATGAAACCGAGCGACCAGAGCATGGGCACGGTGAGACGCACACGGCCGCCATACATGGTGAAAATCCAATTGTAGATTTTCACCCCAGTGCCTACCGCGATGATGCTGGTGGAAATGCCAAACGCGGTGTTGACCGCTGGCCCCGAGCCCATGGTGAAGAAGTGATGCAGCCACGTCATCAGAGAAACGATGCAGATGAAGAGCGTCGCGGCCACCATCGAGCGATAGCCAAAGAGCGGCTTGCCCGAAAAGGTTGAAAACACTTCGGAGAAGATGCCGAAGGCAGGCAAGACGAGGATGTAAACTTCCGGATGCCCCCAGGCCCAGATCAGGTTCATGAACATCATCGGATTGCCGCCCGCGTCGGCGGTGAAGTAGTGCCAGCCAAACGCGCGATCGAGACTGAGCATCAGTAGCGTTGCGGTGAGGATCGGAAATACCGCAACAATGATCAGGCTTGACGCCAGCACCGTCCAACAGAACATGGGCATGCGGAAATAGCCCATGCCGGGGCAGCGCATTTTGAGGATGGTGGTGACGAAATTTATCCCCGTCATCAATGTGCCGATGCCGGAGATTTGCACCGCGCCGATATAATAATCGACGCCGACGCCAGGCGAATACGTGGTCTCGCTCAGCGGCGGATAAGGCAGCCAGCCCGTGCGGGCGAACTCGCCGATAAAAAGCGAGATGTTGACCAGCAGCGCGCCTGACGCCGTCAGCCAGAAGCTGATCGAGTTGAGCGTTGGAAAAGCGACGTCGCGTACGCCAAGCTGCAGCGGCGTTACGAAGTTCATAAAACCAATGACGAGCGGCATCGCGGCGAAGAAGATCATGATCGTGCCGTGCGCGGAAAAGATCTGGTTGTAGTGCTCAGGCGCCAGATAGCCGGGTGCGTTGATGGCGACGGCCTGTTGCGTGCGCATCATGATGGCGTCGGCAAAGCCGCGGACGAGCATCAAGACGCCCAGCCCACAATACATGATGCCGATGCGCTTATGATCGACGCTGGTGATCCATTCGCGCCAGAGGTAGGGCCACCAGCCCTTCCATGTGATGAGGCCGAGCACGCCTACTATGACGAGGATCAAGACCAGAGACGTGATGATGGGGATCGGTTGATCCAGGGGAATCGCCGACCAGTTGAGTTTGCCGAGCATGATCTAATGCGCTCCCGAGACTTCGCGGCCCGCGTGCGATGGGTTCGCGGGCTCCGGCCCAGGCCCCGGCGGCAGTACTTGCATTGCGACGTTGTGGAAGAGCTGCGGATCGACATCGCGATACGTGTAGGGCCGCACATTCTGACTTTGCCGCGCGAGCGCGGTGTAGCCCGCTTGATCTAGCACTGGACCCTGCGCGCGTGCGCTATTCGCCCAAGCTTGAAATTCCGCCGGGGTGACGCTCCGCACCGAAAACTGCATGTCGGAGAAACCGTCGCCGCTGAAATGCGAAGACTGCCCGAACAAAGTCGTGGGCCGGTCGGCCTGCAGGTTCAATTGCGATACCATCCCGGGCATGGCGTAGATCATCGAACCCAAGCGCGGTACGAAGAACACGTTGAAGACGCTGCCGGAAGTGATGGAGAAATGCACCGGCGCGCCGGCGGGAACCACCAGCTCATTGACCGTCGCGATGTGCTGGTCGGGATAGATAAAGAGCCATTTCCAATCGAGCGACACCACTTGAACTTCCGTCGCTGCCACGTGCGACGGCAAGGGTTTGAAGGGATCAAGCTTGTACGATCCGATCCAGATCAGCCCGCCGATGAACATGATGGTGAGAACGGGAATGGCCCAGACCACCGCCTCGATCCGGCCGGAGTAAGACCAGTTCGGCAGGTACTGCGCTTTCGTGTTGGAGGCGCGATAACGCCACGCCATCCAGAACGCCAACAGGATCGTCGGGATGACGATCGCCAGCATCACCAGGAGCGCGTCTATCAAGATGATGGCGTCGCCTGCGCCAACGGGGCCGACCGGATCGAGCACCGTGCCCGCGCATCCGCCCAGCAGCAGGGCAGCCGCAGCGCAGAGCACGCCGCGGGGCGCGCGAACTTCTTTTGTTAAGCCGAATATCGCCATGCGCAGATACTCGTCAGGCCCATCAATCGGACGCTGCAACGGAAACCGTCGGCGCAGTACCTACTCCAGCTTCCCATCGACACAAGACGCGTCGAACAAAAAACAAGAGGGCGCGCGACGCGCATGAGTTCCACAGCGAAGGACAGGCATGGTTCGGCGTCCGGTAAGTGGCGCGCCCAGCAGGACTCGAACCTGCAACCGCCCGCTTAGAAGCGGGATGCTAGCGTCACATCGATATGTTTCTACAATTCTTTTTTATCGATCGAGAATTTGCTGCCCGTGTTTTGCCCAACAGCGATGTTCTCAACTGGCAAAATCATGCCCTCCTTTGTGGAATGTTCGCGGGCACACGCCGGCACCGTCGGGCAACCATTGGCGACGTGGTGAGCGCGATTGAAGGCGGTTCGGGCACGTCAACGGCGGCGCTCGTACTCGTCCTCTGCAACGCGATACGCGCGTTCGATCCCGCGCTCGTCTCGACCGGAAAGCCCCATGAGCGCGCCGGCGAAAACGTGCCAATTGAGATGAGCGGTGTAGATGCGCGTGCTCCTCGTCTCAGCTTCGAGCGTGTCTGCAACGAGGGTGGATGATGCCGGATCGACCACGACGACGGGTTTGGGCAGCCGCTTAAGCAGGGCAATCATTCGGCGCAAGGAAGTCGCGTCCTGGAAGCCAGCCGGACCATTAGCGAATGTGTAGCCGACGATCACCACGAACCCGCAGGCGCCCAGCGTCGAAGGCAGCCGCGCGGCCACGGCGCTGCCTTCGGTTTCGATGAAGGTAAGTCCCGGCACTGCGATAGCCGACGCGTCGGATTCGTAGAGACCCTCGGCGACCTCCGCCATTGCCGCGGTCGCCATGCCGGGCGGCGCCAAGCCGTGCGCCGTAACGACCCGGTGGCGAGGCCGGCAAAAGCGCTCTGCCAGCCCATCAATGTTGTAGTTGATCACAGTCGTCGGCGGAAATTGCGTGAACACGCCGTACCCCGGCGGCGCTTCTTGCAGCGTGGCGGCTTCAGAGATCGTGCGCAACGGCTCGATCTGCCAGGTCGCGTCCGGAATGCGGTCCATGAGATCGCGCTCCCATGCCTCATCCGGCGTCAACAAGCTGCGACGGGGCATGACGAGTTGGCGGAAGATCTGCGCTCGTTCGTCGTGCGGAACGGGCTTGATGCCATAGCTGCCGCGTCGCGCGCGCGCCACACTCTCGGCAAGCGCGCGGCCCATCGGCACGAACGGCGCCGAGGCGCCCGCGCCCAGCAAGAACAACGCAGGTTTGGTTCGCAACGCCCGCGCGAAGCGCAGCAGCGTCAGCGCGCGGTCGCCGGTCACGAGACTCATACCGCGATCGTAGCACGCGGCGGCGGTCCACCCTCGCCCACCCGGACCGACTTGCGCACCATCCCCCGAGCGCTTGGGAATGGCGACCCCAGTAGGACTTGAACCTACAGCCGCTCGCTTAGAAGGCGAGTGCTCTATCCAGTTGAGCTATGGGGTCGTTCGAGCCCTCAGTAGCAACGCCCCGTCGCGATTGGAACGACCCGATCGAGGGGTCATGCCGTGCGCTAACGAAACCTTTCACCCCTCCGAGGTTCAACTAACCGAATCACCCGACAGTCGGGCGAGATTTGGGAATGAGTTCAGCAAACTTCCTTCGCGTTTCGGACACCGACATCGGGCGCCTAAACGATGCACAACTGAAACGACTTGTCGCGCTGCTGGGCCGCGCGGATCTCGTATCCGCGGGCCTAGGCGTATCTGGCCTGTGGGGAGGGGGGCATCAAAACGCCCCCGACGGCGGCAGCGACGTGCGCATCTCGTGGACGGGCGGACCCCCTTCCCTCGACTGCGCGCCACGCCGGCGCACTGAAGTGCAGTGCAAGGCCACTTCCATGCCCGCGGGGGCCGTCACCGAGGAGATGCGGCCCAAAGGCCTGCTGCGGCCGCTCATCACTCAACTCATCACCGAAGGCGGCGCCTACATCATCGCCTCCACCGAATCCTGCGCCGAAGGCATGCTCGAAGCGCGGCTCGACGCGATGCGGGCGGCTCTCGCCGCAGAGGCCAACCCCGAAAACCTTGCGCTTGATTTTTACGACGCCGGCCGGCTCGCGGAGTTCGCCAATCGACACGCGGGCGTCACGCTTTGGGTCAAGGAGGCGATCGGCGAAAGCAGCCTCGGCTGGCGCCATTGGGGATCATGGAGCGCGGCAGGACGCTCCGGCGATCTTTCTTTCATCCATGACGAAACGCCGCGCGCGATCCTTCCCGGCGAAAAGGAACCCATTGCGATCGGCGAAGTGATCACGCGTTTGCGTGCGCATCTGCGCCAACCGCGCGCGGTTGCGCGCGTCGTTGGTCTTTCGGGCCTTGGTAAGACGCGTCTCGCGGAGGCGTTGTTCGATGAGCGCGTGGGCGCGACGCCGTTGAGCGCTGAGCAAGCGGTATATGGAGACATTGCGGCTTCGCCCACGGTCTCGCCCACCGAAGCGGCAGACCGCATCGCGCGTTCGGGCCAACATGTCATCGTCATCGCTGATAATTGCCCGCACGATACGCACCGGCGCATGGCCGAATTGCTGCTTGCGGGCGATGGACAAGCATCGCTGTTGACCATCGACTTTGATGTCGACGACGACCGACCCGCCAGCACGCTCGTGATTGAACTCGCAGAGAACGGCGACGCGCTCATCGATACGCTGCTCAAAAACCGCGCGCCGCTGATTGGACAGGTCGACCGGCAGTGCATCGTCAAATTCTCGGGCGGCAATGCGCGCATTGCCCTGGCGCTCGCCAACACGGCGGCCGATGGCGAAGGCCTCGCCAATCTCTCCGAGACCGAATTGCTCGACCGGTTATTTCTCAACACGCGCCGCCAGAACGATCCGGCGATGGCGCGCTGCGCCGAAGCCGCGGCGCTGGTCTATTCATTCAACATCGAAGCGGCGGCGGATACGCCCGAAGGTGAAATCGGCGTCATTGCCGGGTGGGCCGGCGTATCGAGCGACGAAGTCTATCGCCAGATGGCCGAGTTGATGGATCGGGGCCTCGCCCAAAAGCGCGGCCGCTGGCGGGCGGTGCTGCCGCACGCATTGGCGGCCAAACTCGCACGCCGCGGCTTCGCGCGCGTACCCCCCGCCACGTTGCTGAAGTCCCTTGAGGGGCGCCCTCGCCTCTTCGCCAGTTTTTGCAAACGCCTCGGCCATTTGCACGACGTGGCCGACGCCGTGGAGATGGCCGAGAAGCTCATGGCGGAAGGCGCGCCGCTCGGCGATCCTTGCGCCTTGACCGGCAATGACCTCGACGCCTTCATTGAACTCGCGCCCGCATCTCCGGGCGTTGCGCTCACTAGCTTGGAACGCTCAATGGCCGACAAGAGCGGGGAAGCCGTGCTGTCGCGCGCGCATCCTGAACATTATCGTTACGCGCGCTTTCTGCGCTCGCTTGCCTATGAGCCCGAACACTTCGCTCGCGCGCTCGGCCAGCTGGTCGTCATGACGGCGCGGGAGCGTCCCAACGAAAACACCAATCCCACTTCCGACGAAGTGAACGAGCTCTACCAGCTCCATCTCTCCGGCACTCTTGCGCCGCCATCGCTTCGGCTTGAGCGTCTCGACGCCATGTTCAACGATCCGTCCGCGCGCGTGCGCGCCATCGCTCTCCACGCCCTCGATTCGATGCTGACAGCCGATTCATGGACCTCAAGCGCGCTCTTCTCGTTCGGCGCCCGCAACCGCACGTATGGTTGGGAGCCAGCCAATCACGACGACGTCGCCGCGTGGTACGCTGGCGCGGTCGAGCGCGTCGTTCGTCTGACTGAGAGCCGCGACCCGCTTGCCGACGCCGCGCTGCAACACCTGGCGCACTCAATTGAACCGCTCGGTCGCGCGGGTTTCACCGGCATGATTGTCCTGGCCGCGAAGCGCATCCGGGCGGTTCGGTTTTGGCCGGAGGGCTGGCGCAGCGTGCGCGAAGCGCTCGCCAATCACCGGAGCGAGATGCCAACCGAGATTGTGGAGAAGCTCGAGGCACTCGAGCAGGCCCTCCGCCCCACGACGCTTGAAGACCGCTTCGCCGCCTATGTGCTGAGCGAATATTGGCGTGAAGTGGACCCCTCGGGCGCCGACGGCGACGACGACCGCAAACCGTACGATCGTCCGGCCGAGATCGCGAAGGAGCTGGGCTCCGAGATCGCCGCGCTCGACGAGACGCGCGTGCGCGAGTTTGTGACCCAGGCCACCGCCGCCAAGAAGGGTTACGCCAGAGCATTCGGCGCAGGCCTGTACCAACCGGCATCCGATCAGGGCGCACGATGGGTTTTGCTCAAGGAGATCTTTGCCTCAAGCCCAACCGACGCTCGCGAGATCAACGTGATTGGCGGCTTTGTTTATGCGGCCTCGCAAGACGACATAGAGACTGCACACGCTTGGCTCGACGAAATCGAGGGCGATGAGCTCTATGCCCCCTACATGGTGCACCTAACTGCCGTGGTGGCCGTCGACGCGCGTGGACTGGGCCGCCTGAAGCGCCTTGTCGACCTACCCGCGGTGCCGCGTTGGACCTTCAAGAACCTGATGCTGGGCCGGGTGATGGAAAATACGCTACCGTCCGATCTGGTGGCGCTGTTACGCGCGCTCGACGCAACCGGTGCTGATGGGCATGAGGCGGTAATCGATGTGCTCGCGATGCGCTTCGCGGGCGAAGGGGAAGCTCACGCCTCAGAGTTGCTCGCGTATGCGCGTGAGATCGTCGTAGCGCTGCATCAAGCGTCTGACCCCGACACGATGCGCGATCATCATCTGGGCATTCTGACCGCCGCGTGCCTCAAGGTCGGCGACGAGGACCTCGCGCGCAAAGTCTGCAAGAAGGTCGACACCCTGGTCGATGATCGCAAGGCTGATCGCAAAAACTGGGAAGGCGTGATGAAGGTCGTCATTCGCCATCATCCCCGCGTGGTGCTCGACGAATTGCTCGATAAGGACCCGCCCCGCCACAGTTCCCGGCTAGACAGTTGGCTGACCGCCTATCAGTCCGGCGATGATTACCGGCGCGAGGCGCCGATCGATCAGGTGCCGACCGACGTGTTCATGGCTTGGGTCAGCCAAGCGCCGAAGCGCCGCGCCGCGATCGCCGCGCAGCTGGGACGCGCCGTCATCGATAAAGGCGGCGCCCCTGCCTGGTCGGAGCTTGCAGTGGCGCTGCTGGCGATGCCGCAGGCCGATGCGGAACTGGCGCGCTCGTTGATGCGCCGTTTCTGGACCATGCATTGGTCCAATCTCGCCGGTCTGGTTAAGCGGCGCCCACTCATTGAACAACTTGCCCAACATGCGAACGGGGCCATTCGTGCGGCGGCGCCGGCACTGTTGGCCGAATTCGACATTTGGGTTGCCGAAGGCGAGCGCGGCGCGCGGCGCGAAGACGAGAGCTTTGAGTAGAGACTACACTCGCGCCCTACGTCAGCCTCTGGCGCGCTTCCACACCACGATATCGTCCGCCGCAGGCAGGCTTGTCGGCACAACGTCTTTTGGATCTCGTCCATTGAACCGCGCGGCGAACTCTCCATCCGACACGCCTTCGCCCTCGTAGTTTGCGCGGTCGAAGAACAATACGCCATCAGGCGCAAAGTTGATCGCGAAGAGCGGGCCCACCAGGGGGCATTGAGGCAGGTAGTAGCGCCTGAGAAACGGGTCGTTTTCGCTTTCCTTTCGTATGAAGAACTGCCCC
>JADMIO011529928.1_pt1 | contig 10820 bp, 5 predicted proteins | sample 8958161 | NCBI WGS metagenome assembly JADMIO01 (sample SAMN16585339, study PRJNA669376) | soil metagenome | isolation source: Crop rotation soil | place: USA: Cullars Rotation, Alabama | collected 2011 | reverse complement strand
GCGGCTCGCGTCCACAGGGCCCTGAAAAAAACCGCTTTTTTGGCGATTTTAGCGTTTGACAGGCTGGGACCTCGCACCTATAACCCGCGCCCACGCTGCTTCGCGGCTGATGTTGCGAAGCGGTGACAATCGTTGAAATCAGACGTGAAATTCGTCGTTCGGCGGGCTGTTTGACATTGTGATTTAAGGAAGGGGAACGTGGGCGGCGGCTCGGATAGCCACTCGCGTCAAAGGTCAAACTTTGGCGCAAACTATCGAGCAGCGACATGAACGCTCGCGTTCTTCTGCAAGACTAAATTGTACAAAATGTTCGGCTGCCCGAAAGGTCAGCCAAACCCTAGTCAATCAGTTTTGCGAACACGCAACGGCCGGCTCACGCCGGCCATATGAGAGCGTTCAGCGTCGTCTGCACACTAGGATCAAAAACATGAGAGTTTGATCCTGGCTCAGAACGAACGCTGGCGGCAGGCCTCAAACATGCAAGTCTAGGGGGTGTAGCAATACATCACCGGCGGACGGGTGCGTAACACGTGGGAATATACCTTTTGGTTCGGAACAACGCAGGGAAACTTGCGCTAATACCGAATGTGCCCTTACGGGGAAAGATTTATCGCCAAAGGATTAGCCCGCGTCCGATTAGCTAGTTGGTGAGGTAATGGCTCACCAAGGCTCCGATCGGTAGCTGTTCTGAGAGGAAGATCAGCCACACTGGGACTGAGACACGGCCCAGACTCCTACGGGAGGCAGCAGTTGGGAATCTTGGACAATGGGGGAAACCCTGATCCAGCCATGCCGCGTGAGTGATGAAGGCCTTCGGGTTGTAAAACTCTTTCGACGGGGACGATAATGACGGTACCCGTAGAAGAAGCTCCGGCTAACTTCGTGCCAGCAGCCGCGGTAATACGAAGGGGGCTAGCGTTGTTCGGAATTACTGGGCGTAAAGCGCGCGCAGGTGGTCTTTCAAGTCAGTGGTGAAAGCCCGGAGCTCAACTCCGGAATTGCCATTGAAACTGTAAGACTTGAGGATGAGAGAGGTGAGTGGAATTCCCAGTGTAGAGGTGAAATTCGTAGATATTGGGAAGAACACCGGTGGCGAAGGCGGCTCACTGGCTCATATCTGACGCTCAGGCGCGACAGCGTGGGGATCAAACAGGATTAGATACCCTGGTAGTCCACGCCGTAAACGATGAATGCTAGCCGTTGGGCAGCTTGCTGTTCAGTGGCGCAGCTAACGCATTAAGCATTCCGCCTGGGGAGTACGGCCGCAAGGTTGAAACTCAAAGGAATTGACGGGGGCCCGCACAAGCGGTGGAGCATGTGGTTTAATTCGACGCAACGCGCAGAACCTTACCAGGGTTTGACATCCTGCGACCGCTCCTTAATAGGAGTTTTCCCGCAAGGGACGCAGAGACAGGTGCTGCATGGCTGTCGTCAGCTCGTGTCGTGAGATGTTGGGTTAAGTCCCGCAACGAGCGCAACCCTTATCCTATGTTGCCAGCGCGTAATGGCGGGGACTCGTAGGAGACTGCCGGGGTCAACTCGGAGGAAGGTGGGGACGACGTCAAGTCATCATGCCCCTTATGTCCAGGGCTGCAAACATGCTACAATGGCCGGTACAACGGGCTGCGAGACCGCGAGGTCAAGCGAATCCCTGAAAGCCGGTCTCAGTTCGGATTGAAGTCTGCAACTCGACTTCATGAAGCTGGAGTCGCTAGTAATCCCGGATCAGCAACGCCGGGGTGAATACGTTCCCGGGCCTTGTACACACCGCCCGTCACACCACGAAAGTTGGCAACACCCGAAGCCAGTGGCCCAACCCTTTTGGGAGGGAGCTGTCGAAGGTGGGGTGAGCGATTGGGGTGAAGTCGTAACAAGGTAGCCGTACCGGAAGGTGCGGCTGGATCACCTCCTTTCTAAGGAGCGAACGTCGGTACCAACACCGACTAGTTCCCAGTTGATGCACTAGCTGCGTTCTCTCTTCCGTTGTGAGGGAGTGAAGCCGCCCACCAGGCCGGCTCCTCTCTTGTGCCCGAGCTCGACCCTGCACCGCAGGGTCGACGGGCGCGTCTGCCCCTTGAGAATTTCATAGCGAGCACGAGCATCTTTGTAGAAAGAAATCCAAAGCTACAAAGGGCCAACGGTGGATGCCTTGGCGTCTACTACCGATGAAGGACGTGGGAGGCTGCGATAAGCCTCGGGGAGTCGCCGACCAGACTTCGATCCGAGGATGTCCGAATGGGGAAACCCACTACTCGTAATGGGGTAGTACTCCCGCCTGAATGTATAGGGCGGGTAGAGGGAACCGGGTGAATTGAAACATCTCAGTAACCCGAGGAAAGAAAAGTAACAACGACTCCGTAAGTAGCGGCGAGCGAACGCGGACCAGCCTAAACCTATCTGGTGTAATAGCCCAGCAGCGTTGCCAGATGGGGGTCGTGGGACCAAACAGGAGGTGGCTGGCACCTCCACAGAGTTACAAAAGTGCTGCGTAGCGGAACCGTCTGGAAAGTCGGGCCACAGCGGGTAACAGCCCCGTACGCGAAACGTACGCACTCTCTGGATTGTGCTCCCGAGTAACGCCGGATCCGGGAAAGCCGGCGTGAATCCACGAGGACCACCTCGTAAGGCTAAGTATACGTAGACGACCGATAGTGAACGAGTACCGTGAGGGAAAGGTGAAAAGTACCCCGGGAGGGGAGTGAAATAGTACCTGAAACCGTTGGCCTACAAGCAGTCAAAGCGTCGTCAGGACTTCGGTCCTGGCCGTGATGGCGTGCCTTTTGAAGAATGAGCCAACGAGTTACGGTATGTGGCGAGGTTAACCCGTGAGGGGAAGCCGGAGCGAAAGCGAGTCTGAACAGGGCGTTCAGTCGCATGCTGTAGACCCGAAGCCAGGTGATCTATCCATGGGCAGTGTGAAGCGGGGGTAAGACTCCGTGGAGGCGCGAACCGACCTCGGTTGAAAACGGGGCGGATGACCTGTGGATAGGGGTGAAAGGCCAAGCAAACCTGGTGATAGCTGGTTCTCCGCGAAATGTATTTAGGTACAGCGTCGCATGTTCATCCATGGAGGTAGAGCACTGAATGGGCTAGGGGGCCCACAAGCTTACTGACCCCAATCAAACTCCGAATGCCATGGATCCAGAGTGCGGCAGTGAGACCCCGGGGGATGAGCTTCGGGGTCGAGAGGGAAACAGCCCAGACCGTCGGCTAAGGTCCCAAATTTCATGCTAAGTGGTAAACGATGTGGAGTTGCGTAAACAGCCAGGAGGTTGGCTTAGAAGCAGCCACCCTTAAAAGAGTGCGTAATAGCTCACTGGTCGAGTGATTCTGCGCGGACAATGTAACGGGGCTCAAGCATGAAACCGAAGCCACGGGTTCGTCGTTCCTTCGGGAACGTCGAGCGGTAGCGGAGCGTCGATCTCGCTGCGAAGCGGCAGGGAAACCGGTCGTGGAGCGTGGTCGAGTGAGAATGTTGGCATGAGTAGCGAAAGAGGAGTGAGAAGCTCCTCCGCCGAATATCCAAGGGTTCCTGGGGAAGGCTAATCCTCCCAGGGTGAGTCGGGAGCTAAGGCGAGGCCGAAAGGCGTAGTCGATGCACAACCGGTTGATATTCCGGTACCACCGTGTCCGCGTCCATCCCAATTCTTGGTTGCTAAGGGGCTGTCAGGGGGTTTACCCCCGAAACGAACCGACCCACCTCGAGGAGGGCAGCTGTAGGGGGACGCAGGAAGGTAGGTGAACCCAGGCGATGGTTGTCCTGGGGTAAGCGTGTAGGGAGAGGGCCAGGTAAATCCGGACCTCACATATCCTGAGACGTGATACCGAAGCCGTATGGCTGAAGTCACTGATCCTCTGCTGCCTAGAAAAGCCCAGCAGTGAGCTGACACGTGTGCCCGTACCCCAAACCAACACAGGTGGATAGGTAGAGAATACCGAGGCGATTGGGTGAACTGTGGTTAAGGAACTCGGCAAAATGCATGCGTAACTTCGGGATAAGCATGACCTCATTAGGGTGACGAGACTTGCTCTCCGAGCTCGAAGAGGTGGCACAGAATTGAGGGAAGCGACTGTTTACTAAAAACACAGCAGCGTGCCAAGCCGTAAGGCGCTGTATACGCTGTGACGCCTGCCCGGTGCTGGAAGGTCACGGGGAAGGGTTAGCCCTCTGGGCGAAGCTCTGAACCTAAGCCCCAGTAAACGGCGGCCGTAACTATAACGGTCCTAAGGTAGCGAAATTCCTTGTCGGGTAAGTTCCGACCTGCACGAATGGCGTAACGACTTCCCTACTGTCTCAACCACAGACCCAGCGAAATTGAAGTACGAGTAAAGATGCTCGTTAGCTGTAGAAGGACGGAAAGACCCCGTGGACCTTTACTATAGCTTGGTATTGAGTTTTGTTATGCGTTGTGTAGGATAGGTGGGAGGCTAGGAAGCATGCACGCCAGTGTGTGTGGAGCCATCCTTGAAATACCACCCTGCGTATGGCGAGACTCTAACCCAGAACCGTTATCCGGTTCGGGAACAGTGCCAGGTGGGTAGTTTGACTGGGGCGGTCGCCTCCTAAAATGTAACGGAGGCGCCCAAAGGTTCCCTCAGACTGGTTGGCAATCAGTCGTCGAGTGCAATGGCATAAGGGAGCTTGACTGCGAGACGTACATGTCGAGCAGGTGCGAAAGCAGGGCATAGTGATCCGGCGGTAGCGTGTGGAAGCGCCGTCGCTCAACGGATAAAAGGTACCCCGGGGATAACAGGCTAATCTTTCCCAAGAGTCCATATCGACGGAAAGGTTTGGCACCTCGATGTCGGCTCATCGCATCCTGGGGCTGAAGCAGGTCCCAAGGGTTGGGCTGTTCGCCCATTAAAGCGGTACGCGAGCTGGGTTTAGAACGTCGCGAGACAGTTCGGTCCCTATCCTCTACAGCCGGAAGTGACTTGAGAAAAGCTATCCCTAGTACGAGAGGACCGGGATGGACGCAGCTCTCGTGTGCCAGTTGTCCTGCCAAGGGCATGGCTGGTTAGCGACCTGCGGACGAGATAACCGCTGAAAGCATCTAAGTGGGAAGCTCCTTTCAAGATGAGGTCACTCACAGGGTCAACCTGGTAAGGCCCGTGGTAGACGACCACGTTGATAGGCCGGAAGTGTACGCGTGGTAACACGTTCAGCTGACCGGTACTAATCGGCCGAGGGCTTTGGTCTTTCTTCACAGAAGTTCGTGCTCGCTATGAAGTCCTCGAGGGTGCGCTGAGAGTCAGCGCACACGCGAGTTGACAACTGATTTCGGTGGCCACAGCGAGAGGGTCACACCCGTTCCCATCCCGAACACGGAAGTTAAGCCTCTCAGCGCCGATGGTACTTGGGACGAGAGTCCCTGGGAGAGTAGGTCGCCGCCGGATTTCGCTGTATGACAAGGGTCCCTGTTCCGTCCAACCGGAGGGGGCCCTTGTCGTCGTTTTCGGCTAACGTCGCCCCATGCCTCCCCAGCCCGGTTCGTCGCGCCCGGGCAAGGGTCCGCGAGGTTCTGGGCCGCCAAAACGCCCGGCGCGAGGCCCGGCGAAAGGGCCGGCGCCGGCGAAACGGGGTCGCTCCGACACGCGATCGACGGCCGCCGAGGCGGTGCAGCGTTCCCGTGGCGTTCGCTCCGACGGGTCGCCGCGGCGCCCTCGTCCGGGGAAGCCTGCGCCCAAGCCAGGTGCGAAGCGATCGGCGGCAGCAGGCGGCGGCAGGATCCCGCCGCCCCCGGCGCCGCGCCCGCCGGCCAAGGCGCCTCGAGACCCCGACGTGTGGATCGACGAGGGGCGTGTCGGCGAACAGGGCCCCGATCAGAAGCGGAGACGCCGTTCACGCGTCCCCACGCCGGACATCGACGCCAACGAGCTCGTGCCGCTCGTGGGCGCCAAGCGGGCCAAGACGCTGTCCGCGCGGCTGGGCGACGCTGCGGTCGCGTTCGCCTCGGAGCGATACCCGGAGGCCCGGCGGATCCTGCGACCGATCGTCGAGGAGGCGCCCAGTTCGATGACGGCCCGCGAGCTGCTGGGCCTCACGCAGTACCGACTGGGCAACTGGGCCGACGCGGCGCGCCAGCTCGAGGCGTTCCGCGAGGTGAGCGGCTTCTCGACGGAGCAGAACCCGGTCCTGGCGGACTGTTACCGCGCGTTGCGCAAGTACGGCCGTGTCGACGAGCTGTGGTCAGAGCTGCGTGAAGCGTCGCCCTCTGCCGAGCTGGTCACCGAAGGGCGGATCGTCGCGGCGGGGGCGCTGGCCGACCGTGGCCGCCTGGCCGACGCGGTGCGCGAGCTCGAGAAGGGCTGGAAAGTCCCGAGATCGCCGAAAGTGCACCATCTCCGCCGGGCCTACGCGTTGGCCGACCTGTACGAGCGCAGCGGCGAGCTCCCGCGCGCCCGCGTGCTGATGGGCTGGGTGGCGTCGATCGACCCGGAGTTCGCCGACGCGGCCGATCGGGTCCGGGCGATGGGGTGAGCCCCCGACCGGCGCTCGCCAACTCGCTTACGTGACGGGAACTGTTTACCCTTGACCGGACCAACGAGCGATCCAGGGGAGTACTGACGTGGTGGACATCCAGAGCCTGCTCGGCGACGAGGCCGAGGCGCTGCTCTCGCACGAGTCGAAGACCATCGGCAAGGACCAGCTGCACCTGCCGGGGCCCGATTTCGTCGACCGGATCTTCGCCGAAAGCGACCGATCGCCGCAGGTCCTCCGCAACCTCCAGCAGCTGTTCGGTCACGGCCGCCTCGCCGGCACCGGGTACGTCTCGATCCTCCCGGTCGACCAGGGCATCGAGCACACCGCGGCGGCCTCGTTCGCACCGAACCCCGAGTACTTCGACCCCGAGAACATCATCCGGCTCGCCATCGACGGCGGTTGCAACGCGGTCGCCACCACGTTCGGCGTGCTGGGCCTGACGTCGCGAAAGTACGCCCACAAGATCCCGTTCATCGTGAAGATGAACCACAACGAGCTGCTCACGTACCCGAACAGCTTCGACCAGATCCCGTTCGGATCGGTGCAGCAGGCGTTCGATCTCGGCGCCGCCGGCGTCGGTGCCACCATCTATTTCGGGGCGCCGGAGTCGCGCCGGCAGATGCAGGAGATCTCCGCGGCGTTCGAGGAGGCGCACCAGCTCGGGATGTTCACCGTTCTCTGGTGCTACCTGCGCAACGACGCGTTCAAGGTCGACGGCGTCGACTACCACGCGGCCGCCGACACGACCGCGCAGGCGAACCACCTCGGCGCGACGCTCGGCGCCGACATCGTCAAGCAGAAGCTGCCGACGAACAACGGCGGCTTCAACGCCATCAAGTTCGGCAAGACGTCGCCGCTCGTGTACTCGGAGCTCACCACCGACAACCCCATCGACCTCTGTCGTTGGCAGGTCGTGAACGGCTACATGGGCCGCGTCGGCCTCATCAACTCCGGCGGCGAGTCCAAGGGCGCGACCGACCTCGCGGAGGCGGTCACCACCGCGGTCATCAACAAGCGCGCCGGTGGCATGGGCCTCATCTCCGGTCGCAAGTCGTTCCAGAAGCCCCGGGCCGAGGGCGTCGAGCTGCTCAACGCGATCCAAGACGTCTACCTCGACAAGTCCGTCACGGTTGCCTGACGCCGCTGCCACGGACGAGGTCTGGGTCCTCGACCTGGACGGGGTCCTCTGGCGCGGTGACACGCCCATCGACGACGCGGCCGACGCAGTCGGCCGTCTCGTCGCGGCCGGACGCAGGGTGGCGTTCTGCACGAACAACTCGTCCGAGCCGATCAGCCACTACCGGGCGAAGCTGGCGCGCTTCGGCGTCTCGCCGGAGCTCGACGTGCTCAGCTCCGCGCAGGCGGCGGCGACCTTGCTGAAGCCGGGGGAACAGGTGCTGCTCTGTGCCGGAGCCGGCGCACGCGAGGCCGCCGAGGGTGCGGGTGCCGTGCTCGTTCCCCACGACCGTTTCGACGACGCCGAGACCGTCCTGGTCGGCTTCCACCGGACCTTCGACTACACGGCGATGACCGCCGCGGTGCGCGCCGTGCTGGGCGGCGCGAGGCTCGTCGCGACGAACGACGATCCCATCTACCCTGCGGCCGACGGGCCCGCGCCGGGCTGCGGGTCGATCCTCGCGTCGATCGAACGCGGGACCGGCGCGAAGGCCGTGGTCGCGGGCAAGCCCAACGCGCCGATGGCGGAGCTCATACGCGACGGGCTCGGCTCGACGGGGGTGTTCGTCGGCGACTCGCTCGGGACCGACGGCGCGATGGCCCGTGAGCTCGGGTGGACGTTCGGGCTGGTGCTGACGGGCAACGTGGGCCCCGACGACGTGCCGCCGGATCACGATCCGGCCTGGCTCGCCCCCGACCTGGCGACGCTCGTCGACCGGCACCTCTGATGGCAGCCCGGCGGCGGCTCGATGCGGAGCTCGTGCGCCGGGGGCTCGCGCCGAGCCGGGCCGAGGCGCATCGCCTGATCGACGAAGGTCTGGTCACCGTCGGCGGCGCGCCGGCGCCGAAAGTGTCGCGGCTCGTCGATCCGGGCGACGCGGTGGCGGTGTCGGGGCCGCCACGGCGGTTCGTCAGTCGCGGCGGCGAGAAGCTCGACGCTGCGCTCGACCGGTTCGGCATCGACGTCGGGGGGGCGCGTGTGCTCGACGCCGGCGCGTCCACGGGCGGCTTCACCGACTGCGTGCTCCAGCGGGGCGCGGCGGAGGTGACGGCGGTCGACGTCGGTTACGGGCAGCTCCACGAGAAGCTGCGAGCGGACCCGCGGGTCGTGAACCGTGAGCGCTTCCACGTGCGCGACGTCTCCTCGGACACGGTGCGGGGTGGCGCCGACCTCGTCGTCGCCGACCTGTCCTTCATCTCCCTCACCAAAGTCGTCGAGCCGCTGCTCGGCGCGGCGCGGCCGGGCGCCGACCTCGTGGTCCTCGTCAAACCGCAGTTCGAGGCAGGCCGCGCCGAGGTGTCGAAGGGACGCGGCGTCATCACCGATCCCGCCGTGTGGGAGCGCACGATCGACGGGGTCGTTGCCGCGTTCGTCGCCGGCGGAGCGACCATGATGGGCCGGATGGCGTCGCCGATCCACGGAGCCGAGGGCAACACGGAGTTCCTCGTGTGGCTGCGCGCCCCCGCGGCGGGCTGACGCGTGGGATCGTTCGGCTTCCTGCTGCACGCCGAGCGCGAGCTGGCCGCCGAGCTCGGGCTCGAGCTCGGCGAGTGGCTGGTCGAGCGCGGGCACGAGGTGCGGTTCATCGGCGCCGACGCCGAGCGCCTCGGCCGCGCCGACTGGGGTTTCGAGCCCGAAGAGCTCGCGCTCGGTCTCGACCTGCTGATCGGCATCGGTGGCGACGGAACGATGCTCGACGCGGTCGCGCTCGCGTCGCTCGCGGAGGTGCCGGTCCTCGGTGTGAACGTGGGTCAGCTCGGTTACCTGACCGCCGTCGAGCCTGCCGGCGCACGGTCGGCGCTGAAGCGGTTCCTGGCCGGGGCCTACGTCATCGAGGAACGCATGCGGCTCGGCGCGCACATCGAGCGGGCCGGTGGCGTCATCGAGACGTCCGCGTCGGCGCTCAACGAGGTGCTGCTCGAGCGCGTCGACCTCGGTCACACCGTCCGCATCGACGTGGAGCTCGACGGCGAGCCGTTCACGCCCTACGTGGCCGACGGCGTGATCGTCGCGACGCCGACCGGCTCCACCGCGTACGCCTTCAGCGCCCGCGGCCCCATCGTGGATCCCGGCCATCGGGCACAGGTCCTCGTGCCGGTGTCGCCCCACATGCTGTTCGACCGGGCGCTCGTCCTCGCACCGGACACCGTCGTGCGGCTCGTCGTCACGGGTGCCCGCCCGGCGCATCTGTCCGTCGACGGGCACAGCGGCGGCACGTTGGAGCCGGGAGAGGCCATCGTCTGCACCGCCGATGCCACGCCGGCCCGCCTCGTCCGCTTCGGCCGGCCCGGTGTGCACCACCACCTCGTGCTCAAGGCGAAGTTCTCGCTCCCGGATCGCTGAAATCACCCGTTCTGTTCTCGGAATGTTGCGGGATACCGCAACATTCCGAGAACAAAACGGGTGGGAGGGCGCGGCGACGGCCATGTCAAGGGGCGTGAGGTGCGGTCGCCTAACGTGACGTGCGATGTTGCTGGAGCTGGCCGTGCGCGATCTCGGTGTCATCGCGGACCTCCGCCTGGACTTCGGTCCGGGCATGTGCGCCCTCACCGGTGAGACCGGCGCCGGCAAGACGATGATCATCGAGGCGCTCGCGCTGCTCCTCGGAGGCCGGGGCGACCCGAGCCGAGTTCGGCCGGGAGCGGAGGCGAGCGTGATCGAGGGGCGCTTCGTCGATCGCTCCGGCGGGACCGACGAGGAGATCGTCCTCAAGCGCATCGTGCCGGCCACCGGGCGATCGCGGTGCTACGTGAACGGCGAGATGGCGACGGCCGCGGGTCTGGCCGAAGTGGGCGGGCGGCTCGTGGAGATCTGCGGTCAACACGCGCACCAGCACCTCCAATCCACGCGGGCGCAGCGCGACGCGCTCGACCGCTTCGGCGGCGTGAGCCTCGCGGCACTGGTGGTCGCCCAAAGCCGTCGGCGCGACCTGGAGGCGCAGCTGGCGGCCCTCGGCGGCGACGACCGGGCCCGCGCCCGCGAAATCGACCTCCTCCGGTTCCAACTCGAGGAGCTGGACGCGGCCGCGATCGCCGACGCGGACGAGGACGACCGCCTTCGCGTCGAGGAGGACACGCTGGCCGACGCCGTCGCGCACCTCGAGGCGGGGGCCGCGGCGCTCAGCGCGCTGCACGACGACGGGGGTGCGGCCGACCTTGC
>JADMIO011525537.1_pt1 | contig 10821 bp, 10 predicted proteins | sample 8958161 | NCBI WGS metagenome assembly JADMIO01 (sample SAMN16585339, study PRJNA669376) | soil metagenome | isolation source: Crop rotation soil | place: USA: Cullars Rotation, Alabama | collected 2011 | reverse complement strand
CGCCGGTGGCCACGCCAATGCCGCGGCGCTGCCCGATCGTGTAGCGGATGATGCCGTCGTGCCGGCCAATGACGCGGCCGTCGACATGAACGATATCGCCCGCCCGCGCAGCATCGGGACGAAGACGCTCGATGACATCGGCGTAGCGGCCGGTGGGCACAAAGCAGATATCCTGGCTGTCGTGCTTGTCGGCGACCGGCAGGCCGAATTCACGCGCCGCGGCGCGCGTCTCCGCCTTGGTCATGCCGCCGAGGGGGAATCGCAGAAAGTCGAGCTGCTCGGGGGTCGTCGCGAACAGGAAGTAACTCTGGTCGCGATCCAGATCGACCGGCCGGTAGAGTGCGCGACGGTTGCCGCGGCGAGCCGACCGGACATAGTGCCCGGTTACAAGTGCGTCGGCGCCGAGCTTGCGCGCCGTGCCGAGCAGGTCGGCGAACTTGACGGTCTGGTTGCAGGCGATGCACGGAACCGGCGTCTCACCCGCGGCATAGCTCGCCGCAAACGGATCGATCACCGCCTCGCGGAAGCGCTCCTCGTAGTCGAGGACGTAATGCGGAACGCGCAACGTTTCAGCGACGCGGCGGGCATCGTGAATGTCTTGCCCGGCACAGCACGCGCCCTTCCGATGCGTCGCCTCGCCATGATCGTAGAGCTGGAGCGTGATGCCAATGACGTCGTAACCAGCGCGCTTGCACAGCCCGGCGGCGACGGAGGAATCGACGCCGCCAGACATGGCGACTACGACGCGCGTGCGCGTGGGATCACCGGGAAGATCGAACTCAGGAGCCATTGCCCTGCCCTTGGCGGCCGGGGCGAACCGCCGCCTGTGCCGGCCGGCCCCTTGTCACAACCGGCGCGACTATAGTGCGCGCGCCGCGGCCTGCAAGGGTCCGAAAACGCCGGAATTGCTCGGTTTCCGCGCTCTTAGAAACTCCCAAACCTTACCGATTTGTTTCGGTTGGCTTAGGCGAATTTTAAAACCCACCGCCTATCCTCGCGGATTGGACGGGTCAGTCGAGTAACGAGAGTATGATGGCCGAGCAAGTTCGTCCGCGTATCAAATACGTCATCGGACCCGATGGGAGCCCGCTGACGATCGCCGATCTGCCGCCCCGCGACACCAAGCGCTGGGTGATCCGCCGGAAGGCTGAAGTCGTCGCTGCCGTGCGCGGCGGGCTGCTCTCACTCGAGGAAGCCTGCAACCGCTACACGCTTACGGTCGAGGAATTCCTCTCGTGGCAGCAGTCGATCGACCGCCACGGCCTCGCCGGTCTCCGCACCACCCGCATCCAGCAGTACCGGCCGCAGTAAAGCGGCCACCTCCCACCTACAGCTCCACCGCCTTTCCATGATCCGGCACCAGCACTTTCGCTGGGCTGCCTTTCATTTCGGCGACGAAGTCATCCGCCGACTGCGCGAGCAGCGGGAACGTGGCGTAGTGCATCGGGATGACCGTCTCGAACTTGAAGAAGCGCTTGCAGGCGAAGGCGGCCGTCCTCGCGCCCATGGTGAATCGGTCACCGATCGGCACCAGCCCGATCTTGGGCTGATAGATTTCCTGGGTGATCACCATCTCGGCTGACGGCCCGGTGTCACCCATGTGATGCAGCGTCTTCTCGCCTTTGGCCATGACGACGAGACCCGCCGGGTTGCCAAGGTAAATCAGGTTGCTGCCGTTGACCGTGTCAGAGGAGGAGTGCCACGCCGGGACGAAGGCGACGCGGAAAGCGCCGTAGTCGACCTCGCCGCCGTGGTTCTGCGGAGAATGGTGCCGCGCGCCCTGGCCGCTCAGGTAGTCGCAAACCTCCGGATTGGCGATCAGCAGGGCGCCGGTCTTCTTGCAGATCTCGACCGTCGAGCCGACGTGATCGGCGTGGCCGTGACTGAGCAAGACGTGGGTTGCGCCGGCAAAAGCAGCGTTGCGGTCCCCCATGAAGGTCGGGTTGTCGATGAACGGGTCGATCAGGATCACCGCGCCGGAAAGTTCGACGCGGAAGGCGGATTGGCCGAACCAGGTCAGTTTCATGGCATGTCCCCCGGCTTGATTTGCTGTTTGACGAGGAATGGCAGGATGGAGATCAGTCGCGAACGTCGTTCGCAGAATAGACCAATTGGCGCTCGGCAGCCGCGGAACAAGACGGTCGTGGCGTGTTGATTGGCGACGTCCGAGCGGCCAGGGTAAGCGATAGGGTGTTGAGCGTGTCGTCGGTTGCGCCTCTTTCTCTCGAAGCGCTTGCGTCATCGCTGCCCATGGCAGGCGCGCTGATGGGCGTCGACCTGGGCACCAAGACCATCGGCCTCGCCATCTCCGATATCCGGCGGCAGATCGCCTCGCCGCTCACCACGCTCCGGCGAACGAAATTCGCCGGTGATGCGCAAGAGATGCTTCGTCTCGCGGAAGCGCGTGGTGTTGTTGCGATCGTCGTGGGACTGCCTTTCAACATGGACGGCAGCGAGGGTCCGCGGGCGCAGGCCACGCGTGCCTTCGCCCGCAACCTCGCGAGCCTAACCAAGCTGCCGATCGTGTTTTGGGATGAGCGGCTGTCGACGGCGGCAGTTACGCGCACGCTGATCGAGGCGGACCGAAGCCGCGCACGCCGCGCTGAACTCGTCGACAAACTCGCCGCTGCTTACATCCTGCAGGGCGCGCTGGACCGGCTTAGAACGATATGACGTCGCGCCGACCGCTGTCGCAACCCTCGGGGAACGGGCGCTCCGTTAGCCGGCGGGGCAGATGTAGTTGATGAAGGCCTTGGCGTCGAAGCGCGAGTCGAGCATGCCGTAAGTTGAGCGCCAGGGCTTACCCAGCCGCGTCTCGAGGAACGCATCGGCAATGACCGAAGGGAACCGCCGCCGGAGCGCCGCGGCGGCGACGGTCATCGCCAGCTGTTCGGTGAGGATGCGCGCCGAACCCTCATCGGCGAGCGCCACCGCGGTGGCGGCGCGGATCACATTCAGCGTCGATTTTGCGGTGCCTCCCAAAGCGTCCTCGACATTGGCGAGCACGGACTCCAGCGGCTCGGACGATTTGCGCAGCACACGCATCACGTCGAGGGCCATCATGTTGCCGCTGCCTTCCCAGATGGCGTTCACCGGCGCCTCTCGATAGAGCCGCGGCAGCTTGCTTTCCTCGACATAGCCATTGCCGCCGATGCACTCCATCGCCTCGGCGATGACAGCCGGACTAACTTTGGTGACCCAATATTTCACGGCAGGTGTCATCAGCCGCGAGAAGGCGGCCTCGGCAGGATTGGTCGCCGCGCGGTCGTAGGACTCGGCGAGGCGGAAAACGAGCGCCGCGGCAGCGACCTGATCGAGCGCAATGTCGGCAATCACCCGCGTCATCAGCGGCTGGTCGATCAGCACAGTGCCGAAGGCCTTGCGGTAGCGGCTGTGATGCACGGCCTCGGCGACCGCGATGCGCATGAGGCCGGCCGATGCGATCGCGCAATCGAGCCGCGTCAGGGTGACCATGTCGATGATGGTCGGAATCCCGCGGCCGGCTTCTCCCACCAGCCACGCAGTCGCGCCATCGAGCTCGACTTCCGCCGAGGCGTTCGAGCGATTGCCGAGCTTGTCCTTGAGGCGAACCAGCCGCGTTGCATTGCGCGTACCGTCCGGTAGGAAACGCGGCATCAAGAAGCAGGTTAGACCTTCGGCGGCCTGGGCGAGGACAAGGAATGCATCGCTCATCGGCGCCGACAGGAACCACTTGTGTCCAGTGAGTCGCCAGGTCCCGTCGCGCGCGTCCTCGGCGCGCGTGAGATTGAGGCTCACGTCGCTGCCACCCCGCTTCTCGGTCATACCCATGCCGAGGGTCACGCCCGCCTTCTCGCTCGCCGCGCGAGCCGACGAATCGTACTGCCGCGACCGAGTGAGTGGCAGCCAGCGCTCGGCCAGCTCCGGCGCATGAGCGAGCGCCGCGATTGAGGCGTTGGTCATGGTCATCGGGCAGAGGTGGCCACACTCTGCTTGGGCGGTCATGTAGAGGCGCGCGGCGCGCGCGACCGTGCGGACGTTGCCTTCGCCGTTATTGGCGTCCCATATCGAGGCATGCAGCCCCGCCGCGACGCTCCGGCGCATGAGCGCGTGATAGGCCGGATGAAACTCGACGATGTCGATGCGGTTGCCGTTGGGGTCGTGGGTCTTCAGAACCGGCGGCGCGGCATTTGCAATGCGGCCGAGTTCGAAGGTTTCGGGAGATCCCCAAGTCTGGCCGTGCGCGCCGAGCTGGTCGAAAACCCCCTGCGGAACGCCTTCCACCAGCGCGCCGAGCGCCGGGTCCGAGGCGAACAGGTTAAAGCCGACAAGCGGCGGCGACTGATTGAGGACGTCGTGCGTGTCGGCGCTAGCCAAAGAGGTCTCCAGCCCAAAAACGGGCCGCGATTCGCTGTGATTAGCCTACCACGGCGACTTGCCCCTTGCTTACGACTCCCCCTATAGCAGTGGCTTTAATGAACGTTTCTTCGGCGCCCGCGACTGTGCTTTTTCCGCACCGCCATCTATTGGGCATCGAGGGATTGACCACGGCCGAGATCGTCTCGCTCCTCGATCTCGCTGAGCAGGCGGTCGCCGTCAGCCGACAAATCGAAAAAAAGAAATCGGTGCTGCGCGGGCGGACGCAGATCAATCTGTTCTTCGAAGCTTCAACGCGGACACAATCTTCATTCGAGATCGCCGGCAAGCGGCTGGGAGCCGACGTCATGAACATGGCGGTCGGCTCGTCATCGGTAAAAAAAGGCGAGACCCTGATCGACACCGCGATCGTGCTCAACGCCATGCGGCCAGACATCCTGGTGGTCCGTCACCACGCTGCCGGCGCGGTCGAGCTGTTGTCGCAGAAGGTCACTTGTTCGGTGATCAATGCCGGCGACGGCGTTCACGAGCACCCGACTCAGGCGCTGCTCGACGCGTTGACCATCCGCCGCCACAAGGGCGAGATCGGCGGTCTCATCGTGGCCATCTGCGGTGATATCGCGCATAGCCGCGTCGCCCGCTCGAATATCCTTCTGCTCAATGCTCTCGGCGCGCGGGTCCGTGTCATTGGACCTTCCACTCTGCTCCCGGCGGGCATCGAACGCATGGGCGTTGAAACCTTCACCGACATGCGCGCTGGGCTCCGCGACGCGGACATCGTCATGATGCTGCGACTCCAGCGCGAGCGCATGGACGGGAGCTTTGTCCCCTCGGTGCGGGAATATTTCCATTTCTTCGGCCTCGATGCGGAGAAGCTCAGCTACGCCCGCCAGGACGCTTTGGTGATGCATCCGGGACCAATGAACCGCGGCGTCGAGATCGACTCCGCCATCGCCGATGGCCCGCAGAGCCTCATCCGCGAACAGGTCGAGATGGGCGTGGCTGTCCGCATGGCCGTCCTCGAAGCGCTTGCTCAGCACCTACCCAATGCGTGACGTAACGGCCCTCAACGGCGGGAACGACCACAACCGCGATGACCGCCGTCCGGTGGTTTTTGTCAACGCGCGCGTGGTCGACCCGTCGCGCGACCTCGATGCGCCGGGCGCGGTCATCGTCGCCGATAGGCGGATCGTCGCGGCAGGTCCGGATGCTGCCCGCGCCGCGCGGCCCGCGGGCGCCGAGGTGGTTGACTGCCGCGGCGCGATCGTAGCGCCCGGTCTGGTCGATATGCGCGTATTTGTCGGCGAGCCGGGCGGTGAACATCGTGAGACATTTGCCTCGGCCGGCAAAGCCGCCGCGGCCGGTGGCGTCACCACCATCGTCACGATGCCCGACACCGACCCGGTAATCGACGATGTCGCCTTGGTCGATTTCATCAGCCGCCGCGCCCGTGACGAAGCTTCAGTGCGGGTTTTCCCGATGGCGGCGCTAACGCGCGGGCTCGCCGGCGGCGAGATGACCGAGCTGGGTTTGCTGCGCCAGGCCGGTGCCGTCGGATTCACCGACGGACGCCGCACGCTGACTGATGCCGCAATCATGCGGCGCGCCCTCACTTACGCGCGCGATTTCGGTGCGCTCATCATGCACCAGACCGCCGACCCCAACCTCGTCGGCAATGGCGTGATGAACGAGGGCGAGGTTGCAACGCGGCTGGGCCTTGCCGGCATTCCCAAGGAAGCCGAGATCGTGGTGCTGGAACGTGACGTCCGGCTCGCGGCACTGACGCGCGGCCGCTACCACGCCGCGCAAATCTCCTGCGCCGAGTCCCTCGAGGTGATCCGCCGAGCCAAGGCATCCGGCCTTGCCGTGACCTGCGGCGTTTCGATCAACCATCTCAGCCTGAACGAGAACGACATCGGCCCCTATCGGACCTTCTTCAAGCTGGCGCCGCCGCTGCGCTCGGAGGATGACCGCCGGGCAATGGTTGCCGGCCTCGCGGACGGCACTATCGACGTGATCGCGTCGAGCCACGACCCGCAGGATGTCGACACCAAGCGCCATCCTTTCGCCGAGGCGGCTGACGGCACCGTCGGCCTCGAGACGATGTTGCCCGCCGCGCTGCGCCTGGTGCGGAGCGGCGACGTCGATCTGATCACGCTGTTCCGTGCGCTGGCGACCCGACCGGCGGAGCTCCTTGGCCTCGAATTCGGGCGGCTTGCGCCGGGCGCACCGGCTGACCTCATCGTGGTCGATCCCGACGTGCCGTGGGTGTGCGAGGCGGAGGCGCTGCACTCCCGTTCGAAAAACACGCCGTTCGAAGGCGCGCGCTTCGAAGGCCGCGTTACGCGCACCTTGGTTGCCGGGCGGACGGTGTACGAATACGCTCCCGCCTGATTTGGGGCGGGCGTGCAATGAGCATTGACGGCAGCGATCTCGCGGCGCTCGCGCTTGGCTACGTCCTCGGTTCGATCCCCTTCGGCGTCGTCTTCACCCGGGCAGCCGGCCTCGGCGACATCCGCGCTATCGGCTCGGGTAATATCGGTGCGACCAATGTGCTGCGCACCGGACGGCGTGGATTGGCCGCTGCGACTCTGCTCGGCGACGGCCTCAAGGGCACGGCCGCTGTGTTGCTGGCGCAGTGGTTGATCGGCGGCAACACCGCCGTCCTCGCCGGGTTCGCCGCCCTTGTCGGTCACATCTTTCCGGTCTGGCTTGGCTTCCGCGGCGGCAAAGGCGTCGCCACCTATCTCGGCGTTCTGGCGGGGCTCGACTGGCGCGCGGCAGTCGCTTTCGCCGCGATCTGGCTGGCCGTCGCAGCTGCAACGCGAACGTCATCGCTGGGCGCCCTCATCGCCAGTCTCGCCGTTCCGTTCGTCGTGTTCTTCCTGGACGGCGGGCTGCTCGGTCCATTGTTTCTCTTTATGAGCGCGATCCTGTGGCTCCGCCACGAGGAGAACATCCGGCGCCTGGTCGTCGGGCGCGAGGGCCGGATCGGCGCATCATGAAAGCCGGCGCTCCGGCAACCCGCCTCAGCGAGAAAGAACGCCTCGCTTGGCTCCGTCTTATCCGCAGCGAAAACATCGGGCCGATCACGTTTCGCGCATTGCTCAGGCGCTACGGCAATGCCGAGACCGCACTTGCGGCTGTGCCCGATCTGGCCCGGCAAGGCGGTCGCGTCCTTCGGCTATATGGCGTCGCCGAAGCCGAGCGCGAGCTGGCGGCAGCCGAAGCAATTGGCGTCCGGCTCGTCGCCGTGACCGAAGGTGAATACCCGCTCGCACTGCGCGCGATCGACGATGCGCCGCCGCTCATTGCCATTCGCGGCGAATCGGCGGTCCTCGGCAAGCCGATCGTATCGGTCGTTGGGGCGCGCAATGCCTCTGTCGCGGGACGAAAATTCGCGATGCAGATCGCCGCCGGCCTTGGCGAGCATGAATTCGTGGTCGCCTCCGGCCTGGCACGTGGCATAGATTCCGCGGCCCACGAAGGCGCCCTGGCGACGGGGACGGTTGCAGTCTTTGCCGGCGGACTAGACCGCGTCTATCCGCCGGAAAATGAGGCGTTAGCGGCAAGGATCATCGAGGCCGGCGGCGCGCACATCTCGGAAATGCCGCTGGGATGGGAGCCCCGCGGCCGCGATTTCCCCCGGCGCAACCGCGTCGTCTCGGGTTTGGCGCTTGGCGTGGTGGTGATTGAGGCCGCGACACGATCGGGCTCGCTGATCACCGCGCGGCTGGCCGGCGAACAAGGGCGGCTGGTTTTCGCAGCGCCCGGCTCCCCACTCGATCCGCGCACCGAGGGGTCCAATCGCCTCATCAAGGATGGCGCCCACGTCGTCACCGAAGTCGCCGACGTTGTGGCCGAAGTGAGCCCGATGCTGAAAGCAGCGTCTCGGCAGGCAATGGCCGCGGCGCAGGAAGAGGATGCCGGACCGGCGAATCTCGGCGAGAGCGAGCGCGACCGGGTCGTCGAGGCGCTCGGCCCGACGCCCGTAACCGTCGATGAAATCGTTCGCTTCACAAATGCGACCCCGGCGGTCGTCCATCTCGTGCTCCTGGAACTTGCCCTCGCAGGCCGAATCGAGCGGCATTCGGGGCAGCGCGTGTCGCTCCTGCGCGCCTGACTCGCCCGACGAATCGCTCCACCGCCGGCCAGCCCCCCAGGCTCAAGCGGAATCTTGTGGCTCGCTGTGGACTATGGGATTAGCCAGCAGAGCGACGGTCGCCCCTTTCTGCAATGCAGCGCGGGGCCTAAGACGCCCACCGGCGGACGGGACGAATCAGTCGGCAAGGGATTGGCGAAAGTGGCATTGGCGGCACGTGCAATCACGCCCCAAGCGGGCGAGCTAATCCGCGTCGCTCCGCAGAACGTTGAGGCTGAACAGGCACTGCTCGGTGCGATCCTCGTCAACAATGAGGCGCTCTTCCGCGTTTCCGATTTCCTCGAGGCTGGCCATTTCCACGAGCCGGTCCACCGCCACATCTATCAGGTCGCGGCCGACCTCATCCGTGCCAACAAGATCGTCAACCCCGTAACGATCAAGACTTTCCTGCCGGCCGACCTCCCCATCGGCGACCTCAACCTCGCGCAGTACCTGGCGCGGCTCGCAGCCGAAGCGACAACCATCATCAATGCCGAGGACTACGGCCGCACTATCTACGACCTCGCCATCCGCCGCGCGCTCATCGGTATCGGCGAGGATATGGTCAATGTCGCCTATTCGGCGGATGTGGCCGAGACGCCGCGGACGCAAATCGAAGAGGCCGAGCGGCGGCTGTTCGAATTGGCCGAGCGTGGCCACTACGATTCCGGCTTCCACCCGTTCGAGACGGCTCTGGTCTCGGCCATCGACATGGCGAGCCTCGCCTATAAGCGCGACGGCCACCTTTCCGGCCTCGCTACCGGACTCGAAGATCTCGACCGCCTGATGGGCGGGCTGCAACCGTCCGACCTCGTGATCCTCGCCGGCCGGCCGGCGATGGGCAAAACCGGTCTTGCAACCAACATCGCCTTCAATGTCGCGCGCAACTGGCAGGGCGAGGTGCAGCCGGATGGCTCGATGAAGACCGTGAATGGCGGCATCGTCGGCTTCTTCTCATTGGAAATGTCGGCCGAGCAGCTCGCCACCCGTATCGTCGCCGAGCAATCGGGGGTGCCGTCGTCCGACATCCGCCGTGGCCGGATCAGCGAGGACCAGTTCGCGTCGATCGTCGCGGCGGCCCGCGAAATCCAGAAGGCGCCGCTTTTCGTCGACCAGACCGGCGGCCTCACCATCGCCCAGCTTGCCGCCCGTGCCCGCCGACTCAAGCGCCAACGCGGCCTCGACCTTATCGTGATCGACTACATCCAGCTCATGCAGGCATCGGCGCGACGCGGTTCCGACAACCGCGTGCAGGAGGTCACCGAGATCACCAACAACCTCAAGGCGCTTGCCAAGGAATTGAACGTCCCGATCGTGGCTCTTTCGCAATTGTCGCGGCAAGTCGAGAATCGCGAGGACAAACGCCCGCAGCTCTCCGACCTGCGTGAGTCGGGATCGATCGAGCAGGACGCCGACGTGGTGCTCTTCATCTTCCGCGAGGAGTACTATCTCAAGAACAAGGAGCCGCGGCCGGGCACGATCGAGCATGAACAATGGCAGGCGCAGATGGAGCAGGTCCATGGACTGGCTGAGGTCATCATCGGCAAACAGCGCCATGGACCTACAGGCACGGTCCAGCTTTTGTTCGAGGACCAGTTCACCCGGTTCTCGAACCTTGCCCGGAGCAGCAATATGCCCGAGCCGTATCGCTAGGAACGAGTGATCGATGCTCGGTTGGCTCTTCGGCAGGAAGCGCGCGGCTTCGGAAGGCGGCGCAACCGAGCAGCGCGACCTCATCAGCCTAAGCCGTAAGCTCGACGTCCCGCCCGCCAAGGCGTTTGAGGCCTTCGTTGATCGCTTCGGAAGATGGTGGCCGCGCGAGCGGACGTGGGCCGGCGATCGCCTGACCGGGATCGTGATCGAACCGCGTTACGGCGGCAGCGTCTATGAGACGGACCAAGGCGGCGAGCGGACGACCTTCGGCACAGTGCTCGCATTCGACCGACCCAAACACATCGTGCTCGCCTGGCAGATCAGGCCGGACAGATCCCCTGAGCCCAACGAGGCGGCGGCGAGCCGTCTCGACGTTCGCTTCGTTGGCGACACCGAGGGTAAGACCGACCTCCTTATCGTGCATCGCGATTTCCCCCGCTATGGCGAGGGTTGGGAGGCCTACAAGGCCGAGATGGCGAAGGCCTGGCCGGCGCTCATTGATGCCTATGTCCGCGCCCTCGCCGGGACATGATCGGCAGCTAGGCGCGCCCGCGGTGGCGGACACAAAGCCGATTCTCGCCGGCGGGCGGCTCACCATCGATCTCGGCAGGCTCGCCGCCAACTGGTCGGCGCTCGCCCGCTCGGCACCGGGCGCCGAGACGGCGGCGGTG
>JADMIO010957556.1_pt1 | contig 10821 bp, 9 predicted proteins | sample 8958161 | NCBI WGS metagenome assembly JADMIO01 (sample SAMN16585339, study PRJNA669376) | soil metagenome | isolation source: Crop rotation soil | place: USA: Cullars Rotation, Alabama | collected 2011 | reverse complement strand
CGAAGACACCCGCCTCGAACTCGGTGTCGGTTACGAAGACTACGACAATGCCGGTACGGCGCTCGGCGTCAACGGCGGCATCTTCTGGGATCCGGTCAGCCAAGTTACCGTCGGTCTCGGCGCGACCTATCTCGACCGCAACAACACGAAGTCGATCCAGGATACCGACTTCACGAAGAGCGGTGTGTGTAAGTCGATCGACTCTGGCGAATACAGCTCTGAGTGCGGCCCGGGCGAAGTCCTCGTTCGCGTCAATAACAGCGACATCAAGCTTGTGAATGAAAAGGACAACGATAGCCTGCAGGTGTTCTTCGGCACCTGGCTGCGCTTCCCGTGATGACACGATAAGGATTGCGGCTTAGGATTTTTTGTTCCTACTTCTGATCTTAAGCCGCAGCCTGAAATAGAGGCCCCTGTTGCTCCGGTAACAGGGGCCTTAATTTTTTTGGAAAAGCACGCTACTGCTCCGACGACGGCAGTAAGCAGGATCGATTGGGCAATGAAAACCCGAGTGAATGTCACCCCCCGCATTGAGCAGGATCCGGTTGCCGCCGCGATAAAGCAGATCGGCTCGCTCGTTGCGCGCGGCGACCTCGGCGCCGCCGAGACGGAGGCCTTGAGCCTCCATAAGACTTACCCCGAACGAGCTGATGTCCGTAACATGCTTGGCGTCATCTATGTTCGGCAGGAACAACCGGAACGGGCGGTGCCCCATTTCGAGTTTGCCGTCAAAGCCGCGCCGGACAATGCGCATTATCTCAACAATCTTGGGCGCCTGTATGTGGATCTGCGATTGGTCGAGCTGGCGCTGCCCTTTCTCAACAAGGCGCTTGCGATCGATCCTAAACTCACCTCAGCCCTCCTGGCGATCGGCAAATACTACAACGGGGTCGGCAAAGCCGAACTCGCCCTACCTTATCTCGAACGGCTGCTCAAAATCCTGCCGCAGGAGAATCTCGTCAAGCTCGAGCTTGCGGACAGTCTCAATGCTCTTGGCCGGAAGGATGAGGCTGCCAAGCTCTATGGCGATCTCTATCGCGCTAAATCCCATCTGGTTTCCGCGTACTACTATTTTTCACGAAACGATGCTCCCGACGGGCACGTCGCCCTGATTGCGGAGATAGGACAATTCCTGCTCGGCGATGCGCTTAGTGATGTCCAACGCAGCAAACTGCACTCCGCACTTGGCTTTGCGCACGAAAAACAGAAGAACTACAAGCTCGCCTTCTCTCATTTTGACAAGGCCAAACGGGTCCGAGCGCAAGACTTCGATATGGAGAAATATCGCGCTTGGGTGGACGGCAATATCGAGGTGTTCACCAAGGACTTTCTTCGCGAGCGCTCCAACCTCGGAAATCCAAGTCAGCTGCCCGTATTGGTCGTCGGCATGCCGCGTTCCGGCACGACGCTGACCGAGCAAATCATCGCGAGCCATCCCAGAGCGGGAGGTGCGGGAGAACTGACCCGCATAGGTCTTTTTGCGCGAAGGCTCTCCTGCACACCCCGAGCGGACATCGACCGGTTCATCCCCTCACTTGCCGCCTTAGGTGCAAAAGGTCTGCGTGAAATGGCCGACAATTATGTCGACCTGCTCAAGTTTCATGCGCCGAAAGCGGAGCGCGTCGTCGACAAGTTGCCCCATAATTTCGAGCTCCTGGGATTCGCGGCTTTGATGTGTCCGAATGCATATGTCATCCACTGCATGCGCGAACCCGCCGATACATGCTGGTCTTGTTTCCAAAACCCCCTCAACCTCGCTCATGCCTATGGCAATGACCTGACCACACTCGGGCTCTATTATCGTGAGTACGCGCGGCTCATGGATCATTGGAAAGCAGCGCTGCCGCTGAAAATCTACGAGCTCAACTATGAGCGGCTCACAGCGGACTTCGAGAATGAAGCCAAAAAGCTCATCGATTTCATCGGACTGCCCTGGGACGATGCCTGCCTCAACTTCCACGAAGCCGGGCGCACGGTGCGCACAATAAGCAGCCAGCAGGTGAGAAATCCGATTTACAGCAGTTCGGTCGAACGCTGGCGCCTCTACGAAAAGGAGCTCGCCCCTCTAATTGCCGCTCTTGGCGGCCTTGTTTCGAGCCAACCGCAAAGTTGAAGACCTTGTCGGGTTTGGCTGCAATATTGCAGTTGAGCCAGCATAGACTTTAGGTGCTCGAAGGAAAGGCGGTCTACCGGCTCAATCAGGACTGGGTCGAGGTTGAAGCGGGCGACTTCATGTGGCTTCGGGCGTTTCTACCCGCAAGCTTGCTATGCCGGCGGACACCTGGACGCTTCCGCTATCTGCTCTACAAGGATGTCAACCGGTATGCACGGCTGCTGCCGCTCCGATGACAACAAGCCTCACATGGCTTGGAAGGTTGCACTGCCGGCCGAATAAGCGCCTTCCGCAGTCTGCGCGAAGGGCTGGCATTCGGTGCGCGTTCCGCGTGGCAGGAAGGTGGTCGGGTTGAAAGCCTCGCAGAGCGAACCGTCGCTCGCCTGCCAGATGCCGCTCCCCTCACCCTTGCCGTCCTCGTTATAACTGAAGGTGCCGTCGCTGTTGAAGGTCGTCGTTCCGGTGCGATTGATCGGGCGCGAATAGCGGAAGGTTTTGCCTGAAAGGATGCGCATAATGTCGCCGGCCTTCATCGGACCGGCAGGCACAGCCGGGGATGGCTGGGCAATGGCAGGGCCAGGCGTGGTCACATCGTCAAGGCTCTTGTTCGACGAACTGCAAGCGGCAAGGAGGACCGCCACAAGTATTACCGCGGCGCCGACCGGCGCCTTGGCGCGCAGGTAAGAGCGCATCACACGCCCTCCGCCATGACGACAACCCGTGTGCCCACGGGAGCGCGCCGATACAACTCGATGACATCCTGGTTGAGCATCCGAATACAGCCCGATGACGCATTCTTTCCAATCGACATCGGCTCATTGGTGCCATGGATGCGATACAGCGTGTCGTTGCCGTTTTGGAAAAGATAGAGCGCCCTCGCACCCAGGGGATTATCAGGTCCGCCGGGCATGCCGTTCGCCCATTTGGCTTTCTCCGGGCTTCGCGCAATCATGTCCTTGGGCGGTGTCCAGGTCGGCCACATCACCTTGCGCCCGACATCGGCAAGACCGGCCCAGCGGAAGCCGTCGCGGCCGACAGCGCAGCCAAAGCGCAGGGCCTGCTGGCCTTCGAGTATGATGAAAAGTTGGCGGCTCCCGGTGTTGACGATAACCGTACCCGGCCAATGGCGGGTCGGGTAAGGCACGACTGCGCGGCGAAAATCCTTGGGCAGCTTTTTCTCGTCAAAGGGTGGTAACGCATAAGGATCATCGGGATCCTGATCGGCCCGAACCGGGGTGGTCGTAAGACTGACCGGCACGGCCGCGCAGCTTGCCATGGCGGCGCGGACAAAAAAGCGACGCGTCATACCTGGTCCAGACACGACCTTCTCCTCAACACTTTGCCCAAACACTGCACGTCCAAATGGCAGCACTGCGGCACGTTAAGTATCGTCACTTCGGTATGAATCGACCGAAATGCCGCTGGACGCAAGCGCGTTGCCGCCGTCGCATCCCCGGCTTTTGAGTGACCGCGGGCTGCCGGCCCAGTCCAGCAATGCCGCTAAAATCGCACGTAATGCGTTAACAAGCCATCAAGGCTAATGACTGATTAATCTGAATGACTCGTCACGAAATGATACATTGCCGGCGATGAGGCAAGACGCCTCAACGGCTTTGTTTCTCCCTGTCTTCCGACAGCACCCCGCACCCTCTTCGCCCCGCAAGTTTGCGGGGCTTTCTTTTTGGGCGGGGGGGCGGGCACCCCGTCATGCACAGCCCGATATTCGCGCTTTACGCTGCTCAGGAGAGGTATAAACTACCATAAGCTGCGGAATCGCAGCTCTGAGCAACTATTAGAGGGGTCAAGTCATGGATTGGATCGGCCTTATCATTCAGTTGGTTCTGGGCGCCGTGGGGGGCAATGCCGGCGCCGCGGTTGTTAAAAACGCCAATCTCGGGTCGACGGGAAATTCGATCGTCGGCGCCATCGGAGGCATCGTTCTCGGCCAGATCATCGAGCGCATGACGGGCGGCGCGGTACCGGCGGATCCGGCAGCCACCGCGGCGGCGGCAACCAGTATCGGCTCCATGATCCAGGATGTGATCGGCGGCGGTGTGGGTGGCGCCGTGCTCACTGTAATTGCAGGCCTCATCAAGAATTCGATGAGCAAAGCCTGATCGAGTGACTATGATTCCAACGGGCGCCGTGTGGCGCCCGTTTTTGCCTTCAGCCGGCTAGCTGGAGACTACGGCCTTACTAGATCACGATGAGTTTGCATCGCCGATCTAAACTCATATCCGCGGGAATTTAGCAAAAAACCGGCATCCCCTTTTCCGCACCCCGGGCTAGAGCGACGGACCTTCTCCTAGAATCGGACCGTCGCTCTATCTCTTTGATTTTGCGCATCGGCTTACCCGAAAACCGCACACACTTTTCGGGCCGATGCTCTTAGAGCTGATTGGTGCCGAACGTGTCGCAAGAATTCAGATCGCCCGTCGTCATGCCTTGCTTGAACCAGCGGACGCGCTGCTCGGAGGTTCCATGTGTGAAGGACTCAGGCACAACATAGCCTTGTGAGCGGCGCTGCAATCGGTCATCGCCAATGGCGGCGGCGGCATTCAGCCCTTCCTCCACATCACCTTCCTCGAGAATGTGATTCTTGTCATTGGCCGTTTTTGCCCAGACGCCGGCATAGCAATCCGCCTGGAGCTCCATTCGGACGGAAAGCGCGTTGGCTTCCTCCTGTGAGGCTTGCGAACGCTGCTGCTGCACCTTATCGGCGATGCCGAGAAGGTTTTGAACGTGGTGGCCGACTTCATGCGCGACCACATAGGCCTGAGCGAAGTCGCCCGGTGCGCCAAGCTTGTTCTTCATGTCCTGATAGAAGGAAAGGTCGATATAGACCTTCTGGTCGCCCGGACAATAGAACGGACCCATGGCCGACTGCGCCATTCCGCAGGCCGACTGCACGAAGCCATTGAACAGCACGAGCTTCGGTTTCACGTACTGACGGCCCATCTGCTGGAATTTGTCGGTCCATACACGCTCGGTCGACCCGAGTACCCGTGCGACGAAATCCTTGCCGGCATCGCCAGTGACGTCCGTCGTCTGTTGCCCGCCCGGCTGGTTGTTCTGTGCGGACTGTCCTCCGGGAGACGGCGCTTGCGTCTCCTCCTGCTGCTGGCCGGGAGGAGGCTGCAGCTGGCCGTCGCCCGAGATCACCTGAATGAGGTCCACACCGAAAACGAACTTGGCGATGAGATAGATTGCGACCAGCAAGATGATGGTCTGCAGGCTCATGCCGCCGCCACCACGGCCTATCGGAATCTGGAAGCCGCCGCCCCCGCCGCGCGGAAAGCCGAAACCGCCACCCTGACCGCGGCGATCCTCGATATTGTCGCTGGGCTGTTCGTTGTCGAGTCTCATGTCCTCAGTGCCTCCTGTCGGATGGTTCCACAGTTCTCGGGCGGGCGCGGAAACTCACCAGATCATACACCAGTTTCAACGCCGGAGTCGCGATGCCTTGCATTTGCGCCAATTCGATGACAACGCCGAGAAGGGCATCGAGTTCGATCGGCCGGCCGGCGTCGAAGTCCTGCAGCATAGAGGTGCGGTGCGCACCGACTTTCGCCGCCATGTCCATGCGCTCATTGACACTCACCGGAAAGCGCACGCCCAGTGCTTCGGCGACGGCTTGCGCTTCCACCATCATGGCGCGCAACACGCGCCGCGCACTTTCATCGCGCGCGAGTTCGCCAAGCGTGGCTGGGGTCAACACGCTCACCGGATTAAAGCTCAAATTGCCCCACAGCTTAAGCCAGATCTCATCGCGAAGGTTGGGCTTCACCGCACTCTTAATGCCCGCTTTGGTCAAGAGACCGCTTAAGATCTTGACGCGATCGGTAATCTCGCCCGAGGGCTCCCCCAGTGGCATCCGATCGCCCTGGACATGGACGACGTGGCCTGGCCTTGCGATCTCGGCCGCCTGCCAGATGACGGAGCCCAGCGCTCGCTCCGGTCCGAGGCTGCGCCATATTACTCCTCCTGGATCGACGCTTTCGAGATGCCGGCCATCGAAACGGCCGCCATGCTTGTAGAAATACCACCAAGGCAAGCCGTTCTGAGCAAATAGGATCGCGGTGTCGGAACCGATCAAGGGCTGCAGGCGATCAACAGCGGCCGGCAAGGCGTGGCTTTTTAGTGTGAGGATGACGAAATCCTGTGGACCAAGCTCGCGCCCATCGGATGCCACGCGCGGATGAAGAATGTGATCTTCGCCAGCTTCGGTGAGGCGGAGGCCATTCGCTTGCATGGCTTCAAGGTGGGGTCCTCGTGCAATGAGCGAGATATCCGCTTCGCCCGATTTGGCGAGCCTAGCGCCGATGAAGCCACCGATCGCGCCCGCGCCAAAGATGCAGATTTTGGTCATGGACAGCGTTCTTGCGGAGTTTTGACCTGACCGTCAACCTCAGGAGCCGTACGCCGGAGTGATGGTTGAGATGTGCTTGCATCGGCGCTATTACCCCCCCCATGACCGACCGTCTCGTTATTGCCCTCGCCCAACTCAATCCGACCCTTGGCGCGATCACGGCCAATCTCGCCAAGGCACGCGAAGCCCATCGGGCCGCCAAGGACGCGGGGGCCGATCTCATTCTCTTTTCCGAGCTTTATATTTGCGGCTATCCACCGGAAGATCTCGTCCTCAGGCCGTCCTTCGTCGCCGCCTGCCGCCGCGCCATAGAGGAATTGGCGCACGATACCGCCGAGGGGCCGGCTATCCTGATCGGCACACCCTGGCGGGAAGGCCAAGGGGTGCACAATGCGGTTGCCTTCCTCGACAAAGGCAAGGTCGAGACGCTGCGCTTCAAGCATGATCTGCCGAATTACGGCGTCTTCGACGAGAAACGCGTTTTCGCCGCCGGCCCGGCACCTGGTCCGATCAGCTTCAAGCATGTGAGGCTTGGTGTTCCGATTTGCGAAGATATCTGGACGGAGGAATCCACCGAGACCCTGGCCGAGACCGGCGCCGAGCTGCTCCTCGTCCCTAATGGTTCGCCCTTCGAACAGAACAAGGATGACACAAGGCTGAATCTGGTGGTGGCGCGCGTGACCGAAACCGGCCTGCCGCTCGTCTATCTCAACCAGGTCGGCGGACAGGATGAACTCGTCTTCGACGGCGCATCTTTCGTTCTCAATGCCGACCGGGGCCTTGCCCTGCAGATGCCGATGTTCAAGGAGGCTCTGGCCATTACCGAATGGACGCGGGGTGAGAAGGGCTGGAGCATGACCAAGGGCGATATCGCGCGTCTTCCCGAAAAGGAAGAGGAAACCTGGCTCGCCTGTGTGCTTGGCCTCAAGGACTATGTCGAGAAGAACCGCTTTCCGGGCGTGGTGCTCGGCCTTTCGGGAGGCATCGACTCGGCGGTCGTCGCAGCCATGGCGGTCGATGCGTTAGGCGCTGAGCGTGTCCATTGCGTGATGCTGCCTTATGCCTATACAAGCCGCGAAAGTCTCGTCGACGCCGAAGCCTGCGCCAAGGCTCTGGGCGTTCGCTATGACGTTGTGCCGATCAAGGAGCCGGTCGAAGGCTTTCTCTCGGCTCTCAAGCCAATGTTCAACGGCACCAATCGCGATACCACCGAAGAGAACATTCAGTCGCGCAGCCGCGGCACGATATTGATGGCGATCTCCAACAAATTCGGGTCCATGGTGCTGACCACCGGCAACAAGTCGGAGATGTCGGTCGGCTACGCGACGCTCTATGGCGACATGAACGGCGGCTTCAACCCGATCAAGGACGTCTACAAGACGCAAGTCTATCGTCTTGCCAGGTGGCGCAACGAGAACCGTCCCTCAGGCCTCAAGGGACCCGAACGCGACCTGATACCAGAGCGCATCATCGCCAAAGCCCCAACCGCCGAATTGCGCGAGAACCAGACCGACCAAGACACGCTGCCGCCCTATGACGCGCTCGATGACATTCTCTCCTGCCTGGTCGAAGGAGAATTGCCGGTCAGCGACATTGTCAAACGCGGGCATCCTGAGTCGCTGGTGAAGCGCGTGCAGCACATGCTCTATGTGGCGGAATACAAACGCCGGCAGGCAGCGCCAGGGGTCAAGATCACCCGCCGCAATTTCGGCCGCGACCGGCGCTATCCGATCGTCAACGGCTTTCGGGACCAAGGCTGACGTGGCTCCGCTCTTGCGCTTCGCGCCCTCTCCCACCGGCCGCATACATATCGGCAATGCCCGCACGGCCATCCTCAACTGGCTGTTCGCGCGCAAATCGGGTGGCCGGTTCGTGCTGCGCTATGATGACACCGACCTCGAACGCTCACGGCAAGAGTACGCCCAAGGCATCGCGGAAGATCTCGACTGGCTCGGCATCAAACCTGACCGGGTCGAACATCAGTCGAAGCGCTTTGACGTCTATGATGCCGCCGCCCAAAGACTAAAGGCCGCGGGCCGCCTTTATCCTTGCTATGAAACCGCGGACGAGTTGGAGCGCCGGCGCAAGCGCCAACTGGCACGTCATCAGCCCCCCCTCTATGACCGCGCCGCTCTGAAACTCAGCGACCAGGACCGCCAGGCGCTGGAAGCGCAGGGACGCAAGCCCCACTGGCGCTTCAGGCTCGATTACCGCGTCGTCGAATGGAATGATCTCATTCGCGGGCCGCAGCACATCGACACCACCAACCTGTCCGACCCGGTGCTGGTACGCGAAGACGGGACCTATCTCTACACACTGCCTTCGGTGGTTGATGATATCGACTTCCGTATCACCCATGTGATCCGAGGCGAGGATCATGTCGTCAATGCCGCCGTGCAGATCGAGATCTTTGAAGCGCTCGGCAGCAAGGCGCCCGATTTTGCCCATCACAGCCTCCTGACGGGCGCCGACGGTCAGGGCCTGTCGAAGCGCCTGGGGTCGCTGTCGATCGCATCCATGCGGGAACAAGGGCTCGAAGCGATGGCGGTCGTGAGTCACGCCGCCCTCCTCGGCACTTCGGATTCCATCCACCCCTGTGCCGACTATCGCGAGCTCATCGACGGGTTTGACCTCCATAAGTTGTCGCGCGCGCCCGCGAGGTTCGACGAGAATGAGCTGCGCCAACTCAATGCGCGTCTCCTGCATTTGCTGCCCTATCAGGCGGTCAGAGACCGGCTTCCCTTTGGCGATGAAGCCTTCTGGCTCGCCGTGCGCGGCAATCTGTCGACGTTTGCCGATGCCCGGACTTGGCACGAGATCGTCCATGGCTCCGTAACCCGTTTGAGCGCTCCCGAAGATCGCGATTTCATCAGAACGGCGGCCCATCTCCTGCCCGACACGCCCTGGAACAATGAAACCTGGAGGGCATGGACCGAGGCCCTCAAGTGTGAAACTGGCCGCAAGGGTAAAGCCTTGTTCATGCCGTTGAGACTGGCGCTTACCGGCCTTGATCATGGGCCCGAGCTTGCGCTGCTCCTGCCGCTCATCGGCCGGCAACGGGCTTTTGCTAGGCTCACCGCCTAACCCGGCATTGATTGCCGGCGCAAAAGCCTTAAAACATGCGAGGCTCGAATGTGAGTACACATCATGATCCTTGTCGGACAATTCGACTCTCCGTTCGTGCGGCGCGTCGCCGTCACACTCCATCACTATCATTTGCGTTTCGAACGCAATCGGATGTCCGTCTTCAATCCCGCCATGGTCGAGATCAATCCGCTGATGCGCGTGCCTTCGCTCATCATCGATGGTGACGAGACGCTCTATGACAGCACGGCCATCATAGACTATCTCGATGAGCTGGTCGGCCCGCAGAAGGCGCTGATCCCGCGAGAGGGCGATGAGCGTCGCCAGGTCCTGCAGGTGCTGGCGCTGGCAACGGGCGCCATGGAGAAGGCGATTGCCGTCGTCTATGAACGCCAGTTTCATTCCACCTACGGCATCGCGCATGAATGGACGGTGCGCTGCATGGCGCAGCTCTCCGGCGCTCTCGTCCATCTCGATGCCCACGCCAAAGAGCCTTGGTATTTCGGCAAGAAGTTCACTCAGGCGGACATCACGATCGGCTGTCTCATCGGCTATCTGAATCTGCGACTCGCGGACGCCTTCTCGCCTGGCCGCTATCCCAATCTCGACCGCCTGACGGAGCGTTGCGAAGCACTCGACGCTTTCGAAAAGACGCGGCCCGCGCCCGATGAATTCATGCCGACGAAGCCCTGATTACCCGGCCTCGGGGATATCAGCCTTCGCATCCGGGACCTTGTAGCCCTTGATCACCGCCGGACGCGCGGCAATCGTGCGGTACCAGCGCCGGACATTGGGATATCTAGCAAGATCGATGCGTTGCCATTCGAAGCGTGCGATCCACGGGAAGGTCGCGATATCGACGATCGAATAGTCGCCGCACATAAACTCCTGATCCTGGAGCAGCCGGTCCAGTACGCCATAGAGCCGGTTGGCCTCGTTCTCGAACCAGGTATCCGCGAGAGGCGCCTTGCCCGCATTGAAGTGCAGAAAATAATGGGCGCGGCCGAGAAACGGGCCAACTGCCGACATCTGCCACATCAGCCATTCGTGGATGCGAATGCGCGCCTTGGCTGCGCCCGGATAGAGCTTGCCTGTCTTGTCACCGAGATACATGAGGATCGCGCCCGATTCAAAAATGCTTTGATCGGCTTCGCGATCGATGATGGCGGGAATCTTGTTGTTGGGCGATATCTTGAGGAAGGCGGGACTGAACTGTTCGTTCTTGCCGATGTTGATTGGGTGAGTCGTGTAGGCA
>JADMIO010768911.1_pt1 | contig 10821 bp, 12 predicted proteins | sample 8958161 | NCBI WGS metagenome assembly JADMIO01 (sample SAMN16585339, study PRJNA669376) | soil metagenome | isolation source: Crop rotation soil | place: USA: Cullars Rotation, Alabama | collected 2011 | reverse complement strand
CCTGTTGTGAATGGATCTTGTTTTCCTGCAAGATAGTTCAGAAGAGAGCTTGTCAGATAACCGTCAGTTGCTGTTGAAGTTGATACAGCATCCATAGAGAACACTCCCGTACCTGATCCATAGTGAAGAGGGAGACTGGCAGAGAAAGCGGCACGGATATACTGAAGAATTGACTGAGATCCAATATAAAGACCACTGACAGTCGGGGTTGTTGTAGCTCTAAGAAATCCGAGACTTCCTGGAGAGTAGATAAGACCTCCAGATGTCTCAAATGTAGATGTTCCTGTACCACCCTGGGATACGCCATATGCGGCGTGTGCAGAGAGTGGAAGAACAAGAGCTATGAGTAATGGGATTAATTTCTTCATATTAGTGGAAGTCTATGGTTGTCGTACCTGTCCCTGAACACGTTGGAGTTGTTCTCGACTTCATTGTACCAGCCTCGAACCAGAAGTAGCTAACCGTATTACCTCCGACGTTCTTTGCGATGAAACATGTTCCCTTTGTCGAGTCGTTGGCAGCAGCACCACGAGTTTCAAGGGTTACACCGCCTCCAGGGTTGATAATCTGGGTCGTAGTAGATGTGTCAGAACTGTTTACCATCTGTACCTTGAGAAGGGGAGTTGCCTGAGCAAAGTTCGTATTTCCCTTCAGAGTCAACGCAGGAGTTCCCGTCTCAAAGTTACTACCTGTAGGCTGGACGATTGTGTTACCTGCAAGCTTGGTATAAGGGGTTGAGTTAACATCACTATTAATAAACGTAATACTATCTGCCTCATATGAGCTATCTGAAGGCATCGTCGTAGAAGCAAACTCACCACCAATGACAGTTACACGCTGTGGTTTGGTGTTTGTTAGGGATGCGAAGGTAATACCAGTTTCTGCACCTTCACAGTGAGCATTGATAATTACAATGCTGACAGCACCTCGAAGGTCGAAACAGAAATTGTTCTGGCCGGAACCATTAGGTTCAATATCAACCGTATCGAACTTCCACGTTTGTGCACCGTTGGAGTTATTTGCATCAACAAAGAATCCACCACCTCGTTGGCCAGTAGTAGGAGCACAGCGAACGTTATCAATTGAGTTAGCATTAACTGGGTTACCGCTAATATCCATACATGTCTTGTTATCACGAAGATCGAGATTGGACCAGTGCTGGTAGAAAGTTAGATCGGCAGTAGCCTTGAGCCTGGTTGAAGTTGCGGTGTTGTCAATCTTTACGTTATTAACGTAGAGGATTGGGGTGTTTGAAGCATCAATACCGACACCGCTATAAGCAACACCTCTCTGGTGAATCCAGAGATCCTGAATGACTGTATTCGTTAGACCAGTAGCTGAGAATCCAAGACCAGTAGATGAAGTTGCATTATCGAACTCAATCTTTGTACAGATACCTGATCCTTTAATGACAGTTCCACTAACCTTGATCTTAATTGTCGAAGCAGGAACGTAAGTACCACATTTGATAAATACGGTACCACCCGTTGAAGGAAGAGCATTAATGGCTGTCTGGATATCATTATAATCACCTGTGCTCGTAGAAGAAGAGACAATGAACATTGCATCCGTTCGATTGTAAGCTACATTAAAGTTTGTCGTAGAAGCTGTTGTAGGAATGTTGTAGCCAGAAGTAAGCGTGAGGGCAAGAGTTCCTGATGTCGTGATAGGGTTTCCTGAAACCGAAAGACCTGTCGGAACAGTCATGTCAACTGAAGTGACCGTACCTGTACCACCAGTCGAAGGCCATGAGGTACGACAGTCAGTAGAAATACAAACTGTAGGTGCGCCCATAGCGCCAGTAGATGAAGCATTATTTACCGTGAGAGTACCAGTAGCTGTGAGAAGCAATCTCTGCGTTCCAGCATTTCTAACATTGAATAGTGGACCCGTAGTTCCCCCATTAGTAGCGTCCATAAAGAATCCCTGAGCAGCAGTGCCCGAACCTTGGAGATCAACAGAGATTGCCGAACCATTTGCGTCTCCTGTATTACCCATGTGCTCAATCTTCAAGATGCCTTTACCTGTAGGAACACCCTTCAAGTTAAGAGCTGTAGTATTATTGGCACTCGAAGATGCAACAATCATATCCTGGTCGAAAGCGGAGTTCGTCTCGTTGATAACCATCAACCGGCTGGTTGCACCTGATCCATGACTTGAAGACAAAACAAAACCAGCACCGTCGTTCGACGTGTTCACCAAGTTAAATGCACCACCTACAGTGACTGAACTAGAGTAGGTCTGGCCTGGAGTCAGCTTGAGCATATTATTTCCCGACGTAGCTCCAAGCTGGATACCTGAGAATGTGTTGGTAGCCGTAAAGTTATTGGCACCAGACATCGTGTTAGCACTTGCCGTTAGAGCAACACCAGTTAATCCTGTGCCAGAACCTGTAGGAGAAAGATAGTCAGTACCGGCAGAAGCAATTGAAAAGCCACCAGATCCATTACCCTTCAAGATACCTGAACCTGAAGTGGCAGGAGCATAATCAGTACCGGAAACGGCAGCACTATAAGTACCTGATCCATTTCCTTTAACAAGTCCATTTACAGTGAAAAGACCAGAAAATATGTTCTTAACCGAAGTTGAGAAGTTTGAAATAAGCTCAGATCCAATCTGGATTGTCTGAGTCAAAAAGTTTGTAGCTTCGAGGTGTACGGCCGTGGAACTGGCGGTCGTAGAAGTAGCGGTCCACTGTGGAACAACAGGAGAAGAAGTCGAGGTATATACATTGGTTCCTCCAGACGAGAATATAAGACCTCGTGTGTAGGAAGGCGCGCCCGTACCACCCTGATTAACAGGGAGTGGGACATATGCTGCGTATGAAACTGTAGGGAGTAAAAGTGCGAGAGCTAAGAATGCTATGATCTTCTTCATTTTAATAAAGGTAAACCAACGATGATCCGACTGCCGGAGCCATGTCGATTGTTATTGTTCCTGATAATAATGTGTAACCGTAACCACTAAACATAATTATACCATTCAACACAACGAACTGAGGCGTGTGAGGAACGGTGTATGACGCATTTGAGCCATCAATTGCTCCGATTGGCGTATCAACCGTCAGGTTAGAGTTGTATACCGATGTAGGAGCTATTGAAGGAGCAACATCGAAAGTGATACTAAGACCAACCCTCGTATATCCATTTCCATCAGTGAACAGTCTATTGTCCGACACGATGAAGTCAGGAACATTAACCACCGTGAACGAGGTATTGATACCATCCACAGTGCCCGAAGGAGTCTCTGTCGCCAACGTTGAACCATAGGCGTAGTAGACATATGATCCAACAGTAGGAGCGAAGTCCGATACGATGTCAGGGGCAGAATAGGTATATCCTGAGCCAGAGAAGTATGGGACTCCGTCAACCACGACAAACTGAGGCGTAGCCACAGTTGAGAAGGTCTGATTCGATCCATCAATACTTCCAGTTCCAGCAGCGAACGTGATAGAAGTTGCGCTGGCGAAACCTACGTGATGGATAACGTGAGGGGAACCATCAAGATCGGCAGCAGGAGGAGTAACATATGTGACACTTGTTCCTGATACCGTATAGTGAATGTTCTCTTCTTTTATCTCACCATTCAATCCAATGAACGACTTTCCAGCAATTGCCGAGGCGAACGTGAAGACAGTATTTATACCGTTCATCGTACCCACCAAGGTTTGTGTGGAAAGCGTACTTCCGCCACCACCGCCTCCACCTGTAGAACTAATAGTCAAAGTCTCATTACCCCCGATATTATTCTGGGTAAGTGTGATATTGTTTCCTGCAATGAGTTTCTCAATGAGAAATCCTGCGTGATGGTCAGTATCCGAAACTCCAACTATATGAGGTGATTTGGTTTGGGTGGCGAATGCCATAGATTTAATCTAGTTTATCTCCGATAACGTAGATATCGCATGTTGCTGCTGCTCCTTGAGGAGTGGCAAGCTTGAGGTAAATGGTAGTCTCTGTTCTGACGTTTGCCGTTGCGTTTGCGTTGAGTGTTCCATCAACGAACTTGGCAGATGATGTTAGAGCTGAATATGCTTGCGCAGTATTCACGAGCTGTGTTGTAGCACCTGATTCCGCATAGACACCGCCAGCAGCAGTATCGAGAGAGATCGAGGCATTCGTAAACACAACCCTTCGGATAATGTACTTTGTTGAGAATACAGTTATCCCTTGAGCAGACGTTGAGTTCATATTTGCACTCAACTTCCTTCCCAAGATGACAGTACTTTTACTTAGGGGACTTGTTCTGAACGACATATTTTCTTATTGTTTTCTTAAGTTCATTTGCCTCCGACCTTTTTGAGATGACAAAGTCTTGTAAATTCTTCCTCTCGTCAGCGAGGGAAGCGATTGTCTTATTAAGACGCTCGATCTTTCTGGCATGCTCCAGAAGTTCCTCTTCAGTGTACTTCTTGCGAGCATCAATACTCTCATTAACTTTATTGAATTCCTTAGTTGCCTCTTCGATTGCAGACTTGATATTTCTGAGCTTTACCTCATCAAGGTCAATTGACCTTTCGAGTTCAGCAACCTTCTCAAGAAGGTTATTCTTGATGATTTGAGCACTTTCCCTGATGGCCAAAAGCTCCCTCTTTATTCTTCCAAAGATGGAGTCAAAGGTTTTCTCGATATTGAAGATTGCCTCCTGTGTAGAGGAGATCTCCTGGAGAAGTGATGAGATTTTAGTTATCTCTTCCGACAACATAGATAGAGTTAAGAGTAGCGTTAGCGGTAACTGCCTGGCCAGTAATCTTTAATCCATATGATCCAGACATCTGAAGGTCTTCGACAGTTCTAATGTTTGTAGACTGGCTAGGAGATGTTGAGTCGATAACAGAAGGAATGTTTGAAAGGATACCTGAAGAGGTGTCCTTAATTGGAACCTGGAACCACGTAGGGCTGGCTTCCTGGGCATTTGGGCTGAAGTAATACTTCACGTTCACCTGAGTAGCAGAACCGAGAGTAACATCGAAGTAAACAGTAAGCTGTGACTTCTGGACCATCTTAATATCAGTGATAGTAAGAAGCGTTGTTTCTGAGGCCGAGAGAACGGATACAGCCGTAGCATGACCCATGAGGACAGGTACGTTATATGATACGTTTGCGTTCGACATGGCTTATTTCGTCTTACGAGTGCGCTTTGGCTTGGCTTCTTCTGAACCTTCTAGGGCAGGAGCTTCATCTGTAGGAGCCTCTTCCTTAGGGAAAGTAGTCTCTTCTACAGCAGCATCCTGAATCACTTCAGCAGCATTAGCTTCCTCGGCCGTTACGATATTTCCGTAACGAGCATTAATAATTTTAGCCAGTTCGTCTGAGACCGTAACGCCTTCCTTGGTAATTAATACCTTGGTATGCGAGTCAGCCGCAAATTCAAACTGGTCGTACTTTGCTTTGATTAATTTCATTTTAGGATATACGCGAATCTTAGTTTGTTAACTACTTCCCTGGGCATGAGCCATGAACCACTGAAGTCCCACGCTTTCAAATATATAATCCCATCCTTAGTAACCTGGCCTGAGATCATGAAGGCGTGAGGGGTGAAGTCATACCATTCTTCCCCCATATTGCATATTCCATTCTCCCAGTAGGGTTGCCAGTGAATGCCGCAAAACAACGGTCTCTTTTGTGAGAACATTTTCTTGCGGCATTCACTGAACATGTCGAACCACCAGATCCGACACTTATCAGTGAATGGAAACACAATTTTTCCAGATTCAGTCTTTACTCCTTTCTCGATAACCGACCGTATAGCATCGGCGGGAGTTATTCCGAATGTGCCCTTAGATGAATTGTTGTATACCCACGAAGGGTCACAATTCTCCCCTAAGGCATCCTCAGCGATATATGAAAGAGCAATCGACGTACACTCGTCCATTTCAGCCTGAGGATGCAGTTTTGAAGGAACCGCTATGTCGAAGTCTTCTGTTGGAAGACGCGAGAACATTATCGGAGGATAAGATACTGAGTTGAAGTACCTGCCTTTGTAGTCTGTGAAGCTCCACCTGAAAGGTTAAGCAACTGGACTGCAATGAAGTCAGCAGATGAAGAAGCCGAAGCTCCGACAATTGCGTACTGGTCATTGTTACCTGCTGTTGAAGTAGCCAAGTTTACAAAGACTTTATCGCCCGCAACCACACCTGGAGCAGAGCATGAAGCAATGACAGATGAAGTGGCTGCAATAGTATCGCCCGAACTGAAGAGGTTACATGTGCCGAACAACACTTTTGAAAGTGGAGTTCCTGACGAACCAATTGCCAAACTTCCTGAACTTGTTGCAGATGTACCTGAATCAAGTGAGAAGAAAGTTCCAGCCCTGAGTCCGTGAGGGAAATATGTACCTGGGGAACCGAATGCCTCAGAACCACCAAAGGTAGTTACAAGGACTGCTCCGATTACCAAGCCACATACAACCCCGATGACAATTTTAGTTATATTATTCATGTTTTGAATGATTACCCATTAAAGGGGCTGATAATACAACTAAATTAAGAAGAGTATGCGCCTGAGCCAGGAGAACCGATCTCATTCCTCCACTCGACGAAACCATAGGTGTATTCTTGCTTGAGCTTGTAGACAATAGAATCTACAGTTTCATCACGAACAACCTTTGACTGCTGAGGAATAAATTCAACACAGACGAGACCTGTACCGACATCAGTTTCTTTGACATCTTCGTCAACCAAGTGCCACTGGTTAGGGTTAGCAATTGTCGAAGGAGCATATGCAGAAGCCAAAAGGACTGGGTGAGACTTGACTGAGACGATAGCGCCCTTATGGACGTTAACCTGGTTCTCAGCAGTCTGTACCTGCCAATCTGAGTTGTTAATCTCGTAAGCAGTGCGGATAATCGAGTTGTAGTTTGCAGCCACAATTGTTACCTTACCTGCAAAGCGAGGAGCTGGATCACCGATATCATCGAGGAAGGTGAAGCCTTGTTCACGAGCTGCCCAGAATGATGTGTCAGAGAAAGCCTGAGCTACACCACCACTAGTAACAGCGTTTGACTGAGTTGCACCTCCATCTGCACGTGCGTGCTGAGTAGAGACCAAACGTTCACCAAGAGCTGTCTGATTACCATCGAGACCCTTGTTACCACGTGCCCAGAAACGAACGTTCGGGTATGAGGTAGGGGCAGTGAAGGCAATGTTGAATGTCTCGAACGGGTCCTGAATGAGTTCGCGCTTTGCCTTAAGCATGAGCTTCTGTGCGCGATCAAGAGCGTCCTTGTACATCTTTGCTTCTTTCCAGTTACGTTCCTCTGGAATCTTGAACATACCTGCTGTCTGAGTGTTTGGGTCAAAGACGGCAGTTTCATATGTACGGATAAAGTTCATTTCTCCGTATGTACCACCAGCGATACGAGTCTGGAGCTTGTCAGCGCCTGTCGTACCAACGTGACGCCATACAGCACGCATACCTTCCGATTCATCGGCAGATATCTTTGTGAAGAGAGCATCGGCCATAGGGGTTGAACCTACGATTGAGTATTTCTCAAGAGCGGACATAGAGACAAGAGCCTGATTCTGCAAGGCATCGAAGTCTGCACGGACACCTACGAGGAACACATCCTTTGCACCCTGATAAAATGTTTCCATAAATTAACTATAAGATTAGGATAATAATTAACACGAAACTCTATTAGAGTGCGTGATCTGCAATGAAACGGCCAACGACCTTGTTGCCTCCGTTTGGAGACTGACCGTATGAGTAGAACTGACCTGCACGATCTGTTGTCGTATAGGTTGACTCATCCAAGAGCAAGTCTGAAGATGAGAGAGTAAAGTAACCAAAACCTGTAGAACCAGAGGTTGTACCAATGGTGTCATCCAAATCTGCCTCATAAATGATAGGCAAGAGTGAAGGAACCCAAACAACTTGTGTCTGAGCTACAGTGTAGTTGGTAGAAGCGACAGTAACCGATTCAAGTTCAAGAACGTTACCGCCCTTGCCTTCGATAGCAAGAGAGACGCCGAGAACTGACTTGGTTGTGCCACCAGCGCCAGAAACGGACTTTGTGTTTGTAACGTCACCAAGAATGGCTTCGTTCTTATACATCGTCTCGCTGTTAGCGATTATATTTCGACGAAATTCATGTGTAGGAATCTCGTTCAATGGCTTAAATGACATATGTGTAAATGCTTAATAACCTGATAATTCAGGACATTAAACAAATATGCGAGTAGGAGATTATCGGCGAACCTGCCAATCACCACCCATTTTGAGACCTGCTTCAGCTTGGTCGAGAGTCATTTTCAAACCTTGTGCATGTGCATCCTTGACGACTTGGTATGCCTGAGGAGAGTATTTCTTACCACCGTTGTCACCTCCAGGTCCTCCACCAGTTCCACCTCCGCCAGCAGACTGCTTTATGAAGTCAGCAGCAGCTTTTTCGTCAGCTTCGGTCTTCTTCTTGGCTGCAATAAACGCATCAGGATTGATCTTGACGAATGCTTTTTTAAAATCCTCAATAATGAAGTCAGCGTCCATCTTTCCGCTGTCCTCCTTGGCAAACTCTTCATCCAGTTTCTTCAACTGATCTGCATCGGTAATACCAAGTTCAGAGATAATCTTATTCCTAGCCTTTGTAACCTGCTCACCACGGAAGGTCTTCTGGAACTCTTCCTGAGCTTTATTCTTGCCTTCCTCAGTTATCTTTTCGGTAGCCTTACGGATTCCTGCAAGTCCCTCGATGGCAGCTTTTTTCTTTTCTTCCGCCAGCGCAAGAAAGGTCTTGGAATACTCTTTCTTCTGATCATCACTAAAATCTTTTACAAGAGCACTTACGTCCTCACCAGCAATCTCCTTACCCACAATCTCTTTAATGTCCATGATGTTATTGCGACCGGCGGCATCGCTAAACGCCCGAAAAGATTAAATTTAACGCCCTTCAAAGTTGGCGGCACTTTTTAAACATCTATGTCTTAATTATACCACAGGTTGTTTCGGGTCAATGTTTTCTGTTGTGGATTTCTTCTCTTCTTCCCTAATCTTCATAAATTCATTAATTCCCATATATGGACTAGCATCTTCTTTCACTTCAGTTGAGGCAGAAGGTGCTTTACCCTTTCGATAGATAATTGACATGATAATGCGAATATACAAAAGCATGCCTTCAATCCTCATGGCATCTTCCTTGGTTGCATTGACCTGTCTCTTTTGAAGGAAATAGGACTGCCACAAAAGCCACTTCTCCATACCATCCCTAGCATTCTGCAAGAACTCGATACTTGGCTCATTTATTGAGTCAGGTATTTTGCCGATGAGACTTTCGATGAAGAAGTCCTCAAACTGACCTTTGTATCTTTTATATATATATCTAAGCATTTGCGCCTACACCACCCTTAGACATCGCACCGAACGCTTCACCAAACGGACTCTGAGCCATCGCACCTGTTGCTGAATTTCGATTTACCCCACCACCAGCATTTGGGAACATCGGAGCATTACCTCCTGATGGTACACCAGAGTACATTGAGTTCCAAGTGGATAACAATTGAGGAAGGACACGATCTGAAATGATGTCTGAAGGGAAGATGCCGTCCTTTTCGAGAGAGCGGAGCAAGAGCTTACCTGGATCGACAAGACCAATGTTTGCAAACTGCATATAGAAGCTGGCAGTCTCTTTCCACATAGCCTTTTCGATTTCTGAACTCTTCTCAGGTTCAAGTTCAATAGAAGTGATATCAAATTCTATGTTTTGGACTAGATCACGAGGAGCCTCGATAATTTCAGTCATACGTCCATTTTCAACTGACTTCTTGATCGACTCGAAGTAAAGATGGATAGGATCTGAGTTCTTCTCTACGAAACGAACTTCCAAGTTTCCCGTGCCTCCCATAGTAAGAGACTGATTAGGAACGTTGAGTGTCTTTATGATGTTTGATCCTTCAGGCATGACCTTATCAATCGTGTAGAACTGAATCATCGTCTTAAGAACGAGCAAAACTTCCTGGCGGATCAGATCGTAGTACATGAGTAATGAGGAACCCATAGACTGCTGCTTCAAAAGGTCCATCTGACTAATTTCCTTAGCTGACTTAGGCTGAACAGAAGGAATGATCTGAGTAGATCCGCCTTGAGCTGAGGTAGACATCCACTGCTGCAAAGAGTTGAGTGTCGTAAAGAATGCAGACGAGGCTTCACCCATTTCAAGCTGCTTATAGGCATTCACGTCCTGAACAGGAATAATCTTTCCTGTCTTGTAGATGATTTCGGGAGATTCGAGGTCTGACGAAAGAGTAGGAGCGTTGATAGCACGAAGTTCTCGCTCAAAAAGCATGACATAAGAAGCATTGAGCATCTTGTGTGGGTCCTTTTCCTTGAAAGAGAGAGATAGACCATATGCAAACTTATCATCAATTGCCTCACCAATACCCCAAATGAATGGCATTCCCTTGTGGTCAAAAGGCATTGGCATAGAAACCACATCTTCACCTTTACCCAACTTGTTGAGCCAAATACCATTGGCGACGATAATAAATCGGTCATTATCAGTATCGAAAAGTCTCAAAACTTCGATCTTGCTAGTAGTCGTAACCCCAGTTCCACCCAAAAGTCGGTAGTAGAGTGAGTCTTCAGCCATTCTGTTACCTGGCTGACAGAAAACGTGGTCAGGGTACATCTGATATTCTCTATGAAAATCATCAGGGTCATACTGGGTCTTCCAAATGAGCTTACCCTGCTTTTGTATGTTTCTCTCGTAAATTTTTGAAAGATAAATGTCTTCGATTGGAACTCTCAGCGAATCGACGTCATCCCAATACTTCTTCTTCTTTTCCGTGAATGCATATTTTCCTGTTATAGGATCATATGAATTGAGATA
>JADMIO010970630.1_pt1 | contig 10822 bp, 11 predicted proteins | sample 8958161 | NCBI WGS metagenome assembly JADMIO01 (sample SAMN16585339, study PRJNA669376) | soil metagenome | isolation source: Crop rotation soil | place: USA: Cullars Rotation, Alabama | collected 2011 | reverse complement strand
GGCTTCGCCCGCCTGCTCGAAGAAGACTACAGCCAGGCGCTCGACTCCGAAGGGCACCGCATCATCGGCGTGGTGCGAAAGAACGCGCAGGACATGGGCGCTTTCATCGACGCGCTGCTGCAGTTCTCCGCCGTCGAGCGCGCGCTGCCGAACAAGCAGAAGGTCGACGTCGCCGCGATCGTGCGCGAGTGCCTCGACTCGCTCGGGCCGGACTGCGGCGACCGCGAGATCGCGTTTCACATCGGCGATCTCCCCTCGTGCCGTGCCGACCCGGCTTCTCTCAAGCAGCTTCTGATGAACCTGCTCGCCAACGCCATCAAGTTCACGCGACAGCGCGAGAAGGCGCACGTCGAGATCGGCAGCCGCAACGAGAACGGCGCGACGGCGTACTACGTGCGTGACAACGGCGTCGGCTTCGACATGTCGAACACGAGGCGTTTGTTCGGCATCTTCCAGCGCCTGCATGCCCCTGGGGAGTTCGAAGGGACGGGGCTGGGCCTGGCCAACGTGGCAAGGATCGTCGCGGCACATGGTGGCCGTGTCTGGGCAGAGGCCGAGCCCGGCACAGGAGCGACGTTCCATTTCATCATCGACCAACGGGAGGGGGGAACCTCATGATCGTCGATGGCACCAGTGCAGTCGATATCCTGCTTGCGGACGACAACGAGAACGACATCGAACTGACGATCCGAGCGTTCCGCAAACACCGCATCGTCAACAGCATCCAGGTCGTGCGCGACGGCCAGGAAGCGCTCGAGTACCTGTTCTGCACGGGGCGCTACGCGCATCGCACGATGGCCGACCTTCCGAAGGTCGTGCTGCTCGACGTGAAGATGCCGTTCGTGGACGGCATCGAGGTGCTGCGGCGCCTGCGCTCGGATTCGCGCACCCACGAGCTGCCGGTCGTGATGCTGACGTCGTCGAGCCTCGATCGCGATGCGATCGAGTGTTACAACCTCGGCGTCAACAGCTACATCGTCAAGCCCGTCGACTTCGAGCAGTTCCACGAAGCCGCGCGCATCATCGGCTTCTACTGGCTGTTCCTGAACAAACCGCGCCCGGCCGCCGAAGCGCCGCAATAGACGTCTTTCGGAACAAGCCGCGCCCCTGCAGCAGAAGCAGTTACGCTTCGGCCAGGCTGCAGGGGCGCGCTTGTCGCGAAGCCGTGAGGGCCAATCAACCTCACGGCAACGAATAGATCAGGTCGGGGCCTGCCACGCGCAGCGAGCGCGTCTTCCACGTGAGCGTCGAGGAATGGCTGTTGCCCGAGTCGTGGGCCTGCTTCCAGTTGTAGGTGCCGTTGCACGACGCGCCGTTGCTCAGCACGGTGAGCTCGCCGAGCGCGACCGAATGGTCGTCGCCGTCGAAGTAGCCGCCGTGCTTGCACACGCCGGCGATGTCGATGCCGGTCGCCTTGTTGCCGGCGGTCTTGTTGTCGTCCATCTCGCCGGTCGGGCACGAGGCGCCCATCGTGTACGTGGAGCTCGTCGCGTTGTAGGCGAGCGTCGCGGTCGTGTTCGAGCCGGTCGCCGACACGCGCGGCGCGGCCACGAACAGCCAGTCGAGAATGCGGTTCCTGGCAGCGTCGCGTGCCGCTGCGTGGTTCGCGGCGCCTCCGTTGGTGATGTCGCTGTGACAGAACGAGCCGTACTTGGTGCCGTGCGCGACGCGCCAGCTCGTGCTCGTGGTGGGCGTCATGTCGAGGCCGACGGCCCACGGGCTCCCCTGCGCGTCGAACGGCAGGGGCCCGTCGGTCCGTCCCGCAAACAGCGACGGTGAGCAGCTCGCCCACGAGATGAGGTTGAGCGCGCGCTTGCTGTTGGCCACCCAGTCATTGGCCGCAAAGCCGCTGACGCGGCCCGCGTACTCGCACCAGCCGTTGCCCTGCGAGCACGAGTCGCCCCAGCCGGCGGCCGCGTCACCGTTCTTGCAGGTGGTCTCGAAAGACAGTGGCCCGGCGACGTCGTATTTGCTGGTCCCGAGGGAGTCGACCATGCCGTGCAGTGTGACGACGCCGGCGATCCGGCTCTGCACGCCCCAGTTAAAGGTATTGACGCCGCCGGGCCCGACGTTGGCCGCGACTTCCATCGCGACGCGCGCGCCCGTGCTGTGACCGACCAGGATGATGTTCTTCGCGGGCGCCGGGTAGAGGCGGTTGATCTCCTGCGCGAGGCGGTAGCGCCACTCGTAGGCCGTCGTGCACGGGTCGCCCTGCTGCGTCGTCGAGCAGCCCGGGTCGCCGACTTCCCAGTCGTCCATGTTGATGGGGTTCGGAGAATCGGAAGGGTGAATGCCCGAAGCCGTCGCCGTGTAGAGGTTCGCGTACTTCTGCGTCACCACCACGTTGTTGCCGGGATGCACTCCCTGCCACGTCGCGATGCGGCTGGAGAGCTGCGCGCTGATCGCGTTGCCGAGGTCGACGAGGGAGTTCTGCGCGTTCTGCCGCTCGGTCGGGCAGTTCTTGACGCCGTGCACGTAGAGCAGGTTGATCTCGATCGTGCGCGCGGAGGCGGTGCCGGCGCCGGCAAGAACCAGTGCGGCGACCAGACCCGGAAGCGAAGCTTTCCACTTTGTCTGCATGAGAGGACCCCCGGAGCGAAGCATGTCGCTCCGGGTAGCACGCCTTGGCGCGCGAAGTCCTTACGAATCCTTACGAAGAACCAAAGTTTCCAGTAGTCGGCCGCGTACGCTCAGAGCGCGCCGGAGCAGCGGGAGAAGTTCTCGCGCGCCCACTGTTCGACCAGCAGCGGCATTCCGTTCGTCGCGCGCATCGCCGCGTCCAGGATTGCGTCGCCGACCGGCGCGCCGCTGATCTGCTCGAGCATCGCGCGCACGGCCTGCTCGTCCAGACCGCGCAGCACCAGGCGCCGGTGTCCCGGCAGCGAACGCATCTGTTTCAGCAGACCGCCCGGCACGTCCGCCTCGCGGCTGAACGCCACGCCGAGCATCACGGGCACGTCCGCGCACGCGTCGAGCACGAAGCGCATCTCGGCCATCGAGTCCGCATCCGAATGGTCGATGTCGTCGAACAGCAGCATTCCCGGCTTGTGCGCGGTCGCCGCCTTAACCGCGAGCACGATCGAGTTCATCAGCTTCAGGCGCGCAAGGTCGCTGTCCTCGGCGGTCGTTTCCGCGGCGCCCGGCGTCACCCAGCGCCGCAGGCCCGGCACGATCCGCGCGAGGCACTCGAGGTGCTCGCCCATGGCACGGCGGATCGGTCGCGCGTCGTAGCGCGCGATGTACGCAGCGATGAGCTGCACCCACAGCGTGAAGGCTTCGGCGGGCGCGTCGGTCGGAGCGGCCGCGCGCCAGACTTCGAGCCGGTGGTGTAGGCCGTACGAGCCGAGCTCTTCGAGCAGCGCGGTCTTGCCGACCCCGGTCTCGCCGGCGACTTCGAAGGTGCGAAGGCGGCCCGGCAGCACTTCTTCGACCGCGCGATGCACCTCGGCCAGCTCGCGCGAGCGGCCGACCAGCAGGTCGCGTCCTTGCGCGGCCCCGGCCCCCTCGCGAAGCAGCCTGACGGAAGCGATGAAACGGTAGCCGCGCCGCGCCTCGGTCTGGATCGCGGGCGTGCCGCCGCCGTCGACCAAACGGCGGGCGCGGTGCACGCAGACGCTCAGCGCGCCGTCCTGCACGTCGCGGTCGGGCCAGAGCTGCTCGAGCAGCTCGTCCTTGGAGACGGTGCGGTCGCGGTGGCGGACGAGGTAGGCGATCAGATCGAAGACGCGCGGCTCGACCAGGAGCGGCTCGCCGTCGCGGCTGAGCTCGCGTCGATCCTCGTCGAGCTCCAGATCCGAAAAGCGAACGCGCACCGACGATTGGTGAAGCCAGTGCGGAGGCAAAGCAAGCGGGGAAATGTTCGGGATGGGCCGCTATGCGGTCGCCTTCAGCACTTTGCCTCGCCCTTCGGCGGGCGACCGCGCTTTGGTCGCTTCTTTCCAAGCTTCAGCTCGATAGCCTTGCGCGCCGCTTCCGTTTCCGCGCGCGTGACGCGTCGCGCGTTCTCAAACGGAAACTCTCTTGGCTTCTTCATAGCGGCACCTCTCCCTACGACTCGCTGGCCGCAGGCTGATCAGCCGGTAGACGTTCCCGGCGGAGGTTTATTTTGTGGCAAGTTCGGCCAGCAGCGCGCGCACGGCTGCGGCGCGGTGGCTGCGCGCATTCTTGTCGGCGGGCGAGGCTTCGCCGAACGTCGTGCCGAGGTCGTCGCGGAAGAAGATCGCGTCGTAGCCGAAGCCGTTGGTGCCGCGCTCTTCGAACGACAGCGTGCCCTCGCAGCGGCCCTCGACGACCACTTCCGATCCGTCCGGCTTCACCAGCGCCAGCACTGCGACGAACGCCGCGCGGCGGTCGGCGACGCCGTTCATGCGCCGCAGCACTTCGAGGTTGTTGGCGTGATCGTCGCAGGGCTCGCCCGCAAAGCGCGCCGAGCGCACACCCGGCTCGCCGCCGAGCGCTTCGACGACGAGGCCCGAATCGTCCGCGAGCACCGCGCGGCCGGGAAGCGCCGCGGCGAACGCGCGCGCCTTCAGCAGCGCGTTGTCGGTGAACGTCTCGCCTGTCTCCTCGACGTCGAGCGCGACGCCGTGATCCGCGGGCACCTCGATCGCGATTCCGGAATCCTCGAAGAGCAGCCGGAAGTCGCGAAGCTTTCCCTTGTTGGTCGTCGCGAGGACGAGGCGGTCGATCGGCATGCGCGGCTACTTTGCCTCCGCGAGCGTGCGCTGCTGCGCCGCCAGCAGCTCCTGGATTCCCGTCCAGCCAAGGTCGCACAGCTCGTCGAGCTGCGCGCGCCGGAAGGTGCCGCCTTCGCCGGTGCCCTGCACTTCCACGAATTCGCCGTCGCTCGTCATCACGACGTTCATGTCCACGTCGGCGCGCGAGTCCTCGTCGTAGGCCAGGTCGAGCAGCGCGCGGCCGTCGATGATGCCGGCGTGCGCTCGACGAGCCCCTCGGCGAGCAGGCGCCGGCACGCGAGCGCGAGCGCGACCCACGCGCCGGTGATCGAGGCGGTGCGCGTGCCGCCGTCGGCCTGGATCACGTCGCAATCGATCTTGACGGTGCGCTCGCCGAGCGCGCGCATGTCCATCGCCGCGCGCACGCTGCGGCCGATCAGGCGCTGGATCTCCATCGTGCGGCCGCCGACCTTGCCGCGCGCCGCCTCGCGGTCGTTGCGGGTGTGGGTCGAGCGCGGCAGCATGCCGTACTCGGCCGTGACCCAGCCGGTCCCGCGGCCCTTGAGGAACGGCGGCACGCCCTCCTCGACGCTGGCCGTGCAGATCACGCGCGTGCGACCCATCTCGATCAGGACCGAGCCCTCGGCGTGCTCGATGAAGCCGGGCTGCATGCGCAGATCGCGCAGCGCCCCGTCCGTGCGGCCGTCGCTGCGTCCGGCCTTCGTGCTCGATGACATTTTTCGCTCCCTCCGCGTCCGTTGTCGTTTTGTGTTGGCGGGCCCTCGCCGGGGGGTGCTACAACGCCCCCACTCGAACGGGAGACCCGGCACCCACCGCCGCGATTCCCGGCCGACTCGCAAACGGGGACAGGCGCTCGTTCCACTTCGGTCCGGCGCGTCTGTCCCCGAACTTCATTTCCCCAGAAACTTAAGAACTCGCGCACTTACCTCGACGTGTCTCTCGCGATGCACGAAGTGGCCGGCGGCGTCGAAGTACGCCTTCTCCAGGCCCGCCGGGAAGCTCTGCTCCATGCCGTCGGCCAGCTCGACGCCCATGCAGCCGCAGGCCGTGCCGTGAAGGTAGAGCGTCGGCAACTGGATCGGCGCGATGCCGATCTGCATCTGCTCGGCCGCCAGCTCCGGATCCTGGCGTGCCGGGTCGAAGAGGCACCGGTAGTAGCCGATGGCCGCCTCGAGCACGCCCGGCCTGGCCAGGGTCTCGAGCACCGGAGCGATGTCGGCATCGGTGAACTTCCAGTTGGGCGACCACTCGCGCCACAGGTTGCGGATGAAGCGCAGGTCGTCGTGCGCGACGGCCGTTTCGGCGAACACCGTCTGGAAGAAGAAGATGTACCAGGAGCGCTTCTGCTGCTCGTAGTTCGTAAGGAACGCGCCCGTCAGGGCGGGGCCATACGGGACAGCTGCCGCGACCAGCTTTTCGATTCGCTGCGGCGCCAGCAGCGCTGCCGCGTAGGACGCGAGCGCGCCCCAGTCGTGCCCGAATACGATCGCCGGCTTTCCGGGCGACAGCGCATCGATCAGGCCGATGAGATCGCGGCCGAGCGCCGCCGTCTGGTAGGTGCCGGAAGGAGACGGCGCGGTCGGCGCGTAGCCACGCTGGTACGGGGCAACCACGCGATAGCCGGCCTTGGAGAAGCGGTCCATCAGCGGCAGCCAGGTGGTGGCGTCGTCGGGGAAGCCGTGCACCAGCAGCATGAGCTGGCCGCTTCCCTGCTCGTACGCGGTAAAGCGGATGCCGTTGGCTTCGACCTCGATCAGCTTCGGCTCGGCCATCGTTGCTCCTACTTGCGTCCGGCGTTTCGCGCCTCGGCGCGCAGCGCGGGGTTGAGACGCTCGTCGTTGTAGCTCTTGAGCTGCAGGTGCTTCTTGAAGTAGCGGCGCCCGGCCGCAAAATCCTCGAGCAGGCGCGCGAGGCAACCGGCCAGGTCCTCGCGCTGCTCACGAAGCACACGCGTGTTGTGCGTGCAGCGCGCAGCCAGCAGCTCGTCGCCGGCGGCCGCCGCCTCGGCCGCAACGCGCTGCATGTTGTCGAGCTTGAGCGCCAGGACGCTCAAGCGATCGATCATCATTCCGACGGTTTCCGAGTGAAGCTCGGCCTTTGAGGTGTCGGCGTTCGCGAAGCGCTCGAGCACAGCGGCGTCGATCGCCTCCATGAGGTCGTTGCGGCGCTGGTTCCACGGGTCGATCGCACGTTTGACGGCCGCGATGCGCGCGTCGCCGAGGTCGCGCCGGCGCGCCTCGTCCTCGAGGCCCCAGATCGTGAAGTTCGCAAAGTGCGCTGCCTCGAACAGCTCGCGCAGAGTGGTGTCGTTGCTGTCGGGCGGAGGCGGCGGCGAGACCGCGCCCGGATAGCCGGCCGCGACGGCGTCGTGCCAGCGCTCGAGCGCCAGGTCGTGCAGCTCGACGATCTGTGGGGCCGACAGCGGCATAAGCGCCGCTAGATAGTCGAGGCGGGCGGAGCGGACCAGCCGAAAAGCCCCCTGGCCGCGGAAACGACTTCTTCCACCTCGATGCCTTCGACCGCGCGTCGCGCGGCCTCGCCGTGAAGCTTGCGCGCCGGCTCGACGCCGCCCGCCGAGAGCATGACGGAAGCAACCGGCGCGAGCGGCCGGTCGGTGCGCCACGGCCTTCCGCCCGCGAGCACCACGCAGGGCACTCCCTGCATCCAGGCCATATGCAAAGCTGCAGTGTTGCTGCCCACGTAGAGGCGAAACATGCCAAGCAGCGCGAGCATCTCGGGAAGCCTGGTCGGCGGTGCGAGGCGGCACGCGGGGCTGGCCGCGGCGATCTCGCCCGCGATCTCCATCTCGCCCGGTCCCCACAGCACCATCGACGTGAGCCCGGCCTCGCCGAGCCGGCGAACGGCTTCGCGCCATTTCTCGACCGGCCAGCGGTCTCCAACCCGCCGCGCGCTCGTGCCCGCGAAGATCGCGACGTCCGGCCGGCCCTCGGCCGCATAAACGGCGGCCGCCGCCGTCACAGCCTCAGGCCTTATCCACAGCCCGCGGTCGGCCGCCGACGGGTCGGCGTCGATGCCCAGCGGCGACAGCAGCCGCACGAATCTCGTAACGCGGTTTTGATAAACATCGTCCAGACTTACGTAGTGATTGGTAAAGAGGAAGTTGGCTTCTGCTCCCGAGCGGCGGTCAAAGCCGATCCGCATCGGCGCGCCGGTCGCGCGCGTGAGGTAGCCGCTCTTCAGACGCGAGTGGAAATCGATGGCGACGTCGTAGCGGCAGGCGGCAAGCTCGGCGCCCGCGCGCCGAAGCTCGGCCCAGGCCGCGACCGGGCCGGCCTTCATGCGCGCGCGGCTGACGACGTGAAGCCGGCTGATGGCCGGGTGACCTTCGAGCAGCACCGCCGACAGGTCCTCGACGACCCAGCCGATATTGGCGTTGGGGTATGCGGCCCGCAGCAGCGCAAGCGAAGGCAGCACGCGAAGGCAGTCGCCGATCGCGCCGAGCCGCACGACAAGGATGTGTCGGGGTGCACTGGCCAATGAAGGCGGGCTCTTTCGGGCCTCCCGGCCTCACTAGCGAACGGCTGCGCGCAACGCTATTGGAGCCCCTGCTTTCGCCGTGCGGCGGCGACAGGCGAAGGAGCACCTGCAACGTGAGGCGGCCGGGGGGAACATCGATCGCGCTGGCACTCGTGTGTGCGGGCGCCCTGGCCGGCTGTTCCGCCTCGCAGAACGCCGACGGCGGCAAGCCTCCGCCCCCCTCGCCTGTCGAGATGGCCCGCACCGCCGTCGGCGCCGGCAACTACGCCGCCGCCGAGACCGTCCTCACGGCCACACTGTCGCCGCCCGCGCCCAAGGGCGCGCCGCCGCGCGAGCCCGGCACGATCATCCAGTCGCCCGACACGCCCGACCTTCTGGTGCTGCGCGCCGAGGTGCGAATCCGCCTGAACCGCTTCCCGGAGGCCGAGTCGGATGCGCTGACCGCGATGGCGCTGGTGCCCGCGACGGCTGCTGCCGAGGAGCCCGCGGGGTCGTACGGCGACAATAACGACAAGCGCAAGCCCGCCCCCGGCGAAGAGACGGAAAAGAAGAAGCCGGCGCCGCGGCGCACGCCGCTTACGCAGCGCTCGATCCACATCCGCCTTGCGCAGGTCTACGAGGACTCCGGCAACGACGACGGCGCCGAGCAGCATCTTCTCGCGTCGCGCGAGCTGTGCCTTGCGGACGCGGAGCTGGTCGAAAAGCGCGACTGCGAACGCGAGCGCACTGCGCTCGTGCGCATCCGCATCGCGCGCGGCCACTACGCCGAAGCCGAGCCGCTCGTGCTCACGGAAGTCGCCGAGGTGCAGCAGCGCTACGGCGCGTACGATCTTCACCTGTCGGTCGCGCTCTGTCATGCCGCGCGCTTTTACGCGCGCCAGGGAAAGTACACGCTGTCGGGTCCGCTTTTCGCGCGCAGCCTGAACCTTTGGAAGACCTCGCACGAGGACGCGGCCGCCGAGCACAAGAAGGCGATCGAGGCGGGACTGCCGAGTCCGTTCGATGCGGAGTTCCTCAAGCAGCGCGCCGGCAACTCACCGTTTGCTGCGCCGTGCGGTCTCGAAAGCCAGCCGTCGATTCTCTACAAGCTCGGCAAGGCCGGCATCGCCGCCGACGCGATTCGTTACGAGCGCCAGCTCTGGATCGACGACAACGAAGCCGGAAATGCAGCGGTCGCCAATGCGGCCGAGCTCTCGCGGCGCGAGTCGGTCGATCCGCTCGAGCTTGCCTCGGCGCGAAACGCGGTCGCGTTCATCGCGGTGCGAAAGGGGGACACGGCGCGCGCTGAGCAGGAGCTTCGCGCGACGACCGAAGCATACGCGGCCGCATGGCAGGGCCTTTCGATCTCCGAGCGCCGCTATCGCTCGGAGGACTATCTTGGCTCCCTCGAAAGTCTGATCGAGATCCTCCGATCCTCGCAGCGCTTCCCCGAGGCGATCGCGCTCGGCGAGAAGGCCAAGGAAGTGGCCGCCCAGGCCGTGGACCCCTACGACTCACTGCGTCTCGACACGCTGCTCTCGGAGGCCATAACGTACCGGGAGATGCGCGATCCGGAGAAGGCCGAGGCCGCGGCCGCCCAATATCTTGATGCCGTCGTCAATGCGCGCGGCGACAGATCGGCCGACTACGCGTGGGCCTTGCGTACGATCTCGTTCGCCTATCTGCTGCGCGACGAGCTCGACGCATCCGGTCGAATGGAGATGCAGGCCAAGGCAATCTGGGCTAAACAGGCCATCGTCGCACCGGAGTTCTGAGCAAGCCCGAGACTCGTGAGGCCTGGGGAGGCGTCCACGGCGGCAGGCTCGACTTCGGTTAGCGGGGGTACGGGAGGAGGACGTCCACGTTGAGCGAAACATCGACCAGAATTGGTCATGTCATCTCGGTCGCAGGCTCGAAAGTGTCGGCGCTGCTGGTGCAGGCCGACCCGGCGGGCGGAATTCCCAGCCCTTCGAACAACGGAAGCGGCGTCGCGCGCTCGGCCGTCCAGGTGGGCGCGATCGCACGCATCCAGACCGGGCACTCGACCGTCTTCGGGATGATCTCGAGCCTACGCACCGAGAACCCGTCGTTCCCGCCCCTGGAAAGCGAAAAGCACTTCTTTGAAATGGAGCTTCTCGGCGAAGCGATGCTCGACGTCGCCAGCGGAAGCGAAGGCTCGTTCCAGCGCGGCGTGTCGGTCTACCCCGGCCTCGGCTCGGAGATCTTCACGGCGACGCGCAGCGACCTGGAGCGCGTGTACGCGCGGCCGGCGGCCTCCAACGTGCGCGTGGGCTCGATTCACCAGGACAGGAGCCTTCCGGCGTTCGTGACCACCGACCATCTGGTCGGAAAGCACTTTGCGGTGCTCGGGACTTCCGGAGCCGGAAAGTCGTGCACGGTGGCGCTGCTGCTACGCGCGATCCTCGACCAGAACACCAACGGCCACATCGTTCTTCTGGATCCGCACAACGAGTACCGCCAGGCCTTCGGTGAGCGCGCCGAAGTCGTCAATCCCCAGAACATGGAGATGCCGTACTGGCTGCTCAACTTCGAAGAGACCGTCGAGCTGCTGATCGGGCGCGACGGCATGAACCAGGAAGTCGAGGTCGGCATCCTCAAGGGCGGCATCCTCGAGGCCAAGCGGCGTT